>Ga0209061_1000238_pt1 | contig 169960 bp, 161 predicted proteins | sample Coa_R1_10_FD_187157 | JGI IMG/M metagenome (GOLD analysis project Ga0209061, IMG submission 187157) | Surface soil microbial communities from Centralia Pennsylvania, which are recovering from an underground coalmine fire - Coalmine... | ecosystem: Environmental > Terrestrial > Soil >...
CGTCCGGCTGCGTGCCGAAGCGCTTGGTGTAGCGCTTCACCCAGTCCTGAACCGCCGGGTCCTCCGTCACGTGCGGCGAGGCGATCGTCGCATACCACCCCTCTACCGCCGGGAAGCCGCCGCCCTTGAGCAGATCGGGACCGACGAGTCCGTCGCCGCCGGCCTTGATCACCTTCGGGATGACGTCATAGGACTGCTTCATCACCTTGACGCCGGCCTGGGCCACGCCGCCGTAATAGAGGGCGTCGGGATTGAGGCCCTTGATCTTGGTGAGGATCGTCGTGTAGTCGGCCTCCTTGGGGTTGAGCTGGTCGTGGCCCAGCACCTTGATGCCGATCTTCTTCGCCTGCGCCTCGAAGGCGTTGGCGATGCCGACGCCGTAGGCCCCCGAATCGTCGAGGATGTAGACCGACTTCACATGGAGCTTGTCCTTCATGAAGTTGGCCATGTTGGGGCCTTGGAAGGCATCCGTCGTCACCGTGCGGAAATAGACCGCCTTGCCCTGGGGCCGGTACTGGCCGGCGAATTTCGGGTCGGTGATGTCTGGGTTCGTCGAGGACGGCGTGATGGTGGCGAGATCGGCCGCCGAGAGGATCGGCGACATCGCCTTGCCCTCGCCGCTCATCTCGGGCCCGATGATGCCGACGACCTTGGGATCCGAGGCGAACTTCTTGGCGTTGGTGGCCGCCTGGGCCGGATCGTATTGGCCGGCGGTGGCGGTGCCGCTATCGAGCACCGTCATGCCGATCTTGTAGCCGGCCACCCCACCCTTGGCGTTCGCCTCCTCGATGGCCATCTGGGCGCCGTATTTGATGCGGGTCGCCGATTCCGCATCCGCCCCCGTCAGCGGCAGCTCGATGCCGATGATCACCATCTTCTCTTCCGCCTGCGCCGGCGCGAGCGTTCCGAGCGAGGCCGCGGTAACAAGGAGGCCCGCGCTGAACGCAGTCGTCAGCAGCCTCCGACGCTGAATGTTGGTCATAATTTACCTCCCAAGACGAGAATGACCCACGTAGTTTGGTTATCGATGGGTGCATTCGATGTAACCGATATTGAACGCCGAAGCGGTGAGAGTCCAGACGACTTTTTTGCGGGATCGGCTTGACGGGGGCGAAAAAATCGGCCTCGGAGGCTTCGCTTGGCCTCTATAGCCTGCCCGGCTGCTCGGGCGAATGAGGGCGCGCGAGCCGATTTCGCGCGACCCGCGGATGGGTTATATAGGGAGCGGCGGCGCGCTCCGCCGGTTTGCCCTGCGCCGTGCGTCCCCGTAGCTCAGCAGGATAGAGCGACAGATTCCTAATCTGTAGGCCGTGGGTTCGAATCCCGCCGGGGACGCCATTATCACAACCCGGCCGACGGATGGCGGCCGGCTTACGATCTCGCTACAGGCTATCCGGCTCGTCGTCACCCTCCCATCGGCGCCGCCAGCTTTCCACGGTCAGCGCCTCGACTGCATCGACATAGGCATCGGGTGAAGGCAGGCGGGTCTTGTCCGACATGACCGCGTGAATTTGGTCGGCGACCACCGCAGCCACGGCGTGGACGGCCTCATGCCGATCCAGCCCGCCAGCCATCAGTCGCTCCATCGCCTGCTGCACGGGCGGCGGATCGCCGGCCGCGATCTGGTTTTCCACGATGACGTGGAGCCCCGCATGCGCCACCTCGTTCGGCACCTCGATGCCGGCGCGCCGATGATAGGCCCGTACGGCGATTAGCCGCTCGTCCTCGTCGCGCGCCAGCCATTCCTCGGGATCCGGCGCTGTGTCGGGATTGTAGCCGAGCGCATCGTCCAGATCGAAATGGTCGTCAAACGCGTCGTCGTCCGCCTCCGCGACCATAACGTCGAACCCGTCATCTCCGAGCCGCCGCCGCAATTGCGCTATGCGCCGCCGAACCTGCGACGGGGACTCGCCCGGTCCCGGGATATAGAGCGGCTTCCCGTCGAGGCCGAAATCGAAGCTGGCATCGCAAGCATCGGGATCGATCGTGCCGAACAGAAGCTCGACCGCGGCATAATCCGCGTGCGGCTCGAGACCCAATATCCTCGCCCAGGCGACAAGATCGCGCAGCAGCTTCCGGGCATAGGCTGGGTCGACCTCGTCGAAGGGCGCCTCCTCCCCCAAGACAGCGACAAGCGCGTCGATCTCCTCCGCATCGGCGCGTTGGAACACGACGTCCTTGACGCCGAGGCAATAGACGTCCGCGAGAAAGGCGGCCATAGCCAGCCTGCCGTCCTCCGTCTTGCGGATCAGAACGACCGTGCCATTGCCGCGCTCGAACAAGCCCTCCTGCACGAGGCAGGCGTGAAGAGGTGCGGTCGCCAATCTCCGCGTTTCCTCGGCGAAGGATGCTCGCGCTCCGGCGCGAGGAGGCTTGCCCCGCTCCGCCAGCAACTTCTTCCTGCGCGTAGCCTTGGCCTGTCGTCGGCGGGCAATTCTCGAGGACACGAGCCGTTCATCCCGGCAAGAGAAGCGAAGGCCTCTATGTTTTCTCCGAAACGCCGGAGAGGCAAGCCCCGGCTGGCGATCAATCGTCGACGAGCGGGTTCACTACCGTGAGCCCTGAGAACCGACTGAAATCCCGATCGGCCGACCATAACGCTTGCACGCCATGCTGCCGGCACAGCGTGGCGATCCGCGCGTCATGAACCTGCGCCCCGGAAACGCGGCTGCTTACGAGGAGCGCACGCAAGGCCGGCCAATGTGCCGCCGACTCGGCCAAGAGTACCAGTGTCGGCGATTCGAGCCAGGCCTCCACCTGATCGAGAGCGCGCGGCAAAGGCGTCGGCGGCGCATAGATGCGCGGATGGGTTACGATAGCCAAAAACTCGTGCAGGCATGGCCATGGAATAGCCCAGCTTGTCAGCCCCTCCGCGAGAGCCATCACTCGCGCGAAGGCGGCTGCGTGGAACGGCGAATCCTCGCGATGCGCATAGACGAGGATGTTGGTATCGACGGCGATCACGCGCCGCCGCGGCCGTCATAGACGAGATCTCGCAGCCTCTCCCAGGACGCTTCGTGGAGTTGCGGCTGCCTGCCTTTGCCCTTGAAGCTGGCGCGGCGCAGCTTGAACGGCGCTTGCTGCTTCGTCTCGGCGACGACACGGTGCAACCCGCGCTCCACCAGCGCCCGTAATGTGACCCCCTCGCGCGCCGCAAGCTTGCGAGCTTCGCGCAATAGCGAATCGGAAATTTCCACAGTCGTCTTCACGATGCCATCCATATGGGAATATCGATATGGGTGCCCATATTAGATCGAAACCTCTTGAAGGACAAGCCGAAACGAGCACCCTCCTTACCAAGGCGCGGCCTTTCCGCCGTTCCGGCGCACGTGCATCGTGCTTGTGTAGGGCCTCCTTCCATTGCTTGGAAAGCATCGCACCATCAAGCTCAAGGTACTGCACCATCAAACTCTGGGATCTCGTCGAGAGGCACTCGAAATCACGCGCGCTATCCTGCTCGTCGGGCGAAGAACTCGACGAGAAGCTGCCAGCTCGCACCTCCGTCCGGCGATCGCTCCGCCAGCCAATGGAACGAATGTGGCGTGATGTCGGTGAAGCGCCAGCGCACGGGCGCCCCCGTGTCGTCCTTGCCGTCCTGGAGGATGTCGTCGCCGTGGGCACGGCCAATCTGCCGGCGGTAGACTTGATTCACGGGATCGGCCCAGAGGATGTGCCAGGCGTCGAGCGCGGGATCATAGACCCGGAGCGTTGTGCCGTAGAAATCCCCCGGCTCCGGCGATGCGCTGCGCGGCATGTCACGCCCTGGAACGATCCACACATCCTGGATTGCGCGTCCCTCCAGCACCCACGCCGCATGGACCTCACCCCGGCTGCGGCGCGGTGCGCCTGATGTGAGGTGATAGACGGCATCCAGTTCCCAGCGCCCAACCAGCCACCCGTAAAGCCCCATCTTGCCGGAGCGATCGGCTGCGGCGCCGTCGGCGGCCAGCGCGGCGATGAACGACGTCGAGTCAGAATCCATCTCCCACTCCCTTCTGCGCGTCCTTAGGCCGACGACCGACCCGGCCGCGGCGATGCGAGCGTCCTTAGCCCGAAACCCGAGCCCGGGACTTGGCGAAAATTGCGCTGAGGGAGACGGGGCTCGGCCCCGCTCCGACGATCCTCCCGCCGCCCAGGCTCTCAGGCGCGGCGCAGGAAGGAGCGGTCCTCCACCAAGATGCAGCCGGTGCGTGCCGCATGGGCCAGGTTTTCCTTGGCGTCCGCATCGGCGGCAAGCTTCTCGCGATAACGCTCATAGGCGGCGAGGCTGTCGAATTCGATCAGGGCCAGGGCGAAATTGTTGGCGCCCTCCTTGGGCAGGAAATAGCCGATGAGCTCACCACCGCAGCGGGCGATGATCGGCGGCCAAGTGGTGGCATAGCGCTCGAAATCGGCAAGGCGGCGCGGATCCAGCGTGTAGCGTATGCAGCAGACGATCATGGCGCTTGCTCCTGTGTTTTTAACAGCGCCGGATAATCTAGGCGGCCTCTGCGGCGGCTTCACGCACGGATGCTTCGGCGTCGGCCGTAGCGATCCTGTACGACGCGAGCCCGGGCCAAGACGCGTCAATACGGCCCGCGGAGCCTGTCGCGCTTTCGTCGCGACGCCTCAACCCCGGGTCACGGTGGCGGCGAAGACATAGCCGGCGCCGTGCACGGTGCGGATGAGCGCGGGATGGGCCGGATCTTGCTCGATCTTGCGGCGCAGACGCACAACTTGGGCGTCGACCGCGCGGCTGAGCGCAACACTCGACCGCCCTTTGATCCGGGCGCTCAGCTGATCGCGGCTGAGGACGCGATTGGCATTGCCAGCGAGGGCACGGAGAAGCTCGAACTCACCCGTGGTCAGCGGCACGGAGGCACCGTCGGGACGGCGCAGCTCGCGGCGCAGGAGATCGAGCTGCCACCCCTCGAAGATCAGCACGTCGCCGGCCTCGCGCGCGCCATCCGGCGAGACGGAAGGGGCCATCCCCCGGGACCGGCGCAGCACGGTGCGGATGCGGGCGAGCACCTCCCGAAGATGGAAAGGCTTGGCGAGGTAGTCGTCAGCGCCCGTCTCGAGGCCGACGACCCGATCGATCACGTCGCCCTTGCCGGTCAGCATGATGATCGGGATCTCCGACCGCTGTCGGATATGGCGCGCGACGGCGATGCCGTCCTCGCCCGGCATCATCCAATCGAGGAGCACGATGTCCACGGCCTCCCGCTCGAGGACCGCATAGGCGGCGGCGGCTTCCGCAGCTTCGCTGACCCGGAAGCCCTCCTTGACGAGATAGCTGCGCAGCATGCGGCGGATGTCTTCCTCGTCATCGATGATCAGAACGTGCGGCGATCCTTTCATTCACAACCCATTTGGGCCGAATAACCGCCGCCGCGCGGTGCAGGCGGCGTTGCACAATCATGAGGCATCGCTCACAGGATGGTCACTGGCCCCGTCGCGCTTGACCGATCTTAAATCGATCCCGGCTCATCAATCGAAAGCAACACGTGACGGGACAGAACACGTGAAGGGGAGGGCAATGTCAAGGAAGCGCAACGCGCGCGAGGGTCGAGGCATCGGGTGCGGTGGCCGCCACGACACCGGGTGCGACTTGAACAAGGCGGCGTGAGCGTGGCCGCAGAACGGCGTGAACGCTTTGTCTGCAGGCGTTCCGAGCCGATATTTGCGGCCGTTGAGCGCTGCCTGGACAATGGCGTCGGAGCCTGCTTCATCCTCGATGAGGACGATCTCCTCCTTGGTAGCTTCTCGCTCGGAGACGCGCGCCGCGCCATCGTCGATGGGCTGCTGACGCGCGTGGCGACTCTTTCCGATTACTTGGAGGAGGCCGGACGCCCCGATGCTGCAAGCCACGGAGCTGCGCCAAACGACGTAATGTCCGCGGTAATACGGCCACGGCTCGACGAGCGGGGGCGCCTGGTCGACGTCGTCGTCGATCGTAGCCGTCAGCGCGTGCAGGTCGCCCAACCGGATTTGTCGCACCGGGAGCTCCGCGGCGCTCTCGACGCCTTTCTTTCCACCTGGATCTCGAGCCAAGGCGAACGAATACGCGATTTCGAGAACCGCTTCGCCGCCTATATCGGCAGTGGTTTCGGCGTCGCCGTCTCGAACGGGACGACCGCCTTGCATCTGGCGCTGCTGGCGCTCGGGATCGGTCCCGGCGACGAGGTCATCGTCCCGGATCTCACCTTTGCTGCGACGGTGAACGCGGTGCTCTATTGCGGCGCCACGCCCGTGATCGTGGATATCGACCCGCTGCGCTGGACCATCGCTGCTGCCGCGGTCGAGGAGGCCGTGACGCCGCGCACAAAAGCGGTCATCCCCGTGCATCTCTATGGCCGCCCCGCAGAGATGACATCCCTGCTTGCCGTGGCGCGACGGCATGGGCTTTTCGTCGTCGAGGATTGCGCCGAGGCGCATGGTGCGCGATATGCCGGCCGCAGCGTCGGCCGCTTCGGCGACATCGCCTGCTTCTCGTTTTTCGCGAACAAGATCGTCACCACGGGCGAGGGCGGCATGTGCCTCACCGATTCTCAGGCACTGGCCGCGCGCATGCGCATCCTGCGCGACCACGGTATGACCCCGGACCGCGCCTATTGGCACGAGCGCGTGGGCTACAACTATCGGATGACGAATCTTCAGGCGGCGATCGGGCTGGCGCAGCTCGAGCGCATCGACGAGACGCTCGACCGCAACCGGCGTCTACAGGTGCTCTATCATGAGCATCTCGGCAGTATTGCGGGGGTCGAATTTCCCGCCGCCTTGCCGTCCGATTCGAGGCCGGTGGTATGGCTGTGTTGCGCCCTGGTGCCGGCGGCGGCGCGGGATGCGCTCATCACCGCCGCGCGACACGAGGATATCGAGCTGCGGCCGTTCTTCCACTCGATTTCGACGATGCCGCCTTATCAAGCCTACGCGCGTGACTGCCCCCATAGCCTGGCGCTGTCGCGGACGGGAATTGCGCTTCCAACCTCGCGCGCCATCGACGTTCCCGTCATCGAGAAGTTGAACCGGCTCTTCCGGCAAGTCCTGGGCGACGCTTCGGCAGTCGGAGATTGCGCTCATGAGTCGGGATCGTCCGTGGCCTTCGCCCTGAGCTGAGGCGAAGGCAGCGCCGCGGCGCGACGAGAGAACCGACATGCGTTGCTTGTGGCTCACGCTGGCCGATCCGGACCCGCCCACCAACGGACAGTTCCTCTATTCCCGCGGCCTCATCCAAGCGACCGCTGCAGCCGGCGCACGCCTCGACGTGCTCGCGCTGACGCGACCCGGCGCCGCACGCACCGACGGTGCCCGGGAAGATCACATTCGCTGGTGGATCGGCGCCCATCGCCCGCGCTCCCGCTGGGCCTGCCTCGCCTCACTCTTCCCTCAGATGGCGGCACGGACGCGGACCGCGGAGATGCGGCGCAAGCTGCGCGCGCTACTCGCCAAGGCGAATTGGGACGCCGTCATCTTCGACAATCTTACGACAGGGTGGGCGCTGCGTCCGGTGCTGGCGCGCTGGCCGGAGGCGAGGCACCGCCCCAAGCTCGTCTATATTGCGCATAACCACGAGGAGAGCGTCGCAGCCAAGCTCGTCGCTACGGAGGCGAGCTGGCCGAAACGGCAGATCAAGCGCCTGGATGCCGCCAAGGTGGCGTGGCTGGAGCGGGCGCTTATCCGCCATGCCGATCTCTTGGCTTCAAATGCGCCGGAGGATTGCGCCCGTTTTGCCGCTTGCTGGCCCGGCAAGCGCGTAGAATTCCTCGCTCCAGGCTATAGCGGGCCCCGCGTCCCCGCGCGTTGTATCGATACGACCCTGCCGCGCCGCGCCATCATTGTCGGCAGCTTCGATTGGCAGCTCAAGCGGGCCAATCTCGAAGAGTTCCTCGGCGCTGCCGACCCCCTCTTCGCCGCTGCGGGGATCGAGCTCCTGGTCGTCGGCAATGCCGAAGAGTCCTTTCTTGCGCGGCTACGCCGGACCACGACGGCCACCAGGTTTACCGGGCGAGTCGATGACGTCGCCGGCTTTCTCGAAACGGCGCGCATCGCCGTCGTGCCCGAGCGCGTCGGCGGCGGCTTCAAGCTCAAGGTGCTCGATTATGTCTTCGCGCGCGTGCCGATCGTCGCCTTGGCCGGCTCCATTCCCGGCGTGCCTCTCCATGATGGCGACAGCGTCGTGCTCTGCGCGGACCAAGCGGCACTCGCCCGCGGCGTGGTGCGGCTCATCGACGATTTCGTTACCCTCAACCGGCTGCAGGAGCGAGCCTATCTCGCCTGTCGGGACACCTTCGACTGGGAAAGCCGCGGCCGCAACCTGCTGGCCGCTATCACCGGCCTCGCCGCCACGCCTCAGACCGAAGCCATCCCGGTCCCAGGCAACGGCGCCGCCATAGCGCCTTAAGGTGGCGCGGCTCAATAGACGCTGCCTGCGGCCGCCTTGCCCGGAGCCCCGCGCATCTCTGCCACCACCTGGCGGCCGAAATAGGTGAGGATGCGGTTGTCGTTCAGAACCGTGACGATGTCGAAGCCCTTGGCGACCATCTCCTTGGCATAGGCGACGCTGCCGGTATGGATGCCGGCCTTGATGCCGTGGCGCCGGCTCGCGGCGAGGATGCGATCGATGACCGCGACGACCTTTGGATTGGTCTGATCGAGGCCGCCCGGGCAGCCAAGGGACAGCGAAAGATCGTTGGGGCCGATATAGACGGCATCGAGGCCGGGCGTGCTGCAGATGGCATCGAGGTTTTCGATGCCCTCCAAGGTCTCGATCATGGCCAGGGTGACGATCGTCTCGTTGGCTTTGGTTTGGTAGTCGCTGCCGCCATAGAGCAGCCCGCGGATCGGGCCCGAGCTGCGATAGCCGGCCGCCGGATAGCGGCAAGCGCCGACGAAGCGCTCCGCTTCGGCGCGATTGTTGATCATGGGGCAGATCACGCCATAGGCCCCGGCATCCAGGCACTTCATGATGATGGCTGGATCGTTCCACGGCACGCGGACGAGCGGCGTGGTGGAGGTCGTCGAGATCGCCTGCATCATGAGGACGGCGTCGCGGTAATCGATCAACCCGTGCTGCAGGTCGATTACGAGAGAATCCCAGCCCAGGGTGGCCATCACCTCTGCCGAGAAGCTGCTAGGGATGCAGAGCCAGCCGTTGATCACGCAGCCCCCGCGTCCCCACACCGTCTTGACGTTGTTGGGCCTCATATTCTCCTCGTCTTCCGCGACGTTGAAAGGTCCCGCACCTGAAATAGGCCGGGTTCGCGCGCGATCATGCGCCCTGGAGGCACGATCCGCAAGGCGCACCGCTTCAGTCGGGATGAAGGACGCCTTAGGATGCCGCTTTTTGGCAGCGTCGGACGAGCATGGACGAGCAACCCGCCTTTATCGCCCTGGATTGGGGCACGAGCTTCCTGCGCGCCTTCCTCGTCGGGCCCGATGGGGCTATTCTTGCGCGCCACGCCTCCGGTCACGGCGTTCTCAATGTGGCGCCGGGCGGCTTCGAAGCGGTCATCGTGGCGACACTCGATGCTTGGCTCAGCAAGCATCCGGCGCTCCCCGTCCTCGCGGCAGGCATGATCGGCAGCCGCCAGGGCTGGCGCGAGGTCCCTTATCTCGCCTGCCCGGCCGGCCTGACGGAGCTTGCGGCAGGGCTCGCCGTCATTCCTGGTCCCACCGGAACTTCGCTCAGGATCGTGCCGGGCCTCATGCACGATCCCGGCGACGGTGCTCCCGATGTGATGCGCGGCGAGGAGACGCAGATCCTCGGTTGTCTCGCGGCGACGGAAACGCAAGCGCGGCTTTTTGTGCTCCCGGGCACCCATAGCAAATGGGCGCTCGCGGCAGAGGGGAAAGTCGTGTGGTTCGCCACCTTCATGACCGGTGAGGTCTACGCCCTGATGGCGCAGCACGGCATCCTCGGACGACTGATGGAGGGAAAAGCGGAGGACGACGCTGCGTTTCGGCGCGGTCTCGCCGCCGCCGGCTCGGCGGGAGGCGGGCTGCTCCACAAGCTGTTCAGCGCCCGCACGCTGGCGCTCCTCGGACGACTGCCGCCGACGGGCGTCGCCGCCTATCTTTCCGGCCTTCTCATCGGCACAGAGATCGCCGAGGCGGAGGCGGTGATGACGGCGCTCGACGCACCGCCGGCCTCTGTGACCGTCATCGGGGAGGCGCGGTTGGCCCGACTCTATTGCACGGCGCTCGACGCCGGAGGAATTGCGGCGCACCTTGCGCCGGCGGATGTGATTGTAGCCGGCCTCCATCGCATCGCCATTGAGGCGGGCCTGATCTAGGCGCGGGATGCGACCACGACACGACTTGTCCTTGCCCGCACCTTGGGGTAAGCAGTGCGCTGCCAAGCGTGGCGCGCCCGCGCCGCGCTGGATAGGGTAACATGCTAATAAACAAGGCAAATTTCCGGTTTCGCCGGCTCGGGCGGCGAGCGTGGATCAGGGCGTCCGCCGCATGGCTTGCCTCGTTCATGCTGGTGTTCCAGTTTTGGACACCGATGCTCTATGCGGTGGCGAGCCCGCGACCGGCGATGGCCGATCCGGCCTATGCGGAGCTCGTTCGGGCGCTGGGCACGGTACCCGTTTGTACCGCTTGGCAAACGGCGCGATCGGATGCAAAGAGGACGGCGCCGTCCCCCATCCATGACCCGTTCCAATGCCCGGTTTGCCAATCCATTCATCTCCTGGGTGGTCTTGTGCTGCCGGCAATACCAAAGCTGGCCGTGCCACCGCTCGAGGATGCGCTCCACCGCGTGGCTGCAGTCCGATTGAGCCCACCAGCCGCCCCCATCGCGAGCTTCGCCGCCCGGGCGCCGCCCCGCGCTGCCTGAGCCGCCGCGCGCGGCTTCGACTCTCCTTGCGCGACCGCGTCGCGGCGCCGCCAGTCCCGGAGTTCCGGACAGAGCGGCGGCGACCCGGCGGACGGAACGCGGCAAGGCCTGTCCGGCGCAGCATCGGAGGAATTCATGACATCCCGAACCCGGCGCATCACCCTGGTCTCTCTGGCTGTGCTCGTGCTTTGCGGCTTGGGCGCCATCGGCGTGTTGTGGGCCCATTTCTGGCCTCTTTCGGAAGGCAAATCGACCGCCTTTGCCATTGGCGGCCCCTTCACCTTGACCGGGAGTGACGGCAAGCCCGTCACCGACAAGTCCTTCCGCGGCAAGTGGCTGCTCATCTACTTCGGCTATACTTACTGCCCCGACGTCTGTCCGACGACGCTCAACGAGATCGCCCAGGCCCTCGACGAGATCGGGCCATTGGCCAACCAGGTCGCTCCGCTCTTCATCACCGTCGATCCCGAGCGCGACACGCCCGAGGTCGTCGGCAAATACGTCAAGGCCTTCGGCCCGCGGATCATCGGCCTCACGGGGACGCCGGAGGAGATCGCCGCGGCCGCCAAGGAGTACCGAGTCTATTTCAAAAAGGCGCCGACGGGGACGGGCGGGAACGACTACCTGATGGATCATAGCTCGATCATCTATTTGATGAATCCGGAGGGCCAATACGTCACCTTGTTCGCCGGCGATCAGAAGCCCGACAAGATCGCGAGCCGCCTCCGCCGCGTCATCGGCCATTCCTCATAATCTGAAGGTATCCCCATGCGAGCCCTGATCATCGCCTTCGCCGTCGTCCTCGGATTGGCCGCCGCAACGCCGGCTTTGGCCGCCGCCGGCGCGCCTTCGATCGAAGTCTCCGCGGCTTGGGCGCGCGCGACGCCCGGCGGTGCCAAGACGGCCGCCGCCTATATGACGATCACCAACAAGGGGACGGCCGACGATCGCCTGCTGGCCGTCTCGACCTCCGTCGCGAAGACGGCCAGCCTGCACAAAACCGAGTCGGACAACGGGATCATGAAGATGGCGCCCGTCAAAGCCCTCGCGGTGAAGGCGGGAAGCACGCTGGTCTTCAAGCCCGGGAGCTACCATGTCATGCTGATGGGGTTGTCGGCACCGCTCAAGGCCGGTGAGACCTTTCCGATGACTCTGGTCTTCGAGAAGGCGGGCAAGATCGAAGCGACCTTCAAGGTCGAGAAGGCGGGGGCGATGGGCCCGGATTCCATGGGCGGCATGAAGATGGATTGAGGGGCAGGATGGATCACGCGACAGTCGCAGCGGCCGACCACGCGGCCCGTTTCTGGCGGAGCGAGCCGGGCGAGCCCATTCCCATCGGCGGCGAGGCGCATAAGCGGCTTTTCTGCCGCATGCTGCTCGAGACTCATAACCCCTATAAGCCGGCGGTGATCGACTGGCCGAAGCTGAGCGAGGAGGAGCGCCGTCGCCTGGTCAACCTGCCCATCTGGGACATGGCGGTGCAGACGGAAGGCAAGGCCAAGATCCGGGTGCTGAGCTATGCCGAGCGCATCACCGACCCGCTGCTCAAGCAGGCCATCGAGCTCGACGGCTTCGAGGAGGGGCGCCACAAGGAGGTTCTGGCCAAGATGGTGGCCGCCTATGGCATCCAGCTTGCCGAGGAGCCGCCCTATCCCAAGCCGCGCGATGCCGAATGGGCGTGGATGGTGACCGGCTACAGCGAGTGCATCGACAGCTTCTTCGCCTTCGGGCTCTTCGAGCTCGCCAAGCGCTCCGGCTTTTTCCCGCCGGCTCTCGTCGATACCTTCGAGCCGGTGATGCAGGAGGAGGGTCGCCATATCCTCTTTTTCGCCAATTGGGTGGCATGGCACCGCAAGAATCTGCCATGGTGGAAGAAGGTGATCTTCGATGCGCGCCGCATCGCCGTCTTCATTCGCCTCGTCAAGGAGCGCATGGCGACGGCGCGCGACGTCGGCGGCGGCGACAACTTCACGATGACCGGCCATGAGTCGATGGGGATCGACGTGGACGTCGCCGGCTTGATGGATGTCTGCCTCGCCGAAAACGACCGCCGCATGAGCGGTTATGACGAGCGCCTGCTGCGGCCGGTTTTCGTGCCGCGCATGGTGCGCCTGGCGCGCCGCTTCATGCGGGGCGCGAAAAAAGCGGCATAAAGCCGGCAGGGGTCGGCGACCGTTTCGCCGCAGCAGAAGGCTTGCGATGCGCGAGCTCAAACAAGGGAACGCATGATCGATGAAGATCGGATCCGAGGCTCACAAGGCGCTGTTCTGCCGTGATTTCATCAAGACCCATCGGCGGTTCGAGCCCGAGGAGCTGCCCTGGCCCGCGCTTGACGACGAGGAGCTCAAGCGCATGCGCTCGGTGCCGTTCTGGCAGGAGGTGTTCCACACCGAGCGGCGCGCCGGCGCCATCGTCGAGGCGTTCTCGCGCACGGTCCACGATCCGCTTTTGCGCGAGGCGATCGACTTGCAGGGCTATGAGGAGGCGCGCCATGGCCGGCTGATCCGAGTCATGATCGACCGCTATGGCATCGAGGCTGCAGAGCTGCCGATCGACAGGCTGCCCGACGACATCGAGACGGCGTTCATCGACTTTGGCTTCGGCGAGTGCCTGGACGCCTTTCTCGGCTTCGGCGTATTCAAGATCGCGCGCCAATCGGGCTTCCTGCCGGATTCCATGTTCTCCCTCTTCGACGTGCTGATGTATGAGGAGACACGGCACATCGTGTTCTTCGTCAACTGGATGGCCTATCGCGAGGCGCAACGCGGACGGGGCAACGCCTTCCTGCGCGCCCTCACCTCCGCCTGGTATTACGGGCGCGCCGTCAACCGCATGGTCGGCACCATCCGGCGCGGCGCCGAGAGCGACGGCGAGAACTTCTCGGCGACCCAGGCCGACGTCTTCCTCGAAGGCTTCAGCCTGCGCAAGCTCGTCGGCACCTGCCTCGCCGAGAATGCGCGGCGCATGAGCGAGTTCGATCCGGACTTGCTGCGCCCGCGCCTGCTTCCAGCGCTCGGCCGCGTAGCCTTTTCCGTGATGCAATTGTGGCCGCGACCGCAACCCGCATGAGCCGCCGCCAAAAGCAATCGAGCGGCAGGACCAGCGAGCCGTGAAAATCGGCCGCATCGTCGCGACGCTGATCGGCCTTGCGATCGCCGCCTTCCTCGTCTTCGAGCAAGGCTTCGACGACGTTTTCCACGCCTTGCACTTGGCCGGCTGGGGTGGGCTCGGGACCATCACGCTCTTCCATGCTCTACCGACTCTCTTGTGCGGCATTGCCTGGTGGCTGCTGCTTCGGCATCACGAAAGCGGGAGCTGGTTTCTTTTCACATGGGTGCGCTGGATCCGCGATGGCATCGACGGGCTGCTTCCCATCCTGCCGGTAAGCGGCGAGCTGGTCGGCACGCGAATTTTAGCGCTCCGCGGCGTGGCGCTCGCGGGGGCGAGCATCGTCGTGGACCTCACGGCGGAGTTGATGGGCCAGTTGATCTTCGCGCTGATCGGCTTCGCTCTCCTCATCGCCATCAGCCCAGGGACGCCCTATGAGCCATGGATCGCCCTCGGCATCGCGGTGATGGCGGCGCAGGTGATCGGCTTTCTCGTCGCGCAGAAGAAGGGGCTGTTCCGTCTCATCGAGCGACCGCTCGACTGGCTGCGCAAGCGCCGGCGCGCGCCAGAATCCGACGCCGATCGCACGCTGCATGAGCGGATCCTCCTTCTCCACCGCGACAAGGCGGCCTTCGTCGGCTGCATCCTCCTCCATTTGGCCGCTTGGCTCCTCGGCGCCTGGGAATCCTGGATCGGCCTCCGCTTTATGGACCATCCTCTCGGTATCGTCGCCGTGCTCGCCATCGAGGGCCTCGTCTACGCCTTGCGTGCCGTCACCTTTTTCATCCCTCTCGGCGCCGGCGTGCAGGAGGGCGGCTATGTATTGATTGGTGGCCTGCTGGGCCTGCCGCCGGATCTCGCTTTGGCGCTCTCGCTCCTCAAGCGCGGCCGCGACCTCATCACCGGAACGCCGGCCCTACTGCTGTGGCAGGCCATCGAAGGGCGCGCGCTCCATCGCGCCCGTCGTGGCGGCGGCCTTCCCGGCCTGAGCGGCTAAGCGGCGGAGCCGTGGGAGAGCCGGAGAAGTCTGCCGAGGCCACGAAAGTGGCGCCGCCCCCGCAAGATCCTGAGGCGGCCGCCGAGGCTGCCGCGGCGCTACTGCGCGCGGGCGAGGCGGAAGCGGCCGCGATCCTGCTCGCCCGTGCCCTCGCCGCGGACGCCGGGAGTGCCTCCGATCGCCTTTACGTCATCCTCGTCGAGGCCCTCGAGAAATTAGGCCGCGCTGGCGAAGCGGCGGATGTGCGGAACGAGCTTGGCACGCTTTTGCTGCGCCAGCGCCGTTTCAGCGAGGCCCTGGCTCTGTTCGATGCCATCCTCGCCGCCTCTCCCACTCATCTCGCGGCGCGCGCCAATCGTGGAGCCGCCTTGAGCGGCCTCGGCCGCCATGACGAGGCGATCAAACTGCTTGCGGCCCTCGTTGAGCGCGAGCCGCGGCCCGCCATTGTCAATGAATATGGCAACGCGCTGCTTGCCGCCGGACGCATCGACGAGGCCGTCGCTGCCTTCGAGCACGCTCTGGCGCGCGAGCCTGACAATGCGATGGCGGTGAACAACCTCGCCGTCGCACTGGAGCGCCGGACGGCGAGCAACCCCGACCCAACGCCGCGCGACGAACGCGCGCAGGCAGCGTCGATCGAGTCCGTGATCGAGCATTATCGCCGTGCCCTTGCGCTCGCCCCCGACGCTGCCATCATCCACTGGAACCTCGCCTTGGTGCTGCTGATGCTTGGTCGATTTCCGGAGGGCTGGGCGGAATATGAGTGGCGCTGGCGCCTGCAAGGCTTCGGCGAGCCCGATCGGAATTTTGCGCCGCCTCTTTGGAGGGGCGCATCGCCGGAAGCCCTTGGCGGCCCGCTTCTCGTAACCATGGAGCAGGGCTTCGGCGATGCCATCCAGTTTGCGCGCTACGTGCCGCTCCTCGCCCGCCGCGGCTACCGGGTGATCCTCGAAGTGGCGCGCGAGCTGCACACGCTCTTTCAGCACAGCTTCGGCGATCTGGGCGTCGAGGTGATCGCGCGTATGGACGATCCCCGCATTATTGCCGGCGACCCGCGTTTCGCAGCCCATGTCTCACTGATGAGCCTCCCCCAACGCTTCGGCACCACGCTTTCGACGATCCCCACGGAGATCCCCTATCTTGGCGCCGACCCGGTGCGCGCCGCCCATTGGCGCGCAGCGCTGCCGCCGGGCTTCCGCGTCGGTCTCGCCTGGGCGGGGCGGCCGGAGCACCACAACGACCGCAACCGCTCCCTTCCCTTCGCGGCATTGCGGCCCCTCCTCTCGACTCCGGGCGTGCAGTTCGTCTCGCTTCAGAAGCCGCCCGCCGAAGACGCTGCAGCAGCCGCGACCGACGCGGCACCGCCTTTGCGCCTGGGCTCGAGACTCACGGACTTTGCCGAGACGGCGGCGGTGATCGCCGGTCTCGACCTCGTCATCGCCGTGGATACGGCCGTCGCGCATCTCGCCGGCGCGCTGGGGCGGCCGTGCTGGCTGCTGCTGCCGTCGCCGGCGGATTGGCGTTGGCTGTTGGGGCGGGCGGATTCGCCCTGGTACCCGACCCTGCGGCTCTATCGTCAAGCAATACCCGGTGATTGGGATGGCGTCGTCGCCCGCGTCGCGCGGGATCTCGCGCTGCGTGCGCGCGAGCGAGCACGCAACGACAGCGATGGTATCCCGCATCCCTAATGGGACATCAGAACGGGCAGCGTCATCTGGGCGAAGATCTGGCGCGAGACGCCGCCCAGCACCAGCTCGCGAACGCGCGAATGGCCATAGACTCCCATCACGAGCAAATCCACGGCTTCGTCGGCAGCCCGCGAGAGCAGAAGATCGCCGGGACCCACCTTGCCCCCCGGGATGCGGCTGACCTCCGCCTCGATGCCGTGGCGGGAAAGATAGGCCCTGATGTCGATATCGGGAACGGGGCCGAGGCCGCCGCCGCTTTCATCGGTTGCGATTGCAACGATGATGACTTGCTTGGCGCGCCCGAGCATCGGTAGGGCGTCATGGACGGCGCGCGCCGCCTGGGCGCTGGCATTCCAGGCGACCATCACGCGCTCGCCCACAGTCTCGAAACGGCCCGCATATGGCACGATCAAGACCGGGCCACCGGCACCGAGAGCCACCCGTTCCGGCAGGTCGGGGAGGCCGTGGCTGGGTGCGTCGGGATCGACTTGGCCGAGGATGGTGAGATCGGCATAGCGTGAGTGAAGAGTGATGACGGTCGGCGGGTCGTTCGAGGTCGTCGCGACCCATTCGCTGCGCGCGCCGAGCCCGGCAGCCTGGCTGTCGAACAGCGCCTTGGCCTTGTCGCGACCTTCCGCCACGCGCGCATGGGCCTCATCGAGCATGCCGGGGGGAAATTGATCGGCAAGGAAAGGGGAGACATCCACCGGCGACGAGATGTAGAGACCGGTAAGATGCGCCTCGAAGCGGCGTGCCAAGCTCGCCGCAACGGCGAGGCGCGCAGAGCAATGCTTCGAATCGTCGACATGGACGAGCAGGCTCTTGAATGACATGTGGGTGTCCTCCATTGCACGCCCGGCCTCGGCGCGGGCTGTCCTGACAGAGACGAATAAATGCCCTACACAGGATCGGTGTTCCTGATGCGGCAACACAAAATAATCTTATACGCTCACCGCGACGTCACAAAAGCGCAATGAAATGCCGATAGCTTGCCGCGAGATGATCATCGATGGCCGCGCGGGATAGGCCGGTCGGACCTTCCGCGCGCAGAGGAGGCGCAAGATGAGAAAGACAGTGGTGACGGCAATCGCGGCGGTGGCCCTGGGGCTCGCTTTCGCCCTGCCGGTTTCCATTCCGGCGGACGCTGCGACCCTGACGGGCGCCGGCGGCACCGCGATCTACCCGGTGCTCTCAAAATGGGCGAACGTCTATGCCAAGCTGGTGGGCGACTCGATCAATTACCAGCCGATCGGCTCGGGCGGCGGCATCAAGCAGATCGAATCCAAGACCGTCCTCTTCGCCAATACAGACATGCCCCTCAAGCCCGAGGATCTGGAGAAGAACCACCTCGTGCAGTTTCCCCAGGTGATCATCTCGATCGTGCCGGTGGTCAATGTTAAGGGGATCACGGCGGGTGAGCTGGTCTTCGACGGCAAGACTCTCGCCGAGATTTACCTCGGCAAGATTAAGACGTGGGATGATCCGGCGATCAGCAAGCTCAACCCAAGCGCCAAGCTGCCTCACACGGCGATCACGGTCGTGCACCGTTCCGACGGCTCGGGCACGACCTTCAATTTCACCAATTATCTCGCCAAGGCGAGTCCCGAGTGGGCGGCGAAGGTCGGTGACGACACCTCGGTCGCATGGCCGACCGGCGTCGGCGGCAAGGGCAATGCCGGAGTCGCCTCCTATGTGCAGCAGGTCGACGGCGCCATCGGCTATGTCGAATACGCCTACGCCACCCAGAACCACCTGACCTACACGGACATGGTCAACAAGGATGGCCAGCGCGTGAAGCCCACGATGGACGCCTTCCAGGCCGCGGCGGGCAATGCCGATTTCAGCAAGGCGCAGGATTTCTACCTGATCCTCACCGATCAGCCGGGTGCAAAGAGCTGGCCGATCACGGCAGCGACCTACATGTTGCTGCGCAAGGATGGCGCTCCCGCGCAGAACAAGCTGGTGCTCAAATTCCTCGACTGGTGCCTGCGGCATGGAGAGCAGGAAGCGGTGCAGCTCGATTACGTACCGCTGCCTGCCCCGGTGATCGCGCAGATCGAGGCGAGCTGGGCGAAAGACCTCGGCGGCGCCTGGTCTCCCGGCGCAACCAACTAGACGAGCCCGCCCCGGCGATCGCCCACCGAGGGCGGAAGCTCAGCTTCCGCCCTTTTCGCGGCGGTCGCCCCATGAGATGTAGCCTCACGGCTACCCTTCCCTATTCACGGCCGTCGGTCGCGATGTCGAAGGTAGCCACTCCCTCGAGGGTGTGGGGACGCTCGAGCACCTCGGGATGGCGCAGGGTGCGCACGGTATCGTTATAGCCGGCGCGCCAATGCTCCTCCATGCTGACGCGGGAGAACTCGTAATCTTTGGAATCCCCCTCATAGCGCTTCGCGCGGTAGATCAAGTGCACAATGTTGTAAACCTTGTGGTCGGCGAAGGAGCGCAGCACCTCGGTCTCCGGGTCGTCCCGCAATTCGTCGGGCAGACGATCGAGGAGCCTCGCGAGGGCGCAGCGCACGCGCTGGGTCTGCTTGAAGTTGTCGGTATTGAGGCGGGTCCGGCTCGAATATTGGATCTCCTTCTGCCGCACCATTACCTCGGGAAGGTTGCCGGGAAACTCGCCGCGCGCGCTCCAGAGATCGACCTGAAAGGCGAGCGTGTCCTGGCGCGGACCGTTGACGACCCAATTGAGCGGCGTATTGGAGACGAGGCCGCCATCCCAGTAATACTCGCCCTCGATCTCGATCGCCGGGAATCCCGGGGGCAAGGCTCCGCTTGCCATGACATGCTCCGGGCGGATCGTGTGGGTGAGGGTGTCAAAATAGACGAAGTTGCCGCTGCGCACATTGACGGCGCCGACGCTGAAGCGCATCCCGTCGGCATTGATGCGGTCGAAATCGACTAGGCGCTCGAGCGTGGCCTTGAGGTCCTTCGTATCGTAATAGCTCGTCGCCTCCTTGGCGCCGGTGGGATAGAGCCACGGCGGCGGGACGCGCGGCGTGAAGAAGCCGGGTGCTCCGCCCACGAGCGCGTAGGAAGCGCTCATCTGGTTGAAGAGGCTGCGCGCGTCATTGCCCTTGACCTGCAGCGCCTCGAACCCGTCGGCCCAGCGGCCGAGGGGGCCGCCGGTGACAAGCTCCCAAAAGGCGCGCAGCCTCTCGACGCGCGCCTCGCGCGGATTGCCGGCGATGATGGCGGCATTGATGGCGCCGATCGAGATGCCCGCCACCCAGTCGGGCTCGAGCTCGGCTTCCCACAAGGCCTGGTAGACGCCGCCCTGATAAGCGCCGAGGGCGCCCCCGCCTTGAAGCAGGAGGGCGATGCATTCGAAGTCGGGCCGATTCCTCAATGCAGGCGGCCTCTTCTCGCGTGGCTGCAGCATTCCTTTCACCCTGGCTTGCTTATTGTGAAGTCACGGCGACTTGTGCGCGATTTTCCTAGAATGTCGTGTGCCGCCGCGGGCAATCAAGATCGTCGCAGAGCGGCGATGCGCCTCAGCTCCCCGGCAACACGAGGACCTCAGGCCGGCCGCGCGGCAGCGAATCGCGGGAGACGAGGACGGTCGCCCTCGGGCTGACGACGACATCATGGGTCGACTTCATGCGCGTAAGAAAGCGGTCGAGCGTCTCCTGGCTGAAATAATGCATGGGGATGACGAGGGGCGCGGCGATCTCGGCGACGACCGCGGCCATCTCGGCCTGGCTCATCGTATAGGCGCCGTCGACGGGAGCGAGCAGCACGTCGATCTGCCCGAGCTCGCCGAGATGCACATCGGTGAGCGTATGGTGGAGATGGCCGAGATGGGCGATGCAGAGATTTGCCGCCTCGAAGACGAAGATGGAATTGCCGTTGAAGCGCGTGCCGCCCGCCTCGTCGCGAAGATTGGTGGGGACGTTGCGCACCCGGAGATCCTTGTAGACGATGTTGTGCCTGGGCAGGCCGCCATCCGGATCCCAGCCGCGCAGCACGTATTTGATACCGGGATCGGGATCATCCGTGTAATGCAGGGGGTGGGCGTTGTTCATCGTGACGATGTCGGGAAGGACGGGCGGGCGGATGACGCCGTTGTAATCGGTGACCGCCGTCACCCCCGCGGCGGTCTCGATGAGAAAGCTGGCGTGGCCGAGAAAGGTCAGCGCCACATTGCCCGGCGGCGGCCGCGGCGCCGCGTCATCGACCGCCAACTGAAATAGACTCGGCCCGCGCGCCACGGGCAGGCAGGCGCCGACGGCAAAGCGCGGCAACAGAAGCAGCAGCAAGCCCGCGATCAGAGCTGCGACCAGTGCCGCGATCGGATGAGGATGCGCGCTGTCATCGGGAACGCCTCGCCGCCACCCAGCCGTCCGACCGTGCGCCATGGCAACCTCCCTCTGCGGAGACGGGCCATCCTATCACGCCGCAATAGGGTGTTCACGCGTCGCGGCCGCTCTTGCGCGGCGGCGGCAAACGCGGCAACATCCGCATCGTGAAAACGGTTTTCAAAAATCTGGGAGGGTCGGGATGACGCGGTGGGTGCGCTTCGCGGAAAGCGGCAGAACGGGCTTCGGCAGCCTGGAGGGCGACACGATCGCGGTGCATGAGGGCGACCTCTTCGCCGGCGCGCGGCCCACCGGTCGCAGCCTTCCCCTGGAAACGGTCACCCTGCTCACGCCGTGCCAGCCGAGCAAGATGATCTGCCTGTGGAACAATTTCCACGCGCTGGCGGCGAAGTTCAATTTTGCCACGCCGTCCGAGCCGCTCTATTTCCTCAAAGCCGGCAGCGCCTTCCACCCGACGGGGGCGCCGATCCCGCGGCCGCCCGGCTATGATGGCCGCGTCATCTTCGAGGGCGAGCTCGGCATCGTCATCGGCCGGCGCTGCAAAGCAGTGTCCGAGGCCGCGGCGGCGGACCATATCTTCGGCTATACCTGCGTCAACGACGTGACCGCCTTCGATCTCCTCAACAAGGACCCGTCCTTCGCCCAGTGGACGCGAGCGAAGAGCTTCGACGGCTTCGGCGTCTTCGGCCCCGCCATCGCGACGGGCCTCAATGCTGAGGCGCTCACGATCCGCAGCCTGCTGAATGGCGAAGAGCGGCAGAACTATCCCGTCGCCGATATGTTTTTCAAGCCGGCGCGCCTCGTGAGCCTGATCTCACGGGACATGACTCTTCTGCCCGGCGACATCATCGCCTGCGGCACCTCCCTCGGCGCAGGCACGATGAAGCCTGGAAGCAGGATCGAGATCGCGATCGACGGCATCGGCACTCTCGCCAATACCATGGAATGAGCGATGGCGTGTGTCGCCACAGGAGCAAAATAGCCAGACAAGGAAGGAAACGGCCATGGCCATGAAAATCTGCGTCGTCGGGGCCGGCGCCATCGGCGGCCTGCTGGGCGGCAAGCTGGCGCTCGCCGGCGAGCGCGTCACCTTCATCGAAACAAATGCTGCCCATCGCGACGCCATCAACCGCGACGGCCTGAAGCTTCTGATGCATGGCGGCGAGACCCTTGTCGCCAAGGAGATCAAAGCGACCGCCGACATGGCCGAGCCGGGGCCGCAGGATGTCGTCATTCTTGCCGTGAAGGCGCATCAGATTTCCCGCGTCGCCCCTGCGCTGGGCAAGCTCTTCGGCAAGGACACCATCGTCCTGACCGTGCAGAACGGCATCCCCTGGTGGTATTTCCAAAAGCATGGCGGGCCGCTCGACGGCCGGCGTCTTGCCTCGGTCGATCCCGACGGCGCCATCGAGAGGGCAATCGCCGCCGAGCGCATCATCGGCTGCGTCGTCTATCCCGCGGGCGAGGTCACGGCTCCCGGCATCGTCAAGCATGTCGAAGGAGACCGCTTCCCCGTGGGCGAGCTCGACGGCAGCAAGAGCAACCGCGTCGAGATGATCTCCCAGATGCTGATCAGCGCGGGGTTCAAGTCCTTCATCCTCGACAACATCCGCGCCGAGATCTGGCTCAAGGCCTGGGGCAATCTCTCCTTCAACCCGATCTCCGCACTCACCCACGCGACCCTCGTCGACATCTGCCGGTTTGCGCTCACCCGCGCCCTCGCCGCCCGCATGATGGAGGAGGCGCAGGCGATCGCGGGCAAGCTCGGCATCACCTTCCGCCACACCATCGAGAAGCGCATCGCCGGCGCCGAGGGGGTGGGCAAGCACAAGACCTCGATGCTGCAGGACGTGGAGGCCGGGCGCGCCCTCGAGGTCGAGGCGCTGGTGGGAGCGATCGTCGAGCTCGGCGAGCTCACCGGGACGCCGACACCCGCGATCACCGCCGTCTATGCCTGCACCAAGCTCCTCGACAAGGTGATGGCCGAGGAGCATGCGGGCATCGCCGCTCGCCGCCTCGCCGCGGAATAGCGGCCGGTCACGGCACGGGGTCGGCCGTTAGCAGGGGCGGACGAAGATCGGCCGCGCGCGTCGTCTCCTTTCCTCATCCGTCCCGATCTCCCGGCTCGAAGGCGGAGAAGCGTACCGGGAGCATTTCGCGCATGGTGACCCGGCCTTGCCAATCCTTGACCACGAGCATGAGCTGCTGGGCCTCGGGCATGCCGGCGGGGATCACCATGCGGCCGCCGGGCTTGAGTTGCCCAAGAAGCGGCGGCGGCACAAGGTCGGGAGCCGCGGTCGCGATCACCTTGTCGTAGCCGGCATGCTCGGGCCAGCCGTAATAGCCGTCGCCGAGCTTGAGGTGCACGTTGCGGTAGCCGCCGCGCGAGAGACGGATGCGCGCGTCTCGGGCCAGCTCCTCGACGATCTCGACGGAATAGACCTCGCCCGCGAGCTCGGCAAGGACGGCCGCCTGATAACCGAGGCCCGTGCCGATCTCGAGCACCTTATCCTCGGGCTTGAGCTCGAGGAGGTCGGTCATCAGCGCCACGATGAAGGGCTGCGAGATCGTCTTGCCATAGCCGATCGGCAGGGGCGAGTCGGTATAGGCGTAGGACTTGAGCTCGACCGGCACGAAGTCGTGGCGCGGCACCTTGGCAAGCGCCTCCATCACCGCAGGATCGAGGACGCTTTTCCCGATATGGTCGCGGGCAAACCGCGCGTGGGCGGCGATCTCCTGGATCATGATGGCCCGGAGAGCCGAAAGCTGATCATCTTCCATTGGAATGCCTTCACCTCATGCGGGGTGCGGCGCAGCCCGCCTAATGTAGGGTCGTTCCCCTGCGACGGGGAAGCGCAAAACAAGCGGACGGGCTTTCCCGCCAGCGCGCGGCAGCCTAGGATCCGGGGTGACGCGACCGGCAAGAGGGGGCGATGATTACCGGCGAGCATATTCCACTGCCGATCCCGCGCAGCCTGGAGGCCGCGGTCCTCGACCTTAACAACGCCCATGCCGTCGAGCTGTCATGGCTCGAGCCCGAGCGCCTTTCCGCCTTGCTGTGCCAAGCTTTCCACGCGCGCCGCCTTGGCGCCCTCGACGCCTTCCTCCTCGCCTTCGACGAGAGGGCCGCCTATGACAGCCCAAACTACCTGTGGTTTCGCAGCCGTTATGCGCGGTTCGTCTATGTCGACCGCGTCGTGGTGGCGCCACTCGCGCGTGGGCGCGGCTACGCACGCCTCCTCTACGCTGATCTCTTCGCGCGTGCCCGCAGCGCCGGCCACGCGGTCATCGTCTGCGAGGTGAACGCCGAGCCGCCCAACCCGGCGTCCGATGCGTTCCACGCCGCACTCGGGTTCGTCGAGGTCGGCCGCGCGCAGATTCACCAGGGCCGCAAGACCGTTCGCTATCTTGCATATGCTCTTCCACCGAGCGACGCTGTCGAGGCCGCGGGGGGGTGAGCAAGCGCGACCATCGGTCGTTGCTGTTGCCGCGCGCAAGGCGGCCCGTCCCTTTGCGGGACGGGCCGTATGGGAGAAGTCCGATCAGGGCAAGCTTGCCGTTCGCGGCTGCGCGGCGAAGACTGACGGGTCGCCAGGGCCGTCGACGATGAAGAGCCCCTTCGCGCCCCGCTCGGTGCGTATGATGGCGTGATCCACGAGGGCATAGGTACCGGGGACAAGGGGCTTGAATTCGGCAACCACCGCGCCGCCGGGCGCAACCGTCGTCGTCTGCACGCCGTCGACGGGCCGTGACAGAAGCGCGCCCTCCATGTAGAGCCTGCTCATGATCTGTCCGATGACATGGAAGGATGCCGCCTTGTTCGGCCCGGCATCGCCGAAGAAGATGAGCACCGTCTCGCCCGTCTTGGCCCGCAGCGGATGGGTCACGAGCGCATCCGCCGTACCGTTGAAGACGAAGTAGTCCGGCGTCTCTGCGACGATCTTGTCGTAGTCGGGGCTCGCCTCGCCGGCCGCACCGAAGGGCTTATCCGTATACATGTCGCTCTGCACGACATAGTACTCGTGATCCACCTTGGGCAGCCCGCCGGCAGGCTCGACGAGGATCATGCCGAACATGCCGCTGGCAATGTGAAGGGCAACCGGCGCCGTCGCGCAGTGATAGACGTAGAGACCCGGCGTCGTCGCAGTGAAAGAGAAGCTCTTCTCCTCGCCGGGCGCCACGACCGTCGCCATGCCGCCGCCATGGGGGCCGGAGACGGCGTGCAGGTCGATGTTGTGGGTCATCGTGCTCTTCTCGTTGTTGCGCAAATGAAGCTCGACAACATCGCCGACGCGCACGCGAATCATCGGCCCCGGAACCTTCGGCGGCTGTCCCGCTATAGTGAACGTCCAGTAGGGGTAGCTCGTGCCGTCGGCGAGCCGGCCGACCGCTTCGACGGTCTCGAGGTCAACCCGCACGTGGCGCGGACCGCGCGCTCCGATCGCGGGCGGCAAATCGGCGGGATCGCGCGCGATATCGGGAAGGCTTGCTGTCGCAGCAGTAACCGCAATAGGTGCCGCCATATGGTCATGGATCTCGGCCGCGGAGAGAGAGGCGCCGCCCAGACCGCCGGCGCCTGCGAGCACGCCTGCTGCAATCGTGGCAGCCTTGAATGTCCCGCGACGGAGATTCGCGTTCATTGCCCATACTCCTCACATGAGGACCCCTGTCGGTCCGCGAGAGAGGATGGCATGCCCGGATGCGCTCGTGTTTGCGCTGCGTCAAAGGCGCCGCGTGTTTTTTTGCAGTTGCGGCATCGCGCCGCGCCCTTGCCCGCCGATGGGTTGAGCTGCCGTCAGGCGGCCGCCGCGCGCGACCGCGATAGGTACCATGGGCAGAGCAGCTTCTCGATCCAGACGACGGCGTAGAAGCAAAGGATGCCGAGGAGCGACAATAGAGCCAGGACGCCGAACATCAGGGCCGTCTTCATGTTCCCCGAGCTCGACAGGATGAGGTAGCCCAGACCCTTGTCGGCGCCGATGAACTCGGCGACGACGGCCCCGATGACGGCAAGGGTGATGGCAACTTTGAGGCTGCTGAAAAGATAAGGAAGCGACCAGGGCAGCCGCACCTTCCAGAAAATCTTAAGCTTGCTCGCGTCAAAGGACGAGGTCAGCTCGAGAAGCTCGGGCTCGACGGCTTCGAGGCCGGTCGCCGTGTTGATGACGATGGGGAAAAAGGCGACCGTCGCCGCCACGATCATGTTCGAGGTCATGCCATAGCCAACCCAGATCAGCAGCAGCGGGGCAATTGCGACTTTCGGCACCGATTGCAGCATGAGGAGGAAGGGATAGATGACGCGGCGCAGGAACGGTGAATAGACCACAGCGATCGCCAGCGGCACGCCCGTCGCAAGCGCCAGGAAAAAGCCGCCGAGCACCGCCCAGAGGGTAGCGAGGAAATGCACCGGCAGGATGGCGCGGATGGACCAGGTCTCGCGGGCGATGCGGCTCGGTGCCGGCAACAGCCAAACGGGCACGTGTCCCCAATCGCAAATCGCTTCCCAAGCAAGGATGAGACCGACAATGGTGACGCCCGCCTGGCCATATTCGACGACCAATCGCCGCAACCCGGCCCGCGCGCTCATGCGGCACCTCCATGGGCGCGCCCATTTCCGGCCGGCGCCGCGGGACGGGAATGGATCAGCCCGCGGATTCTCTCGACATAATCCTTGAACGCGTCACTGAACTCCATGCCGAGCATGCGCGGTCGGGGTAACGTGATGGGAATTTCCTCGACAATCTGGCCAGGGCGCGGCGTCATGACGACGACTCGGTCGGCCAGCAGCACGGCCTCGGTGATGCTATGGGTGACGAAGACGACCGTCTTACGCCGCCGGGTCCAGATGTTGAGGAGCTCCATGCCAAGCTCCTCCCGCGTCATGGCGTCGAGCGCCGCGAACGGCTCGTCCATCAACAAGAGTTGCGGGTCGTAGACGAGGGCACGGCAGATGGCGACCCGCTGCTGCATGCCGCCCGAGAGCTCGTCGGGTCGCGCGCGCTCGAACCCTCGCAAGCCGACCAGATCGATGAGCCGGTTCGCCTCCTCCATGTAGTCGCCTATCCGCCAGCCGAGCATCTCGATCGGAAAGAGGATATTGTCGAGCACTGTTCGCCAAGGCAGCAGCACGGGGCGCTGGAACACCATGCCGATGTCCCGCGACGGCTTCTCGAGTCGCCTGCCATTGACGTGCAGCTCGCCCTCGCTGGGCTTGAGATGGCCGCTGATCAGCTTGAGGAGAGTGCTCTTGCCGCAGCCGCTCGGGCCGACGAAAGTGACGAACTCGTCGCGAGCGATTTCGAGATTGACGCCGCGGAGCGCCACGACATTGTCGCCGGAGCGGGTCATATAGGACTTGCAGACCCCGCGGACGGCAACGAAATCCCGCGCCGGCGAACCTCGGTCCGCGGTCTCGATCGACGATTCGGCGACTTTCATCCCCGTTCAGTTCGATGGCTCGATGGGCCGTTTGGGCAGAAAGTCGGTCGTGTAAATCTCCTGGAGAGGTACGACGCGCTTCAACCCGAGCGCCTTGGTCACCACGTCACGCGTTGCCGTCATCTTCGCCTCGCTGATGGCGCCGAGCCCATGCTTGCGCACATCATCGGTCACCGATACCTGCTTCATGACAACGAGCTCGTCCATCGCACTCTTGGCGTCGAGCTCGGGGTTGGTCTTACGCTCGATCGACAGGGCCTCCTCGGGATGAGCGAAGGCGTAGGCGATGCCTTTGAGGGAAGCCTCGACGAAGCGTCGAACGCCCTCGGGTTTCTCGGCAATGGTCTTCGGGTTGACGATGATGGCGTTGCCATAGGTGTCGAGGCCGAAATCGGCATAGGGCATGGTGATGGCCTTGAGCCCCTCCTTCGCAGCCGCCTCCTTGAAGCGGCCGGCGTTCACACTCTGCTCCAGCACAGCGTCGACCCGCCCCGACATCAGCAACGGGAGGAAGGTCGCGGCATCGACGACGACTTCCTTGATCTTGCTGCGGTCGACATTATTGGCCTTGAGGAAGGCGGGAAACATGTTGACCGAAGCGCCCGAGGCCGAGCGCCCGACGGCGCGCCCCTCGAGGTCCTTGGGTGATTTGATCCCCGATTTGTCGAGATAAATGAGGCCAAGCGTCGCCTTTTGATAGACCATGGCGACGATGCGAACCGGGATATCCTCATTCGCCCGCGCTGCGATCACTGCGGCCGTATCAGCGATTCCGAAGGTCGAGGCGCCGGAGCCGACACGCTTGATCGTATCCCCCGAGCCGAAGCCGCGGGAGAGCGTGACGTTCAGCCCAGCATCCTTGTAGTAGCCCTTGTCCTCCGCGACATAATAGCCGGCATGAGTGCCGTTCACGACCCAGTCGAACGTGCAACTGACGTCTTCTGCCGATTGCGCTGGCGCGGGCCCGGCAAGCATCAGCGCTGCGGTCACGACCGCAGTACTCGCAAATCCCGTGTTCCGCATCTAAGCCTCCCCTGGCAATTCCCGGTTGCCACTCACGTGGCTATCTTTCCGAGATAATCCTCGAGTTTAATGTCATCGAGTCCCGGCACCCGCTTTCGCTCGAAATCGGCCGCATGCTCGAGCGGCTTCGTGGCGTCGATGCCGAGCCGCCCCCAATGGATCTTATGCGGGTCGCGCGCGAAGGATGGAACGTTGGGTATCCGGAACACGCCGGTATCCGGTCGGCAGCGCGTTGCGATCGCCCACAACACATCCTCGGGGTTATGGATGTCGACGTCCGGGTCGACGACCACGCAATACAGTACGCGGTTCATTTCGGCCCCGAACGCCGCGACGATGGCCCGGTTCTGTTGCCCTTCGAATTGCTTGTTGATCTTGATTGCGCAGAATTGCAGCAGGGGCAGACAGCTCACATCCTCGATCGACGGAACCCAGGTGCGCACGCTGTTGTAGATGCTGCCGGCAATCGGCACGGCCGTTATGGCGAGCTCCTCCACCGACCCCGCGCTAAGGCCATAGAATACCGCGTCCGGCCGCGCGAAGGCATGCTCGACCTGGAAAACGTGGTTGTCCGTGGTCCGGACGTAATAGTCCATCCACTCGCCGAAAGGGCCTTCGGGCCGCCGAACGCCCGACAGAATTTTCCCTTCGATGACGAGCTCCGTCGAGTCCGGCACGGGCAGCCCGAGGGTCGGGGACGGCACGAGAGGAAAGCGCTTGCCCGAAATCCGCGCCGCGAGGTCATATTCGCTTTGGTCGGGCCCGATCGTGCTGCCGCCTGCGAGCATGACGGCGGGCGGCAAGCCGATGGCGACCACGGCTGGCAACGCGTCGTTACGCTTCTCCGCCTTCTGCTGAATGCGATAGAGATCGCCCGACGTGCTCAATCGGCAGCGCAGCTCGTGGGGCCCGATGATCTGCATGCGATGATAGGAGAGGTTGACCACGGCTGTATCCGGGTCGCGTGCGATGATCACCCCGGCGGTGAGATAAGGGCCGGCGTCCTTTTCGGAATAGGTGATGTGCGGAATTTCCGAAAGCGAGATCTCCCTGAGCGGCGCCTTTTCCTCGGCGTGCTCTTTCAGGATGGCGCTCGAGCTCGGTCGTGCAAGCTCGGCCCAGCGCGCCGCAACGCTGCCGATCTCGACGCCCAGCAAGCGGGCGATAATGCTGTAATTGCCGAGCGTATTGCTGATAACCGGGAAACGGGAGCCGCGCACCCGCTCGAACAGAACCGGAAGGTTGGGCCCGGCCTGGATCTTACGGAGGACAGCGTTGAGCTCGAATTTTGGATCGACCTCTCGATTGACGACGAGCAACAAGCCCTCGCGCTTCAACGTTGCGATGAACTCGCGCAAGCTTGCGTACAAGCAGCCTCCCATACCGATTGTCGCGCTCTTGATACGGCGCTTGACCATCCCCTATAGCGCGCAGCGTTGCTTTTGAAAAATATGAATTCGTGAAGGCCGGAATCAAAAAATCCTATCGATCGTTGGCGGAGGCCAGATCACGTCCTGGAGAATTCCGGGATGGGGCTCTGATAGAGCGGTATCGTCTCGGTGCGGGGCTGCCAGAGCTTATCTCTCATAAGCGCCTTCACGTGATCACAGACATCCTCGAGCGGGGCGAACCAGACTCCGCCCTTCGATTTCATATAGTCGATCAGCTCCAAGACGGCGCCGAACCGCGCGAGTCGACCTGAGACGAAGGGGTGCCAAACGGAAATCCACAGGCCGCCATGCTGCCACGCCGCGTCGAATTCCGCGCGAAAGACCTCCATCGCTCGCTGCGGCGCCGAGATCGGCATCATGTAATGAAAGTCCCGGTTATGGACGTAATGCGGCCAGTCATCCAGCGTCCAGTCCGTGGGGAATTCGAGGAGTGAGCCGCGATCGTCGCGTAGCGCATAGGGGATGTCATCCCCCATCAGTGACGAATCGTACTCAAATCCCTCCTCGATCAAGTAGCGCAGCGAGTATTTGGAAAATGCGAAGCTGGGTGCCCTCCACCCGCGCGGGCGCTTGCCCATATGCTTCGCATACGCTTTTACCGCGCGGCCGAGCCAATAGCGCTCGTCCTCGGGCGTCATCTCGTTCGAGCGCTCGTGAAGATAGCCGTGTAAAGCGACCTCGTGGCCGTGCTCGAGCAGCAAGTCGACCTGCGCCGGATATTTTTCGATGCACCAGCCGGGCACGAAGAAGGTCTGGCGCATCTCGATGCGGGCGAGCTCCTCGGCGATCCGAGGTACGGCAATCAGCGGGCCGTATCGAACATAGGACTGCGAGGCAATGAGGTTGTCGGCGGTGTCGCGGTTGTACCAATTGAGGCCGCTGTCGGCGTCCATATCCCAGGTGATGCTAACGGCGCAGCGCGCCCCCTTGGGCCAAGGGATCCGGTTCTTGATCATCGTCCGCGCTCTCCCCCGTCGTCCTCGTCTTCGGCAAGAATTTGAGCTTCATCGCAGGCCCAGCCGAGTCTCACGGCGTCGCCGATGCGCAGATGCTGCGCAAGGTGTGGATCCGTGCTGCTGACCACGAGCTTCTGTCCGAGGGCGCGGACGACATAGCGGGCGTGATGCCCGAGGAACGTGCAGTCGATAACCACGCCGTCGATGACGTTCTCGGGGGTCTCGCCGGTGGTGAGGAACCGGATGCGCTCGGGGCGGATGGAGACGAGGGCATCATGCGGCGATCGCCGCCGGCGGCCTTCTCGCGGCGCCTGAGCGCGGCCCATGACACCATTCTGGAAGCGCACCCGCGCATAGCTTCCATCAGACCCGCAATCGGTGCAGCGCAGTAGGTTGGTCTCGCCGAGAAACCCTGCCACGAACGGGATTCTCGGATGCAGATAGACGTCGCGGGGAGACCCGATCTGCACGATCCGCCCCTCGTTCATGACCGCGATGTTGTCGGACATCATCATGGCCTCGTCTTGGTCATGGGTCACGTAGAGGATCGAGATCCCGATTCGGCGCTGGATCTCCTTGATCTCGAGCTGAAGCGCCTCTCTCAGCTTCCTATCCAGGGCGCCGAGCGGTTCATCGAGGAGCAGCGCATCCGGCTCGAACACCAGCGCGCGCGCAAGTGCCACGCGCTGCTGCTGGCCGCCGGAAAGCTCGCGCGGCCGGCGATCGCGAAATTCCGCCAGGCCTACTTTTTCAAGCATCTCGAGGGACTTGCGGCGACGAGCCGATGGCGGCAATCGCCGCATTCGGAGCGGGAACGCCACATTTTCGAGCACCGACATCTGCGGAAACAGGGCATAGCCCTGAAAGACGATGCCGAAATTGCGGCGCTCGGGCGGCTGCCAGGCGACGTCCTTGCCATCGACGCGGATCTCGCCCCGATCGGGCATTTCGAAGCCGGCGACCATCATGAGCGTCGTGGTCTTTCCGGAGCCGCTCGGTCCGAGCAGGGTGAGGAACTCCCCGGGCCTCAAGGTGAAAGTGACGTCCCGAACAACGTACTGATCGCCCGTATAGGCCTTCCACACCCCTCTGACCTCGAGAAGCCGGCCGGCCGGCCGGCTCTCCGCGCCGGCGCTCGCGCTTCCGTTCAAGCTCGGGCTCATAAGGTTCATGGCAATGATTGTACCGCCTTCGGCAGCCGCCGCTGGGACAATTTCCGATGCGTGAGGAATGCCTGCGCCAAGAGCGCCAGAGTGGCGAAGCAGAGCAGCAGCGACGCGGCGGCGGCGATCTTGGGCGTCAGCTCGTATTCGATGCTGGTGAACATTCGCACGGGCAATGTCGTCGCGTTCGGCGATTGCAGGAACAGCGCGATGACGACCTCGTCGAAGGAAACGGCGAAGGCGAAGATGGCCCCCGCGACGATGCCGGGCCGAATCGCCGGCCAATACACGTGGTAGAGGACCGACGCATTTCCGGCGCCCAGGCTGCGCGCGGAACGGACAAGCAGCGGGTTGAGGCCGCTCAGCGCCGCCTGCACGGTGATGAATACGTAAGGGGTCACAAGCACGCTGTGGGCGAGGCCGATCTCGACCCATCGCCCGATGAACGGCATGTGGACGAAGAAAAGATAGTCGCCCAGGCCCAGCACGACGAAGGGAATCACCATCGGCGTCAGGATGATCCCGATGACCACGGCCTTTCCGGGAAATTGCTTGCCGTGCAGCCCGATCGCCGCGGCGGAGCCGGCGACACAGGCAATGCAGACCGCCAGGGCGGCAACCTTGAGGGAGATGATCGTCGAATCGATCCATTGCCGATCGTCGAAGTAGTCGGCGAAGGAATGCACCGAGATCCAGATCGGTGGAAACTGGATAAGCTGCCCTTTCGTCAGCGCCATGGGGACGATGATCAAGGTCGGCAACAGCAGATAGATGAGGACAGGCAGACAGGCGAGCAGCAACAGGGGATTCCCCGGCAGCCGAAACGGTCGACGCGCGGAGGACACAGGAGCGGATGGGCGCGAATATCGGCGCCGCTTAAACCGCGCCATACTGACCCTCCTTTGGGGTCCGCTGATAAGCGAAAACCAGCACGGAGATGACCATGACGATCAAAACGGCCAATGCGGCGGCACGGTTGAAGTCGACGAGCTGATGTGCGTAGAAGTCGACGAGGTTGGCGACCATCATGTCCGACGGGCCGCCCAGGATAACGGGCGTAATGAAGAACCCGGTCGATATGATGAAGACGAGAAGCCCGGCCGCGTATACGCCCGGCAGCGTCAACGGCATGATTACAAGCCAGGCCACTGAAAATGCCGAGGCGCCCAGGCTCTTGGCCGCGCGCTCGAGCCGGTCGTCGATGGACAGCATCACGGTATAGATGGGAAACACGGCGTAGGGCAGGACGTAGTGGACCATCCCGATGATGACCGCCAACCGATTGTGCAGCAGCGGCAGCGCCTCATGGCTCGGGCCGATGATCCTCAAAAGCTCGTTGATGGCGCCGTTGTCCTGCAGAAGCGCAGCCCATGCGAAGTTCTTCACGAGCACCCCGGTCCAGAACGGGAGCAGCACGAGAATGAGGAGCAGCACGCGCATGCGCGGGCCCGACCGCCAGAGCGCTGCCGCAAGGAGATAGCCGAGCAGCACCGCGATCACGGTGGTCGTGATGCTGATGACGACCGTATTCTCCACGATATGCGCGAGGAGCGGACTCGAGAGAACCTCACGATACTGCGTCAAGCCGCCGACGAGGCTGAAGCGAACAATCAGCACCAGCGGCACCACCGCCAGGGCTCCGTAGACGATCCCGATCGGCAGCAATAGCCAAAGCCGGCTGCGAAGGACCCGCCTCCCGGCAAGCGGCGGACGGCTCGCATCCGGAGCCGTCCGCTTCGCCGCGGGCCCGGCGTCATCTCCGCTCCGATCGCACAGGAAGCCGAGCTTGGCCATGGCCGGTCATGGCGTCATCTGCCATTCCTTGAAGCGGACGGTCGTCTTCTCGAGATTGGCGGCCCACCAGGCATCATTCTTCAGGAAGACCTTGTCCTTGAGCGTTGGGCTCGTCGGGAGCGTGTCGACGAGGCTTTTCGGCAGGTATTGGAGGCATTGCGTGTTCGGCATCGCGTAGTTCGTCAACTTGATATATTCCACATCCGCCTTCGTGTTGGTCAGGACATAGTTGAGAAACTCGAAGGCCTCGTGCTTGTGCTCGGAGGTTCTGACGACCGTCAGGTAGTTGCCGCTCACCCCGGCATAGTCGGGCGTGTACCCGATCTGAGCGCCCCCGCGGTCGGCAACCACGATCCGGCCGTTGAATGCCGTGGCGAGCGCGACCTCTCCGGAGATGAGCTGCTGGATCGGCTCCTGGTTCGTCGTGTGCCAGATGATGTTGCGCTTGCCGAGCCGGTCGAGGCTCTTGAGCGCCCGCTCGACATCGAGCGGATAGAGCTTGTCGACGGGGACGCCATCCGCCAAGAGCGCGATCTCGAGGACGTCCCCGTCACTGACGTTCGCGTAGATGGAGCGCTTGCCGGGATATCGCTTGGTGTCCCAGAATTCGGCCCAGCTCCTCGGCGCCTTGTCGTCGGGGATCTTGCGGCGATCCCACGCCATCACGAAAAGAAAGAGGCTGTATTTCACGCCGTAGGGCTTGCGGTACTCGGGGGCGATGTGCGTCGGATCGACGATCTTGTAGTCGTAGGGCGCCAGCAGGTTCTCCTTGACCGCGACCTCGTATTCCGCGCCGGTGAGATTGACGATGTCCCATTGCGCGCTTCCGCCGGAGGCGACCTGGAGCTTCGCGAGCGCCAAAGAGGAATTGACGCCGAGGTTCACCTTGATGCCCGTCTCCTTCTCGAAGGGCTCGGCGAAGACCTTGCGGGTATTCTCGTTGATCATGCCGCCATAGGTCGCGAAATTGACTTCCTTGGCGGCGGCGAAGGCGCGCCTCGTCGTGAGCGCCGGGAGAGCGGAGACGGCGAGGGTTGCGGCCGCCGATCGGCGAATGAAGTCGCGGCGATTGATCCGCTCGGATGCGAGCCTGCTCGCAAGACCATTGTTGTTCTCCATTGAAGCCTCCCTGGGTTCCGGAACGAGATGCCGATCATCCTCCTTCAGGAAAAGCGGGCATTGCGCTCGCCCATATCCTCCAGCGTCGCGATGTGCCGCAGCGAGTCCGCACCTTTGGCTCCGATCGAAGCCGCCGCATATTAGCGCGCGTGCAATCCTATGCCCGAGCCTCGCCGCCCGCGCATCAAGCCGCCTCTTCTCCTCGCCACCAGCTCACGAAGGCGAGAGGATCGATCTCCCGCGGGCGTCCAGGAACCTCCACCGTACCCAGGTGCAGAAAGCCGATGACGCGCTCGACCTCCGCGAGACCCAGCCCGCGTTTCACCATCGCATCATAAGCGGCCGCGCCCGTCCGCCAGAAGCAGCCGTAACCCAGCGCATGAACGGCGAGGACAATGCTTTGCGCCGCAGCACCGGCGGAAACGATCTGTTCGATCTCGGGTATCTTCGAGCCGGTATCGGGCCGACCGACCACCACCACGAGCATCGGCGCTCGCAGCGGCTTCGCTCGCTCGGCCTCGAGCCGGGCGCCGGGCGCGTCGGGCTCGCGTCGCCGCAGGGCGTCGGCCAGCAGGACGCCAAAGCGCCGGCGCGCCTCACCCTCGATCACGATGAATCGCCAAGGATGGAGCTTGCCGTGATCGGGGGCGTTGACGGCGGCCGCCATGATCTGGTCGAGCTCGTGACGGGATGGCCCAGGTTCGCGCAGCTTGATGGCGGAGGCGCGCGACCTCAAGGCGGTCATCGCATCCATTCGCCGGATTTCGCGCTCCATGTCCATCGCTACAGGGACAATCCGTAGAACCGTGCGGCGTTTTCCGAGAGGATCTTGCGCTTCTGCCGCTCCGTCAGGTCCTTGCGTTCCGCGACTGCCGCCACCGCGCCGGGAAACTTCGCGTCCCAATGGGGATAGTCGGACGTAAAGACAATCGAATCCTCCCACATACCCGCCACGTAGGGGAGCATCTTCTCCTCGGGCTCGCAAAAGAAGAAGACCCGGCCGCTGTCGACGTAGTCGCTGGGCTTGCGCTTGATATTCGGCACGAGCTTGGCGCGGTGCTCGAAATGCTCGTCGAGCCGCTCGACCCAATAAGGCACCCAGCCGATGCCGGACTCGAGGAAGGCGACCCGAAGGTCGGGAAAGCGCTCGAGAATTCCACCGCAGACGATACACATGAGCGAGATCATCTGCTCGAACGGGTGAGCCACGGCATGGGTGAAGAAGTAGTTCTCGAACCTGTCCGATCCCGCGAAGGAGCCGGTCGACGGGGCCCCGTGCACGGTGAGCGGCACGCCGAGCCTCGCAGCCTCGGCGAAGACGGGAAGGTAGTCCGGATGGTCGAGATTCTTGCCTCTCACATTGGTCGGGAGCATCGCAGCGATCAGGCCAAGCTCCTTCGTCGCCCGACGGAGCTCGGCAACGCTCGCCGCGACGTCCTGCATGGGCAGGACGGCGACCGCCTTCAGGCGACGCGGATCAACGCTGCAATAATCGGCGACCCAATTGTTGTAGGCGCGCGCCATGGCGACGGCGAGACCGGGATCCATGACCGCCGCGAGGGTCAGCTCGGGCAGGTTGCCGAAGCAGACGGCGATATCGATGCCTTCCGAATCCATGTCCTTGAGGCGCGCCAGCGGATCGGAGACCCCCGGATGGAGCATGGAGCCGCGAATGCCTTCGGGCTGGCCCGACGCCGTCCCCTCCGGCTTCGGATAGAGGATGCCCTCGACCATCCAGCGCTCGCTGCCCCGGTTGTCCTTGACGATGCGCGGGCCGTGGGAGCGATAGGGCTCGTCCATGTACCGCTCCCATGTCTCGGGAGTCGACCCCACATGCCCATCACCATCGACGACCGTGAGGCCGCCAAGCCAGGCCCGCTTCGTCGTCTTCGCCTTCTCTTTCGCCGCCACAGCCATCTTCACACCCTTGTCTCGCAGGTTTGCGGGTGAGTCGCCGCCGTTTTCTCGTCGAGACACCGCGGCCATAGGCGACGTTATTCGCCCGCCCCGTCCTTCGCGCAGTATCACGGGTGAGTTATCAGCTTGTCTAATAGGAAATCGCAATTATTATCAAAGTCATGCTTATAAATGTCACGCTCCGCCAGCTTCAGGTTTTCGTGGCGGTCGCTCAGAACCAGAGCTACACCAGGGCATCGCGCTTGATCGGGATATCCCAACCGGCGCTGACCGGGAATGTCCGGCAGCTCGAGGCGATACTCGACGTGCGACTTCTCGACCGAACCACGCGGATGGTCAGGCTGACCAACGAGGGCCAGAGCTTCCTTCCCGTGGCGGAGCGACTTATTTCGGATCTGCAGGCGGCGATTGCAGATATCCGGGATTCCGCCGAGCATGTCCGCGGGCGCGTCGAGGTGGCCTGTCTGCCCTCAGTCGCCGTTCAGCTCATCGGTCCCTTGATGCTCCGGTTTCGAGAGCGCTATCCCGGCCTCGTCATCAAGGTCTATGACGGCGATGCACAGAGCGTGGCCCGGCAGGTCCTGATGAAGGAAGCCGATTTCGGCGTGAGCTCCTATTATGACGACGAGCCGGAACTCGACTTCATTCCGTTGATACGGGACAGGTTCTGCGTGATCTGTCACAGGGACCATCCCCTTGCCCGAAAGCGCATGGTGCGTCTTAAGGACCTGGAGGCGTATCCGTTCATCGCCATGGGGACCAACACCGGGACGCGCCGCATCGTCGATAACGCCGCCATCAGGGCCCACGTGAAGCTAAACATCACCTGCGAGGCCAAACAGCTGAGCACGCTCAGCGGCATGGTCGCCGTGGGGATCGGCGTCTCCATTCTGCCCGAAGCCTGCCTGTCCAATCTTACCCAGCAGGACCTAGCAACCTGTAAGCTCATAGCGCCGGCAGTGGAACGCGAGCTGGGCCTGATGTTGCGGCGGGGACGGACGCTTGGGCTGGGCGCCCAGAGCTTCCGCGACTTCATCATCGAGAACATCGGGGCGTACTGGAAGGATTTTGCGACGGCGCAGCTTCTCCCGAAACGCGAGCTTGCGCGGCTCAAGGCCTGAGGGCTTCCGCCACGGATTCTCCATCGCCTTGCCGCCGAGGGCCCTGCAACAGGCCAAAGGAACATTTCGTGGTACCTTGCGTCTATCGCATGGGGGCGAACTTTCGAGGAGACCCATCGTGAGCAACGCAAATCAGCTGCACGGCCCCGATCTAAGGAGGGGCATCCGGGAAAGCGATCTTGCCGATGGCGCCATGCTGGTCGGCCATGTGGACGAGGATGCTGTTCTTCTTGCTCGTCGCGGCGGGGAGGTGTTCGCCATCGGCGCCACCTGCACCCATTATGGCGGGCCGCTCGGACAGGGCCTGATGGTCGGAGACACCGTGCGTTGCCCGTGGCATCATGCCTGCTTCAGCCTGCGCACAGGAGAGGCCCTGGCGGCGCCCGCCTTGGCGGCGACATCATGCTGGCGCGTTGTACGCGGTGACGGGCGCATCTTCGTTCGCGAGAAGATGGCTGCACTCCCGCGGGCCATGCCGCCGAAGCCGCAGTCAACGGCCGGCGCCCGCGAACGCATGGTCATTATCGGTGGCGGTGCAGCGGGCTACGCCGCGGCCGACATGTTGCGGCGTGAGGGCTATGGCGGCGGCGTCACCATCATCAGCGCCGACAATGCGCCTCCCTATGACCGTCCGAATCTCTCCAAGGATTACCTCGCCGGCACTGCCCCCGAAGAATGGATACCGCTGCGCCCGAACGAGTTCTATGTCGAGAATGACATCGAACTGCGGCTCGACACGACGGTAATCGCAATTGACCCTGCGGGACACCGCGTGGTACTCGGTAACGGTAACGCGATCACCTTCACGAAGCTGCTGATCGCGACCGGCGCCGAGCCGATCCGGCTTCAGGTGCCCGGCGCCGATCTGCCGCACGTCCGTACGCTACGGTCGCTCGCCGACAGCCGCGAGATCATTGCGCGCGCCACTCGCGGCCGTCGCGCCGTGATTGTCGGCGCGAGCTTCATCGGCCTCGAAGCCGCGGCCGCATTGCGCCATCGAAACGTCGAGGTTCACGTGGTGGCGCCCGAAGCGCGGCCCATGGAACGCGTCCTGGGCCCAGCGCTGGGCGATGTTGTGCGCGCGCTCCACGAGACCCACGGCGTTGCGTTCCATCTCGGGCGCCTCGTTTCCGAGATCGAAGCGGAGCGCGTGTGGCTCGACGATGATTCGCAGATCGATGCCGATCTCGTGCTGCTCGGGATCGGGGTGAGGCCTCGGCTCGATCTGGCCGAGAAGGCCGGCTTAGCGGTCGATAACGGCGTTCTCGTCAACGAATTCCTGGAAACCAGCGCCCCAGATGTCTTCGCCGCGGGCGATATCGCCCGCTGGCCTGATCCTTATAGCGGCGAGCGGCTGCGCATCGAGCATTGGGTCGTGGCCGAGCGGCAGGGTCAGACGGCCGCTCGCAACATGCTGGGCCGGCGCGAGCGTTATGGCGCCGTACCCTTCTTCTGGACCCGGCATTACGACGTCTCGATCGACTACGTCGGGCATGCCGCCGCATGGGACCACATCCAGCAGAGCGGCGATGCCAACGCTTATGATGTGGCGCTGCGGCTTCAAAAGGACGGCCGGACCCTCGCCTTGGCAACCATCTCCCGGAGCCGAGAGAGCCTGGAGGCGGAGCTTGCGATGGAGCGCGGCCAATCGCCTTAGCCGTGACCTCGACGCTTCTACCCGAAAGGCCCCGCGTTCGACGGTAGGATGCGAGGGTCAAAGGGCACGGAGGCTGAGAGGAATAAAGGACGGAACAGGCTTACCCGGCGTCGTGGTGGCCGATCCTCATTGCCAGCCCGGCGCGCGCACACTTCGTCCTGCCCATTGCTGCCGGTCCCATCGATTCCACATCCGCCCTCGACCCTGCCCGCCTCGGATGATCGGCAGGCCGGCCCTGGCACGCCAAATCTTTGCGCTCGGCTGCGCTCGTGTAGACTGTTCGCCACCGGAACCGACTCGCTAAGGAGTGGATTGTGCCCGTCTCACAACCTGTAGTCGCCCAACTTACGCGCGCTGCGATCTTTCTCGTCGTGACCATGAACCACGAGCCGGAACATCGCGCTGCAGTGCGGGCTCTTTGCGGTGATCTGGCCGCCCTCCTGCGCGCAGTAGGCTTCCGCGACCTCCAGGGCCGCCTATCATGTGTCATGGCATTTGGGTCGGAGGCTTGGGACCGGCTGTTTGGGCTGCCGCGGCCGAAGGAATTGCATCCGTTTCGAGAGATCCGCGGCCGGCATCATGCCGTCTCTACGCCGGGGGATATCCTCTTCCATATCCGCGCTACGCGCATGGACTTGTGCTTCGAACTGGCGACGCAGATCATGTCCCGGCTCGGTGGCGTAGTTTCCATGGTGGATGAGGTGCACGGTTTTGCCTACTTCGATGAGCGCGACCTGCTCGGTTTCGTCGACGGCACCGAGAATCCCGTGGAACAGGCCGCGATCGATGCCACCATCATCGGCGAGGAGGATGCGGCGTTTGCCGGCGGAAGCTATGTGATCGTGCAGAAATATCTGCATGACGTGCAGAGCTGGAACGCCCTGCCCATCGAAGCACAAGAGAAGATCATCGGTCGAACCAAGCTCTCCGATATCGAGCTGGACGATGCCGTGAAACCGAGCTCGGCCCACAACGCCTTGACCACCATCGTGGAAAACGGAGAGCAGTTGGATATCTTGCGTGGCAACATGCCGTTCGGCGACGTGGGAAAGGGCGAGTTCGGCACCTATTTCATCGGCTATGCCCGATCCCCGCGCAGGATCGAGCAAATGCTCGTGAATATGTTCGTCGGTCGGCCGCCGGGCAACTACGATCGGTTGCTGGACTTCAGCCGCGCCGTCACCGGCACGCTGTTTTTCGTGCCACCTGCGACATTCCTGGAAAACGTTGCAGCCAGCGAGGCAGCACCACCGCCCGCTGGCCCGCCCCCGGGCGAGCGAGGGACCGAAGCTACATCCGAGTCGCGATGGCCTGATGGCTCGCTCGACATCGGTTCACTCAAAGGAGAGCCGGGACATGAATGATCCCGCTCGCGAACGGGCTCCGATCTCCGAGACGCCGGGTCGAGATTGAGGAGACGCCCTGCACGCTCAACGCCGCTTGGCGGCGCTGCGCGTCGTGGGGTGTGCCCGATAGTCATCCCGGGCGGATCGACACGCCGGCGATCATATCCAGGCCGCGCAATGCGGCACCAGCCATCGAGGCGAGGGCGCTGCTCACCTATGTCGGCGACCTCGAGTTGTAGTCAGCGACGAAGTCGCCGCAGGGCTCTGCCCTTGTGCATCGCGATGTGATCGGTCTTGTCGCTTTTGATCTCATATTGCGGATCATCCTCGCTCGCATGATGCACATAACCCTTATAGTTCACATCGCTCGTATGCACCTGCACGATACGGCCGCTGACCCAGCCGGCTTCGGAATTCCAACGTACGTGATCGCCAATCCTGAATGTCTTTGCCATTGCAATCCTCGCAATCCGCTCGGCTCATTCATTCGGCACGCCATCGTTGAACCGTCCGCTTGGCGGTGGCGCCGAATTGCCGGGCGGCCGACAGCTCTGTGGATTCCCCGTTCAAGCCCTTAAGCCGCACCAACAACCATGGCTCCGGCAGCCCAAAGCTAAGCCGTCGGACGGAAATGGTCGAGGAGCTACGCTGCGGCTGATGACCGGCGGGATCTCGCCCATACCAGGCGCGCAGATTAGCTGATTGCGAGCCGTGGTCGTAAACGGCACGACGATCTTCCCGGGTCCAGAACAAGTGTGACTGGTTGGCGGAGGGGGCGGGATTCGAACCCGCGATAGGGTTTCCCCTATACACGCTTTCCAAGCGTGCGCCTTAAGCCACTCGGCCACCCCTCCGGAGAGGGGCGCAACATAGCAGCTGCGCGCGGAGCCGCCAAGCCGGCCTTGTTAACCAAGCGCTCACCGCGCTGCGCGCGACGCGCGAGCGTTCTTCTCAGGATTTTCCATTGCCAGTCCCCCGTGACGGTGATCAGATGAGGCCGGCAACATGCCGGATTTCGTGGGGCGGATTCGTGCGGCTGGGGCGCATCATCGGATGGCTTCTGCTCTTTGGCGCCGTTCTCGTCGTCGCCAACGAGGCCTATGCTTGGCTGGACAAGGGCAGCTATCACATCATCGCCGCCGGCGAGCTCTGGTACGATCTCGACCGCGACAGCCTCAACCTGATGCAGGCGGTGATTCAGCGCTACATCGCTCCCGCGCTGTGGGACGACGTCATGCGGCCGCTCCTGCTCCTGCCGGCCTGGCTGATCCTCGGCGTGCCGGGCCTCGTCCTGGTTCTTCTCGGCCGCTGGCGGCAGGCGCGACGCCGCACCCCGCGGCGCTTCTCCTAACCGCGCGGCCGGCGGCCGTCAGCTATCGCCCATCTTGAGCGCGGCGAGGAACGCCGATTGCGGGATCTCGACCTTGCCGAATTGCCGCATGCGCTTCTTGCCCTCCTTCTGCTTCTCGAGGAGCTTGCGCTTGCGGGTGATGTCGCCGCCATAGCATTTCGCGGTGACGTCCTTGCGCAGTGCCGAGACCGTCTCGCGCGCGATGATGCGGCCGCCGATGGCGGCCTGGATCGCGATCTTGAAGAGCTGGCGCGGGATCAGGTCCTTGAGCCGCTCGCAAAGATGCCGCCCGCGCTGCTCGGCGCGGCTGCGATGCACGATGATGGCGAGCGCATCCACCGGCTCGCCGTTGACGAGAATCGCGAGCTTGACGAGGTCGTCCTCGCGATAGCCCTCGATCTGGTAGTCGAAGCTGGCATAGCCGCGGCTGATCGACTTGAGACGATCGTAGAAATCATAGACCACCTCGTTGAGCGGCAGGCGGTAGACCAGCATGGCGCGGCTGCCCGCGTAAGTGAGGTCCACCTGCTCGCCGCGGCGCTCGGTGCAGAGGCTGAGCACGGCGCCGAGATAGGCGTCGGGCACCAGGATGGTCGCCTTGATCCACGGCTCCTCGATGTGGTCGATGCGCACCGGATCAGGCATATCGGCGGGATTGTGCAGCTCCAGGGTCTCGCCGTTGTTGAGGTGAACGCGATAGACGACGCTGGGCGCCGTGGCGATGAGGTCGAGATTGAATTCGCGCTCCAGGCGCTCCTGGATGATCTCCATGTGGAGGAGGCCGAGGAAGCCGCAGCGGAAGCCGAAGCCGAGAGCCGCCGAGGTCTCGGGCTCGTAATGGAAGCTCGCGTCGTTGAGGCGGAGCTTCGCCAGGCTATCGCGAAGCTGCTCGAAATCCGCCGCATCGATGGGGAAGAGCCCGCAGAAGACGACGGGAACACTCGGCTTGAAGCCGGGCAGCGGCTCGGCGCAGGGACGGCGCTCCTCCGTGAGCGTGTCGCCGATGCGGCAATCGGCGACGGACTTGATGCTCGCGGTGATGAAGCCGACCTCGCCGGGCCCGAGCTCCTTGACCGTCTCGGTCTTGGGCGTGAAGATGCCGACGCGATCGACCTCGTGCACGGCCCCCGTGGCCCACATGCGCAGCTTCTGGCCCTTGCGCAGCACGCCGTCCTTGATCCGCACCAGGATCACGACGCCGAGATAGGAATCATACCAGCTGTCGACGAGAAGGGCTTTGAGGGGTGCCGCCGCATCACCCTGCGGCGCCGGGAGGCGCGCCACGAGGGCCTCGAGCACGTCGTCGATCCCCTGGCCGGTCTTGGCCGAGACAGCGATGGCATTCGCGGCGTCGAGGCCGATCACCTCCTCGATCTGCTGCTTGATGCGCTCGGGCTCGGCGGCCGGGAGGTCGATCTTGTTGAGGACGGGGACGATCTCGTGGCTGGCGTCGATCGCGAGATAGGCGTTGGCGAGGGTCTGCGCCTCCACCCCCTGGCTCGCATCGACGACGAGGAGAGAGCCCTCGCAGGCGGCAAGGGAGCGGCTCACCTCATAGGTGAAGTCGACATGGCCCGGCGTGTCCATGAGGTTGAGCTCGTAGGTCTCGCCGTTGCGCGCCTGGTAGACGAGGCGCACCGTCTGCGCCTTGATGGTGATGCCGCGCTCGCGCTCGATATCCATGCTGTCGAGCATCTGGTCGCGGAACTCCCGCTCGGAGATGCCGCCGCAGCGCTGGATCAGCCGGTCGGCCAGGGTCGACTTGCCGTGGTCGATATGGGCGATGATCGCGAAGTTGCGGATATGGGCGAGGTCGGTCATCTCGGCACGAGCTTAGGCGCGCAGCGCGCCGCCGGTCGCCTTCGCCACCGCGGCGACGATCTTCCGTCCCACCTGCTCGATCTCCTCGTCGGTCAAGGTGCGCTCGGTCGGCTGCAGCCGCACGCTCACGGCAAGCGACTTTTTGCCCGCAGGCACGCCGGCCCCGGCATAGACATCGAAGACCGCGACCTCGGCGACGAGCGCGCGATCGACGCCGCGTACCGCGCGCAGCAGCGCCTGGGCCTCGACCCCCTCATCCACGACGAAGGCGAAATCGCGCTCCACGGGCTGGAAGGGCGAGACCTTGAGGAGTGGCCGCGTCTTGCCCGCTTTCGCGCGCGGCAGCGGAATGCGGTCGAGGAAGACCTCGAAGGCCACCATCGGCCCCTTCACGTCCATCTGCCGCAGGATCTTGGGATGCACGACGCCGAACCACGCCAGCACATTGGCGCCGAGCCGGAGCGTGCCCGAGCGGCCGGGGTGATACCAGCCGGGGGCGTCCCGCGTCACCTGGGGCTCGGCGGGACCGCCGGCCTCGACGATCGCCGCGAGCGCATCCGCCTTGGCGTCGAAGGCGTCGACCTGCCGATGGGACGCCGCCCAGTGGCGCGGGCCGATATGGCCGGCGCGCACGCCCGCGGCGACGAGAGCCTGTCCGGCCGGGGTGTCGTCGGCGTATTGCGGCCCTACCTCGAAGAGGGCGAGATCGGCGAAGCCGCGATCGGCGTTGCGCCCCGCCGCCGCGATCAGGTTCGGCAGGATCGAGGGGCGCATCACGTCGAGATCACTCGAGATGGGATTGGCGAGCGCAAGCGCCGGATTGCCGCCGCCGAAGAGTGCCGCATCTCGCGAATTCGCGAAGGACCAGGTCACCGCCTCCATGAGGCCGCGGCTCGCGAGGCCGCGCTTGACGGCGCGCGCGCGCCGCTGTCCGGGCGTGAGCGCCAGGCCCGGCAAAGCGCTGGCGAGGCTGAGGGGTACGGCGGGGATCTTGTCGTAGCCGTGGATGCGCAGGATGTCCTCGATCAGGTCGGCCTCGCCGCCGACATCGCCGCGCCAGGAGGGCGGCACCACGGCGAGCTCGCCCTTCACCTCGCCCGCCTCATAGCCGAGATCCACGAGGATGCGCTTCTGCGCCGCGGGCAGGACGTCGACGCCGCCGAGGCTCCGCACGCGATCGGGGCGCAGCATGATGGTCCGCTGGCCGACGGGGCGCTCCCCGGCGCTCACCACCTCGCTGGCCTCGCCGCCGCAAAGCTCGGCGATCAGCTTGGCCGCGACCTCGGCCCCCCAGAAGGCCGAGCTCGGATCGAGGCCGCGCTCGAAGCGGTAGCGCGCATCGGATTCGATCTGCAGCTTGCGCCCCGTCGCCGCCGTGCGCGCGGGATCGAAAAGCGCCACTTCGAGGAAGACGTTGCGCGTCGCCTCGCTGCAGCCGCTCGGCGCCCCGCCCATGATCCCGCCGAGCCCCTGGACGCCGCGGCGGTCGGCGATCACCGTCATGTCGGCCTCGAGCGTGTAGGTCTTGCCGTTGAGGGCGGCGAGTGTCTCGCCGTCGCGGGCGAAGCGCATGGTGAGGTCGCCGTCCAGCTTGTCGGCGTCGAAGACGTGGAGCGGGCGGTTGAGGTCGAAGGTCACGTAGTTGGTGATGTCGACGAGGGCCGAGATGGGGCGAAGGCCGATGGCGCGGAGGCGATCCTGCAGCCAGCGCGGGCTCGGCCCGTTCGTCACGTTGCGGAAATAGCGCCCGACCACGAAGGGGCAGGCGCGCTCCTCGCCTGCGGGAAAATCGCGCAGCCATTTGAGCGGGCTCGCGAAGGTGCCGGGGACGGCGCTGATGCCGTCGGGCTTGAGCCGCCCGATGCCGGCGGCGGCAAGATCGCGCGCGATGCCGCGCACGCCGAGGCAATCGGCGCGGTTGGGGGTGATCGCGACGTCGAACACGGGATCGTCGAGCCCCATATAGGCGGCGAAGGACGCGCCCAAAGGCGCGTCGGCGGGGAGGTCGATGATGCCCTCGTGGTCGTCGGAGAGGCCCATCTCGCGCTCGGAGCACAGCATGCCGTTCGATTCGACGCCACGGATGACGCCCTTCTGGAGATCCAGTCCGGTGCCGGGGATGTGCACGCCCGGCGGTGCAAAGACGCCCTTCATCCCCGTGCGCGCATTGGGCGCGCCGCACACGACCTGCACCCGCTCCTTGCCCGTATCGACGATGCAGACGCGAAGACGATCGGCATTGGGATGCTGCTTGGCCTCGACGACATAAGCGATAGTGAAGGGGGCCAAGGCCTTGGCGCGGTCCACCACCGCCTCGACCTCGAGGCCGAGCATGGTGAGCCGCTCGGCGATGGCCTCGACCGTCGCGGTCGTGTCGAGATGCGCCTTAAGCCAGGAGAAGGTGAACCTCATCGGCTGAGCCCTCCGACCAGGCTCGGCACGTCGAGGGGAACGAAGCCGTAATGGCGCAGCCAGCGCAGGTCGGCATCGAAGAAGGTGCGCAGATCGGGGATGCCGTATTTCAGCATGGCGATGCGCTCGATCCCCATCCCGAAGGCGAAGCCCTGATAGCGCGCGGAATCAATGCCGCAGGCGTCGAGCACCTTGGGATGCACCATGCCGCAGCCGAGGATCTCGAGCCAGTCGTCGCCGGCGCCGATCTTGAGCTCGCCGCCCGCACGGCTGCAGCCGATATCCACCTCGGCCGAGGGCTCGGTGAAGGGAAAGTGGCTTGGGCGGAAGCGGACGGGCACGTCCGGCACCTCGAAGAAGGCGCGGCAGAATTCGACAAGGCAGCCCTTGAGATGGCCCATATGGGTGGTCTCGTCGACGACGAGGCCCTCGACCTGATGGAACATCGGCGTATGGGTCATGTCGCTGTCGCAGCGATAGGTGCGGCCGGGGGCGATGATGCGGATGGGCGGCTTCGTGCTCTGCATGGTGCGCACCTGCACCGGCGAGGTGTGGGTGCGCAGGACCATGCGCGTGCCGTCGGGCTTCTCCTCGAGATAGAAGGTGTCCATCATCTGCCGCGCGGGGTGCTCCGGCGGGATGTTGAGGGCCGTGAAGTTGTGGAAGTCGTCCTCGATGTCGGGTCCTTCGGCGACGGCGAATCCCATCTCGCCGAAGATGGCGCTGAGCTCGTCGATGGTCTGGCTGATCGGATGGATGCAGCCGCGGCTCTCGGGGCGGGCGGGGAGCGTGACGTCGATCCGCTCGCGCGCGAGCTGGGCCTCGAGCTCGGCATCGCCGAGGGCCACCTTGCGCGCCTCGATGGCCGCGACGAGGGCGTCCTTGAGCAGGTTGAGCGCGCGGCCCGCCTCCTTGCGCCGCTCGCCGTCGAGGCGGCCGAGCCCCTTCATCAGCTCGGTGACGCGGCCCTTGCGGCCGAGGGCGGCGACGCGCAGCTCCTCGAGGGCGGCGAGGCTCGGCGCCGCGGCGGCCTGCCCCATGAGATCGGTCTTGAGCGCTTCCAGGTCTTCCATGGCTTCAACCATATGGCCCGCGGCCGTTCCTCGTTCCAGCAAAAGCGACGGGCATAGAAAGCAAAAGGGGCCTTGTCGCTCAAGGCCCCCTTTTCGCCGTCTCGACGGTCGGTCGGATCAACCAGCCTTGGCGAGAGCGGCCTGGGCCTGCGACACCAGGGCCCTAAACGATTCCGGGTCGCGCGCGGCGAGATCCGCCAGGACCTTGCGGTCGAGCGCGATGCCAGCGGTCTTGAGCCCGTGCATGAACTGGGCGTAGGTGAGCCCGTTCTCGCGGGCCCCCGCATTGATGCGCTGAATCCACAAGCCGCGGAAATCGCGCTTGCGCGCGCGGCGGTCGCGATAGGCGTAGCGCAGGCCCTTCTCGACCTTCTCGAGGGCGATGCGGAAATTATTCTTGGCACGGCCGCGATAGCCCTTGGCAAGCTTGAGCAGCTTCTTGCGCTTGGCGTGCCGCGTCGGGGAAACAGTGGAACGGGACATGGCTCACCCCCTCAGATACGGCATATAGGACTTCACGAGACCCTCGTCACCCTTGGTCAGGGTGAAGGTGCCGCGATTCGTCCGCTTCATCTTCTGGGAGCGTTTGCGCAGGTTGTGGCGCTTCTTGCCGAAGGCCGCCTTGATCTTGCCGGTGCCGGTGCGGGAAAACCGCTTCTTGGCCCCAGACTTGGTCTTGAGCTTGGGCATTTTGCGTGTCCTTGCGTGATCGGTTGACGCTTCGAGAGCGGTTGGGCATGCCCTTGTGAGCCGCGCCGCTCGCATGAAGGCGTGGGTTATACAGAGGTCATCGGCCGAAGGCAAGGGCGGGCGGCGGCAACGGGCGCCGCAGCCGCCCAGCCCGCCCGGCGCAGGCGATGCGCAGCGCTCAGCGCGGCGCGATCACCATCGTCATCTGGCGCCCTTCCATCTTGGGGAACTGCTCGACCTTGCCGACCTCGGAGAGGTCGCCGCGCACCCGCTCGAGCACCTTCATGCCGATCTCCTGGTGCACGAGCTCGCGGCCGCGGAAGCGGAGCGTCACCTTGACCTTGTCGCCCTCGTTCAGGAACTTCACGACCGAGCGCATCTTGATGTCGTAGTCGTGATCGTCGATCGAGGGGCGCATCTTGATCTCCTTGATCTCGATGATCTTCTGCTTCTTGCGCGCCTCGTTCTTGCGCTTCTGCTCTTCGTATTTGTATTTGCCGAAATCGAGGATCTTGCAGACGGGCGGATTGGCCTGGGGCGAAATCTCGACCAGATCGAGGCCCGCCTGCTCGGCCCTGCCGAGCGCCTGGGCGACGGGCACGACGCCCAGATTTTCGCCTTTCTCGTCGATCAGGCGGACTTGCGCCGCCCGAATCTGCTCGTTGACCGCCGGGCCGTCACGGGACGGGGTCACGTCGGAGGGTAGTCTGGCTATGTAGCGTCTCCTTCACAAAATCGCGCATTGCACGGCCCCCGACTCCTTCCGAGGGCCGCTCCGGTGAATGGGCATGGTTCTTTCTGGCTGCCGGAACCGCAGCCGCCCTAAGTCTAGTGATGGCAGGATCGCGCGCAAGGCTTTCTTGATGGTTAAGCCGGCGTTGCATGCGTGGGCAGCGCCGCGAGCACGGCTTCGAGCGTCAAGGCGGCGAGGCGGTCGCGCCGCAAGATTGTGATATTGCCGCCCCGAGGCGCACAAAGGGCAGGGTCCGAGGCGGCGGAGAAGAGCACCAGGGCCGGGCAGCCGGCGGCGGCGATCAAATGCATCGGCCCGGTATCATTGCCGATCGCCATGGCGGCGCCGCGCGCGAGCGTGGCGATCTGCTCGAGGCTGGTTCGCGCCGTGAGATCCCAGGCGGTGGCGCAAGCCGCGCGGATCGTCCGCGCCAGCGGCCGCTCGGCGCCCGTCCCGAGCACGGCCGATGTCACCCCACGCGTCGCGAGCACTTGTGCGAGGGCGGCGTAGCGCTCGACGGGCCACCGCTTCTCGGGGCGATGGGCGGCACCCCCCGGGACCAGGAGCGCATAAGGGGCTGGCGGGCGCAGCCCCGAGATCTCCGCCCGCGCCCAGGAAAGATCGGGCGGCGGCACGTCCGCGATCCCGGCCATGCGCAGCTGCTCGGCCTGGCGATCAAGGGTGTGCATGGCGTTGCGCGCCGGGTTGGCGTGGGGATGGGAGCAGCCGGGGGCGATGCCCGACCATTCGGGGCGCGGCCCGGGCCCGAGCAGGCGATAATACCAGTTGGTGCGCTCCGCGGTTTGCAGGTCGTAGACCCGATCGAAGCGCGCGGCGCGCAGGCGCCGCCGCAACGAAAACCAATGGGCGAAGGCGAGCAGGGTCGGCCGGTCGTCCAGCCACACCTCGTCCGCATAGCCCGAGGCGCGGGCAAGGCCGGCGAAGCCTGCGGTGGTGAGGAGAACGATATGAGCGGCGGCGTGATGGCGGCGGATGGCGGCCATGGGCCCGAGGGCCTGGACGAAATCGCCAAGCGCGCCAAGCTTGATGACGAGAATGCGCTGCCGCCGTCCGGTCACGCCGCGGCGGCGCCATGGCGGCGCGCATAGAGCTCGTCATAGACCGCGAGCGTGCGGGCGCACATCCCCTCTTTCGAGTAGTGGGCGCGCATCTCGGCAATCGCTTTCGCCGCCATCCGCTCGCGCGCCGCCGCGTCGAGGGCCAGGGCCTCCGCGAGTGCTGCCGCGAGGGCCGCCGGATCGCCGGGCGCGACCAGCCAGCCCGTCTCGCCGGGGCGCACCGTTTCCCGCGCGCCGCCGTGATCCGTCGCGATGACGGGGCGGCCCATGGCCTGGGCCTCGACCATGACTCGGCCGAAGGCCTCGGGATCGGTCGAGGCGGAGACCACGACATCCGAGAGCATATAGGCGGCGGCCATGTCGTTGCAGTGATCGACGATCTGCACCACGGGGGCGAGCCCGAGCGCCCGCACCCGCTCCTCAAGGGCGCGGCGATAGGCGGCGCGGCCCTGGTCCGAGCCCACGAGGAGGCAGCGGATGTCGGTGCGGCCGAGGCGGGCAAGCGCCTCGATCAGCACCATCTGGCCCTTCCATCGGGTGAGGCGCCCGGGCAGCATGACGACGGGGACGCCGTCCTGCAGTCGCCAGGCCCGGGCGAGCTGGACGAGGCGGGCGGCCGCGACCTTGGCGGGATCGAAGATGTCGAAATCGACGCCGCGCGGAATGAGGCGGATGCGGGCAGGGTCGATCTCGTAGCGACGCTCGATCAGCTCGGCGATGTGCCGGGAGATCGCGATCACGAGGTCGCCCTTGGCCATGACCGAGTTGTAGAGGTGCTTGAGATAGGTACGCTCGTTATAGGTGCCGTGGAAGGTGGTGAGAAACGGGCGTCCCGCATGCCGGGCCGCGGCGTATGCGCTCCAGGCCGGCGCCCGGCTGCGCGCATGCACGATGTCGACGTCGTGGCGCGCGATGAGCTCGCCGAGGCGATGCATGTTGGTGCGCAGGGTGAGCGGGTTCTTGCTGTCGAGGGGCAAGGCGATGTGACGGGCGCCGGCGCGCGCGAGCTCGCGCTCGAGGGGCCCGCCGGCGGAGGCGACGAGGGCCGTGCCGCCGGCTCTCGCCAGGGCCGTCGCGACGTCGACGCAGCCGCGCTCCGCACCTCCGGGGCCGAGGGCCGGCAGCACCTGCAGCACCACCGGCCGTCCCGTTGGGCGCCCCGGCTGCGGAATGCTAGAGTGCGCCGCCACTCGCCTGTCCTTTGCGTCGACGATTGACATGACCACGACTGATTCCGCAAGCGGCCGGCCGGCGTCCCAGCTCCGGCGCGCCGACGGCCCACCCATCGCCTACCACAAGACGACCGGCCGGTCACCCATGGTCGTCTTCCTGACCGGCCTGCGCTCGGACATGGGCGGCGGCAAGGCCCTGGCCCTCGAAGCCTTCTGCCGCGCGCGGGGACAAGGCTTCCTTCGCTTCGACTATCGCGGCCACGGGCAATCGGGCGGCCGCTTCGAGGAGGGCACGGTGGGCCTCTGGCTGGAGGACGCCAAGGCCGCCATCGGCGCCCTCACGGAGGGGCCCCTCGTGCTGGTCGGCTCGAGCCTCGGCGGCTGGATCATGCTCCTCCTCGCGCGGGCGCGCGCGGAGCGGATCCGCGGCTTGGTCGGCATCGCCCCGGCACCGGACTTCACCGAGGACCTCATGTGGGCGAAATTCTCCCCCACCGTGCAGGAGCGCCTGACGCGCGACGGCGTGATCTACGTCCCCTCGCTCTACAGCGCCGAGCTCACGCCGGTGACCCTTGCCCTGATCGAGGATGGCCGTCGGCACTTGCTGCTGCGCGGCCCCATCGCCTTCGAGGGCCCGGTGCAGCTCATTCACGGGATGGAGGACCCCGACGTGCCCTGGCAGACCTCGCTCCGCATCGCCGAGCGCCTCAGCTCCGGGAGCGTGGACGTGACCCTCGTCAAGGGCGGCGGACATCGCCTGTCGGAGCCGCGGGATCTCGAGCGGATGTGCGCCGCCGTCGCCGCCATCTGCGACCGCGCCCTCTGACGGTCAGTCGCGCGCCGCGCGCATGATCGCGCGCAACAGGCCGGGGAAGCGCGCCTCCACGTCGTGGCTGCGGGCGGTGCTCAGCACCTCGGTGCCGCGCTTCTCCGAGCGGATCAGCCCGGCCTCGCGGAGGATGCGCAGATGGTGCGTCCGCGTCGAGCGCGGCATATCGGCCGGGGTGCAGGCCTTGCAGCTGATCGGCTCGGCGCCCTGCGCCTGCACGCGACGGAAGATCTCGAGGCGCACCGGATCGGAGAGCGCGTAGAGCACGCCCGGCAAGGTGATCTCCTCGCGCTTGGGGTGGAGGAAGGGTCGCATCTGCCCTTCATGAGGCAATCCGCGCAGCGGCGCAATAGTTCAATAGTCTTGAACCGTCGGATATTTGGCGCATAATGCCGCGCCGAAGCTTCTCATGCTCAACCCCCAACCCAGGAACGACACCATGATCGAGCTTTATGGAATGGGCAGCCCCAACGTTCTCAAGATCGTCCTCATGCTGGAGGAGCTGGAGCTCCCCTACCGCTTCCACCAGGTCAATGTCTGGGGCGGCGAGCAATTCAGCGAGGAGTTCCGCCGCCGCAACCCTAATGCCAAGGTCCCGGTGATCGTCGATGCCGAAGGGCCGGAGGGGAAGCCCTACACAGTGTTCGAATCCGGGGCGATCCTTCTCTATCTCGCGGAGAAGGCCGGCCGGTTGCTGCCGCCGAAGGGAGCCGCGCGCTACGACGCGATGCAATGGCTGATGATCCAGCTCACCGGCGTCGGGCCGATGTTCGGGCAGTTCGTGCATTTCACGCGCTTCGTGCCGACGCCGATCGACTATGCCCAGTCCCGCTACCGCACCGAGGCTCTGCGCCTCATCGACCTTCTCGAGTCGCGCCTCGGCGAGACCGCCTATCTCGGCGGCGCGGACTACACGATCGCCGATATCGCCACCTATCCCTGGCTGCGCGCGACGAGGCGCAACAACTTTCTCTCCCTCGACAACCGGCCGAACGTGACGCGCTGGATGGCCGCCATCGAGAAGCGACCGGCGGCCATGCGCCTGGAAGCCAAGGCGGCGGAGATCGCCAAGGTCGGCGAGGCCCATCGCGCCGCCGCCAGCGCCGAGGATATGGACCGCGTCTTCGGCCGAGGCCGCTTCGCCCGCACGGCGTAGCGTAGCTCCGGTTATATCGAATCAAGACACTTGTATCGTCATTCCCGCGTCAGCGGGAATCCAGCGAGTCCTGGGCCCCCGCCTGCGCGAGGGCGACGATTAGGCTGCTTCAACTCGAACCCATGCCGCCCTAACCGCCCGCCGCGAGGATGGCGGCGAGGCCGCTGCGGTAATCGGGATAGCGCAAGCGCACGCCGAGCTCATCCTTGATGCGGGCGTTGCTGACGCGCTTGTTGTCCCGATAGAAGCTGAGCGCCATGGGCGACAGCCCGGCTTCCGCGAGGGGGACGAGGGGCGGCGGAGCGACGCCGAGGAGCGCGCAGGCATGGGCCACCACCGTCTCGCTCGGCGCCGGGTCGTCGTCGCAGAGGTTGTAGACGGCGCCGGGCCGCCGCCGCGCGGCCGAGGCGCGCAGCACCGCGGCAATGTCCTCGACATGGATGCGGGAGAAGGCGTGGCCGGGCTTCGCGATGCGCTTCGCCGTCCCGGCCCGCACCTGGTCGAGGGCGCTGCGCCCGGGGCCGTAGATCCCGGCCAAGCGGAAGACGTGGATGGGCGTGCCGTGGCTGCGCCCGAGCTCGAGCCAGCCGCGCTCGGCCTCGACGCGGCGGCGGGCGCGGGCGCTTGTCGGCCGGAGCGGGGAGTCCTCGTCGACGATCCCGCCTTGCCTGTCGCCATAGACGCCGGTGGTCGAGAGATAGCCGGCCCATTCCAGACCGCCGAGAGCCGCGATCGCCTCGGCATGACAGGCGAGCACGGGATCGCCGCTCTCGTCAGGCGGGACCGAGGAGAGGAGATGGGTCGTCCCCGCCAGTGCCGCCGCGGGATCGGCGAGGGGGCGGCCGCGCTCGAAGAGGAAGGCCGCGACACCGTCCGCCGCGAGCGCCGCCGCCTCGGCCGGGCTGCGGCAGGTTCCCGCGATCGTCCAGCCCGCGGCGCGGCAGTGCCTTGCAAAGACGCGGGCGGTGTAGCCGAGGCCGAAGCAGAAGAGCCGCCGCGGCTCAGAAGTCGAGATCGGCATAGTGGGCGGGCGGCGGGACGCCGGGAATATGGTCGGCAAGGAGCGGGCGGAAGCTCGGGCGCGACTTGAGCCGCGCATACCATTCGCGCGCGCGGGGATGGTGGTCCCACGGCACGTCGCCGATGTAGTCGACCGCGGAGAGCTGCGCGCCGGCGGCGATATCGGCGAGCGAGAACGCCTCGCCGGCGAGCCAGTTGCGGCGATCGGTGAGATAGCCGATGTAGTCGAGATGGTAATGGATATTGTGGAGCCCGGCGCGGATGGCGGTGGAGCTGGGCTCGCCCAGGCCGAGGACGCGCTTCATCATCTTCTCGCCGACGAGGTTCTGCATGACCTCGCGGCCGAATTTGAGATCGAACCACGCGATCAGCCGGCGCACCTCGGCGCGCTCCTTGGGATTGCGGCCGAGGAGCGGCGGATCGACATGGGTCTCCTCGAGATATTCGCAGATGGCGCCGCTATCGGCGATGACGGCGCCGTCCTCGTCGACGAGGACGGGGACCTCGCCCGCGGGATTCATGGCGAGGAAATCGGGCCGCCGCTCCCACACTTTCTCGAGCTTCATCTCGAAGTCGAGCTTCTTCTCCTTGAGGACGACGCGCACTTTGCGGGAATAGGGCGAGAGCCAGAGATGATAGAGCGTTCGCATGGCGGCGGAGTGTAACGGAAGGTGCCGCGAGGGTGTAGCGACAAAGGCGGGTGCTGCGCAACGCTGGCCGTGCGCAGCGCGCGGCGGCGCGCGACATGCCGCCGAAGCCGGGGGTCAGGCCGACGCCGCCGCCAAGGCCTCGCGCTTCACCGGCTCGGCGAGGCGGCCGATCATCTCCTTGGGCACGATCTGCCAGAACTTGCCGACCTCGCGATCCCAGTCGTTGAGGAGGCCGGCGGCCCAGCGCGACTGGGTGTGATCCGCGTGCTCCTGGACGAGGGCGCGGCAAACGCCTTCCCAATAGGGCGTCTCGATGCGCTGCAGGAGCACGGTCTCGCCGTTGAGGCGGGCCGGGAGCTGCTCCTCGGGGTCGTAGACGAAGGCCATGCCGCCGGTCATGCCCGCCGCGAAATTGTCGCCGACGGGCCCGAGGATCACCACGGTGCCGTTGGTCATGTATTCGCAGCCATTCGAGCCGCAGCCCTCGACCACGGCCTCGGCCCCCGAATTGCGCACGGCGAAGCGCTCGCCGGCCTGTCCCGCCGCGAAGAGCTTGCCGGCGGTGGCGCCGTAGAGGACGGTGTTGCCCATGATGGTGTTCTCGTGGCTCGCAAGCGGGCTCGCCGTCATGGTGCGCAGGACAATGAGGCCGCCCGAGAGCCCCTTGCCCACATAGTCGTTGGCGTCGCCGAAGACCTCGAGCTTGAGCCCCTGCACGGCGAAGGCGCCGAGGGATTGCCCCGCCGAGCCGCGAAGCCGCACGGTGATGTGCGCGGGCGGCAGCCCCGCCATGCCGTAGCGCCGCGTGATCTCCGAGGAGAGCCGCGCGCCGATGGCGCGATGGGTGTTCCGGATGTTGTAGGCGAGCTGCATCTTCTCGCCGTCGACGAGGAGCGGCTGGGCGTCCTTGATGATCTGCGCGTCGAGGGTGTCGGGAACCTCGTTGCGTCCTTCGAGCGTGCAGTAGCGCGGATAGTCGCCGGGATCCGCCTGGGCGAGGATCTGGTTGAGATCGAGGTCGTCGAGATGGGGGCTGCCGCGGCTGACCTGGAAGAGGAGGTCGGTGCGGCCGATGATCTCGTTGAGCGAGCGGGCGCCGAGCGAGGCGAGGATCTCGCGCACCTCCTCGGCGATGAAAGTGAAGAGATTGACGACGCGCTCGGGCGTGCCCTCGAACTTCGCGCGCAGCTTGGGGTCCTGGGTGCAGACGCCGACCGGGCAGGTGTTCGAGTGGCACTGGCGCACCATGATGCAGCCCATGGCGACGAGAGCCGCCGTGCCCACGCCGTATTCCTCGGCGCCGAGCAAGGCGGCGATCACCACGTCGCGGCCCGTCTTGATGCCGCCGTCGGTGCGCAGCTTGACGCGGTGGCGCAGGCGATTAAGCGTCAGGATCTGATGCACCTCGGAGAGGCCCATCTCCCAGGGCGTGCCGGCAAATTTGATGCTGGTCTGCGGGCTGGCGCCGGTGCCGCCGACATGGCCCGAGATCAAGACCACATCCGCCTTGGCCTTGGCGACGCCGGCGGCGACGGTGCCGATGCCCGAGCGCGAGACGAGCTTCACGCAGACCTTGGCGTCGGGATTGATCTGCTTGAGGTCGTAGATGAGCTGCGCCAGGTCCTCGATCGAGTAGATGTCGTGGTGCGGCGGCGGCGAGATGAGGGTGACGCCCGGCGTCGAGTGCCGCAGCTTGGCGATCATCTCCGTCACCTTGAAGCCCATCAGCTGGCCGCCCTCGCCGGGCTTCGCCCCTTGCGCGATCTTGATCTCGAGCTCGCGGCAGTTGTTGAGATACTCCGCGGTGACGCCGAAGCGCCCCGAGGCGACCTGCTTGATCGCCGAGTTGGGGTTGTCGCCGTTGGCATTGGGCTTGAAGCGCGCCGGGTCCTCCCCGCCTTCCCCACTATCGGCCTTGGCGCCGATGCGGTTCATGGCGATGTTGAGGGTCTCGTGCGCCTCGGGGCCGAGCGCCCCCAGGGACATGCCGGGGGTCACGAAGCGCTTGCGGATCTCGGTGATCGATTCGACCTCGTCGACCGAGATCGGCGGCCGCTTGGGCTTGAAGTCGAGGAGATCACGCAGGCTGACCGGCGGGAGCTTGCGTGTGCCCTCGCTGTATTTCTTGTAGGTGGAGTAGGAGTCGGTGGCGACCGCCGTCTGCAGGGTGTGAATGAGCGCGCCCTGATAGGCGTGGGTCTCGCCGCCGCGGCGATAGCGGTAGAAGCCGCCCACGGGGAGCGCCGCGATATCCTCGCCATAGGCGCGCTCGTGGAGCTCGCGCAGCTTGCGCTCGATGCCGTTGAGGCCGATGCCGGAGATGCGCGAGGGCATGCCGGGGAAGAATTCGGCGACGAGGGAGCGGGAGAGGCCGAGCGCCTCGAAATTGCAGCCCCCGCGATAGGAGCTGATGACCGAGATTCCCATCTTCGAGATGATCTTGAGCAGGCCCTGGTCGACCGCGCGCTTGTAGCGCTGCACCACTTCCTCGAAGGAGAGCGCGCCGAAGAGGCCGCGGCGATGGCGGTCCGCGAGGGTCTCCTGGGCAAGATAGGCGTTGACACTGGTCGCCCCCACGCCGATCAGCACGGCGAAATAATGCACGTCCAGGCACTCGCCGCTGCGCACGTTGAGGGAGATGAAGGTGCGCAGCTTCTTGCGCACGAGATGGGAGTGGACGGCGCCGGCGGCGAGGATCATCGGGATGGCGATGCGCGCAGCACTCGTGGCCTTGTCGGAGAGGATGATGTGCTGGGCGCCGCCGCGCACCGCGTCCTCCGCCTCCTGCCGGATGCGGTTGATCGCCTCGCGAAGCGCACCGTCGCCCTTGCTCGCATCGAAGGTGCAGTCGACGTCGGCGGCGGTCGCCCCCATATAGGCGCGCATCGCCTCGAACTCGCCATTGCTCAAGACCGGCGAGGCGAGCTGGAGGAGGCGGCACTGGGACTCGTCCTCGTCGAGGATGTTGCCGAGATTGCCGAGGCGGGTCACCAGCGACATGACGCGCGTCTCGCGCAAGGAATCGATCGGCGGGTTGGTGACCTGGCTGAAGTTCTGCCGGAAGTAATGATGCAGCGGCCGGTGCTGGTCGGAGAGCACGGCGAGCGGCGTGTCGTCGCCCATCGAGCCGAGGGCCTCCTTGCCGTCCTCGGCCATGGGATGGAGGATCATCTCGAGGTCCTCGAGGGTCCAGCCCACGGCGAGCTGGCGGCGGCGCAGCGCCTCGCGGTCGAGCTCGACGCGCTCGTCGGCCCCCTTCTTGATGAGGCCGTCGAGCTTCTTGATGCTCTTGGTCCATTTCCCGAAGGGCCGCTCCTTGGCGAGCATCGCCTTGACCTCGCGATCGCGGTAGAGCTTGCCGTTGCGGAGGTCGATGGCGATCATCTGCCCGGGGCCGACGCGCCCCTTCTCGACGATCCTGGTCTCATCGAGGCGCACCATGCCCGTCTCCGAGCCGACGATCAGGAGCCCGTCGCTGGTGATGGTGTAGCGCATCGGCCGCAGCCCGTTGCGGTCCATGCCGGCGACCGCCCATTGCCCGCCATAGGCGCAGATGGCGGCGGGCCCGTCCCAAGGCTCCATCACCGCATTGCAATAGGAGTAAAGGTCCTTGATGTCCTGGGGCAGGCTCGGCTGGTTGGCCCAGGCCTCGGGCATCAGCATGGTCTTGACCATCGGCACGCTGCGATCGGCGCGCACCATGACCTCGAACACGGCGTCGAGCGCCGCCGAGTCCGAGCTCCCCGGCTGCACGATGGGAAGGAGGTCCTGCATGTGGTCGCCGAACCACGCATGGGCCATGCGCGGCTCGTGGGCCCTCATCCAGTTCATGTTGCCGAGCAGCGTATTGATCTCGCCGTTATGGGCGATCATGCGGAAGGGCTGCGCCAGCCACCAATTGGGGAAGGTGTTGGTGGAATAGCGCTGGTGATAGATGGCGAAGCTCGAGACGAAGCGATCGTCGAGGAGGTCGGGATAGAAGGCCGTGAGCTGCTCGGCGAGGAACATGCCCTTGTAGATGACCGAGCGGCAGGAGAGCGAGCAGATGTAGAAGTCGCGGATGCTCTCGGCCAGCATCTGCTTCTCGATGCGCCGGCGGATGATGAAGAGGTCGATCTCGAATTGGCGCGCGTTGGTTCCCTTGGTGTTGTTGATGAGGATCTGCTCGATCTCGGGGCGCGTCGCGTTCGCCTTCTCGCCGATCACCGAGATATCGATCGGCACCTGCCGCCAGCCATAGATGCCGTAGCCGAAGGCGAGAATCTCCGCCTCGACGATGCAGCGGCAGCGCTCCTGGGCGGCGAAATCCGTGCGCGGCAGGAACACCATGCCGACGGCAAGCCGCCCCTCGCCGGGTTCGTGCCCGGTGTCGCGGATATGCTCCTTGAAGAAGCCCTGGGGGATCTGGACGTGGATGCCAGCACCGTCGCCGGTCTTCCCGTCGGCGTCGACGGCGCCCCGATGCCACAGCACCTTCAGGGCGTTGATGCCTGCCGCCACCACCTCGCGGCGCGGCTTGCCGTCGATGGCGGCGACGAGGCCGACGCCGCAGGCGTCATGCTCGTCGCGCGGATCATAGAGGCCGTGCCCCTCAAGATGCGCGGCGTTGCGCCGATAGTCCTCGATGAAGCGCTGGCCGTCTTCCGGCCGGGTGCGGTCCATGCTCGGCTCCCTCACGCGCGCTACTCGGCCGCCGCGGCGGCGGGTGCCGCGGTCTTGGCCTTGAGATAGCGGTGGATGCTCGCCGCGGCGTCGCGGCCGTCGCGGATCGCCCAGACGACGAGCGAGGCGCCGCGCACGATGTCGCCCGCCGCGAAGACGCCGTCGAGATTGGTCATAAGCGTGCGGAAATCCGCCTTGATGGTGCCCCAGCGGGTCACGCCCAGCTCGGGGGCTGTGAACAGCGTGGGGAGGTCCTCGGGATCGAAACCGAGGGCCTTGATCACGAGATCCGCCTCGAGGGTGAAATGGGAGCCGTCGATGACCTGGGGCGCCTGGCGGCCCGAGCTGTCGGCGATGCCGAGGCGCATACGCACGGCGCGCACCCCCGTGACCGCCTCGTCGCCGAGAAAGGCCTCGGGCGCCGAGAGCCAGACGAACTCGACGCCCTCCTCCTCGGCGTGCTGCACCTCGCGCTGGGAGCCCGGCATATTGGCGCGGTTGCGCCGGTAGAGGCATTTGACCGATTTGGCGCCCTGGCGCACCGCGGTGCGCACGCAATCCATCGCGGTGTCGCCGCCGCCGATCACGACGACGTGCTTGCCGGCGGCGTTGAGGGTGCCGTCATCGAAGAGGGGAACCGTGTCGCCGAGGCCGGCGCGATTGCTCGCGGTGAGATAATCGAGCGCCGGGAAGATGTTGCGGAGGCCGATCCCGGGCACCGCGAAATCCCGCGCCTTGTAAACGCCCGAGGCGATCAGCACGGCGTCGTGGCGCAGGCGCAGCTCGGTCAAGGTGAGATCGCGGCCAACCTCGCATTCGAGGTGGAAGACGACGCCGCCTTCGCGCAGCAGCGCCTCGCGCCGTGCCACCACGGTTTTCTCCAGCTTGAAATTGGGAATGCCGTAGACGAGGAGTCCGCCCACGCGGTCGTAGCGGTCATAGACATGCGCCTGGTAGCCGCGGCGGCGCAGCTCCTCGGCGGCGGCAAGCCCGCCGGGGCCGGCGCCGATGATGCCGACGGATTGGGCGAGCTCGCGCGGCGGCCTGGGCGGCTTGACCCAGCCATTCGCGAAGGCGGTCTCGGTGATGTACTTCTCGACCGCGCCGATGGTGACCGAGCGGAAGCCCTTCTCGATCACGCAGTTCCCCTCGCAGAGGCGGTCCTGGGGACAGATGCGCCCGCACACCTCGGGCATGTTGTTGGTGGCGGCGGCAACCTCGTAGGCCTCCTCGAGGCGGCCCTCGGCCGTGAGCATCAGCCAGTCGGGAATGTTGTTATGAAGCGGGCAATGAACCTGGCAGAAGGGCACGCCGCATTGAGAGCAGCGGCTGGCCTGCTCCCGGGCGCGCTCGGCGGCGAATTCGGCATAGATCTCGTGGAAGTCGCGGCGGCGCGCCTCGGCCTCCCGCTTCTCGGGCATCTGCTTCTCGAGATGGACGAATTTGGGCAGGCCGCGCGGCATCTCGTTCCCCTGATAGGGCGCCCCACGGGGGCGGCGCCCGGATCGGCGTGTCGCGTCGAGACCGAGGCTCTCGTCGGGCCGTTATGTCCGCAAGACTGTCCCACCAGGCTGGGGAGCGAGACGTCTCTCTCTTGGGCCCGCCTCGTGCGGGATGACCGGCGATTCGACCTGACCGCGACGCGCTTTGCCGGATGAGCTTATCAAATTTAAGTCATCATATCTGACTTATATGCTTTGGCGTCGAAACTATCCTCATTCGATTAACGTTGAGGACGCCGCGGCGCAACAAAAGATGATACCAAAATGGTACGATCGACGAAAAATTCCCGCGCGCCCGTTCTCTCGGACAGAGGCTTTCGCCACGCCATGAGCCGAAGGCCCTTATCCGAGCCTGTCCCTCGCCCCTTTTTGCTGTTGGCGCTAGCGCTGGTCCAGGGTGCCGGCGAAAGTGCCGCCGCTCGCCGCCGCCGGCCAGTTGACGGGGCTGTCGCGGGTCTTCGGCGCCGCGCCGCTCAGGCGGGGCGGGGGCTCCGATAGCGGCCGCCGCGGCGGTAGATGTCCATGTAAGTGGGCAGGATGGCCTCGGCGGGCACCGGGACGATGCCGAGCTCTGCGAGCCCCGGCGCGCCCGGTGCGACGACATTATCCCGCCGCATAAGCCTGACCTGATCGCGGGTCAGAAGCGGCTCCGGCAGGGGCACGAGGCCGAGCAAGGCGGCCTCGATCTCGGCGAGCCAGAGGGGCACCGGCACGAGCAGGCGCCGCCGCTGCGTCTCGTGGAGCACGAGTCCCATGATCTCCCTGAAGCTATAGACACGCGGACCGCCGAGCTCGTAGGTCTGCCCTTGGCACGACGGCTCCTCGAGAGCGCGGAAGATCGCCGCGGCGACATCGCCGACATAGACGGGCTGGAAGCGCGTGCCGCCGTCGCCGCAGAGGAGGAGGCGCGCCCCGCCCTCCGGGTAGCGCTCGAGGCGCGGACGGGCGCGGAAGACCGGCAGGACCGGCAGCATCCGGGCCAGCGCGCCGAAGCGATTGAAAAAGCGGTCCTCGGGGCCGAAGACGACGCTCGGGCGCATGATCGTCGCCGCTGGAAAGGCGTCGCGCATCGCGGCCTCGCCCTCGGCCTTGGTGCGGCCGTAGACGGAAGGGGAGAGAAGGTCGGCGCCGAGCGCCGAGACATGCACCAGCCGCTTCACCCCCGCAGCGCGGGCGGCGCGGGCGATCCGGCCGGGGCCGCGCGCCTGGATCTCGGCGAAGCTCTGGCGGCCGCGCTCGAAGAGGATGCCGACGAGGTTGACGACGGCGTCGGCCCCCTGCACCGCCGCCCGAACCGTCGCCTCGTCGCGGATATCGACGCGCATGGGAACGATCTGGGCGACATCACCCATCGGCTTGAGGAAGGCAGCACCCTCCGGATCGCGCACCGCGATGCGGAGCACGTCGCCATGGGCGGCGAGCCGTCTCACCAAATGGCGCCCGATGAAGCCCGAGCCGCCGAAGACCGTGACGCGGCGGTTTGCCATCTTCCCTCCCCCGTCGAATCCCGCCTCTTATACCGCGCCGCGCCCGGCTCGCAAGGGAACTGCCGCGCGGAAAGGGGCTGCCGGCGGCGCCGACAAGCCGGTTGACATGGGGGTGAGGGCGGGCTAGGCAGTGCGGGCAAAAAACGTGCCGAACCTTAGGGTTGGACGTGCCCAGGTGGCGGAATTGGTAGACGCGCAGGTTTCAGGTACCTGTGGCCGCGAGGCCGTGGAAGTTCGAGTCTTCTCCTGGGCACCATCGCCGCCAAGCGCCGGGCGCGCACGGCTGCGATGACCGCATCCCCGCGCATTCAGCTCCATCACGACGATCTTCCGACCGGGCTCGATCTCGGCGCCGTGGTCGCCGTGGATACGGAGACGATGGGGCTCGAGCCGCGGCGCGACCGCCTCTGCCTCGTGCAGCTCTCGGCCGGCGACGGCGTCTGCCACCTGGTGCAGTTTGCCGCCGGCCGCTACGATGCGCCGCAGTTGAAGGCGCTGCTCGGCGACCCCATGGTCATGAAGCTGTTCCACTTCGCCCGCTTCGACCTGGCGATGCTGCGGCGGCACCTCGGCGTGGTTTGCCGGCCGGTCTATTGCACGAAGATTGCGTCCAAGCTGACGCGCACCTTCACCGACCGCCATGGGCTCAAGGATCTCTGCCGCGAGCTCCTGGGGATCGAGATCAGCAAGCAGCAGCAATTATCCGATTGGGGCGCCGAGCGGCTGAACGATGAGCAACTGGCTTATGCCGCGTCGGACGTACTTCATCTGCACGAGCTCAAGGGAAAGCTCGACGCGCTGCTCGAGCGCGAAGGCCGCCGCCAGCTCGCCGAGGCGTGCTTCGCCTTCCTGCCGGCGCGCGCCGAGCTCGATCTCGGCGGCTGGGACGATCCGGACATCTTCGCCCATTAGGGCCGCCGGCCGGCTTCATTGACGTTTAACCATTCGCGTAGCATACTGGCACAGGCGTGAATTCGTGAGGATTTACAAAGATATGGCGGGTCACCGGTCGGGTTCGGGTAGAGCCGCGGCGCCCGCTTCCGTCAACCCAGGGGCGGTTGGCAGGGAGGGAGTGGCGGCCGAGACCTCCGCGGCGCCGCAGGACAACGCCGATCTAGCGGCGGCCCAGCGGGTGCTGCGTCTGGAGGCGGCAGCCCTCGATCAGCTCGCCGCGACCCTCGATGGCGCCTTCACCGCGGCAACCGCCCGCCTTCACGCGGTGCGCGGCCGCATCGTCGTGACCGGCATGGGCAAGAGCGGCCATATCGCGCGCAAGATCGCGGCGACCCTGGCCTCGACCGGAACCCCGGCTCTTTTCGTGCATCCCGCCGAGGCGAGCCATGGCGACCTCGGCATGGTGACGCGGGAGGATGCGGTCCTCGCCCTCTCCAATTCCGGCGAGACGAACGAGCTCGCCGACCTCGTCGCCTATACCCGCCGCTTCGCCATTCCCCTCATCGCCGTGACGGGACGGGCGCAGAGCTCGCTCGCCGAGGCGGCGGACATCGCCCTCATCCTGCCGAGCGCTCCCGAGGCCTGCCCTCTCGGGCTCGCGCCGACGACCTCGACCACGCTGATGCTCGCCCTCGGCGACGCGCTTGCGATCGCGCTCCTCGAGCGCAAGGGCTTCTCCGCCGAGGAGTTCCAGGTGCTGCATCCCGGCGGCAATATCGGGCGGCGGCTCCTGCGCGTCTCGGACATCATGCACACGGGCGACGAGATCCCCCTGACCTCGCCCGAGGCGAGCATGAGCGAGGCCATCCTGGTGATGACGCGCAAGCATTTCGGCTGCGTCGGCGTCCTCGACGGCGCAGGCCGGCTGATCGGCATCATCACCGACGGCGACCTGCGCCGGCACATGGGCGCCGAGCTCCTCGATAAGCGCGCGGCGGAGGTGATGACGCGCGGGCCGCAGACGATCCGGCCCAGGGCGCTGGCCGCCGAGGCGCTCGGCCTGATGAACAGCCGCGGCATCGACAATCGCGGCATCACGAGTCTCTTCGTCGTGGAGGAGGGCCGGCCCATCGGCATCCTCCACATCCATGACTGCCTGCGCGCAGGCGTGACGTGACGTGAGGCCGCTCGGGAACGCATGACTGACGCCGCCAGGATGAAATCGGAAGAGGACGCCCGCGAGCGCCTGCGCTTCACGGCGCCCCGGCCGCTCGCCGAGCTCGCCGGCAGCCATTACAGCGCCTTCGTCGGCGCCATGAAGGTGATGCTGCCGGCGATCGGGCTCGGGCTCATCCTCCTCGTCGCCGCCTGGCCGGAGTTTCGCAACCGCGTCGACAGCTTCCATATCGGCATCGCCAAGATGTCGGCGGAGGACATCGAGAACCTGCGCATGATCAACCCGCGCTACCAGGGCCTCGACAATCGCGGCGAGCCCTATACGGTGACGGCGCGCTCGGCGGTGAAGCGCAATCCCAAATCGGACCTCATCGAGCTCGATTCGCCCCAGGCCGACATCACGCTCCAGCGTGGCAACTGGGTCACCCTCAAGAGCGATTACGGCGCCTATCGCGAGCAGGACCAGCAGCTCAACCTGGTCGGCTCCGTCAGCCTGTTCCAGGACGAGGGCTACGAGTTCCACACGCTCTCGGCCCATATCGACATGGCGAACAACACCGCCGACGGCGACGATCCGGTGCAGGGCCAGGGCCCGGCGGGTCAGATCACCTCCCAGGGCTTCCGCATCCTGGACAAGGGTGCGCGCATCATCTTCACCGGCAAGGCTCACCTTCTCCTCTATCCGCGCGCGAATGGCGTGGCGGGTGGGTGATGGCGCGCCCCTTCGCACGTCGCTGGCGCGGCGCGGCGCTGGCCGCGACCATTGCCGCGGCCCTGCCCGCCTTTGCCCTTGCCGCGACGAGCTCACCCGCGCCGGCGGCGCCGCCTGCCGCAACCACTGCCGCGAAGAAGCCGCAGGGATCCGCGCCGGCATCGGAAGGGGCCGGCGGGGCGCATGGCGTGCCGAGCATCCTCGGCTCCGGCACGGAGAAGGGCGGCGCGCCCGTCGCCGTCGAGGCGGATCAGGGCATCGAATGGCAGCAGGACAAGCAGCTCTACATCGCCCGCGGCAACGCCAAGGCCACGCGCGGCGACATCACCGTCTACGGCCAGGTGCTCAAGGCCTATTACCGCAAGACGAGCGCCGGCGGCTCGGACATCTGGCGCCTCGAGGCCAACGACGCGGTCAAGATCACCTCGCCCAACGAGACCGTGGTCGGCGACAGGGCGGTCTATGACGTCGACAACGGCGTCTTCGTGCTCACCGGCAAGCATCTGCGCCTCGATTCGCCGAAGGCGGTGATCACCGCGCGCGACAGCCTGGAATACTGGCAGAAGCAGCAATACGCCGTGGCGCGCGGCGATGCGACGGCGACGCGCGAGGACAAGACGGTGCGCGCCAATGTACTGGAGGCGCATTTCAAGCCCGACGCGAAGGGGCAGCTTCAGATCGCCGATATCGAGGCCTTCCAGAACGTGCAGATCACCACCCAGAGCGCCGTCGCCCGCGCCATGTATGGCGACTACAACCTCGATAGTGGTATCGCTCGCCTTAAAGGATCGGTTAAGATTACCCGGGGTACAGATCAGCTCGATGGGGAATGCGCGGAATTCAACCTCAACACCAACATCAGCCGCATCTACTCGTGCGACAAGCGGGAGCAGGTGCGCGGCCTCTTGGTGCCGAAGAAGGGCGAGGAGCCGCAGGGCTTCCTGACGCCGAGCGGGACGCCGCCGGAGCAGGCCCCCGGCGGCGGCAAGCGGAATTGAGATGAGGAGCGGCCCGGCGTGAAGAAGCGACGACCCGACCACGCGCCACCGGATGGCGACTCGCCTGGCGAGGTGCCGCGGCCGCGCCTCGTCGCCGACAATACCGGCCTGCAGGCGAAGAATCTCGGCAAGCGCTTCAAGAAGCGTCCCGTCGTCCGCGACGTGAGTATCGCCGTCCAGCGCGGCGAGGCGGTCGGCCTCCTGGGTCCGAACGGTGCCGGCAAGACCACCTGCTTCTACATCATCACCGGTCTCATCTCGGCCGATTACGGCAACATCTATCTCGACGGGCACGACATCACTGAGCTGCCCATGTATCGCCGCGCGCGGCTCGGCATCGGCTATCTGCCGCAGGAGCCGTCGATCTTCCGCGGCATGTCGGTCGAGCAGAACATCCGCGCCGTCCTCGAAGTGGTGGAGGACGACCGCGACAAGCGCGAGATCCTCCTCGACGACCTGCTTGCGGAATTCTCGATCACCCATCTGCGCCGCGCCCCCGCCCTCGCCCTCTCGGGCGGCGAGCGGCGGCGCTGCGAGATCGCCCGCGCGCTCGCCTCGCAGCCGCATTTCATCCTCCTCGACGAGCCGCTCGCCGGCATCGATCCGATCGCGCTCAGCGACATCCGCGACCTCGTCTCCCATCTCAAGGATCGCGGCATCGGCGTGCTCATCACCGACCACAATGTGCGCGAGACGCTCGATATCGTCGACCGGGCCTACATCATCCATAACGGCCAGGTCCTGATGGAGGGCGCGCCCTCCGAGATCGTGGCGCACGAGGACGTGCGGCGCGTCTATCTCGGCGAGAAGTTCAGCCTGTAGCGATCGCCATGGCGATCACCACGCGCCTCGATCTGCGGCAGTCCCAAGCGCTGGTGATGACGCCCCAGCTGCAGCAGGCGATCAAGCTGCTGCAGATGTCGAATCTCGAGCTCGCCGACTTCATCGAGCAGGAGCTCGAGCGCAACCCCCTGCTCGAGCGCGAGGATGCGGGCGAGGGCGGCGCATCGGCCGGCGACGGGGCCGCGGAGGCGGGCGAGGCCGCGGAGGGCGGTGCCGCCGCCGAAGCGGGGGAGCGGCCGCGCCAGGAGCTTGCCGAGCTCGGCGGCGACGCCCTCCTTGCCGGCGGCGGCGAGGCGCCCCTCGACACCGATTACGAGAACGTGTGGGACAGCGATCGCAGCGGCGGGGCCGAGCCCGACTCCTTTGCGAGCTGGGGGGCGGCGCGCGGCGGCAGCTTCGACGAGGGCGGTCACAGCCTCGAGCAGACGCTCTCGGCGACCGTCGGGCTGCGCGATCACCTTATCAGGCAGCTCAACATGGATCTCGCCGACCCCGTCGACCGCGTGATCGGCGCGCATCTCGTCGACCTCGTCGACGAGGCGGGATATCTCGCGGCCGATCTCGCGCAGGTGGCGCGGCAGCTCGGCTGCGGAGTCGAGCGCGTCGAGGCGACGCTCGCGCGGCTCCAGCAGCTCGACCCGCCGGGCGTCTTCGCACGCGACCTCAAGGAGTGCCTGGCGCTTCAGCTCCGCGACCGCGGGCGCTTCGACCCCTGCATGGAGACGCTGCTCGCGCATCTCGATCTCGTCGCCAGGCGCGATTTCGCGAATCTGCGCAAGCTGTGCAACGTGTCGGGCGAGGATCTCGCCGAGATGCTGGTGGAGCTCAAGGCACTCGATCCCAAGCCGGGGCTCGCCTTCGATGCGACGATCGCACAGCCGGTAACGCCGGACGTCATCATGCGCCCGCATCCCGACGGCGGCTGGCAGATCGAGCTCAACAGCGAGAGCCTGCCGCGCGTGCTCGTCAATACCCAGTACTACGCGCGCGTGAGCCGCGAGATCAAGAGCAAGTCGGAGCGCGACTACCTCTCCGAGCAGTACCAATCGGCCAATTGGCTGATCAAGTCGCTGCACCAGCGCGCCACCACCATCCTCAAGGTGGCGACCGAGCTGGTGCGCCAGCAGGACGCCTTCTTCGCCCGCGGCGTGCAGCACCTGAAGCCGCTCGTGCTGCGCGACATCGCCGCCGCCATCGACATGCACGAGAGCACGGTGAGCCGCGTCACCGCGAACAAATACATGGCCACACCACGCGGCGTGTTCGAGCTCAAATATTTCTTCACCGCCTCGATCGCCAGCTCGGAAGGCGGGGCGGCGCATTCGGCGGAGGCCGTGCGCTTCCGCATCAAGACGCTTATCGAGGGCGAGCGGGCCGAGGCGGTGCTCTCCGACGACCGGCTCGTCGAGATCCTGCGCGGCGAGGGCATCGATATCGCGCGGCGGACCGTCGCCAAGTACCGCGAGGCGCTCCGGATTCCCTCGTCGGTGCAGCGCCGGCGGCTCAAATCCCTGGTCCTATGAAAGACTTGCGGCCGGCCGCTCGGTGCGCTTGACTAGTCCCGTCGGGCTATCTATGGTCCGGCGCCTTCAAGACGGGGCATCCGGCCGGACCGCGTTGACAATGACTGTTCGGCAGACAGATCGATCATGAAGGTTTCCGTGTCAGGCAAGCAAATCGACGTGGGCGACGCATTGCGCGTTCACGCCGAAGAGAGCCTTGCGGGTGTAGTCGACAAGTATTTCGGCAATGCTCTCGATGCGCATGTGGTGGTCTCGCGCGAGGCTCACCTGTACCGCGTCGACATCGCCGTGCATGTCGGTCGCAACATTCTCGTGCAGGCGCACGCCGAAGCGGACCAGCCCTATCCGGCGTTCGATTCGGCCGCCGAGCGCATCGGCAAGCGGCTTCGCCGCTACAAGCGGCGGCTTCGCGATCACCACAAGCAGCTCGGCCAGGCGATGGCCGAGACGGATGCGCGGCAATACATCCTGGCCGCGGAGGGCGAGCGGGACGAGGAGCTCAAGGATGGTGACAAACCTGTGATCATCGCCGAGCTCACGACGCCGATTCATACGATGACGGTAGGTGAGGCGGTCATGCGCCTCGATCTCGCCGAGCTTCCCGCCATGATGTTCCGCAACAGCGCCCATGGCGGCCTCAACATGGTCTATCGCCGGCCGGACGGAAACATCGGTTGGATCGATCCCCGCGGCGGCGCCAAGTGAGCCGCGGCGTCAGAGGAGAAATAATGGATATCGGCGATCTCATCACGCTCGAGGGCGTGCTGCCGCATTTGCGGGTCACCAGCAAGAAGCAGGCGCTGCAGGAGCTCGCGAAGCGCGCCGCCGAGCTCACGGCGCTCCCCGAGCGAACGATCTACGATGTGCTCTTCGAGCGCGAGCGCCTCGGCACCACGGGGGTCGGCAACGGCATCGCCATTCCCCACGGCAAGCTCGCGGGCCTCTCGCGCATCCACGGGCTCTTTGCGCGGCTCGACACGCCGATCAATTTCGAGGCGATCGACGAGCAGCCCGTCGACCTCATCTTTCTTCTCCTCGCTCCCGAGCAGGCGGGGGCCGATCACCTCAAGGCGCTCGCGCGCATCTCGCGCCTCCTGCGCGACCGCTCGATCTGCGAGAAGCTGCGCGGCGCCGACACGGCGGAAGCCGTCTACGCCCTTCTCACCGATTCGGCGGCGAGCCGCGCCGCGTAAGGACCAGCACCGGCCGCCGCCGCTCGGCGCGCCGCGCAACGCCGCTCAATGCACGCTGACGGGCTCGAGGTCGTGCTGCCGGAGGGCGGCGAAGGCGAGTTCGCGCGTCGCCATCACGCCGAGGCGCGTGCCGTCGGCGGCGTGGACGGCGAAGGCGGTGACGCCGTCCTCGGTGATCTTCTTCACATAGGCGATGTCCTGAATGCCGAGCGCGTGGAGCTCCTGCGACGTCAAGTGGCGCAGATCATTGATGGCATTGTTCATGGCTGATCCTTTCGTGCCGGGGCGCCGAGCCGAGCCGCGGGCTGCCGAGCTCACTCGGAAGCGACCTCGATGGTCTCGGGCTTGCGGGCCTGCCGCTTCGGCGCCGCGTCGATCTTGATGGTGCGGACTCGGTTGGCGGCCGGCGGCCGGCGCAGGTCGACATGGAGCAGGCCATTGTCGAGATGGGCGCGCACGACCTCGATGCCGTCCGCGAGAATGAAGCTGCGATGGAATTGCCGCGCCGCGATCCCGCGGTGGAGATAGACGCGGCTCTTGTCGTCCTCGGATTGCTTGCCGCGGATGACGAGCTGGTTGTCCTCGAGCTGGATCGAGAGATCGCTCTCGGCGAATCCGGCGACGGCCAGGGTGATGCGCAGGCCGTCGGGCCCGCGCTGCTCGATATTGTAGGGGGGATAGCCGTCGGCGGCGGCCTTCGACACCCGCTCGAGGGCCTGCTCGAACTGATCGAAGCCGAGGAGCAGCGGGCTGTTGAAAAGGGAGAGGCGAGTCATCCGGCAACCTCCTCGATGCGAGCGAGTCGCGGTCTGGGTCCGTTCCCGGCACCCGGGCGCGGCGGCCCAAGCGGCGCCACCGCAGGATTTATGTGGGCAAGAGCGAGGGAGGTATCAAGGGTGCCGCGGCCGGGCCGGACGGCGCTGCGGCGCGTCTTGTGCGCCGCAGAAGAAGGGCGCGGGCAATCCCTTCCGGTCGCCGCCGCCCGCAGCCAGGCGGGCGGCGCCGGCTCGGCACATGCCGGCGGCGCGGCGCCGCCGGCGTGAGGAGGCTACATCGCGCCTTTGAGGGCGTTCTCGGCCGCGGTCGCATCCCGCTGGGCGGTCTCGAGCTTCTTTGCGCGCAGCCCCGCCCGGGCCTTGGCGAGGGCGGTGCGCAGGCTCTTCTTCTTGGCCGCGTCCGTGGTGTCGGGAATGGCGCCGTTGCCCTGATCCTTGCAGGGATTGAGCTGGGCGGCGTCGAAGCCCTTGCCCTTGGGGCCGACGAGGCAATTGATCACGTGATGGAGGTGCATCTGCGCGCCTTTGAGATCCTTGGCCTGCGCCGCGAAGCCCGCATGCTGGGCGGCCGTCGATACCTCCTTGGCGACATCGGCCTGGGCGGATGCCGGCGTGGCGGAGACGAGGAGCGCGAAGGCCGCACCGGCCATGGCCAATCCGGCCCCTTTAGCGAGCGTATGCGTGAAACCCATAATCCCCTCCTTGGGAGCGTTGAAGCTGTCGGTGACAGGGTGACAGGAGGCACGTGAAGGATAATGCCGTTTCGCCGCGCCCGTTCCCTCCCGATCGCGCGCGAGCCGGGCGAGGTTAACATGAGTTGCGCCCGCTGGGGAGGCCCGCCTCCCGCCGGCGCGGTCACATGCGCGCGAGGTTCGTGGGCGGGCCGGCGGAGCCGCTTTGCCGGCCGTGTCGGGAGCGGTTGACGCGGCCGCCGCTCAGGGTGGAAGCTAAACGGGGTGTCGCCCGCTTTCGCGGGTGGAGGGTGATGTTGTGAGCCGAGCCTTTGTCAAGGATTCCGACGAGAACCCGCGGCCGGAAGACGAGCTCAACCTTCCGCCGCTCGAGGGGCCCGTGCTGCTCACGCCGGCGGGCCTGGCCCGGCTCGAGGAGCGGCTCCATCACGCCCAGGGCGAGGTCGCGCGCTATCGCGGCGAGGAATCCCCCGACGGCAAGCTCGCCTATCTCCGCGCCCTGCGCGAGCTGCGCCTGCTCGAGCAGCAGCGCGGCGCCGCCGTCGTCGTCGATCCCGCCCAGCATGGCGAGCATGCCGACACCGCCGCCTTCGGCGCCCACGTGACCGTCGAGGACGAGGAGGGCAATTCCCGGACCTATGTGCTCGTCGGCGAGGTGGAGGCCGATCCGGCCAAGGGGCTCATCAATGTGAAATCGCCGCTCGCCGAAGCCCTGCTCGGCCAGCGGGTGGGCGACACGGTCACCTGGCGCCGCCCGGCCGGCGAAGTGACCCTGACGATTACCGCCATCGAGTACCCCGAGCGGTGACGCCCCCGCCCGCACATCCCGGCGGGATGCGTATGGGCAGCGCGCGCCGCCGCGGCGCGCCCCTCTGGCTGCTGCTGCTGATCTGCGGGCTTTCCGCCTGCACGGCGGCGCCTCCCCCATCGTCCTCACCCGCGGGCGAGCGGCCCTCCTTCTCCGAGACGGGGACCGCCTCCTGGTATGGCCGCTCCCATCAGGGCCGCAAGACGGCAAGCGGCGAGGCCTTCGACATGCGGGCGATGACGGCGGCCCATCCCAGCCTGCCCTTCGGCACCGTGGTGCGGGTGACCAATCTCGCCAATGGCCGGATGGTCAAGGTCCGCGTCAATGATCGCGGCCCCTATGGCCGCGGCCGCGTCATCGACCTCTCCGCCGAGGCCGCCCAGGCTCTGGGCATGACCGTGGACGGCACGGCGCAGGTGCGCATCGAGGTCTTCGCCTCCGACCAGCCGGGAAGCTGAGCATCCGAGCCGGCGCGGCGGCCGGTGAGGGTTTGTTAACCACGCAGCGCTAGGGTTTGAGGCCGAGAGCGTCCTGACGCTTGGATTGAATCGCCATCCTGATTTCGTCATTCCCGCATCAGCGGGAATCCGCGACTCCCGGGCCCCGCTTGCGCGGGGGCGACGACCGTGATGCCTCAACCCAAGCGCAGTCGCTCTGGCGATCCCTTGCACGGGCCCGGCAGTCTCCATGCGGAGCGAGACACCTTTTTACCTCCGACACGCGAACCTTCCGACGGCGCTGCGCGCCGCGGCCCTGATCGTTGCCTTGCTATTGGCGCCGGGCTTCGGCCGGGCCGCCGCCCCCGAGCCCCTCAACGGCTTCGGCAACATCCCCTTCGGCAGCGCCGCCGACAGCGCCCTCCGCCTCAACAACGGCAACGGCACGCTCACCAAGAACGGCGACCGCACCTCGACCCTCGCCTATTCCGCCCTGGTCGCCGGGCTCGATTTCCAGGTCGTGCAGAATTACGACGCGCAGGGCCGCGCCACCAATGCCCGGCTCAGCTACAGCTCCCTCGAGCGTGCCGACAACTGCACCGCGCGCTTCCAATACGTGCTCAACCTGATCGTCCAGCGCTACGGCAAGCCCACCAGCATCCCGGCACCGCGGCACGAGGACAGCGGCGGCACCTCCTTCGACCGCTATCCCTATGAATTCGCCCTCGCCAACAAGACCGCCATCCGCGCCGAGCTCGAGGTCTCCTATCCCACGCCGAAGCCGGAGGCTGCGAGCGGCAAGGGCCCGTCCGCCGCCGGCGCGGGCGCCGGGGCGACGCCGCCCCCCGGCTGCCGCATCACCCTCGACTACCTGCCGGCGGGCTGGGCTGCTCATTTGTGAATCCGGGCGCCCTCCCGGGCCGCTTGGCGGCACCTGTCTCGCTAATCATTCGCCTTGCGCAATAAGATGCCGCAGCGACGATTTGCCGCGCCGTGGTTTCGCGGCGGTGCCGGGCTTTCCCGTGCTCTGCTTGCCCGGCTGGTCAGGCTTGCGCGAGCGTCACTTGTCGCTCGGCTCTCACCGCCTAAATCAGCCCCCAGACAACGGAACGAATGTCAGAGACAAGGGGATAAGCGATGTGTCGCCGCCATTGGGCCGCCTGGATTCTCGTGCTCGTATTTCTCGTCGGTCTCGCCGGGGTGTCCTTCGCGAAGCGGACCAGCCCCGGCCCCTCCATGGACGACGTGCTGCGCCACAGCCGGATGGTGCCCTACGATCGCGACGGCGCCTGGGCGCCGAACGATCTCTGAGGAATTAGCCGCCGAATTCTCGTTCCGGACCTTGCCGCGAGGCGTGGAGGGGCGATATAGCGCGCGGCTCCTGCTGACGCCGCCTCCCTCTCTTTGCTCCACCTCACCCTCGTCGCGCCATCGACGCCTCCTTAACGGGGCGCCGATCGCTCCTTGCCCTCACCGCCCCAAATGGGGCGGAGAGGGTCGGGGAGAGGTGGGGGAGAGAGAGCTGGACGTGCTACACTGAGGCGCTGCCGTCACGGGAGGGGGAGGAGCGCACGCCGCGGCGCGGGGAACGGCGTTGCGTCGAAATTCGGGGATTCGTCATGGAAGAGAGCCAGCCGCCTGCGCCCGCCGCCCGCTTCCGCCGGCGCGGCGTCGCCATCGTCGTCCTGCTCGCGGCGATCGGCGGGTTTTACTGGTATGTCACGCACCACCGCAACGGCGCCGCTACGGGCGCGGTCGCCGCCGCGCCGCCGAAGCCGCCGGTGGTCACGGTCAGCCATCCCCTCCAGCAGAGGATCGTCGAGTGGGACGAGTACACCGGCCAGTTCAGCGCCGTCGAATATGTCGAGGTCCGCTCCCGGGTCAGCGGCTATCTCACCGAGATCCATTTCGAGGATGGGCAGATCGTCCATAAGGGCGACCTTCTCTTCGTGATCGATCCGCGTCCCTTCGAGGCGGATGTGCAGCAGGCCGAGGCCAATCTCCAGCGCGACCAGGCCCAGCTCGTGCGCGCCAATCTCGACCTCAAGCGCTATGCCGATCTCGCGCAGAAGAGCTTCGCCTCCCAGCAGCAGCTCGAGGCGGCGCGCGCCACGGCGCAGGCGGGGGCCGCGACGGTCAAGGCGGACGAGGCGGCGCTCGATCTCGCCAGGCTCAACCTCGAGTTCACCCATATCACCGCCCCCATGAGCGGGCGCATCAGCAGCCACCAGGTCAGCATCGGCAATCTCGTGATTGGCGGCCCGACCGGGACGACGACGCTGCTCACCACCATCGTCTCCCTCGACCCCATCTATTTCGTCTTCGACATGAGCGAGGCGGACTACCTCGAATATCAGCGCGCCGTCGCCACCGGCGAGCTCAAATCGACCCGCGACGAATCGGTGCCGGTGCAGTTGAAGCTCGCCGACGAGCGCGACTGGCTCCATGACGGGCACATGGATTTCCTCGACAACCAGATCAACCGCGGCTCGGGCACGATCCGGGCGCGCGCCATCTTTCCCAATCCCGGCTTCCTCATGACGCCGGGCCAGTTCGGCCGCGCGCGCGTGCCCGGCTCGGGGCCGCACGAGGCGATCCTGGTGCCCGACAGCGCCATCGTCTCGGACCAGTCGAACAAGATCGTGATGACCGTGAGGGCGGACGGCACGGTCGAGCCGCGCGTGATCCGCCCGGGGCCGAGCTACGGCAATCTGCGCATCGTGCGGCGCGGCCTCTCCGCCGACGACACCATCATCATCGACGGGCTCATGCGCGCCCGGCCGGGGGCGAAGGTGACGCCGCAGCCGGGCAAGATCGTGCTCGACATCCATGCCGATTGAGCGAGGCCGCCGGCGATGAGGTTCTCCCACTTCTTCATCGACAGGCCCATTTTCGCCTCGGTGCTGTCGATTCTGATCACGCTCGTCGGCGGGGTCGGGTACTTCACGCTGCCCGTCGCGCAATACCCCGAGATCGCGCCGCCGACGATCGTGGTGAGCGCCTCGTATCCCGGCGCCTCCGCCGAGGTGGTGAGCGACACGGTCGCGACCCCGCTCGAGCAGGAGATCAACGGCGTCGAGAACATGCTCTACATGGTCTCCCAGGCGACGGGCGACGGCAATCTGCAGCTCACCATCACCTTCGCCCTCGGCACCAATCTCGACACGGCCCAGGTGCTGGTGCAGAACCGCGTGGCCATCGCCCAGTCGCGCCTGCCCGAGGAGGTGCAGCGCCTCGGCGTTACGGTGAAGAAGAACTCGCCGGACATGCTGATGGTCATCCATCTGAGCTCGCCGGACAATTCGCGCGATCAGCTCTACATCTCGAACTACGCGACTCTCCAGGTGAAGGACGTGCTCGCGCGCCTGAGCGGCGTCGGCGACGTGCGCGTGTTCGGCGCGCGCGACTACTCCATGCGCATCTGGCTCGACCCCGAGAAGGTGCAGGCGCGCAACCTCACCGCGAGCGACGTCGTCGCGGCGGTGCAGGCGCAGAACGTGCAGGTGGCCTCGGGCACCCTCGACCAGCCGCCGATCCCGCGGCAAGGCGCCTTCCAGCCCAATGTGCAGACGCTCGGGCGGCTCACCGATCCGCGGCAGTTCGGGAACATCCTCGTGCGCATGGATGCCGATGGCCGCGTCACCCGCGTGCGCGACGTGGGCCGGGTCGAGCTCGGCGCCCAGGACTATACGACGAACGGCTATCTCGACGAGCGCCCGGCCGTCCCGCTCCTCATCTTCCAGCTTCCCGGCTCCAACGCGCTCGAGACCGCCGAGCGCGTCCGCGCCACGATGAAGGACCTCGCCCGCGCCTTCCCGCCGGGCATCCGCTACGACATCGTCTACGATCCGACGGAGTTCATCGCCGAATCCGTGCACGAGGTGATCAAGACGATCTACGAGGCGGTGCTCCTCGTCGTCATCGTCGTCATCCTCTTCCTCCAGACCTGGCGCGCCTCGATCATTCCCATCGTCGCGATCCCGGTCTCCCTGATCGGCAGCTTCGCCGTCCTCACCGCCTTCGGCTATTCCCTCAACAACCTCTCCCTCTTCGGCCTGGTGCTCGCCATCGGCATCGTCGTCGACGACGCCATCGTCGTCGTCGAGAATGTCGAGCGCAACATGCGGCGCGGCATGAGCCCGCGCGAGGCGGCGCACGCCACCATGGACGAGGTCGGGGGCGCCCTCGTCGCGATCGCCCTCGTGCTGGCCGCCGTCTTCATCCCCGCCGCCTTCATCCCCGGCATCTCGGGCCAGTTCTTCCGGCAATTCGCCGTGACCATCGCGGCGGCGACGGCGATCTCCTGCTTCGTCTCTCTCACCCTGAGCCCGGCGCTCTGCGCCGTGCTCTTCAAGCCGGAGGGGCATGCGGCGCCGAAGGGCGCCACAGCACTCCTGGCGCGGCCGCTCAAGGCCTTCTTCGGCGGCTTCAACGCCGGCTTCGACTGGCTCTCCCATGCTTATGCCGGCTTGACCGGGCGCCTCGTCCGCATCGCCGTCCTCGTCCTCGTCGTCTATGCCGGGCTCATCGCCCTCACCGGCTGGCAGTTCAGCCGCGCGCCCACGGGCTTCATCCCGCAGCAGGACCAGGGCTATCTGATCACCGTCATCCAATTGCCACCGGGATCGTCCCTGGCGCGCACCGACGCGGTGGTGCGGCGCGCGACGAAGATCATCCTCGGCACGCCCGGCGTGGTGCACGCCGTCCCCTTCGCCGGCTTCGACGGCGCCACCTTCACCAACGCCTCGAACTCGGGCGCCATCTTCGCGACCTTGGCACCCTTCGCCGAGCGCGCGAAGAAGGGCCTGAGCGCCGATCGCGTGCTCGGCGAGCTGCGCCAGCGCCTCGGCGTCATCCAGGAGGCGTTCATCATCACCATTCCGCCGCCGCCCGTGCGCGGCATCGGCAATGCCGGCGGCTTCAAGATGATGGTCCAGGACAAGCGCGGCCGCGGCCTGGCGGCGCTCGAGGCGGCGACCCAGGATCTCGTGGCGGCGGCCAACCGCGTGCCGGGCCTGACCGGCGTGTTCTCCCTCTTCAACACGCGCACGCCGACGGTCTATGCCGATATCGACCGCGTGAAGGCCGAGATGCTCGGCGTGCCGGCGGCCCAGGTGTTCCAGACCCTCGAGGTCTATCTCGGCTCGGCCTTCGTCAACGACTTCAACTATCTCGGCCGCACCTACGAGGTCATCGCCCAGGCCGACGCGCCCTTCCGCCGCAACATCCGCGACATCGCCAACCTCAAGACGCGCAACACCTCGGGCGCCATGGTCCCGATCGGCTCGGTGGCAACCTTCCGCGACATCACCACGGCCTACCGGGTGGCGCGCTACGACCTCTACCCGGCCGCCGAGGTGCAAGGCAACGTGTTGCCCGGCTATTCGACGGGCTACGCCCTGGCGGCGATGGAGCGGCTCGCCGCCGAGCGCCTGCCCGACGGCTTCGGCTATGAGTGGACTGAGCTCGCCTATCAGGAGAAGGCGGCGGGGAATACGGGCATCCTCGTCTTCGCCGCCTCGGTCGTCTTCGTCTTCCTCGTGCTCGCCGCACAGTACGAGAGCTGGGCGCTGCCCCTCTCGGTGATCCTGATCGTGCCCATGTGCCTGCTCGCCGCGGTGAGCGGCCTGCTTCTCCGCGGCATGGACGTGAACATCCTCGCCCAGGTAGGCTTCGTCGTGCTGGTGGGGCTCGCGGCGAAGAATGCCATCCTCATCGTCGAGTTCGCGCGCCAGGCGGAGGCGCGCGGGGCGAGCCGCCTCGACGCCGCGGTCGAGGCGGCGCGCACGCGGCTGCGGCCCATCCTGATGACCTCCTTCGCCTTCATCTTCGGCGTGCTGCCGCTCGCGCTCGCCGTCGGCGCCGGCGCCGAGATGCGCCAGTCCCTCGGCACCGCCGTGTTCTTCGGCATGCTCGGCGTGACCGGCTTCGGGCTCGTCTTCACGCCGGTCTTCTACGTCGTCATCCGCGCCCTCCAGGCGCGTGTCGGCGCGCGGCGGTGACGGCGAAGCGGATTGCGCTTCGGTCGGATCGACCTATTCTTATTCGTCGTTCCCGCGTAGGCGGGAATCCAGAAATTTCTGGGCCCCTGCTTCCGCAGGGGCGACTGCGAGCGCCTCAACGGATCACATGAGAGGCATTGACATGCACCGTTCCCGTCTCTGCGCCGTGCTGATCGACTGCCAGACCGACGACCTGGACGAGGCCGCCCGCTTCTGGAGCGAGGCGCTGGGGCGGCCCGTGGACGAGGACCACCCGGGCACCCGCGGCAATTACCGCATGCTGGAGACGCCGCCCGACGAGCCGATCGTGCAGATCCAGCGGGTGGAGCACGAGAGCCGCGTCCATCTCGACATCGAGACCGACGACATCCCCGCCGAGGTGGCGCGCCTGGAGAGGCTGGGCGCCAAGCTCGTGAACCGCCTAGACCGCTGGGTGGTGATGCAGGCGCCGACCGGCCAGCGCTTCTGCGTCGTGCGGGTGCAGCGCCCCGGCTTCCCGAGGAACGCCAATTCCTGGGGCGAGGAATGATCCCTGCGATCCTCGGGACGGCACCGACGCCAAAGAAGAAGGGGCCAAGCCGGCGGGCCTAGCCCCTTCTGGAAATTGGTGGAGCCGAGCGGAGTCGAACCGCCGACCTCTTGAATGCCATTCAAGCGCTCTCCCAACTGAGCTACGGCCCCATGGGAAGACTGCCCACGGCCTCGCTGACGGCAACATAAGAAACGGAACGCCGGCCACGGCGCGGGCGTGGGGAAAATAGGAGCGCCGCAACGGGCGAGGCAAGGGAAAACTTGCGGGCAAGAGCCGGGCAGCGCACCCCCGCTAGCGCTCGCCCTCCTCCTCCTCGGCGTTCTCGATGACCTCGGCGACATCGTCCTCGTCCTCGCCGAGCTCGGAGGCGTCCTCGATGACCTCCTCCTCCTCGCTCTCGCCGAGATCGCCCACCGCCTCCTCTTCCTCGACGAGCTCGGGCTCGCTCGCCGGGAGCGCTTCGGCAACGACAGGCGCCGCGACGGCGGCGCGGGGACGCCGCGACTTGGTCACGATCTCCGGATCGAAGACGGTGCCGCATTTCGGGCACTCGATCGGGCTGCGGTGCAGATCGTAGAACCGCGCTCCGCAGCTCTGGCAAACTCGTTTGGTTCCCCATTCGGGTTTCGCCACCAGCAGCACTCCTACAGTTCGGACCGACGAAGGGCAGCCGTTTGCCACGTCCGCCGGCCCCTTGTCAAAAGGAAAAGTGGCGACGGCGGCATAGCCGTGGGGCCGCCCGCGCCGGCTGCGCGCCGCTTCGTCGCAAGCCGCTTTGCCCCTCCCGCCCCTTTGTGCTAGGCACAGCCGCGAGCGCCGCGGCTGCCGCGGCGCCCTCGCAGCCGAAAGGATGCCGTGACCCCTCTCGTCTCCGCCGCCATTACCGACCGCGGTGCCGCCTTGAGCGGCGAAGTGCGCCCGCCCGGCGACAAGTCGATCTCCCATCGCGCCCTCATGCTGGGCGCCGTCGCCGTCGGCGAGACGCGCGTGCGCGGCCTCCTCGAAGGCGAAGACGTGCTGCGCACAGCGGCCGCCCTGCGCGCCCTCGGCGCCGAGATCGCGCGCGACGAGGCCGGCGTCTGGCATGTCCACGGCGTCGGGGTCGGCGGCCTCGGCGAGCCGGCGGAGGTGCTCGACCTGGGCAATGCGGGGACGGCGGCGCGGCTGCTGATGGGCCTCGTCGCGAGCCACCCCTTCGCGAGCTTCCTCACCGGCGACGCCTCGCTCCGCCGACGGCCGATGGGGCGGGTCGCCGAGCCGCTCGAGCGCATTGGCGCGCGCATCGTGGCGCGGGCGGGGACGCGGCTGCCGCTCGCCGTCATCGGCACCGCCGAGCCGCTCCCCATCACCTATCGCCTGCCGGTGCCCTCGGCCCAGGTGAAGTCGGCGGTGCTCCTCGCCGGCCTCAACGCCCCGGGGATCACCACCGTCGTCGAGGACGCGCCCACCCGCGACCACAGCGAGCGCATGCTGCGCGCCTTCGGCGCCGAGATCGCTCTCGAGGACCGCGACGACGGCGCCCGGGCGATCCGCCTGACCGGCCAGCCGGAGCTCACGGCCCAGGCGCTCGCTGTGCCCGCCGACATCTCCTCGGCGGCCTTCCCCCTGGTCGCCGCCCTCCTCGTTCCCGGCTCGCGGGTGACCCTGCGCGGGGTCGGGGTCAACCCCTTGCGCACCGGGCTTCTCGCCACGCTCGCCGAGATGGGGGCGACGATCCGCCGCGAGAATGCGCGCGAGGAGGCGGGCGAGCCCGTGGCCGATCTCGTCGTCGAGGCGGGCAGCCTCGCGGGGGTGCGCGTGCCGGCGGCGCGGGCGCCATCGATGATCGACGAGTACCCGGTTCTCGCCGCGGCGGCGGCGGTGGCCAAGGGCATCTCCCGCTTCGAGGGCCTCGCCGAGCTGCGCGTCAAGGAGAGCGACCGCCTCGCCGCCATCGCCGCCGGGCTCGCCGCCAACGGCGTCAAGGTCGCGGTCGAGGCGGACGACCTCATCGTCGAGGGCTGCGGCGGGCCGGCGCCGGGCGGCGGGCTCGTCGCGACCCATCTCGATCACCGCATCGCCATGGCCTTCCTCGTCCTCGGCCTCGGGGCGCGGCGGCCGGTCACCATCGACGACGGCCGCATGATCGACACCAGCTTCCCGGGCTTCGCCGCCCTCATGAACCGCCTCGGCGCCGGCATCGCCCCGGCGGCGGCGCGATGATCATCGCCGTCGACGGCCCGGCGGCCTCGGGCAAGGGCACCCTGGCCCGCCGTCTCGCCGAGCGCTTCGCCTTCGCCTATCTCGATACCGGCCTCCTCTACCGCGCCGTGGGGCTTGCGGTGCTGCGCCAGGGCGGCGACCCGGCCGACCCGGCGGCGGCAGCGGCGGCGGCGCGGCGGCTCGATCTCGATGCCCTGGACGACCCGGCCTTGCGCGGCGACGAGGCCGGCAACGCCGCCTCCAAGGTGGCGGCAATCCCCGCGGTGCGCGCGGCCCTCCTCGAGCTCCAGCGCGGCTTCGCCCGCACCCCGCCGGGGGGCAAGAAGGGGGCGGTGCTGGATGGGCGGGATATCGGGACGGTCATCTGCCCCGAGGCCGAGGTCAAGCTCTTCGTCACCGCCAGCCCGGAGGCCCGGGCGCGACGCCGCCATAAGGAGTTGCTCGCGCGCGGGCTTGACAGTATATATGCCCGTGTCCTGCAGGACCTCAGGGAGCGCGATGCGCGGGACGCCGCCCGAGCGGTAGCCCCGCTCAAGCCTGCGCCCGATGCCTGCGTGCTTGATACCAGCGCGCTCGATGCGGATCAGGCCTTCGAGGCCGCGGTCAGGCAAGTCCTGGCCAAGACGGGCGGCCGGGAAGGGTGATCGCCCCCCGCCTTCCAGGACAATGACGCGATGCGGTCCGGCCCCCGCGCCGGACGACCATTGGATGGTTGAGAGAGACCGCCGGAGCCAACCGGCTGGCCGGAATAACATGGATTGGAGCATTGGATGACTGAGACCAGCAGCCTCGCCGCGGGCGAGGAGAATTTCGCGGCCCTCCTCGAGGAGAGCCTCCGCACCACCGAGACCTTCGAGCACGCCGTGGTCAAGGGCCGCGTCGTCGGCATCGAAGGCGACTTCGCCCTCGTCGATGTCGGCCTCAAGGCCGAGGGCCGCGTGCCGCTCAAGGAGTTCGGCCACGGCTCGGGCGCCAAGGTGCAGATCGGCGACACCGTCGACGTCTTCGTCGAGCGCATCGAGGACAAGAACGGCGAGGCCGTGCTGTCCCGCGAGAAGGCGCGCCGCGAGGAGGCCTGGACCCAGCTCGAGAAGGCGTTCAAGGAGAACCAGCGCGTCAACGGCGTGATCTTCGGCCGCGTCAAGGGCGGCTTCACGGTGGACCTGAGCGGCGCCGTCGCCTTCCTTCCGGGCAGCCAGGTGGACATCCGCCCGGTGCGCGACGTGACCCCCCTGATGGGCCAGCCGCAGCCCTTCCAGATCCTCAAGATGGACCGCCAGCGCGGCAATATCGTCGTCTCGCGTCGCGCCGTCCTCGAGGAGACCCGCGCCGAGGCGCGCTCCGAGCTCGTCGCCAACCTCAAGGAAGGCCAGGTGCTCAAGGGGGTCGTCAAGAACATCACCGATTACGGCGCCTTCGTCGATCTCGGCGGCGTCGACGGCCTGCTCCACGTCACCGACATCGCCTGGCGCCGCATCAACCACCCCTCCGAGGCGCTCCATATCGGCCAGAACGTCGAGGTGCAGGTCATCCGCTTCAACCCGGAGACCCAGCGCATCTCTCTCGGCATGAAGCAGCTCGAGGCCGATCCCTGGGAGGGTGTCGCCCTCAAATATCCGGTGGGGGCCAAGTTCAAGGGCCGCGTCACCAACATCACCGATTACGGCGCCTTCGTCGAGCTCGAGCCGGGAATCGAGGGCCTGGTGCACGTCTCGGAGATGAGCTGGACCAAGAAGAACGTGCATCCGGGCAAGATCGTCTCGACCAGCCAGGAGGTCGAGGTGATGGTCCTCGACGTCGATCCGCAGAAGCGCCGCATCTCCCTCGGCCTCAAGCAATGCCTCGACAATCCCTGGGAGAGCTTCGTCGAGAAGTTCCCCGTGGGCGCCGAGATCGAGGGCGAGATCAAGAACATCACCGAGTTCGGCCTGTTCGTGGGCCTGCCCGGCGAGATCGACGGCATGGTCCATCTCTCCGACCTCGATTGGAACCGCGCCGGCGAGGAGGCGATCAAGGACTACAAGAAGGGCGACCATGTGAAGGTGAAGGTGCTCGACGTCGACGTGGAGAAGGAGCGCATCTCCCTCGGCATCAAGCAGCTCAGCGACGATCCCTTCGAGCGCGCCACCACCAGCGTGAAGAAGGGCGACGTGGTGACCTGCACGGTGACCAAGGTGCTCGACAGCGGCATCGAGGTCGCGGTGGCCGACGGCGCCACCGGCTTCATCCGCAAGGCGGAGCTCTCGCGCGACCGCGTCGACCAGCGCCCGGACCGCTTCGCCGTCGGCGAGAAGGTGGATGCCAAGGTCACGACCGTGGACCGCGCCACGCGCCGCTACAGCCTCTCGATCAAGGCGCGCGAGATCGAGGAGGACAAGCAGGCCATGGCCCAATACGGCTCCTCGGACAGCGGCGCCTCCCTCGGCGACATCCTCGGGGCGGCGATCAGCCGCGCCACCAAGGAGAAGGAGAAGAAGGCCAAGGGCAAGGGCGAGGACGAGGCCGGCGAGGAGAGCGGCGGCTAAGCCCGCTCTCGCCGCGGGATCGACAGAGCGGGCGCGTCGCGACGGCGGCGCGCCCGTGCCGCATCCGCCCCATGGCGCCGCCCGCCGCAGGTGCGAAGCGAAAAGCCTCGTGTTCCGAGGGGCTTATCCTTGACGGCCTTGCCGGCGTCTGGCAGGCTCCGGGAACTCGGCACGCTTCGGGAGTGCGAGGGGACCGGGGAAGGGGGGTCGGTGTCGATGACGAAGTCGGAGTTGATCCTGCGCATCGCCGAACGCAATCCGCATCTCTACCAGCGCGATGTCGAGCGCATCGTTTCCACCATTTTCGACGAGATCTCGGCGGCCCTCTCGCGCGGCGACCGCGTCGAGCTGCGCGGCTTCGGGGCCTTCTCGGTGAAGAAGCGCGGCTCGCGTCTCGGCCGCAATCCGCGCACCGGCGAGGCCGTCGCGGTGCACGAGAAGCACATTCCCTTCTTCAAGACCGGCAAGGAGCTGCGCGAGCGGCTCAACGACAAAAAATAGCGCGTCCCCGGCGCGCGGCGTCGGGCCCCGCCGCGCCTTCGCCGCTTTCGCCGTCGCCTTGCCGCCATCGGTAGTGACATGAAGCTGATCGGCTGGATCCTCGGCGCCCTCGTCGCCATCGTCCTCATCCTCTTCGCGGTCTCCAATCGCGGCGCCGTCGCGCTCCAGATCTGGCCGCTTCCCTTCAGCCTGGAGCTGCCCCTCTATGCGGCCTTGCTGGCCGCACTCGTCATCGGCTTCATCGCCGGCGGCCTCGGCGGCTGGCTCGGCGGCTTCAAGTGGCGCCGCCGCGCGCGGCGCGCGGAGAGCGAGGCGGCGGCGCTTAGGCGCCAGCTCGCGGAGCTGCGCGCGACCGCCGCGGCGCCGCCGCGCGACACGCCGGCGCTGCCGCTCATGCCCGGCGCCGATTGATCCCTTTCGTCTGATCCGAGCGGAGGACGAGCGATGCGCATGATAGCCGCCGCCGAGGTCGAGGCGGCGCTCGACGAGACGACCCTGATCGAGGCCCTGCGGGCGATGTTCCGCGAGGACTGCGCAACCCCCGTGCGCACCCATCACACGGTCGCGGTGCCGGGCGCGCCGGACGCCACCCTTCTCTTCATGCCGGCCTGGCAGTCGGGACGGGAGATCGGCGTCAAGCTCGTCACCGTGCATCCCGGCAACGCCGACCGCGGCAAGCCGAGCGTGCAGGGCATCTATGTGCTGATCGACGCCACGACGGGCAATGTGCTGGCGCTCATGGATGCGCCCACGCTTACGGTCAAGCGCACGGCCTGCGCCTCCGCTCTCGCCGCCACCTATCTCGCGCGCGCCGATGCGGCGCGACTTCTCGTCCTCGGCACGGGGGCGCTCGCCCCCCATCTCGTGCGCGCCCATGCCGCGGCGCGGCCGATTCGCAGCGTGCGCATCTGGGGCCGCAACCCGGCGAAGAGCGAGGCCCTGGCCCGACGCCTCGCCCAATCCGGGCTCGCCGTCGAGGCCGCGACCGATCTCGAGGCCGCCGTCGCCGAGGCGGACATCGTCTCCTGCGCCACCATGACCCACGAGCCCCTCGTCCACGGCGCCTGGCTGCGCCCGGGGCAGCATCTCGATCTCGTCGGCGGCTATACGCCGGCGATGCGCGAGGCCGACGACGAGGCGGTGCGCCGCGCCCGCGTCTTCGTCGACACCCGCGCCGGGGCTACCAAGGAGGCCGGCGACATCGTGCAGCCGCTGCAATCGGGCGTGCTGCGCGAGGCCGCGATCCAGGGCGATCTCTACGAGCTGTGCCGGGGCGCGCGGCCGGGCCGCCAGGGGCCAGGCGAGATCACCTTCTTCAAATCGGTGGGCGCCGCGCTCGAGGACCTCGCCGCGGCGCGGCTCGTCCTGGACAAGAGCGGCGGGCCCACGGCCGCCTGATGGCGCTCAAGGCGAAGATCTGCGGCGTCAACAGCCGCGTTGCCGCCGAGGCCGCGGTCGCGGGCGGCGCCGCCTTCGTCGGCCTCGTCTTCTATCCGCCCTCGCCGCGCAATGTGACGCCCGCGGAGGCCGAGGCCGTCGCCGCCGCGGTGCCGCCAAGCGTGACGCGGGTCGGGCTCTTCGTCGACGCCGAGGACGCGGTGGTCGAAGCGGCCGTCACGGCGGCGGGTCTCGGCATGCTCCAGCTCCATGGCGGCGAGACGCCGGCGCGGGTGGCGGCGCTCAGGAAGCACTTCGGGCTGCCGGTGATGAAGGCGATCCCCATCGCAAGCGCCGCGGACGTCGCCGCCGCCGAGGCCTATCTCGGCGTCGCCGACTGGCTGCTTTTCGACGCCAAGCCGCCGCCGGCGATGGCGAACGCGCTTCCCGGCGGCAATGCGCTGCGCTTCGACTGGACGCTCATCGCCGGGCGGCGCTGGCCGCTCCCCTGGATGCTCTCGGGCGGGCTCGACGCCGCGAATCTCGCCGAGGCGGTGCGCATCAGCGGTGCGGCCGTCGTCGACGTCTCCTCGGGGGTGGAGGACCGGCCCGGCCACAAGGACCCGGCGCGCATCGCCGCCTTCCTCGCCGCGGCGAAGGCGCTGTAACGCCTTACCGCCGATCATGCCAGCGTGTCGCGGAAGCACGCTACACGTTGCGCAAACACTCCCGATTGTCGGCTCCGGGAGAAGTGGAGGTCCAGGATCGCTGGTGTCCTGCTTTCGCAAGACGGCTGGTGGAAACCGTGGAAAATGGGGAGCAGGCTTGTTACGTTAAGTCAGAATGCTATATATCATTAGTAGGTAGCATTTTCCGTGGAGCTCGATATGGCGAAAGCAAGGCTCTTCTGGTCTGGGCGGTCGCAGGCGGTGCGGCTTCCGAAGGAGTTTCGCTTCCGCGGAGAGGAGGTTCTCATTCGCCGCCATGGCAGCACCGTGATCCTTGAGCCGGTGGCCGAGGATTGGCGCTGGCTGGATGCCATCGCTGGTAAGCTTGATAAGGATTTTGTCGCGGCCGTCAACGAGCGGCCGGAACAGCAGGAGCGGCCCGCGCTTGATGACTTGTTTCGATGATGCGCTTTCTTCTCGATGCGAATGTCGTCATCGCTCTGCTCAACGACACCGCCTCGACGCTGGCGCGGCGCGCGAGGCGGGAGAGGCCCAGCGACGTCGCGATCTCGTCGATCGTAGCTCATGAGCTTTTCTATGGCGCGTTCAAGAGTCGGCGCGCGGCGCAGAACACGGCCTTGGTCGACGCGCTGCAATTTACGGTACTGGAATTTGACAAGGAGGACGCGCGGCGAGCCGGCGAGATTCGCGCCTACCTGGCCGCCAAGGGCACCCCGATCGGCCCCTATGACGTGCTGATCGCCGGGCAGGCCTTGGCGCGCGACATGGCCCTGGTCACGCGCAATACACGTGAATTCAGACGCGTGCCGGGTTTGCGCGTCGAGAATTGGGAAGGCTGACACGGCACGCTTCCACGTCAGAGTTGAGAACATCCGCGAGGAGGTCGGCGCTGTCCGCTGCGGATCGCTAAGCGCTCATTATCCCCTCAAGGAGTCCGATCACGGACTCTCGGCGCTGACGAGCCAGAGGGCGGCGGGAAGCGGCACCGCCTGGCCGCGCTGATACGGGGCCAGGACCCGGCGCACCGAGGCGGCGACGGCGCTGCGGACGGCAGGCGGCTGGTCCGCGACGGCGCGGCGCGTGGGGCCGATCTCGAGGGCTGCCTCGACCGCGGCGTCGAGCCCCTTCCCGGCGGCGATGTCGTAATCGAGATCGACGGGTTCGAGAGCGATCGCCCGGAACCCCGCCTCGCCGAGTATGCGGCGGACGCGCTCCGCTTGCGCGAAGGCGAAGGGGCCGGGCTCCTCCGGGCCGGTCTCGGGCAGCGGCGGCACATGCTCATAGGCGGCCTGGAGCGGCACCGTCATCCAGGGATTCTCCCGGGCGGCGCGGTAGCAGGCGAAGACGAGGCGGCCGCCCGAGCGCAAGGCGCCACGCAGATGGGCGAAGGCGCGCGCGGGCTCTGCGAAGAACATCACGCCGAAGCGGGAGAAGAGGAGGTCGAAGCCGGCTTGGGGGAAGGGATGCGCGGCGGCGTCGCCTTGCACGAGATCGAGGGGGAGGCCGGGCGGGCGGCGCGCGGCGGCCCGCGCCAGCATGGGGGCCGAGAGATCGATGCCGAGGACGCGGCCCGCGGGTGCTGCGCGCCGGGCGAGCTCGATGGCGGTGGCGCCGCAGCCGCAGCCGATATCGACGACGCACTCGCCGGGGCGGACCGCGGCGCGCGCGAGCGCCGCCTCGGCGACAGGCGCCATGACGGCATCGAGATGCGCCTGCCGGGCGGCCCAAAGCTGCCCCACGGCGCCGTTCCAGAAGGCGAATTGATCTTCGGCGACGCTCGTCATCGCTCACCCGCTAGCGCCACGATGAGGATGACGACCGGGCCCGGCACCACGATGAGCCCGAGGGCCACGAGGCCGAACGTCGCGAGCGTCCCCCAATCGAGCATGCCGCCCTCCCTTCGCGAATGACGGCGGATTTTACCCGATGACAGCCGAAGCGCCAGAGCCGCGAGGCGCAATGCATTTGATATGGTCCTTTGCTTGACTCCGACACTATTGACGCTTTCGCACCCCTTGCCATGCTGGGATGAAGCCGCGAGCCGGAGAGAGCGATGGCGAACATCAAGAAAGGTCAGCTTACCGCCCCGCCGGAATGGTGGCGGCACCTGTGCTGGGTGAAGCGCACATTCTGGAAGCGCGAGCGCCGCGCTGCAAAGCAGGCCGTATAGCGCGAAGCAGCCTCATAGTGCTGTCGAAGACGGAATTGGAGGATTGAAGATGGATCGAATCGTCATTGTGAGGACCGCGCATAGCGCGGGACATCGTTGACTCAGGCATTCCGCTATGGCGCTTGTGCCGGCCGACTCATCGGTGGTTTTTACCTTGTGTACCGCGACTCGTCCGTAAGGTAGAATCCAATCCTCAAGGAGGGTGACCTACCGTGGCAAATGAACTGATCTTCAAGATTGACGCATGGACTCCCGCGACGTTCCCAATGGAACGACTTGCTGAGTATATGCGCGAGCTTGCAGTGCTATTAGGGGAGACTGGCAGCGTTCATTTCGTTCGACTGGAGGGGGGGAGCACCAGCATCGTCCATGCTGTTGACCGCGAGGCTGCGCCGAAGGTGCGTCAGCGTCTCGAGTCTGCCAAATCCAGTCAGGCTCCGCGCGAGGCATTGGATGCAGTGAAGAATCTGAACAAGAAATTGGAGGCCGATAACGCCAGCGGTGTACTTGCTGAACGCGAGGGAGCCGAGATCATCGAGTTTCCCGGCGCACGGAAGGCCGTGCAGCCGGTGTATGGGCCATTTACCCAGAGCGGCACGATTGACGGTAGGGCGTTGCGCGTGGGCGGCAGGGGCAGTCTCGTCCCAGTGATGATCCAAACTCGTGATGGTTATGAGACACATTGTCAGGCGAGCAAAGACCTAGCTAAGGAAATTGGCAAGTATCTGTTCGACTTCGATCTACGATTTGCCGGACTCGGTCGTTGGATACGAAACGTGTTTGGCAAGTGGGAACTTATACGGTTCGTAATCTCTGGATTCGAACCGCTCGATAGCAGGCCGCTCCCTGAAATCGTTGCTGATCTTCGCTCTGTCGAAAATCCGGGTTGGCGCAGACTTGCGAATGTTTGGGATGAGGTGGCTGAGCTTCGTGGTGCGAGAGAGGACGACTAAATGGTCGTTTTTGATACGACCTGCCTCTTGCATTTGTTGGATCCAAACCTCGGCGCACCTTTGAATCCGCAAACGAAGTCTCCCGTTGGCCAGGTACACGCACGGGTGAAATACCTGGTAGAACGATTACACGAGAACAGAGAGAAAATCATCATTCCTGCTCCAGTTCTGGGAGAGCTTCTTATCCTCGCGGAACGGGCTGGCGCGGAATATTTCGCCAAGATTGACAAATCGGCCGCGTTCAAGATTGAGCCCTTCGATTCTCGCGCAGCCGTTGAATTGTCCATCATTACCGCCGGGGCAATTAAGGCAGGCGATAAGAAGGCCGGCTCCACAGCAACAATTGCGAAGATCAAATTTGACCGGCAGATCGTCGCGATTGCAAAAGTGCTCGGCGCCTCGACTATCTACACAAACGACGAAAACTTGACCAAGTTTGCTGAGGCAAATGGGCTGACCGCCGTGGCGGTCTGGGACTTGCCTTTACCCGAGCAGGAGCGACAAGCGACCTTCTGGGACGTACCGGAGGGTGAGCAAAACGGCGAGCTGGGCGAAACCGGGCGACCCTGAGCCGTCGCGATTCCATAAGGCGCAGGAGATTGACACGGATGACGAGAGCTCCCGCTAGCCCACCCCGCCGCCTTTGACCTTTGCCGCCCCTTATGCTTCATTCCCGCCGCAATGAAGCCCTCGGATGAAAGCCCCTCGAAACGGCGGCGGATCAAGGCCTTGAGCTGATGGCAGCGGTCAACACCTATCGCGCGGGCCCCGACGAGCGCGGCCATTTCGGCCCCTATGGGGGCCGCTTTGTCGCCGAGACCCTGATGCCGCTCCTCCTGGAGCTGGAGGCGGCCTACGACGCCGCCAAGGCCGATGCCGGCTTTCAGGCCGAGCTCAAGCGCTACCTCGGCGATTACGTCGGGCGGCCGAGCCCCCTCACCTTGGCCGAGCGCCTGACCGCGCGCTGGGGCGGGGCCAAGATCTATCTGAAGCGCGAGGACCTCAACCACACCGGCGCCCACAAGATCAACAACTGCATCGGCCAGATCCTGCTCGCCCGCCGCATGGGGAAGACGCGCATCATCGCCGAGACGGGCGCCGGGCAGCATGGGGTCGCCACGGCGACGGTCGCTGCCCTCTTCGGCCTGCCCTGCACGGTCTATATGGGTGCCGTCGACATGGAGCGGCAGAAGCCCAACGTCTTCCGCATGCGCCTCCTGGGGGCCGAGGTGAGGCCGGTCACCTCGGGCTCGGCCACCCTCAAGGACGCCATGAACGAGGCGCTGCGCGACTGGGTCGCCCATGTCGAGGACACCTATTACCTCATCGGCACCGTCGCCGGCCCCCATCCCTATCCGGCCATGGTGCGCGACTTCCAGACGGTGATCGGCGAGGAGGTGCGCGCGCAGATCCTCGCCGCCGAGGGGCGCCTCCCCGACACCCTGGTCGCCTGCATCGGCGGCGGCTCCAACGCCATGGGCCTCTTCCATCCCTTCCTCGACGAGCCCGAGATCCGCATCGTCGGCGTCGAGGCCGGCGGCGAGGGCCTGGCGAGCGGCCGCCACGCCGCCTCGATGAGCGGCGGGCAGCCCGGCGTGCTCCACGGCAACCGCACCTATCTCCTCCAGGACGTGGACGGGCAGATCTGCGAGGCCCATTCCATCTCGGCGGGACTCGACTATCCCGGCGTCGGGCCCGAGCACGCCTGGCTCAAGGATAGCGGCCGCGTGACCTATACCACGGTGACCGACGCCGAGGCCCTGGACGCCTTCCAGCTCTGCGCCCGCCTCGAGGGCATCGTCCCCGCCCTCGAATCCGCCCATGCGCTGGCCGAGGCCGCGAAGCTGGCGCCGGCGCTGCCGCGCGACCATCTCCTCGTGCTCTGCCTCTCCGGGCGCGGCGACAAGGATATCTTCGCCGTCGCCGAGATCCTGGGGGTGAGGATATGAGCCGGCTAAGCAAATCGACGTCCGCGGCAGCGGCGAAGCCGGCCGAGAACCGCATCGCCAAGCGCTTCGCCGCCCTCAAATCCGCGGGCCGCGCCGGGCTCGTCACCTTCATCACGGCGGGGGACCCCGACCGTGCCACCTCCCAGGCGCTTCTCGCCGGGCTCCCCGCGGCGGGCGCCGATCTCATCGAGCTCGGCATGCCCTTCTCCGACCCCATGGCGGACGGCCCGGCGATCCAGGCGGCGGGACAGCGCGCGCTCAAGGCCGGGGCCGGGCTTAAGCAGACCCTCGCCATGGTCGCCGAGTTCCGCGCGAGCGAGGGCGCCACACCCCTCATCCTCATGGGCTATTACAACCCCATCTTTCGCTACGGTCCTTCGGCCTTCATCCGCGACGCCGCCCAGGCGGGAGTCGACGGGCTCATTATCGTCGACCTGCCCCCCGAGGAGGATGCCGAGCTGCGTCCCCTCGCCGAGGCCGCGTGCATCGCCGTGATCCGCCTCGTGGCGCCGACGACGAGCGAGGCGCGCGCGCAGACTCTTCTCTCGGAGGCGAGCGGCTTCGTCTATTACGTCTCGGTCACCGGCGTCACCGGCACGCGGAGTGCCGCGCGCGACCAGGTGGCCCAGGCCTTGGCAAGGCTGCGCCAGCACACTGCCCTGCCGCTTGCCGTGGGCTTCGGCATCAAGACGCCGGAGGACGCCGCCGCCTTCGCGCGCGACGCGGACGCCGTCGTCGTCGGCTCGGCCCTGGTGCAGGTGATCGCCGATCGCCTCGACGCCAAGGGGAAGGCGACGCCGGCGCTCGTGCCCGACGCCCTCGACTTCGTGCGCCGGCTCGCCCGCGGCGTCGCCGCCGCGCGGGCCACGACCCAGGCGGCGTCATGAACTGGCTCACCAATTTCGTCCGCCCGCGCATCCGCGCCCTGGTGCAGAAGGCGGATGTCCCCGACAAGCTGTGGCAGAAATGCCCGAAATGCGGGCAGATGATCTTCCACCGGGAGCTCGAGGCCAATCTCAACGTCTGCCCCCATTGCGACCATCACATGCGCATCCCGGCGGAGAAGCGCCTCGCCCTGCTCTTCGACGAGGGCCAGTACCACCGCATCGAGCTACCCAAGACGCCGGTGGACCCCCTCAAGTTCCGCGACCGCAAGCGCTATAGCGAGCGCCTCAAGGAGGCCCAGGCCAAGACCGGCCTCGCCGACGCCATCATCGTCGGCCACGGCAAGATCGGCGGGAACCCCGCCGTCTGCGCCGCCTTCGAGTTCGAGTTCCAGGGCGGCTCGATGGGCGTCGCCGTGGGCGAGGCGATCGTCGCCGCGGCCAAGCTCGCGACCTTGCAGCAGGCGGCCCTCGTCGCCATTCCCGCCTCGGGCGGCGCGCGCATGCAGGAGGGCATCCTCTCCCTCATGCAGCTCCCGCGCACGGTGATCGCCGTCGAGCAGCTCCGCGAGGCGGGCCTGCCCTATATCGTGCTGCTGACCGACCCCACCACGGGCGGCGTCTCCGCCTCCTTCGCCATGCTCGGCGACATCCAGATCGCCGAGCCGGGGGCCGTCATCGGCTTCGCCGGCGCGCGGGTGATCGAGGAGACGATCAAGGAGAAGCTGCCCGAGGGCTTCCAGCGCGCCGAATATCTGCTCGAGCACGGCATGCTCGACATGGTGGTGCATCGCCGCGAGCTGAGCGCCACCCTCGGGCGCTTGCTGAGCCTGCTCATGAAGCGCGAGCCCCCGGCCGCGGTCCTTCCCCTCTCCAAGCCACAGGCGGCGAAGGGTGCAACCCCAGGCGAGTGACGCCGTCCTCGCACGGCTGCTGAAGCTCCACCCCAAGGTCATCGACCTCTCCCTCGGGCGGATCGAGCGCCTCTTGGCGATCCTCGGCCATCCCGAGCGCCGTCTCGCCCCCGTCGTCCACGTCGCCGGCACCAATGGCAAGGGCTCGACCATCGCCTTCCTGCGCGCCATGCTCGAGGCCGCCGGCCGCAAGGTGCAGGTCTATACCTCGCCCCATCTCGTCCGCTTCGCCGAGCGCATCCGCCTCGCCGACGGCATCATCGGGGACGCGGCGCTGACGGCGCTGCTCGAGGAATGCGAGCGGGCGAATGGGGGCGCGCCCATCACCTTCTTCGAGATCACCACCGCCGCCGCCTTCCTCGCCTTCGCGCGCGAGCCTGCCGACATCCTCCTCCTCGAGGTCGGGCTCGGCGGGCGGCTCGACGCCACCAATGTGATCGAGCGCCCGGCCCTCTCGGTGATCGCCCCCGTCTCGATCGATCATACGGATTTCCTCGGCGATACCCTCGCGGCGATCGCCTTCGAGAAGGCGGGCATCCTCAAGCCCGGGGTCGCCGCCGCGATCGGGCCACAGGAGCCCGAGGCCCTCGGCGTTATCGAGGCGCGGGCGGAAGCGGTCGGCGCCCCCCTCGCCCGCTTCGGCGTCGAATGGTCGGCCGAGGCGACGGCCGAGGGCATGCGCTTTTCCGGCCGCCGCTGGCGTCTCGACCTGCCGCGGCCTGCTCTCCCCGGCCCCCACCAGATCGGCAATGCGGGGCTCGCCATCGCCGCGGCGGAGCATCTCGACGGCTTCGGCTTGACTCCTGCGCATCTCGCGGCGGGGCTCCGCGCGGCGAGCTGGCCGGCGCGGCTTCAGCGCCTCACTCGCGGCCCCCTTCTCGCCGGCCTGCCCACGGGCTGGGAGCTCTGGCTCGATGGCGGCCATAACGCCGCCGCCGGCGCGATCCTCGCCGCCCAGGCTGCGCGCTGGCGCGACAAGCCCCTCGGCCTCATCTACGGCATGCTGAAGACGAAGGACGCAATCGGCTTCCTGGAGCCCCTCGCACCCCATGCCGCCGTCACGCGCACCATCGCCATCCCCGGCGAGGCCAACAGCCTCTCCGCCGAGGAGGCCTGCCGCCACGCCCGGGCGGCGGGGCACGACGCAGCGGCGGCGGCGAGCATCGAGGCGGCGAGGGATGCCATCGTCGCCCGTCTCGGCCGCCCCGCCCGCATCCTCATCTGCGGCTCCCTCTACCTCGCCGGCAAGGTCTTGGTGGAAAACGGATAATCGCCCTTCCTCCACGGCAAAACCCCGCCGGGGCGGGCGGGGTCTGCGCAAAAAAGGGGATGCCAACGTCGCCCCCCTTGGATTTGGCGGCTTAAAGGACCGAGCGCACCCATTCGTAGAGCTTGCTCTTGGGCAGGCTGCCGACCTTCATCGCCGCCACCTGGCCGCCCTTGAACAGCATCAGGGTCGGGATGCCACGCACGCCGTATTTCTGCGGCGTGGTGGGGTTCTCGTCGATGTTGAGCTTGGCCACCGTGATCTTGCCGTCGAGATCCTTGGCGAGTTCCTCGAGATGGGGGGCGATCTGCTTGCAGGGGCCGCACCACTCCGCCCAGAAATCCACCAGCACCGGGGCCGAAGCCTTGAGCACATCGGCGTCGAAGGAGGCGTCGGAGACCTTGGTTGTCGTCATTATAATCCCTTTCAGATCAATCGATTGGCTGAGGCCGCAGCGGCTGCCGGCGGGGCGAATCCCAGGCTCCAATCTAGGGTTCGGCTTCCGCGCGCGTCAAGGCGCGTGGGCGTCAAGGAGGGTATCCGGCAGCGGCATGAGTCGCGGCCCGTCGGTCCACAACAGCGCGCAGCGCACCGGCCGTCCCGGGTAGATTTTTTGCAGGAGCGCGCGATAGGCCGCCATCTGGCGCAGATAAAGGGGTGCCACGTCCACGACCGACGCCGGGGGCGGCCGGTTGGTCTTGTAATCAACGATCAGCACCTCCCGCTCGCTCACGACCAGACGGTCGACCTGGCCCGCAATCGCGTGCGCGCCGATTACCCCTGTCAGCGGCACCTCGGCGCGGGAGCCGGGAGCGAAAAGCGGCGCAAAATCGGGGGCGCCCAGCACGGCAAGGACCTCGGCGGCGAGGGCCGCCCGCTCTTCCTCGGCGAGCTCGTGGGCAGGGCGGGCGAGATAGCGGCGGCAGGCCTCTTCCCGCCGCTCGGGCGCAAGCTCGGGCAGCGCCTCAAGCAGCCGATGCACGAGGCGGCCGCGGCGAAAGCGCAGCCCGTCCTCACCGTCGAGGGGCGAGCGCACCGCCGGCTCGTCCTCCGCGGGACGCGAGGGGGCCAGGGGGCGCGCCGGCACCGGCTCGGCCGGCGGCAGGGCGCGCGCCCAGGCCGGCAAAGGCTCCTCGCCCGTCGCCGGCGCAGCCGATGGGACTGGCGGCGGGGGCACCGCCTCCTGCGCCGTGGCGAGGCGCAGCGCGGCACCGGCCCAGCCATCGGCGACCTCGCCGCGGCAGTCGAAGGCGAACGGCGTCGCGATCGGCGCCAAGCCGTCGCGCACGAGGTTGTACCAGCAATCGGCTGCCGGCTCCCGCTCGCCGCGCCAGCCGCAGACATAGAGCCGGTCCTCGGCGCGCGTCATGGCGACGTAGAGGAGCCGCCGGTATTCCTGGTCGCGCTTGCGATTGGCGGCCGCGCGCAGCCGCTTCGCAAGCTCGCCCTCATGGGCGCGCCGCGGCGGCCAGAGAAAGCCGGCTGTCGCGGCCTCGCCATCGTCGTCGAGCCAGAGCAGGCGCGGACTCTGCGTCGGCACCTGCATGGTGTCGGGGAGAATCACGATGGGCGCCTGCAGCCCCTTGGCGCCATGCACCGTCATAATGCGCACCTCGTCGCGCTGCCCCGCCTCGGGATCGCGCTTGATCTCGGCCTTGCCCGACTCGACCCAATGAAGAAAGCCCTCGAGGGACGGAACATGAATGCGCTCGTAAGCGAGGGCGAGGGCGAGGAACTCGTCGAGGGGCTCCTCGGCCTCGGGGCCGAGCCGCGCCAGCATGCGTTTCCGGCCACTCGCCCCATCGGGCCGGCCGCGCGCGCCGAGGACCTCGGTAAAGAGCTCGTAGGGGCGCACGAAATCGACGCGGCGAAGCAGATCCGCGAGATAGGCATGGGCGGCGGCGAAAGCGGGATCCTCGTCGGCGCGGCGCTCAAGGGCCTGCCACAGGCTGCCGGCGCGCCCATAGGCGAGGGTGAAAAGCTGCTCCTCGTCGATCCCGATGAGCGGGCTCTTCAGCACCGTCGCAAGGGTGAGATCGTCCTCCGGCAGGAGCAGGAAACGGGCCAGCGCGATGAGGTCCATCACCGGGAGCTGATCGGTCAGCACCATGCGATCGATCCCCGCGACGGGCACCGCGGCCGCCTTCAAGGCGCGCACCAGCTCCTCGACAAGCACGGTGCGGCGGCGCACCAGCACCATGATGTCGCCGGCGGCGACGGGCCGTCCCCGCGCCGGCAATGGCTCGCGGCTGTCGATCCAGCCCTTGATGCGCGCGGCGATGAGGGCGGCGAGGCGCGCCGGGGGCGAATCCGCGGCCTCACGGCCGATCGGGGGCGTCCAGGGGGCGAAATCGCTGCGCTCACGCTGTACGGCTGGCGGCCAGATCTCGACGAGGCCGGCCTGGCCTACGCGGTGAGGATGATGACGAATCGCCTCGCCCGGACGCACCACCCCGTCGGCTGCCGAAGGAAGTCCAAACACGGCGTCGACGGCCTGCAGCACGGCCGGCGTGGAGCGGAACGAGACCTCGAGAGCGACGCTGCGCCAGAGCCCATCGGCGGCCCGGGAGCGCGCGGCGAAATGCGCGCGCATGGTTTCGAAGGCGTCCGGATCGGCGCCCTGGAAGCTGTAGATCGACTGCTTAACATCGCCCACGGCGAAGACGGTGCGTGGGAGCCCGCGCGCTCCTTCGCCGGCGAAGAATTCCTCGGCGAGGAGAGCGACGATGCGCCATTGATCGGGATTGGTGTCCTGGGCCTCGTCGATGAGGATGTGATCGAGTCCGCGATCGAGCTTGTAGAGGACCCAATCCGCGCCGCGCGTCTCGAGCAGCCGGCGCGTCTTGAGGATGAGATCGTCGTAATCGAGAAGGGCCGCGCGCTCCTTGTGGCCGTCATAGGCGTCGAGCACTGCAGCGCCGAGACGGAGCAGCGCCGCGCTCGCCGCTGCAGTGGTGGCGGCACGAAGCCGCTCGCATAGTCGGATCAGGCGGTCCGCCTCTGCGGCGAGCGTCGCGTCGATTCCCGCCGCCGCGTCGCGCACGGCTTTGGTCGCGAGGGTCTTGCGCACCGCCCCGTCATTCGTGAGATAGGCGCGCAGATAATCATCGAGCCCGTCGACGCGAGCGGCAGGCGCGGCGAGCCAATCGGCGATCGCATTCCCCCGCGCCTGATCCGCGTCGGAGCCCCGCGCCAGCGCCGCTGCCGCCGCGCGCAATCCGGCGAGATCAAGGGCGTCATCGGCGCAAGCGGCGGCCCGGATGGCGGCGACATCATCCTTCGGATCGAGACCCAGACGGCGATAGATCGCCGCGATTGCCGCCTCGGCCCCCCCGGCCTGCCCGAGGATGCGGAGAAAACGGCCACGCTGGCGCGCGAGCGCACCGAGGAGCTCGCCGAAGGCCCCCTCCTGGACATGCCCCGTAACCTCGCGTAGAGCCGCGGCGAGGGCGTCGTCCACGCCGATGCGCGCACGACGCAGGACCTCGTCGCGCGCCGCCTCCATGCGCTCCGCGGCCGTCCGCTCGTCCATCACCTCGAAATGGGGTGCCACCCCGGCCTCGAGAGGAAAGCGGCGAAGGAGCGATTGACAGAAGGCGTGGATCGTCTCGATCCGCAACCCGCCCGGGGCATCGACGACCTGGGCGAAGAGCCGCCGCGCGCGCTCCAGGAGATCGCCGCGGGGCGTATCGCCGGTGAGCGCGGCCAATTCCGCCGCAAGCGCCGGGTCCGGCAAGGTCGCCCAGCGGCCGAGACGATAGGCAATGCGATTTGCCATCTCCGCAGCGGCGGCTTTGGTAAAGGTCAGGCAGAGCAGACGGCTCGGTGGCGTGCCGTAGAGCAGCAGGCTGAGGACGCGGTCCGTCAGTACCGAGGTCTTGCCCGTGCCCGCCGACGCCGCGACCCAAATGGAGGCGGCAGGATCCGCAGCACTCCGCTGCAGGGGTCCGGCGTCGCACCGTGCCGTCAGAACACCGCTCATTCGCTACCACCATTGACGGTGGACCATTCCTTGACCCGCGCGAGATGCTCGTAGTCACTGAAAGCCGGCGCGTGATCGGGTCGCGGGCACGCCGCATAGGGCGTCGAGGGATCGTCGAAGGCCGAGACCAGGCCGAGGAGTCCAATGAAGGCCTCCCGCGCCAGCTCGGCGGCGTCGACAACGAAGCGTCGCTCCTCGCCCGGCGGCTCGCCGCCCGAGAGCCGCCAGAACGCCAGCTCCTTCACCGCCGCGGGCGCGACGCCGTGAAAGGCGCCTTCTTGCGCCATCGCCGCCTCGAGCGGAAGCTGCGGCGAGAGGCCGAGCTCGATTTCCGCCGGGCTTGGCGTCGCGCCCGTCTTGTAGTCGATGATCGCAAGCCCGCCGGCCTTGAGCCGATCGATGCGATCCGCCTTGGCGGAGAGCGTGAAAGGCCCCGCTGGCGCCTCGAAAACGAGCGTGCCAGGGGTCTCACTGCGGCTTTCCGCCAAGATCGGACGCCTCGCGCGCTCCGCGGCAACGAACCAGCGGGCGATGCGCTCGAAACGGGGCCACCAAAAGGCGCGGATGCCCGGCCGCTCGAGGAGAGGGCCAAAGACCTTCTCGCCGATCGACAGCAGCTGCTCGACCGCGTCCCCCGGCAGGGCCTCCGGATAGCTCCTGAGGAAAAGATCGAGCGCCTCGTGGATGAAGGTACCGCGATCGGCGGCACCCGGATCGGCGTCCAAGGGCTCGAGCGCCCGAAGCTTCAGGACATGGTGCGCATAAATGGCGTAAGGGTCGCGCATCCAGACGCCGATCTCGGTTACCGAAAGGCGACGTGGACGCGCCGGAACAGGTGGGCGCGGCGCCGGCGGCGGAGCGGGGGTGACGGGTCCGTCATGACGGTCGAGCGCGCGTTGCCAGGCGAGCCAACGCTTGGCATCGCGCTCATTCCAAGCAAGCCCCGCCGCCCCCAGGAGGTTGTCGAGGCGCAGGAGCCAGCGCGATGGCACGGTCGGCGTGCCCTCGACCTTGAGGGCGCGCGTGAGGACGACTTCACGCGCGCAGCAGGCCTGGGCGAAATCATGCGCGGAAAGACCGATGCGGCGCTCCGGCTCGGGCAGGCCAAACTCGACGCGCATCGGCCGCGACATCCAGGGATCGATCGGCGGCTCAGGCGGCCAGGTGCCCTCATTGAGTCCCCCCAGGATCAGGAGATCGGCATGCTGCAGCCGCGCCTCCAGCGGGCCCCAGATCGCGAGCCGCGGATGGCGGCCATAGCGCGGCCGCACCACTTGGCCCGCGAGCAAGGTTGCGAAGAAAGCCGGATAGGCTGCTCCTGCAAGCGGTGGGAACCGCGCAGCGGCGCGTATCAGCTCGGCGAGAAAGAGGGCCATCTGCTCACCGGCGTCCCCGGCCCACAATCGCGCCGCACCCGTTTGCGCATCGCTGGCCGCGAGGGCCTCTGCGGCGGCGATATGGGCGGCGACAATCTCGGGCACGGTCGCTGTCTTGGCGGCCAAAATATCGGCGAAGGCGCCGAGTCGCCGCTCAAGCCTATCGATGCACGCGACGAGCCCACGGCGGTCCGCCCGCTCCGCGGCTGTGCGGAGGGCAGCTCGCAGCCCCGCAATCCCGGGGGCGGGCCGCGGCCCACGCAGCAGGAAAATCTCGAGCAGGCGTGCCTGGCGGCGAAAGGCGCCGACCGCGACGCCGCCCGCCGCCAGAGGGTGCTTGAGCAATGCGACCAGAGAAAGCGGCGCAAAGGCTTCCGCTGCAACCTGGGCGACGAGGCGGAGAAAGGCGCCGGGCGGCGTGGCCGAGAGCGGTGTGCCGGCCGAATCGTCGACCTCGATGTCCCAGCGTTCGAGCTCGACGGCGACGCGGCGCGCGAGAGCGCGGTCCGGTGTCACCAGCGCCGCCCGCCGGCCGGGCGTATCCAGGGCCTCGCGCATGAGAAGCGCGATCACGCCGGCTTCTTCCCGGGGCGTCGGGCAGTCGATTCGCCGCAGCCCGTCGAGGCTTTCCGGCGGCAACGACCCCAGGCGGCGCCACGCCTCGGTGCTGCTGGCGGGGCGCATCGCCTCGGCGATGAGCGCAGCGCGAGCCGGAGAGCTCGCCGCAACGCCGTCGCAGGACCAATCCACGACGCGGCGCCGCTCGATGCCGATGCGCTCGAGCAGGCGCTTCAGGCCGTATTGCGGATGGCTGGGCTCCAGGCTCTCCCAGGCCTCCGCGTCGAGATGGCGGTCGAGGCCCGGCAGCACGACGCGTCCTTGCGGTAGCGTAGCGATGAGCGCCAAGAGCGCCGCCGTCGCCGGAATGCTGCCCGTCGAGCCGGCGGCGATGATGGGATCGCAAGGCGGATTCGCGCGCCAGAGCTCGACCTGGGCTTCGAGCAAGCGATTGCGGCGCGCGGCGGGGTCGATCGCGCCCTCCGCAGCAAGGACACGGGGCCAGTGCTCGGTGACGATGCGGAGGAAGTCGAGAGTTATCTGCCAATGCGCCGCATAGCGCGCCGGCACGAGAGTGGCAAGCCGATCGAAGCCGAGGCCCTGCGTTTCAACCTGATCGATGAGACGGCCGAGCTCAGCGGCAAGAAGGACCGCCTGCTCCTCCGTGTATCGGCCCAGCTTGAGGATGAGCTCGGCGAGGAGCAGGCGGCGGCGCAGCTCGGGGATGACCGGCGGGATCTCCAGCGCGGCGCCGGAAAGCGGGGCGTCCGCGGCGGCGAAGGCCAACTCGTCCTCATCGAGATCACCGATCGGCATAAGTCGCGGCAGCACCAGGGCGCGGCCGGCGCTGAGCCGCAGAAAGGCCTCGCGCAAGCTGCGCACGGCGCGGCGGGTCGGCAGCAGCACAGTCGACCGGCCGAGCGCTAGGGGGTCGCCCGAGGACTCGGCGAGCAGCTTGGCGGCGAGCGCATCGACGAAGGGCACTCCCGCCGGAATGGTGAAGACCCTGGGATGCGCTGGGGTCATCCGCCGGCACCGGCCATCCCACCGGCATGCCCGCCGGGCGTGAGCGCAGCCTCGGCAAGGGCAAGCCCGGCCGGCGTGCCGACGTGAAAGAACGCGCCGTCATGCACCACGGCAAAGAGCCGCCCCGCGCTCAAGGCACGATCATAAAGCCGATTGAGAGAAAACCTCTCGACGGCGACACCCGCGAAGAGGCGGGCGGCAAGCAATTGGATGCCAGTGAAGAAATAGGGTGCCGTCTCATCGACCGCGCGCCGCCGCAAGCGTCCATCCGGCATGAGATGGAAATCACCGATGCCCTCATATCCGACGGCCTTCACTACGGGCTCGATCAGCAACAGTGCATCCATGCGCCGGTCGTCCCAACCGGCGGCGAGCCGCCGCAGCGTGAGTTGCGCGGCATCGAGCCACAACGCATCACCGTTGACGACATAGAACGGGCCGGGTGCCAAATGGGGCAGCGCCTTGGCAACACCCCCGCCCGTCTCGAGCAGCTCGGCTTCGTGCGAGAGCACGATGCGCGGCCGGCTGCGCGCGGCGAGATGCATCGCGATCTGATCGGCGAGATGATGGGTGTTGACGACGACGGTATCGACCCCCGAGGCGTCGAGGTGGTCGAGAGCGCGGTCGAGGAGCGTGCGGCCGGCGACCGGCAGCAGCGGCTTGGGCATCCGATCGGTGAAGGGCCGCATGCGCAAGCCGAGCCCGGCGGCCAGCACCATGCCGCGCCTGGGCTCGGTCATGCGGCCGCCTCGCAGGGTGGAATACGGCGCATCGCGGGCCCGATGTGCTCGTCGAGCCACGCCTTGAGCGGCGCCAACACGGGATGGCTCACGTCCTGTTCGACGAGACGCCACACACGCGGCAGGTGACGCAGATAGCCGGGCTTGCGGTCGCGCACGCAAAGCCGCGTGAACACTCCGACGATTCGCAAGTTCCGCTGTGCCCCCATGGTGACGTAGGAGGCGTCGAAGCCGTCCCGGTCGAGCTCGGGGAAGGCAGCGAGATAGCGCGCACGCATGCGCGCCTGCAAATCGGCGGGCACGTCGCGCCGCGCATCCTCGAGGAGAGAGACGAGATCGTAGGTGAGCGGCCCGATCACGGCGTCCTGGAAATCGAGGAGCCCGCAGGCCGCCACGCCCGCCCGCCCTTCGATCAGCATAAGGTTGTCGGGGAAGAAATCGAACAGCACCAGCGAATCCGGGGCGCGCCGCGCTTCCGGGATCAGGCGCCGCCAGAGGGCGAGATAATCCTCGCGCAAGCTCTGCGGTGCGGGATTCCCAGTGAGCGCCGGCCAATACCAATCGAGCACAAACCCGACCTCCCGCAACAGGCGCTCTTCGGTGAAAGGCGGCGCCGGAGCCTCGAGCGCTCGCGCATGGCCATGAAGGGCGATGAGCGTATCCACGGCAAGGGCGTAAAGTGCCTCTCTGTCACTGTTGCCAGCGCCGCAGCCGTTCCCGTCGACGAGCCGGGCCATGTTACCGTCGCCGAAATCCTCGAGCAGGAGGAGGCCGGCCTCGATATCCGCCGCCAGGATCTTCGGCGCCGAGAGCTGCAGCGCAAGAAGATGGCGCGCGAGAGCGGTGAAGGGCCCGACGTTCTCTTGGGGCGGCGGCGCGTCCATGAGGACGGCGCGACGGCCATCGGCACCCACGAGCCGCGCATAGCGGCGGAAGGAGGCGTCGCCCGTCATGGTCCGCAGGGGGATGCCGCCCCAGCCGGCTTCCGCCAGGAAGGCAGCGATCTGTCTCTCTCTCTCGCTCACAACTTCATATCCTTGAGGCGCGACGACCACCCGCCATAGCCAATGAGATGCGCCCGGCGGTTATCGGCGGATTCGGCAAAATCGAGGCGCAAATCGAGCCGCTCCGCGGGGAGCAGCGCACCGAGTCGCTCGGGCCATTCGATCAAGCTGACGCCGTCGGCGAAAGCGTCGTCGATTCCAAGCTCGATCGCATCCTCGGGCCGTTCCAGGCGGTAGAGATCAAAATGCCATATCGTAAAGGCACGCCCCTCGTAGCTTTGCACGAGCGTGAAGGTCGGGCTCGGCACATCCTCCTCTTCAGCGCCAGTAGCACGAATAAAATACCGCGCGAAGGTCGTCTTGCCGGCACCGAGCGCGCCAGCGAGCGCGATCACGTCACCCGGGCGGGCGCGTTCAGCGATAGCGGCGCCAAGCGCCGCTGTCGCAGCGATCCCAGACAGCACCAGATGCCGCTCCACCGGAGCCGCCGGGCCCGGCTGACGGATATTGATCACGGCCGTCATCTCCGTATCCTAGGCGCCCGCGCCCTCCCCTCATGCCAGGAGCCGTCATGCCCGCAAGCCCCTACCGCACGGACGTCGCCATCATCGGCGCTGGGCCCGTCGGTCTCTTCGCCATCTTCGAATGCGGCATGCTGCGCTTCAAGTGCCACGTCGTGGACGCGCTCGACATGATCGGCGGCCAATGCATCGCGCTTTATCCCGAGAAGCCGATCTATGACATTCCCGGCCATCCCCGCATCGAGGCAGCGGCTCTCGTCGCCCAGCTGGAGGCGCAGGCGGCGCCCTTTGCACCCGCCTATCACCTCGGCTGCCGGATCGAAAGCCTGGCGCGCAACGGAGATGGCCGCTTCATCCTCGGCGGGAGCGGCGGGCTGACGATCGATGCTGCGGCGGTGATCGTCGCGGCGGGGGTGGGCGCCTTCGGCCCCAACCGGCCGCCCATCCCGGGCATCGAGCGCTACGAAGGCAAGAGCGTCTTCTACCTGGTAAAGCGACGCGAGGATTTCCGCGGCAAGCGTGTGATCATCGCCGGTGGCGGCGATTCGGCCGTGGATTGGGCGCTGTCGCTCGCCGAAGTCGCGGCGAAGGTCACGGTCGTGCATCGTCGCGACAAGTTCCGCGCTGCCCCGGAAAGCCTGCGCAAGCTCCACGCCCTGGCGGCGACCGGCAAGATCGAGCTTGTCATTCCTTATCAGCCCGCCGATCTCGAGGGCAGCAGCACCGGCCGACTCGAAGCGGTGATCCTGCGCGACCTCGACGGCAACACGCGGCGGCTCGAAGCGGATGTTCTTCTCCCCTTCTACGGCCTCGCCATGAGCTTGGGGCCGATCGCGCGCTGGGGGCTCAATCTCGCGCGCAATCACATCGCCGTCGATCCATCGAGCTGTCAGACCAGCGCGCCGGGCATTTTCGCCATCGGCGACATCGCGCATTATCCCGGAAAGCTTAAGCTCATTCTCTCGGGCTTCGCCGAGGCGGCACTCGCCGCCCATGCGATTCATCCACTCGTCTACCCCAACGAGGCGCTGCATTTCGAGTATTCCACCACACAAGGGGTGCCCGGCCTGCCTTGATCAGAGTGCTGCCGCCGGCATCTCGGTCAGCGCTGGCTGCTGGAGGCGATGCGCATGCCAGACTCGGGAAGCGATGCCCCGGCCGCTTGCAGAATTGGCAGATAGCAGCGCACCGTGGTGCCGCGGCTCGGCTCGGAGTCGATCTCGACCCTGCCGCCGTGGAGATCGACGAAGCTGCGCACGAGCGATAGGCCGAGCCCGGCGCCGCCGCCACGGCCGCGCTCGAACTTGTCGAAGACGCGGCTCTGCTCCTCGCGGGGAATGCCGACGCCAGTGTCGGTGACAGCGAGCACGAGCTCGGAGCCCTCGCGCCGGGCAGAGAGCGTGATGCGGCTCCCGGACGGCGAGAACTTGATCGCGTTGCTTACCAGGTTGAACAAGGCCTGCTTCAAGCGCCGCTCGTCGGCGAGGATCGCGCCGATATCCGGCGGGCAGTCGAACTCGAATGTCAGGTTCTGCTTGCGGCCCCACTCGCGTGTGAGGCTCATGACCGAGACGAGGAGGGCATGGATCTGCACGGGCTCGCGCTCAAGGGTCATGCGCCCCGCCTCGATGAGTGCGAGATCAAGGATATCGTTGATGAGGGAGAGGAGCCGGTTGGAGGCGTCGAGTACACCGCGGGTATATTCGATCTGTTTCGCGTTGAGCTCGCCGAAATACTGATTGTTGAGGATTTCGGCGAAGCCGATGATCGCGTTGAGCGGCGTACGCAGCTCATAAGACACGTTGGCGATGAATTCCGATTTGAGACGGTCGGCCGTGACGAGCGCCTCGTTCTTCTCGCGCAGCGCGCGCTCTACGCGGATGCTGTCCGTCACGTCGAGGAAGCTGAGCACGGCGGCTCCATCGGGCAGCGGCACCTTCGACCAATCGACGACGGTGCCGTCGGTGCATTCGAAGCGGCCGCTCTGGGGCGTGCGCTCGCTAACTGCAGCGAGGGCCTTGGCCTTGAATGACGGCCAATCGTCGCCGCCGTCGAAGAAGCCGCGCATGTCCTCGAGCAGGTCATTGAGATGCCGCTCGGCGATCTGCCCATCCCCCGGCAGCTCCCACAGCTTCGCGAAGCTCGGATTGTAGAGCTTGAGCCGCAGATCGCTGCCGAACACGGCGATGCCCTCGTGCAGCGCGTCGATGGTCTCGCGCTGCACCTCGATGAGCGTGTTGTAGTTGCGCTCGAGTGCCAGCTTGTCGGTGACATCCTCGGAAGTGATGAGAAGACCGCCCAGCGGATGCGGCGTCGTCAGGGTGCGCAAGGTGGTGCCGTCGGGAAGATGCTGGAGCTCCTCGAGAGGCTCGATCAGCGAGGTGAAGAGCTGGAGCCGCGCCCGCTTGAAGGCGGGGAAATCCGGATGCTCCGGAAGACGGCGACGCTCGCGCTGGGCCTCCAGCACCTCGCCCATGGTCGGCAGTGCATGGAGCCAGTCCTCGTCGAGTCGCCAGAGCCGGGCATAGGCGGCATTGGCGAAGCGGATGCGCTGGTCCGGGCCGAAAATCACGATGGCCGTGCCCAGCTTTTCGAGCACGTCCGCGTGTGCGGCGAGATGGCGGTTGAGCTCGCCGCGCACCTCTTCAAGCTCGGTATGGTCGAGGGCGTAACCGAGCGTGCCGCCGCCAGGGAGCGGCACTTCGCTGATGTCGAGGAGGCGGCGGTTGCCATCGATGACGACGTGGCAGGTGGCACGCTGGGCCGTGCCGGAAGCGACGGCCTGCTCGGCCAGCGCCTTGCCGCGCTTGCCGATAGCCGCCGCGGCCAGCTCGCGATCTTCCGCGATCGCCTGGGCGATCGTCCCGCCCTCGACGGCGGCGGCATAGACCGCATTGCAATCGAGGAGGCGCAAGCCCGCATCCCGCCGCCAGACCGGCAGGGCGAGGCCGTTCAGCATGTCGCGCAAGCTTCCGCTTTCGCGGGTGAGAGCGTCCAGCCGCGATGAGAGGGCAACGAGTTCCGCCGCCTTCGCTTGGTCGCTTGTGCGCAAGCGCTCGGCCTCGATCGCGGCGGCGTCTCTTTCGCGCGCGAGCCGGGTGAGGCGGCGCCAGAGGATGGCGAGGGCGGCGAGCCCCACCGCCGCGATGGCAATCGCGACAAGATTCGTCGGGGGCACCCCCATGCCCGCCGCCGCTTGCGCCGGCGCCGCCCCGGCCGCGACCATCAGCCCGAGAAGACCGGCGATTTCAAGCCAGCCTTCGCCCTTCACACCCATGCTCCACAGACCCCTCAGGCCTCCGGCGCGAGGGTGCCAGCGATCACCACCGGCCCGCGCGCCGCGCCCCAGAGCCCATTATGCCAGCACCGGAGGCAAAACTAATAACGATAATGCTCTGCCTTAAAGGGACCCGCCGCCGCGACGCCGATATATTTGGCCTGAGCGGGCGTGAGCCGGGTGAGCTTGGCGCCCACCTTGTCGAGATGAAGGGCCGCCACCTTCTCGTCGAGGTGCTTCGGCAGCACGTAGACCTTCTTCTCGTATTTGCCGGGATTGGTCCACAGCTCGATTTGCGCCAAGGTCTGATTGGTGAAGGAAGCGCTCATGACGAAGCTGGGATGGCCGGTGGCACAGCCTAGATTCACGAGGCGGCCCTCGGCGAGCAGAATGATCCGCTTGCCGTCGGGGAACTCGACCTCGTCGACCTGGGGCTTGACATTATGCCACTTGAAGTTGCGCAGGCCTGCAACCTGGATCTCCGAATCGAAATGGCCGATATTGCAGACGATGGCGCGATCCTTCATTTTGCGCATGTGGTCGATGGTGATGACGTCGATATTGCCCGTTGCCGTGACGAAGATGTCGGCGCGCGGCGCCGCGTCCTCCATCGTGACGACCTCGTAGCCCTCCATTGCGGCCTGCAGCGCACAGATCGGATCGATCTCCGATACGATCACCCGTGCCCCCGCGTTGCGCAGGCTGGCGGCGGAGCCCTTGCCCACATCCCCGAAGCCGCAGACCATGGCGACCTTGCCCGCCATCATGACGTCGGTGGCGCGGCGAATGCCGTCGACGAGGGATTCGCGACACCCGTAAAGGTTGTCAAATTTTGACTTTGTCACTGAGTCGTTGACGTTGATCGCAGGGAATAGCAGCCGCCCCTCCTTGGCCATTTGGTAGAGACGGTGGACGCCCGTCGTCGTCTCCTCGGTAACGCCGCGGATCGCCTTGCTAATCGCCGAATACCAGCCCGGCTTGGCCTTGAGCCGCTGTCGGATGGCGGCATAAAGAACCTGCTCCTCCTCATTCGTCGGGTTGTCGAGGACGCCCAGGTCCTGCTCGGCCCGGATGCCGAGATGCACGAGGAGCGTGGCATCACCCCCATCGTCGAGGATCATATTGGGCGTGCCGCCGTCATCCCACTCGAAGATTCGGTGGGTGAAGTTCCAATATTCCTCGAGGCTCTCGCCTTTATAGGCGAAGACCGGCGTCCCCGCCGCGGCGATCGCCGCGGCCGCGTGGTCCTGGGTCGAATAGATATTACAGGAGGCCCAGCGCACCTCGGCGCCCAGAGCCTTGAGTGTCTCGATCAGCACCGCCGTCTGAATCGTCATGTGGAGGGAGCCCGCAATGCGCGCGCCCCTGAGGGGCTGCTGCTTGCCGTATTCGGCGCGCACCGCCATCAGTCCGGGCATTTCGGTTTCGGCGATGGCGATCTCGCGGCGGCCCCAATCGGCCAGCCCAATATCGGCAACGTGGTAATCCTTGGCGACGGCCTTCAGGGCGGTGGTCATGAAATTCTCCCGGCAAGACAGCGAAATACGGCGGCGAGCGACCGCGTGGCTCTTTCGCCGCCGCGGCGGAGGGTCCTATAGCAGTGCCACTGCCGTAGGGCAAGAGAAATATAAAGAAATGTTTATGTTGTTATATCTCGCCCATCAGACTAGAGCGTCGAAGTCGTCGAGGAGTGTGGCGATACGACCGACATCCCATTGATTCATGATGAGTTCCGCTCGCCGCGCCGCCTCCCGCAGGTCGAGGGCGCGGATGCGCTGCTTGATGCGCGGCAGGGCATTCACCGGCATGGAGAGATCGCGGATGCCGAGCCCGAGAAGGAGGGCGGTGTAGCGGACGTCGCCGGCCATCTCGCCGCACAGGCAAAGGGGGAGGCGCGCACGCAGCGCCGCCCCGACCGCGAACTGCATCAGGCGCAGCACCGCCGGATGGAGTGGATTGTAGAGATGAGCAACCTGATCGTCGCTGCGATCGATCGCCAGCGTGTACATGGTGAGGTCGTTGGTGCCGATCGAGAAGAACTCGCTTTCCATGGCAAGGGCGTCGGCGGCCAGGGCGGCACCGGGCACCTCGATCATGATGCCAACGGGCGGAAGCCCCTCACCGATGCGCATGCCCTGCCGCTTGAGCCGCGCCTGCACTTTCTTGAGGAGCCCCTTCACCTGGCGTACCTCGCCGACCGACGAGATCATGGGAAGAAGAATGCGCACGGGCCCATGGGCGTGGGCGCGGAGGATGGCGGCGAGCTGGACCTCCAGGAGGTCCGGGCGCTTTAGGGAAAGCCGGATCGCGCGCAGACCGAGGGCGGGGTTGGCCGCTTGGCCGATGTGATCTCCGAGCGAATAGGCAAGCTTGTCGCCGCCGACATCGAGCGTGCGGATGGTGACCGGACGGCCGCCCATGCCTTCGACGATGCCGCGCAGCACCTGATATTGCTCCTCCTCGCCGGGAAGGTCGTCGCGATTCATGAAGAGAAATTCCGTGCGAAGAAGGCCGATGCCCTCGGCGCCGACCTCAAGAGCATGGTCGAGCTCGCGCGGCAATTCGACATTGGCCTGAAGGGTGATGCGAACGCCGTCGCGGGTCTCGGCGACGACCTTGGCGAGGCGCGCCAGCTGGCGCTGCTCGCGTTGCAGGGCCTTCTGCCGCTCGCCATAGGCAGCCAAGGTCTCCGCTGACGGGTTGGCGATGACGCGCCCGGCGGTGCCGTCGATCACGACATGAGCGCCAGCGGGTATGCCGGCGAGAAGGCCGGCCACCCCGAGGACCGCGGGCAGGCCGAGCGAGCGTGCCATGATGGCCGTGTGGCTCTCGGGGCCACCAAGCACCGTCGCGAAGCCGGCGATACGCATAGGATCGAGCAGCGCCGTATCCGCGGGGGTCAACTCCTCGGCAATGATGACGCTGCCCGGCGGCAGGGCCGAGAAGGCGTGATAGGGCTGCTGCATGAGGTTGCGCACCAACCGCGCACCTACCTCCCGGATATCGTCGGCGCGGCTCGCCAGATAGGCGTCATCCATCTGCGCAAAGCCCTTGCCGATCTCCGTGATCTCCGCCTGCACGGCGGCCTCGGCGTTAAGGCGGTCGCGGAGGATGCGCTGCTCCGCGCCGCGGACGAGGCGCGAGCCGCTCAGCATCTGGAGATGAGCGTCGAGCAGATAGCCGAGCTCCTCCGCCGCGGCACCCTGCAACGCGGACGCCTTCGCCTTCAGCTTGCGTAGCTGCTTCTGAGAATACTCGATCGCCACCCGAAGCCGCTCCCGCTCTGCTTCGAGGCGGTCCTTCGAGACCGCGTATTCGGGTACCTCGAGAGCGCCCGCCTCGCGCACATGGGCCGGCCCGATGGCAATGCCCGCCGACACGCCAAGGCCTTGGAACACGCGCTCACCGAGAGGCTCGCGCGGAGCAGGAGGCAGCGTCTGGCGTCCTCCGCCCCTGCCCGTCCTGATTTCGTCCTTTCGCGTCGTCACTCTTCGCCGAACTTTTCTGCCACCAGCGCCTCGAGCGCGGCGAGCGCCTGTGCCGCATCCGAACCCGAAGCCGTCACTTCGATTGTCGTTCCCGGACCGGCTGCCAGCATCATCAGTCCCATGATCGACAGTCCCGACACCGTCGATTCCTTCTTGGCGACGGTGATCTCCGCATCAAATTGCTCCGCGCATTTCACGAAGCGCGCCGCAGCGCGGGCGTGCAGTCCGCGCTGATTGAGGATAGTCAGTGTGCGCCGAAGCAGCGGCGGCGCTCCCGCCTCGGCGCCGTCGCCGCTCATCGCCTATCCTTCTCCTCGGCGAGCAGCGCCGAGGCAACGTTGATATATTTTCGCCCGGCTTCCTGGGCGGCCGCGACGGCCTGCGGGAGGCTTTCATTGTCGCGGACGCTCGCAAGCTTGATCAACATAGGCAGGTTGACGCCGGCGATCACCTCGACCTTGGCGTTGTCCATGATCGATATGGCCAGATTCGACGGGGTGCCGCCGAACATGTCCGTCAGCAGCACGACGCCGTTTCCGTCGTCCACATCCGCGACGGAGTGCAGGATGTCCTCGCGACGTTTCTCCATGTCGTCGTCGGCGCCGATGCAGACGGCCTTTACCCGCGCCTGCGGGCCGACGACATGCTCGAGCGCGGCGATGAACTCCTGCGCCAGATTGCCATGAGTCACAAGCACCATCCCAATCATGCCAATTCCTTCCGTTGCGCCCTCGCCGATGATCAGTCGAGCGGAGGCCGTTCGATATCCCGATGCGCGATGGACGCGGGATGGCCGGTCGATGCCAGCCATGCCGCGAGCCGTTCCGCGACGACGACCGAGCGATGCCGCCCTCCCGTGCAGCCGATCGCGATCGTCAGATAACTCTTGCCTTCACGCTCGAAGCGGGGAAGCAGCGGCGCCAACCACCGCTCGAAGCCGGCAATGAAGGGAGAGAAGCTAGGGTCTGCCTCGACATGAGCCATGACCCGGGGGTCCTTTCCCGTGAGTGGCCGAAGCTCAGGCACGTAATGGGGGTTCTCCAGGAAACGAGTATCGATCACAAGATCGGCCTCGCGCGGCACCCCGTGACGGTAGGAGAAGGAGATCACCGTGATTGCGAGACCAGGCCCGCGCTTGAGCCCGAAATAGCCTTGCATGACTCGCCTGAGTTCGCCAAGCGTCATATTGGTGGTGTCGATCACCACGTCGGCCCGCTCGCGCAATCGATCGACCAGCGCCCTCTCCCGCCGGATGCCGTCGGAGACAGGGCGGTCATCCGCGAGCGGGTGGCGCCGACGCGTCGCCGTGAAGCGGCGCTGCAGCACCTCGTCCTCGCAATCGACGAAGAGGAAGCGAAGCTCGACCCCGCTGCGCTCCGCGAGCCCGTCGATCACGTGAAGCAGCGGATCGACTGCGAAGTCCCGGGTGCGGATGTCGACGCCGATCGCCAGAGGCCGGGCGAGGCGGTCGCCGGATCGCACCAGGCTACCGAGCAAGGAGAGCGGCAGATTGTCGACGGCTTCGTAACCGAGATCCTCAAGAGTCTTGAGCGCCGTCGATTTGCCGGCCCCGGAGAGCCCGCTTACCAGCACGATATGCTCCCCCGCTGATGCGGCGCCATCTGCGACGGGCGGGACGGCCGCTTCGGGTGTCGGGGTCGCCTTGGTCATGGTGCCATTATAGTTCGGACGAAGGTGCGCGCCGCAAGCCGCAGCTTGGCGGCCGCAGAGGCCTCGAACGGCGCCAGCCGGATGAGGCGAATGCGGCGTTCGAGCAGGCTGCAGAACGCAGACTCCGGCAGCCGTTCCACAGCCTCTGGCGTGACGAGGTCGACGACGAGGCCAAGCGGCACCTCAGCGGCGCTGGGAAGCTCGACGATCCCGAGCCCGCGCACCTCGAGCTTGCCGGCGATAGGGCGGGGCGCCCGCGCCATCAACGTATCGCCGACAGCCCGGAGGTCGACGCGGTCGTCCGCCACGAGGCGAGCACCGCCATCGATCAGGCGAAGCGCGAGATCGGACTTGCCGCTGCCCGGGGGACCGCGCAGGAGCACCCCGTGACCCTCGAGCTCGACGCAGGTGCCGTGGAGCTGGATCATGCCCCCAATCTTCCCGGACATGGGCGGCGAGGTTGGCGCCCGTCGGGCCGGCTGTCAATCCTGCGAGGCGCCGTCCGTCTCGAAAGGCAGGCGGACGATGAAGCGCGCGCCCTTGACCTGGCCGGCCGCGTCGTGGCGGTTCTCCGCCCGGATAGTGCCGCCATGGGCTTCGACGATCTGCTTGGAGATGGAGAGGCCCAGGCCCGAATGGACGCCGAATTTCTCGCCACGAGGCCGCTCCGTGTAGAAGCGCTCGAAGATCGCCTCGAGCTTGCCTTCGGGAAGCCCCGGCCCCTCGTCCTCGACGACGGCCTCGACCCAATTCCCGGCGCGACGGGCTGAGAGCGTGACGGTGCCTGTCGCAGGACTGAACGATATCGCGTTTTCGATCAGGTTGCGGAACACCTGCGCAAGGCGCCCCTCCAGCCCGCGCACCATCAGCCGATCGTCCGCAGGGAGCCGCAAGTCGAGACGCGGCTTCCCTGGGCGGTCGCTCGCTGCATAAATCTCGACGAGCGCGCTGAGGAGCTCGCCGAGATCCGTCTCCTCGCCGACGGCGCGATTGAGCTCGGCGTCCAGCCGCGATGCGTCGGAGATGTCGGAGATGAGACGGTCGAGGCGATGGACGTCCTCGAGGATAATCGCCATCAGATGGCGCTGCCGTTCCGGGTCCTTCACGCGCGCCGCCGTCTCCACGGCGCTGCGCAGCGACGACAGCGGATTCTTGATCTCGTGGGCCACGTCGGCGGCGAAGCGCTCGACGGCGTTCATGCGCTGCCAAAGGAGCTCCGTCATCCGCCGCAAGGCACCGGAGAGATAGCCGATCTCATCGCCGCGGCCGGTGAGATCGGGTATCTCGGCCGAGCGGACCCGTCCTGGCCCTAGTCGCTCGGCCGCGGCGGCCAGGCGCCGGATCGGCCGCACGATCGTATTGCCGAGGTAGAGCGAGAAGAAGACCGTGATCAGCAGCGCCACGGCAAAGGCCTTGAGGATGTCGAGACGCACAGCCCGCATCGCAGCGTCGATCTCCGTGCTGCCTTGCGAGACCATGAGCGCGCCGACGACGCGCTTATAGTGCTGCACGGGCACAGCCACCGACAGAACGAGACCGCTCACCCCATTGCTGTAAACGACGGTCGCGGTGGCTCCTGTCAATGCCTTGGCAACCTCCTCGTAATCGCTCGCCTGCTCCTGGGGACGCTCGTGGTAGCGCGGCAGCTTGCCAAGCCGCGGCACTGTATTGACGAGCCAGTCATAGGTCCTGTCGGCGAGGCGCTCGATGAGATTATCAGCCGGCGGCGGCGGCAGAGTCTCGACTTGCACCATGCCGCCCGGAGCCATGAGATAGCGGCTATCGGCGAGGAGGGTGCCCGAGACCGAGAACAGCCGCGCCCGGGCGCGGGTCGGCTCGATCAGGCGCCGGAGCAAGGCGCGGCTTTGCTCGGGCATCAGGGTGAAGCTCTCGTCATCCGCGCCCACCACGACGCTCTCCCCTAGCGCTGCGGCGAAGATGCGTGCCTGGGTCGTGAGCGACTCAAGCTCGGAGGCAACGAGGCTGCGCTGATATTCGCCGAGATAGCTGAGCCCGATGACGAGAATGGCGAGGGCGACGACGTTGAGGACGAGGATCCGCCGCGTAAGCGGGGACAATGCGACAAGGCGCAAGATGCGCCGCGACCGCAATCGCCGGAGCACCGCGCGCAGGCCACGGCGCCTGCGAGGCTTCCCATCCGGTCCCCGGCGTTCCGCAGAACGCGGCCCAGCTTCGCGCTCTCGCTCGATGTGGACGGTCATGCCCGTCTCTAAGCTTGCTCAACTCTCCTTGTAGCGGTAGCCGATGCCGTAGAGCGTTTCGATGTGATTGAAGTGCTCGTCGACCGCCCTCAGTTTCTTGCGCACACGCTTGATGTGGCTGTCGATCGTACGGTCATCCACGTAAATGTGCTCCCCGTAAGCGGCGTCCATGAGTTGATCGCGGCTCTTCACGAGTCCGGGGCGCTGCGCCAGCGCCTGAAGGATCAGGAATTCGGTGACCGTGAGCGAGACTGGCTTCTCCTTCCAGGTGCAGAGGTGGCGACTCGGATCGAGGACCAAATGCCCACGCACCACGACGGCGGTGTCGTTATCGGGGCCGCTTTCTCCAGCGGGCGCCCCCGCCTCGCTGCGGCGCAGGAGCGTGCGGATGCGCTCGATGAGAAGGCGCTGCGAGAACGGCTTCGTAATGTAGTCGTCCGCCCCCATGCGAAGCCCCAGCACCTCGTCGACCTCGTCGTCCTTGGAGGTGAGGAAAATGACGGGAATCGCCGAGGTCTTGCGCAGGCGAGCCAGCAGCTCCATGCCATCCATGCGCGGCATCTTGATGTCGAGAATGGCGAGATCAACGGGCTGTGCGGAGATGCCGCGCAGCGCCTCGTCGCCGTCGCTATAGCTACGCACGGTGAAGCCCTCGGCCTCGAGCGCCATCGAGACGGAAGCCAGGATGTTGCGGTCATCGTCGACCAGGGCGATGGTGCGTTTCGGCGGCATCGTTTTCCTTGCAACGATCGGGGAAGAACCGGCGCGCGCCGGCATTGCTAGGCGTTCCTCGCGGTCCATGCTCTCCTGGAATATTGTGTCCTTTTTAAGGCATGTCCACCCTCGCATGCAGGCGCGCGGGCTCCCCCGAGGCTGCCTGCGATATTCCCGCGTAAACCCAATTGACGCCGTATCCGTAGCAGTCGATCCTCGGCCACATGCTCGAGCAACAGGAGAATCCGGAAGAGCGACCGGGACGCCTGGCGCGCCGCCTGATCCGCAGCGCGCATCGCGCAACCCTCGCCACCTGGCTCAGCCAGAATGGCGAGACCTGGCCCTACGCCTCGCTCGTGCTGACCGCCTGTGCCCCGGATGGGACGCCCCTTCTCCTTCTTTCCGACCTCGCCGACCACAGCCGGAACATCGCGGCGGACGCGCGCGTTGCCCTCCTCTTCGACGGCACCGTGGGGTTGGAGGAACCGCTTACCGGACCGCGTTTCACGCTCCTCGGTCGTGCCCGCGAGACGCACCATCCCGGCGACCGCGCCCGCTATCTGGCACACCACCCGACGGCGGCGCGCTATGCGGATTTCAAGGATTTCCGTTTCTATCGTGTCGAGCCGACGCGTGGCCATCTCGTTGCCGGCTTCGGGCGCATTCACTGGCTGGCGGCGCATGATTTCCTGTTCGCGACGGACGAAGCCGATGACATCCTCGTCGCCGAAGGCGACATCCTCGCGCATATGAACTCGGATCACGCTGACGCGGTGAACCACTATGCCCGATGCCTTCTCGGTCGCGACGGGGAGAATTGGGTGATGACGGGCATCGATCCGGAAGGCATCGATCTCCGCTCCGGCGGCCACACCGCCCGGCTCGAGTTTTCCCGCCCGATTCTCAGCCGCGCCGCCGCCCGCGCGGAGCTTGCGCGCCTGGCCTGTGAAGGACATCCATAAGCCCGCTTCACCGCATCAATGAGCCGCCGCCCAGTTGTCGCCGATCCCGGCGTCGACGACGAGAGGAACGTGGAGCCGGGCGGCGTCGACCATGACCGCGCGCACGACCTCGATCGTCTTCTCGACCTCCGCTTCCGCCACCTCGAACAGCAGCTCGTCATGCACCTGGAGAAGCATGCGGGCGCCGAGCCCCGCTCGCGCGAGAGCCGGCGGCACCCGGATCATGGCGCGCTTGATGATGTCGGCGGCCCCACCCTGGATCGGCGCATTGATCGCCGCCCGCTCGGCAAAGCCGCGGCGCGCCGGGTTCTTGTCGGCGATGCCGGTGATGTGGATCTTGCGGCCGAAGATGGTGGTGACGAAGCCCTGCTTGCGGCAGAGCGCCTTCGTCTCCTCCATGTAGTCGCGGATCCCGGGATACCGCGCGAAATAGGCCTTGATGTAAGCCGACGCCTCGGCCTGAGGAATGCCGAGCTGGCGGGCGAGGCCAAAGGCGCTGATGCCGTAGATGATCCCAAAATTGATCGCCTTGGCCTTGCGCCGGACCATCGGATCCATCCCCTTCGCCGGAATCCCGAAGACCTGGCTCGCGGTGAGGGCGTGAATGTCCTCGCCGTCGCGGAAGGCGCGCTCGAGGGCCTCGATCCCGGCGACATGGGCGAGAAGGCGCAGCTCGATCTGGGAATAGTCGAGGGAGACAAGCTTCATCCCGGCCTCGGCCACAAAGGCGCGACGGATCTTGCGCCCCTCCTCGGTGCGCACGGGGATGTTCTGGAGGTTGGGATCGGTTGAGGAGAGCCGGCCCGTCGAGGCGATTGCCATCGCGTACGAAGTATGTACGCGGCCGGTCCTGGGATTGATCTGGCCCACCAAGGCATCCGCATAGGTGCTCTTGAGCTTCTGCAGCTGGCGCCAATCGAGCACCCGCGCCGGCAGCTCGTGCCCAAGCGCCGCGAGCTCCTCGAGGACGTCGGCGTCCGTGACATAGGCGCCCGTCTTGCCCTTCTTGCCCCCGGCCAGGCCCATCTTGTCGAAGAGGATTTCGCCGAGCTGTCGCGGCGAGCCGACATTAAAGGGCTCGCCAGCAAGCCGATGAATCTCGGCCTCGAGCTCGGCCAGGCGGGCCGCGAAATCGTCGGAGAGGCGTTTGAGCTCCGCCCGATCAACCTTGATGCCCTGCCGCTCCATGGTGACGAGCACGGGGACCAGCGCGCGCTCGATCGTCTCGTAGACTGTGACGAGATGGTCTGCGGCGAGTTGAGGCTTGAGATGTTGATAGAGGTGGAAGGTGACATCGGCGTCCTCGGCGGAGTAGGCGCAGGCCTTCTCGAGCGGCACCTCGTCGAAGCCGATCTGGCCTTTGCCGGTCCCGGTCACGTCCTTGTACTTGATGGTGTCGTGGTCGAGATGAAGCTTGGCGAGCTCATCCATGCCGTGGCCGTGCAGCCCCGCTGCGAGCGTGTAGGAGAGCAACATCGTGTCGTCATAGGGCGTGACCGTTAGGCCGTAATGGCCCAGCACCAGCATGTCGTATTTGATGTTGTGCCCAATTTTGAGAACCGTGGGATCGGCGAGGAGCGGCTTGAGCGCCGCCAGTACCGCCTCGCGCGGCAGCTGGAGAGGCGCCTCATCTCCTGCGCCCTCGCCGCCGAAGTCGAGGGCGCCCTGGCGCCTCGGCGCGCGATGCCCCACGGGGATGTAGCAAGCCTGCCCAGGCTCGACCGCAAGAGAGATGCCGACAAGCTCGGCCTGCATCGCATCGAGGGAGGTCGTTTCGGTATCGACGGCGACGACGCCGGTGGTGTGCGCCCGGGCGATACAAGCCTCGAGTGCCGGCAGGGTCTGCACCAGCTCGTAAGCGGCCTCCGCGCCGCTGCGGGGCTTGACCAGGACGGGATGCCGCGGCCGCGCCCGCGCTGGCGGGGCGACAGCGGCGTCCTCTTGCGTATCCGGCTGCGCTCCCGCCCCGGCCTTAACAGCCATCGCGGGGGCCGCCGCCTCGACGCGGGCAAGGAGCGAGCGGAAGGACTGCGCCCGGAGAAAGGCGACGAGCTTGGAATGGTCGGGTGCGCGCAGATGAAGCGCGTCGAGGGGCTGCTCGAGAGGCACGTCGTGCCTGAGCCGGACGAGGTCGCGGGAAATGCGCGCCTGATCGGCAAAGGTGAGGAGGGCCTCGCGGCGCTTGGGCTGCTTGATCTCCGCGGCACGGGCAAGCAGCGTCTCGAGATCGCCATATTCGGTGATGAGCTGGGCCGCGGTCTTGACGCCAATTCCGGGCACCCCCGGCACGTTGTCGACGGAATCGCCGGCCAATGCCTGCACATCGATCACCTTCTCGGGCGGCACCCCGAATTTCTCCATCACCTCGTTGGGTCCGATCGGCCTGCCGCGGATGGGATCGAGCATCTCGACGCCATCGCGCACGAGCTGCATCAGGTCCTTATCCGAGGAGACGATCGTCACCTTTGCTCCCGCCGCGCGCGCCTGCCGCGCATAGGTGGCGATGAGATCGTCGGCCTCGTAGCCGGCCTGCTCGATACAGGGAAGGTTGAAGGCGCGGGTCGCCTCCCGGATCAGCGCGAATTGCGGCACGAGCTCGTCGGGCGGCTCGGGGCGATGAGACTTGTAAGCGCTATAGATCTCGTTGCGGAACGTGGCGCGCCCGGCATCGAAGATCACCGCGATGCAATCCGCATCGGTTTCGGCGAGGAGCTTCAGCATCATCGTGGTGAAGCCGTAAACGGCATTCACCGGCGTGCCGTCGGGCCGCGTCATCGGCGGGAGCGCGTGGAAGGCGCGAAAGATGTAGCCCGACCCGTCCACGAGATAAACGTGGCGCGGCTTGAAGCCTTCGGCGGCCTGTGCGGCGCTAGTCATGGTCGGCGCCCCAATATCCAATTAGATAGGAAAGATAGGCGGTCGTCACGCGTCCGAACATGCCGGATGGGCACCCCCGAGTCGAGGGCCTTGGACGCCGGCGTCGGATCGGCTCAATGGGCGTCGCGAGGCCTTACGCCATTCTTGAGGACGAAGAGCCGATCGCAATACGGGCATTCGACCCGCCCCTCGCGCCCCATGTTGAGAAACACGCGGGGATGGCCCAGCTCGCCGCCGTCACAGGCGACCGTCGTCGTCTCGACCTCGATCGTCTCGGGGGGTGGCGGAACAGGACGTGTGGCCATTCGCTTCTCATCTCCTTGGAGAGCCGCGGGCGATAGGCTCTCGCATCCGCCGCCGGTGAGAGCCGAGGGCGTTGCCATTGCTGCGGGCGGATGATACCCATTGCCCGCCAGCAATCAACTGGCGCGAGACATCCTGCCGACGAACTGTACCGAGGGGCGCTCCCCCGCCCATGTCCGCCCAGCCCGCTTCACCCGGCGCCCCCGAGGACCTGCCCGACTATGCGGTGGAGGCGGTCGGCCTTAATAAGATCTATAGCGGCGGCGGGCGGCGGGAGCCCAAGCACGCCCTCAAGGATGTTGATTTGAAGATTCCGCGCGGATCGCTCTTCGGCCTTCTCGGCCCGAACGGTGCCGGCAAGTCGACCTTCATCAACATTCTCGCCGGCCTCGTCGTCAAGAGCGCCGGCACCGCGCGCATCTGGGGGGTCGACATCGATACCGATCCGCGTCACGCCCGTGCCGCCATCGGCGTGGTGCCCCAGGAGCTCAACCTGGACGCCTTCTTCACGCCCCGGGAGCTGCTCGATCTCCATGCGGGGTTCTATGGCATTCCGCCGGGGGAGCGCCGCACCGACGCGATCCTCGAGACCGTCGGTCTCTCCGCGCAGGCCGATGCCTATGCGCGCACCCTTTCGGGCGGCATGCGTCGGCGCCTCATGGTGGCGAAGGCGATGGTGCATAGCCCGCCGGTCCTCGTCCTCGACGAGCCGACGGCCGGCGTCGATGTAGAGCTGCGACAGCAACTCTGGGCTCATGTGGTCGAGCTCAATCGCCGCGGCACTACCATTCTCCTCACCACCCACTATCTCGAAGAGGCAGAGCAGCTCTGCGATCGCATTGCCATTATCAATCATGGCCGCGTTATCGCCTGCGACGAGAAGGATGCCCTCCTCCGCCGCCTCGACCGCAAGGAGCTCGCTGTGATCCTCATGCAGGATCTCGTGGAGATTCCGTCGGAGCTCGCCGCCTTCGACGTGAAGCTGACAAGCCCGCGCCGGCTCGTCTTCCATTACCGGCCGAGCCAGACCCGCATCCGTGACATCCTCACGGCGCTGAGAGACGCCCATCTTGGCATCGCCGACCTTTCCACCAGCGAAGCCGACCTCGAAGACCTCTTCCTCGAGATCACGCGAGCCCGCCCGCCGGAGGAGCCGGCGCAGTCGACCGATCGCTGATGGGCAGCAGACCCGTGCGCCTTGGGGCTTTTGGCGCAATCCTGACGGCGCTCACCCTGCTCCTCGGCGCCTGCGTGCCGCGCATCCTGCCGCCGGGCCCGGACATCGCCACGCCGGCGCTCAAGAGCGAAGATTTCGTCACCGCCGACGGACTCAAGCTGCCGGTGCGATCCTGGCTTCCCGCCGATGACAAGCCCAAGGCGATCATCCTCGCCCTTCACGGGATGAACGATTATTCCCACGCCTTCGCGATGCCCGGACCGTGGTGGGCGCTCCATGGGATTGCCACCTTCGCCTACGACCAGCGCGGCTTTGGCGCGGCGCCCGAGCGCGGCTATTGGCCGGGTGTCGACGCCCTCGTCGGCGACATGGACGCCATGGTCAAGCTGCTCCATGCGCGCTATCCGGGCGTGCCGGTCTATCTTCTCGGCGAGAGCATGGGAGCGGCCGTCGTGATGGTCGGGCTTGCCCGGCCGAGCCCGCCCCGGGTCGCGGGCGCCATCTTGTCCTCGCCCGCCGTTTGGGGCCGCGACACCATGGATCTCGGCAAGCGCCTCGCCCTCTTCCTCGCGGTCCACACGATCCCCTGGTGGACGGTGACAGGCGCCAATCTCCATATCACCGCCTCGGATAATGTTTGGATGCTGATGGAGCTCAGCCGCGATCCGCGGGTGATCAAGGAGACGCGCATCGACGCGATCTGGGGCCTCGTCAATCTGATGGACGACGCCCTTGCCGCCGCACCGCACCTCGGCGGCGTGCCGCTTCTCATCCTTTACGGCGAAAAGGACGAGATCATCCCCAAGGAAGCGACGCGCACGATGATCGACGAGCTGCCTGCGCACCCGGCGGCGCCGCGCAAGCTCGCCGTCTATCGGCGCGGCTATCACCTGCTGTTGCGCGACCTCAATGGCGGGGTGGTATGGAGCGACATTCTCGCCTGGATCGACGACCCCGAAGCACCGCTTCCATCGGGAGCCGATCAGGGCGCGCGCGCCTGGCTCGACCGGAAATAGCGCACATGCGCAACCGCGCTTAGCGGTCGATTTCTCCGAACACGATGTCCATGGAGCCAAGGATCGCCACCACGTCGGCGAGCATGTGCCCCTTGCTGCAGAAATCCATCGCCGAGAGATGGGGGAAGCCCGGCGCTCTGATATGGCAGCGATAGGGCCGATTGGTGCCGTCGGCCACCAGGTAGACGCCGAACTCGCCCTTGGGCGCCTCGACGACCGTGTAGGTCTCGCCAGCCGGCACATGATAGCCCTCGGTGTAGAGCTTGAAGTGATTGATGAGGGCCTCCATCGACCGCTTCATCTCGGCGCGCGGCGGCGGGGCGATCTTCTGGTTCTGCACCATGAATGGCCCGCCGGGCATCCTCTCGCAGCATTGCTTGATGATCTTGAGACTCTCGCGCATCTCCTCGACGCGCACCAGATAGCGGTCATAGCAGTCGCCGTGCTTGCCGATAGGAATATCGAAATCCATCTCGGCATAGACGTCGTAGGGTTGGGCCTTGCGCAGATCCCAGGGCACGCCCGAAGCGCGCAGCATCGGCCCGCTGAAGCCCCAGTCGAGGGCATCCTTTCTGCTGACGATGCCGATATCGACGGTGCGCTGCTTGAAGATGCGGTTCTCGTTGAGGAGCTCTTCGAGGTCGTCGATATCGGCAGGGAACCTGTCCACCCACCTCATGACGTCATCGAGGAGCCCTGGGGGCAGATCCTGGTGGACGCCGCCAGGCCTGAAATAGCCCGCATGCATGCGCGCCCCCGAGACGCGCTCATAGAATTCCATGAGGATCTCGCGCTGCTCGAACCCCCAGAGCATCGGCGTTATCGCACCAACGTCGAAGGCGAAGGCCGGTACGTTCAACAGATGATTCAGGATCCGTGTGATCTCGGCGAAGAGCACGCGGATATATTGGCCGCGCGGTGGCGGCCGAATGCCGAGGAGCTTCTCGACCGCGAGGGCAAAGGCGTGCTCTTGCGACATCGGCGACACGTAGTCCAGCCGGTCGAAATAGTGCACCGATTGGAGGTACGTCTTGTATTCGATGAGCTTCTCGGTGGCGCGATGAAGAAGGCCGATATGGGGATCGGCCCGCTCGACGATCTCGCCGTCCATTTCCAGTACCATGCGCAGCACCCCATGCGCCGCGGGGTGCTGCGGCCCGAAGTTCATCGTCATGTTCTTGATCTGCACCTCGGCCATATTGATCGCGTCTCCGCTCTCGCGCCGTTGGGGAAGGCCTGCCGCACCAGCGCTCACGAGAGCCAATGCACGGGCGGAGCAATCGTTCCGCGGCAACGATTTACAGGGAGACATGACGCGGGTGCCGGCTTGAAACCTTAACGGAACATTGCCGGGAAATTAAATCGAGCCAGCGCCGACACTTCGCGGGTGCGATCTGCAGCACGGCGGCGCTTGCCCGCCCAAGGGCAAGCGACGGGGAATCCATGCGAATCCGCTCTATTCTCAGCCCGCGGCGCCGCAATCGTCGGGGTTGGCCCCTGCGACGGCGCCTTAACTTCGGCGCGGCGCGTCTCAAATTTAGTGGCGAATGGGTAGCGTCCGGGAAAGAGGGAAGGCAGTCAGTTGGAGGTAGCCATGACTAGACATGGAATATTGTCCGGCAATCATCCTGCCACGACCCAGTCGCTCATCCAGATCGTGGTCGGCGTTGCCGCAATCGTGCTCGCGATCATTGGCCTCGCCAAGATGTCGTCACAATCCCTGCCTCAATATCTCGATGCGGTGGCTGGCATCGTGGTCGGCCTCGGCCTCCTCTTCGTCGGTTGGACCGTGCTCGAGGAGTACGCCAAGCTCGTGGCGAGTTCCAGCGCGACCGAGGAGGCGAGCCTCAATGTCGGCGGGGTCACCGTCGAGCTTTTCGTGGGCGGTGCCGCGATCATTCTCGGCGTGCTGGCTTTGCTGCAAATCACGCCGATGGTGATGATCTCGGTGCAGTTCATCCTGATCGGCGCCGGTCTCGTCCTGAACAGCTCCACCACTGTTCGCGTCGAAGCGATGAGGGTGGCGCAAGAAACCAAGTCGGAGATCGTGCAGCGCGTGAGCGGCGAGGTCGCGACCTCGGCGGCGATGGTGCAGATCCTGGCCGGCCTCGGCGCCCTCATCCTCGGCATTCTTGCCCTGGTCGGCTTTGCATCCCTCGACCTGACGCTCGCCGGGGCGATCGTCGTGGGCGCTGCCCTCGCAATGAATGGCACCTCCCTCAGCGGCTGGATCATCTCGGTGCTGATCCCCCAAGCTGGCGGCGGCGAGGTCGCTCATCACGCCTGATCGACGCCTGATCGCTTGAATCTCGGGCCGTGCGCATCGCTTCCCGGGGCGCACGGCCCCCTTTCTCCCGAAACGAATCCACGGAGGCTTGCAAGGGCGGTGGCTCCTGCGGGCCGGGGGGCACGGGGGTGGGCCGCGGCGGCTCCTTGACCGGCGGCGGCGCGTCGGGATCCGGAGGCGGCGGCGGATTGCCCGGCGGCTTCGGCTTTCCCGGCTGCTGCGCGCGAAGACCTTTCAAGTGATGCAGGGTGACACGGCGGAATTCGCTCAAACCGGCATTGGTCATGGGCGAGCCTCCTGAAATTGTGACAGCATCGACCCGGTCGTACTTGGACCGACTCAGGAGAATCGGCCAAAACAGCCGCAAGGAAATGGATGGTGCTAAATCGGCTTCGCTCCGCCGACGAGCCCGCCTGGGCGCAACGCGCCCGCGCGGGCAAGGAAATGGATGCTGCTAAATCGGCTTCGCTCCAGCCGCGGCAGCAGCGACCTCCTCCGGCGATAAGACTTGGACTACGCGCGGCTCGAGACCCGTCGGGCTACGGATGTCGATGGTTTGGCGCAACGGGGAATCGGAGATGAAGCTGAAGGCCGTGAGGATCATGCTGACATCCGTGCCATTCTCGGAGAGCGGCATCATGACACGGTGAGCGCTGATCGAAGGCTCGCGGCCGAAGGGATGCTTTCCCTTCGTGCTGTACTCGCTGCGCGCAAAGAGCGGTCGCTTCTCGGTAACGACCGTACGGCAAAGGCTCTCGACGAAGGCCCGTCGATCTCCGGAAAGGAGCTCATCGACATAGAGACCCGTGTAATCGAGCCCATAGGCCTCGACCACAGCTGTCCCGACGAGGCGATAGCGGAAGCGCCTGCCCTCCTCGCCGACCTCGGCGAGGCTGAGATAGGGCAGGAGCTTGGGAATCTCCATTGGGTCGATATCATCGCGCCGCGGCATGGCCCGGCCGGCGCGCTTACTCTCCCAATATCTCAGCATCCCCGCCAGCACGGGATCGTCCCGATATGCCAAGCTCATCCTCTTTCCCCCCGGCAACCCAGCGTTTATAGGCCAAAACGAGGGCGATTTGCCAACCGGACGTTGCGCCGGCGGGAGGTCTTGCGCCTCTGGGTGTTTTCCGCGCCCTGAGTCAGGGTTTCGGCGGATGTTTCCTGCCACCCCAGGCTGCTACCTTGCAAGCATCAGAACGGGTGGCCGTTCTGACCCCTCATAACGCGCCTGGCCCCGCCGCCGTTGCGGCGGGGTCATTTTTGAAAGCTGGCCCGCAAAAAATTTGGCCCGGCATCGTAAGGAATTTGAAAGGGTAGCCGGGTTGCGTTATCTTCCATTATGCCTTCCCGAAGTCTTAGCCAGCGCCTCCAGGATAAGCTCCGCAGGGACGAGGAATCTGTCGCACGCATGGCGAAGGTGGTTGAAGAGACCAAGCGCGAGCTTATGCGGGCAAAGCAGCTGGAAGAGAAAATTCGACGCCAGCAGGCGGCCAGTCGTAAGGCGGCCCGCCCGGATTGAAACATCAAGGTCGCCCCCAGCACGACCACGCCCGAATATTGGCCCAATAAGATCGCGAAAGCCGACTCTTGTGATCTCCTGGTGAAACCCGGAATAGGGCCTTTCGCGCCGGGTCTATCGCTTCGGCAACGCTGCCCACCCTCCTCGACTTCACGCCTGCCGGACGCACCGGCAGGCGTGTTTTTCCCGGGCTGCCGGAGCGAGAATGAGACGCGCTGAAGAATGGCGAGAGGACGCTGCGACGTTGCGCAGGCTGGCGGAGACCGCGAGCGATGCCGGGATCCGCGGCATGCTGATCGAGCTTGCGCGGCGCTACGAGCATCTGGCGGAGCGCGTCGCGGACAGGAAGGGCGCCGGAGCCTCGCACCCTCCGACTTGATCCATCGTCCGGCGCTTCCTACGATGCGCCCCGCGATCAAGCGGCCGCGACGAGGAAGAGACCCGATGATGGATGGGACGAAGCGTCAAGCCGACAGCAAGCTGCCTCGTGAAGCGCCGGCAGCTGTCGAAGGGGGGGCACGCGCGCTGCCCGGCTGGTGCTATCGCTCGGAGCGCTTCTTTGCGGCGGAGATGCGCCACATTCATCATCGCAACTGGTTCTTCGTCGGTCGCGTCGAGGAGCTGAAATCCCCCGGCGACTACCGTGCAATCGAGACCGTCGGTGGTCCCGTGATCCTGCTGCGCGACCGGGAGGGGCAGTTGCGCGCTTTCGCCAATTGCTGCCGGCACCGCGGCTCCCTCCTTCTCGCCGGCCGCGGCAATGTCCGAGCCATCACCTGTCCCTATCATGCCTGGAGTTATCGCCTCGACGGGACCCTTCTCGGCGCTCCGGCCATGGAGCGGACGGCGGATTTCGACAGGAATGCCCATGGTCTCATCCCCGTGCGATTGGAGACATGGCAAGGCTTCGTCTTCCTCAATTTCGACAATATGGCGCCGCCTCTCGCCGAGCATCTCGGCGATCTTCCGGCCAAGCTTGGCGGCTATCGCTTCGAGGAGATGGTCTGCACTTGGCGCGCCGAGATCGAATGCCGGTGCAATTGGAAGATGCTCGTCGAAAATGCCCTCGAAGCCTATCACACCGGCCTGGTGCATGCCGCGACCGTGGGTGCGCAGCGGGAGGCGTTCATTCCCACCCGTGGCGCTTGGGTCTGTCTTCAGGTGCTGAGCGGCACCAGCGTCGCGGTGCTCGGTCGGGCTCCCCCCTTCCCGCCAATCGACGGGCTGAGCGAGGAGGCGAAGCAAGGCACCTATTTCACCATGGTCCTTCCCACGACGCAGTTCGCCTGCGCACAGGATTCGATGTGGTGGCTCGCCATGCGGCCGGTCGCGCCCGACCGCACGGTCCTTTCCCTCGGCGGCTGCTTTCCCCGCAGCACGGCGGCCCGCGCCGATTTCGAAGAGGGCGCCGCCGCCTATTACGAGCGCTGGCGCCGTGTCGCGGAGGAGGATGTGGGCATACTCGAGACGCAGCAGAAGGGATTGGCCTCGATCCTCTTCACCCCCGGCCGCCTCTCCTGGCGCGACGCGCTCGTCAAGGCCGTCGACGACTGGGTGCTGGCGCAGCTTCCGGAATCGGAGCGGCGGGAATAGTTGCGCGCCCCCTGCGGCGCCGGATTGTCATTCGGCCAGCCCGGCCGCGACTACCCGCCGGGCGGTGCAGTCAATTCCTGCAGGCGCGGCGCAACGCGATCACGCGCGCCGACCCTCATCGCTCGTCCAAAGTGGCGCAGGGCTTTGCCTTTTCGATGGTGCCGCTTAATCTATCGCGTGATCGGAGCACCGAGGGGAGGCACCATGGTCGCGCGTCGAGGACTCGAGCATCGCAAACTCGCGTCGGGACTTGAGGTCTCGGCGATCGGGCTCGGCTGCATGTCGTTCTCGGGCGCCTATGGACCGAGCGACGACGCGGCGGCCATTGCGCTGATCCACCACGCGATCGACAAGGGCGTCGATTTCTTCGACAGCTCTGACATGTATGGCTGGGGCCACAACGAAGAGTTGCTTGGCCGCGCGCTCAGGGGGCGCCGCGACCAGGTCATCCTCGCCACGAAGTTCGGCCAGATCCAGCAGCCGGGCAGGCCGAATGGCGTCGACGGAAGCCCCGGATATGTCGCCAAAGCCTGCGATGCCAGCCTGAAGCGCCTCGGCGTCGAGACCATCGACCTCTATTACCAGCACCGCGTCGACCCGAAAGTGCCGATCGAGGATACTGTGGGGGCAATGGCCCGGCTCGTCGAGGCGGGGAAGGTCCGGCATCTCGGACTCTGCGAGGCGCGGCCGGAGACGATTCGCCGCGCGCACAAGGTGCATCCGATCGCCGCCGTGCAGACCGAATATTCGCTGCTCTATCGCGTCGAGGCCGAAGAGACGATCAAGACGACCCGCCCTTTCGGCATCGCCTTCGTCGCTTATTCGCCGCTCGGCCGCGGCTTCCTCACCGGCCGCATCCGCACCGCGGAGGAACTCAAAGACGACCGGCGCGGCCAGCATCCGCGCTTCCAGCCCCAGAACTTCGACCACAATCGCGCGCTGGTCGAACGCGTGGAGGCCATCGCGGAGGAGAAGGGCTGCACACCCGCTCAGCTTGCCTTGGCCTGGCTCTTGGCCCAGGGCCCCGAGATCGTGCCGATTCCCGGCACGCGGCGCCGCGACCGCTTCGACGAGAATCTCGGCGCGCTTTCGGTGCAATTGACGCCCGACGACGTGCTCCGCATCGCCGCGGCGATCCCGGTCGGAGCTGCCGCCGGAACTCGCTATCCGGAGGCCGGGATGCGAGGCGTCTATATCTAGCAGGGTCACCGTGACGAGGCGAAGGCAGCCTTGCATCTTCCGGGTCCCTGCCCTGCATCCGCCCGCGGTTTTCGCGGCACCTGGCACATGCTACGGTAGGGTCGCGACGTAGACAGGCCAAATTAAGGCCCCGCATCGTCTTCCCGGCCGACTGCCTTGCCCCTTCTGCCACCCGGCTTACGACGCCGCCTCTCGCTCACCCGACCGATGACGGTCGCGCTGATCGTTGCCTGCGCTCTCTTCATGGAGAACCTCGACGGCACGATCATCACCACGGCGCTGCCGGCGATGGCGGAGTCGTTCAAGACCACGCCCATCCATCTCAGCCTCGGCATCACGGCCTATATCTTTAGCCTCGCGGTCTTCATTCCGATTAGCGGCTGGGTCGCCGACCGCTATGGCTCGCGAACAGTCTTCCGCGCCGCCATTGCCGTCTTCACGCTGGGGTCCGCTCTCTGCGGGCTTTGCAACAACGTGCCCGAATTTGCCGCGGCGCGCGTGCTGCAAGGCATCGGCGGCGCCATGATGGTTCCGGTCGGACGGCTCGTGATGCTGCGCAGCGTGGCGAAATCTGAGCTCGTCCGCGCCATGGCCTATCTCACGGTGCCGGCCCTGATCGGCCCCGTGCTCGGGCCGCCGGTCGGCGGCTTCATCACCACCTATTTCTCGTGGCGCTGGATTTTCTTCCTCAACCTGCCATTCGGAATCCTTGGCATCGTTCTCGTCACCCGGCTCATCGACAATTACCGTGAGCCGGATTCCTGGCCGCTCGACTGGCTCGGCTTCATTCTTACGAGCATCGCTCTGACCTGCCTCATGTACGATTCGGATCTCGTCGGCAATCCGGCATCGAGTAGTACGGTCATTTTGCTCGTCCTCGCGACGAGCCTCGGCATCGGCGCCCTCGCCGTCATGCATGCGCGGCGCCAGGCGCACCCCATCATCGATCTCTCGCTCCTCCGCATCCCGACCTTCGTCATGACGGTTTCGGGCGGCTCGATCTTCCGCATCTGCGCAGGGGCCGTGCCTTATTTGCTGCCGCTCCTGCTGCAGCTCGGCTTCGGCATGACCGCCTTCGCCTCGGGGCTCCTCACTTTCGCGGGCGCGGTCGGCTCCTTTACCATGAAGATCGCGACGCGGCCGATTCTCAAGCGCTACGGCTTCCGCCGGGTGCTCATCGGAAACGGCGTCCTCAGCGCCGGCTCGATCCTGGTCTGCGCGCTCTTCAGCGTATCGACGCCCGGCTTGGTGATCTTCGCGCTGCTGTTGCTCGGAGGCTTCTTCCGCTCGTTGCAATATACGAGCCTCAACACCCTCGCCTTCGCTGATATCGTCCCGCAGAAGATGAGCGGCGCCACCAGCGTGTCCAGCATGATGCAGCAGCTCTCGAACGGCTTGGGCGTTGCCCTCGGCGCCATTCTTCTCCATGTCCTCCTGGTGCTGCGCGGGGCCGAAGGCGAGGCGCTCTCCGCCGCCGATCTGCGTTTTGCTTTCCTGATCGTCGGCCTCCTCTCCCTGACCTCGCTCCTTTTCTTCCGGCGCTTGGCCGCAGATGCGGGGGCCGAGGTCAGCGGCCACCGGCAGACCGCGACAGCCCCCGATGCCGAGGCGGCCGCGCCGGAAAGCAGCGCTCGGGAGCGTCTCCCGCAGCCCGGCGAGTGACGCTTCGGCCCCCTCCCCGGTCCAGGGGCTTGATGAGGGGTGTTGCTTTGACGCAGAGTGGGCGACAGCCAAAGGGGAGAAGAGTCGCGCCATGGGCTCAGCATCATCGAGTCTTGCCGCCGACGCGGCCTTGCCAGAAGCGCCCCAGGCACCGGCGCCGCGCCGTTTGTCGCTCGCCGTGCTCGTTCCCTGCTTCAATGAGGAGGCGACGGTTGCGCAGGTGGTGGAGGAGTTCCGCGCCGCCCTGCCGGATGCGACCGTCTATGTCTACGACAACGCCTCGAGCGATCGTACTGCAGATCGGGCGCGCGCAGCCGGCGCCGTGGTGCGTCGCGAGGAGATGCCGGGCAAGGGCAACGTCGTGCGGCGCATGTTTGCCGACATCGATGCCGATGTTTATCTTCTCGTCGACGGTGATGCGACCTATGACGCGGCGCGCGCCCCGGATCTGGTAAAGCTGCTGCTGAGCGGCCCCTACGATCTCGTCAACGGTGCGCGCGTGCCCGAATCCGCAGGCGTCTATCGCCAGGGGCACCGTGTTGGGAATCGGCTTCTTACCGGTCTCATCGGCTTCGTGTTCGGACAGCGCTTTGTCGACATCCTCTCCGGCTACAAGGCCTTCTCCCGCCGCTTCGTCAAGACTTTCCCGGCACTCGCCTCCGGGTTCGAGATTGAAACCGAGCTTACCGTGCATGCTCTCGATCTGCGCATGCCGGTCGCGGAAATACCGACGCCCTACCGAGAGCGGATTGCCGGCTCCATGAGCAAGCTCAGCACCTATCGGGACGGTCTGCGCATCCTCTGGATGATCGTGACCCTGGCGAAGGAGGAACGGCCATTGCCCTTCTTCGGCTGGATCTCGCTTGTGCTGGCGCTCATCTCGCTCGCGCTCGGAATCCCCGTCGTCGTCGAGTTCTTTCGCACCGGGCTGGTGCCTCGGCTACCGACGGCGGTGCTCTCGATGGGGATCATGGTCCTCTCGTTCCTCGGCTTGGCCTGCGGTCTCATTCTTGACACCGTGACGCGCGGCCGGCGCGAGCAGAAGCGGCTACGCTACCTCGCCTTTCCGTCCGTGCACGGGGACGGGGCGGGTTCGTGAGCGCCGCCGCGCCGCGAGCTTGGCGCGACGGTCGGCCGCTCTTCGCTGTCATGCTTGCCGCCGCGCTTATTCTCCTGGCCGCGGGGCGATTGCGCCCGGATCTGACGCCCGATACACCGAGCTATCTCGTCGCCTGGTCCTGGCCGCAGATGCTGGGGCAACCGCGCAATCCGCTATTCAGCTGGATCCTCGATGTCGTCACCCTGGGGAGCGGCAACTACGCGGCCGTGCCGGTGCTGCAAACCGGCCTCTTCTTCTTCGCGGCATTCCATCTCTTTCGAGCCTGTCGCCGTTACGGGCTCTCGCGGGCGGCGGCCCTGGCACTCACCTTGCCTCTGGTGCTCTCGAACCTCGTTATCCTGTGGAACAACGCCGTCCATCCCGAGCTGGCCGCCGCCGGATGCTTGTTGATTGCAATTGCCGAGCTCCCAGCCCGCGTCGCAAAGGAATGGAAGGCATGGCCCGTGGCGCGGTTCTCGCTCCTGCTCGGCGTCGCTTATATCCTTCGCCCCACTTATCTGCCTTTCATTTTCATCTGCCCGGGTCTTTTCCTGGTGCTGGCGCGGCTGCGCGGCATGCCTTGGCGCTGTGGCGCCGCCGGAGCCGTCCTCCTCGCCGGCGCGGCACCCTTCCTTCTCGTGTCAACATTGCGCTTCGCGGCGCTCGGCGACTTCAATATCGTGTCCTATGGTGGCTATCAGATGTCCGGCATGGCCGGAGAGATGCTCGATGCCGAGATCGTCGACCGTCTCCCCGCCGATCTCCAGCCCCTCGGCCGAGGCATTCTCGCCGGGCGGAATTCCCTCATTGCCGCGGGCGGGGCCTTGCCGACGCCACGCAACTCGTCGGGCCAGCGCTCTTACATGTCCGTTGCCCTCGGTTATTACGACCTGCTGGCGCGCAACTATGATTACATTCTCTATAACGTGATTGGGCGGCAGCGTGGCGCGAATGAGAGCTGGGTCGATTTCAACCGGCGGCTCCAGCGCTTCGCCGTCGCGACGGTGCTGGCCAGCCCGGCGCGCTATGGGGCTTGGCTGGTCGGCGCCATCACGCGGGCGGTGGGACGGATGACGGTGACGAATGCACCCTTCATGGCTGCCATACTGGGATTGCTTGTCGCCTATCCGCTTTGGCTACGCCGCCGTCTTATCGCTCGCGAGGAGGGGCGGACGGAGGCAGGGAACCATGCGGAGCCGCGGTTCCTTGATCTTCATGCCCTCATCTGGATCGTTGCCCTCTACACGCTGGGTGCCGGCGCCCTTCAGGTTCTGGTGACCTTTCCGGCCGCCCGCTATCTCGATGCAGCCGGATTGCTCCTACCGGCCCTCCCTGCCTATGCGCTGATTCGGCTGGCGATCGCCGGCGGCCATGGTGCCAGGGGCGAGCGGGGCGAAATTTAGGGAACGTTTCCGATTCTCGTGCATCCAATCGGCAGGATGAGTACGACCGTGACGCCATTCGCCGAGGCTTTGGCCGATACCGAGCTCGTGGCCCTGGTCAAGGGAGGCCAGGGCGCAATGTTCGCGGAGATCATGCGTCGCAACAACCGGCGCCTGTTTCGGCTCGTCCGCGCTGTCGTCGGCGACGATGCGGAGGCCGAGGAGATCGTCCAGGAAACCTATGTGCGGGCCTATACCGCCCTCGCCCGATGGCGTGAGGACGCGAGCCTCGCCGCCTGGCTGTCGCGCATTGCCATAAACGAGGCGCTGGGGACGCCTTCGCCGCCGGCGGCCTGTCGTCGAATTTGCAACGATCGCCGAGAGCCCGGCAGACGTTGCACCCGGACCCTTCGATCACCTCCTCCATCCAATGAGCACGGCGAATAGGCGCCGGGGTCGGTTGCGGCCTCGCCCCCGCCTTCGGGTTGCCGCTCGGCAACCCGGAGCGAGGCGCCAAGATCTATGCGCGCTGCCAAGCCTGCCATTCGATCGATCGCGACCGCACCGGGCCGCGCCATGCGGATCTCTTCGGGCGGCGCGCCGGCAGCATCCCCGGCTTTCCGTATTCCGCCGCGATGCGGAAAGCCGGCGCTGCGGGGCTCGTCTGGAATGCGAAGACCCTCGACAAATTCCTCAGATCGCCGACGGCATTCATTCCGGGCCCGCGCATGGGATACGCGGGCATCAAGAACGATCAGGAACGGATCGACCTCATCTCGCCTATCTTGCGGAGGCGACCCGGCAATGAGAGCCGATCATCGGCGCGTCATTCGGCCTGCCGGCTTCTCCCGGCAACGGCAGCGAGCACGGCCGCCTGCACCTCGGGCGGCTGGGCGCTGAGCGCCTCGTTCATCGCCTTGAGCGTGCAGCGCAGCTCATAGACCTGATCGAGGAGGGAAAGCACGAGCGGCACCACCTCGTCGTGCACGCCGAGCTGATGGCGCAAGTCGTAGACCAAGCGAACGCGCGCCACGTCGATTTCCTGGAACAGCCATTGGCCGTCGGCGGCCCTCTCCGGCTGCACCCAGCGGCGCTCGATCCACACGGAAAGCTCCGCCGGCTCGAGGTCGGGAAACAGCGCCGCAATGGCGTCGAGAGGCATCATGATTCGGCCATCCCCTTGCGCGGATCGAAGGGGTGACGCGGGGTCCAGGTCTCGAGGAAGGCGGCGAGCTCGGGCTCGGGGGAGGCAGGAATCACCACCTTGAGCTCCGCATATTGATGCCCGCCGGCGATGCCGCGGCCTTTCAATCTGAGCCGTGTGCCGCTGCTCGAATTCGGGGGAATGGTGAGGCTGACCGGCCCCTTGATCGTCGGCACCTGGACCTTGCCGCCGAGGACGGCCTCCTTGAGCGTAACCGGCAGCTCGAGAATGATGTCGTTACCGTCCCGCCGAAAGAACGGGTGGGGCGCGACGGTGACCTCGATCAGGGCATCGCCGGGCGGCCCGCCGCCCAGCCCAGGCTGGCCCTTGCCCTTCAGCCGTAGGATCTGGCCGTCGCGGAGCCCGGCGGGAATGGTGACGTCGAGGGTTTGCCCGTCGGGCAGGGTGAGGCGGCGCACGGCGCCCCGGACCGCTTCGAGGAAATCGACCGTGAGGGTGTAGAAGGCGTCGCCGCCGGGCAGCTTGAAATCCCGCGCCCGGCCAGCGCGGAAGGCGCCGCCGAGGAGATCGGCGAGATCCTCGTCGGTGAAGGCCTCGGCGCGATATTTGGCCCGGCCGGGCGCATCGGCGAAATCCCGGTAGAAGTTGCGCTCATGCGCCCGCTCGGCGCCGCTTGCGTCGATCTCACCGCGATCGAAGCGCTTACGCTTCTCGGGATCGGAGAGCAGCTCATAGGCCGCGCTGATCGCCTTGAAGCGGTCCTCGGCGTCCTTCCTGCCGGGATTGAGATCCGGGTGATGCTGCTTGGCGAGCTTGCGATAAGCCGCGCGGATCGTCTCCGGTGCAGCGTCCCGCGCAACTCCCAAAACCTTATAAGGATCATCCATCGCGCTAGAGAATATCCCGTGCAGCTCGGCCGTTCCAACGGCGGCGCTGGTCATGGGGGAAACTTTGCCGACGGGCTGCCGAAAGCGGATCGGCAAAATATGCCGGGCCCGAGCGAATTCTTACAAGATCATTTCATATGTTATTGAGATGACGATTGCCTTTCAATTGGCATCCGCTTTGCGTCGGTCAATTCGAAGCCGGCCACGGAGCGGCGGGCCTTTTCGATGAGCACAGCCGAGCGATGCGATGACGATCCTTAGCCTCGCCAACTTCACCGTCGACAGCAAGGGCACCGTCACCTTTTCGGGTATCGGCTCGGGGATCGATTTCCACAAGATCGCCGACGAGGTGATCAAGGCGAAGCAGGCGCCCGTGGACCGCATGAGCGCCGATATCACGAGCGGCCAGAAGAAGATTGCCGAGTTGCAGAAGCTTCAGGCCTTGCTCGACAGCCTGCAGAGCTCGGTGTCGCGACTTTATGGCGCCCTCTCCTTCGATAATGCGCAAGACAGCTTCTCGGCGAAGGCGGTGGCGACCCAGAGCAGCCGGCTCGATGGCGCAGCGCCCTCGCCGGCGAGCAGCATTCTCGCCGTCACCACGACGAGCCTGGCGCAGACGGGTAATCATCAACTCCAGGTGCTCCAGCTCGCCGCGGCGCACAAGCTCGGTAGCGCCGGCTTCGCCAGCCTGGCGAGCGATCTCGGCACGGCAAGCGGCGGAGGCTCGCTTTCCGGCAGCTTTACCCTGAACGGCGTGACCATCGATGTGCTTCCGACCGACCGCCTCGCCGATCTGCGCGACCGCATCAACGCCGCCAATACGGGGGCCAACCCAACCGGCGTCACCGCCAGCATCATCTCGATCAGCCCGAGCGAAAATCTGCTGGTCCTGAGCGCCGATCAGACGGGGGTTCCGATCACTCTTGCCGACCCGGGTGGCAGCGGCGTGCTGGCGCGGCTCGGCTTCTCGAGCGACGGCGGGCAAAGCTTCCTCAATCAGCTGCAAGCACCGCAACCGGCGCAATTCACGGTCGACGGGCTGACCGATCCAGGCAAATTCCAATCGGCGGTCCAAGCGAGCCCGTCGAACGCCGCCTTCGGCGGTTACACGACCGTGTCTGCCGGCACTTTCGAGGTGCTCGGCGGCAATGGGGAGGTGCTGGGCAGCATCGCCTATGATGGCAGCGATTCCCTCGACAGCTTGGCCGCGAAGCTCAACGACATTCCCGGCATCGCGGCCGTCGTGGTTCAGAGCCGCACGGGGCCGCAGCTCATGGTTAGCAAGAGCAACGGAGAGCGGATCGGCTTCGCGCAGGACACGGGCAATCTGCTCCAGCAAATCGGGATGACCAATCAGCCCCTCGTCCTCACTCGGCCCAGCAACACGATCGACGATCTTTTCTCGGGGATGACGATCAATCTCTTTCGCGCCGAGAAGGGTACGACGGTCGATATTCAGGTCACACGCGACTTTGTCGCCATCAAGACCAGTATCGAAGCCTTCGTGCAGGCCTATAACGCCGTGCGGCAATTCATCAATACCGAGAATAGGAGCGATCTCAAGACCGGCGGGCCGGCGGCCGATGCCGGTCCTCTCTTCGGCGACAGCATGATGAACGGGATTCGCGATCAGCTTTCGGCAATCATCGGCGGCGGTGCGCTTGGGCTTAGCCCGGAATTTTCGAGCCTGGCCCAGATCGGCATCGGCTTCGTCAACAACGCCGCCCTCGTCGACTCGACCCTCGCCGATACGCTGTCGATTAACGAAGCCAAGCTCAACCAGGCCCTGATCAATAATTCCGGCGATGTGCAGCGGCTGTTTGCCTTCAATTTCTCGAGCGCCGATCCTCGGGTGACGCTTGTCGGATTCAGCGACGACTCACCGGCTTATAGCTCGTCCGGATATGTCTTGAACCTCGCTTATGATGCATCGGCCGGGCGGCTGAGCTCCGCCAATCTGGGTGGCACCCCCGATGGCGCGGATGACGGCAGCGCCACCGTCGACGGGCAGAGCATCACGATGAGCGGCAAGACGGGTGCGAGCGGGCTGCGGCTCTACTATTCGGGCAACACCAGCCTGAGCGGCGTGCAGGTGAATTTCACGATTGGCGTCGGCACCCAGCTCTATTTCCGGCTCAAGGCGATGACCGATCCCATATCGGGACTGATCCAGAATGCCGTCGCAGGCCTCAAGACGCAGGGCCAGCGGAGCCAGGACACGATTGACCGCTATATGCGAGAACTCCATCTGACCAAGCAGTCCCTGCTCGAGAAATTCAATCGCGCGGAGACGATCATCGGCCGGCTCAACGCGATCAAGGAGAGCGTCCTTCAGCTCCTTGGCAACACTAACGACAATACGAAGCATTGAGCGACCCGGTCGCCATCGCCCGGCCGTATCCGGCGCTTCGGGATGCGCCCGGTTCCCAAGCACCACCGCCTTTGCATTGCCGGCCGCTTTGCAGTATGAAAGCGGCCGGGGCCCATGGCTTCCCGACGCGCCCGTAGCTCAGCTGGATAGAGCGTTGCCCTCCGGAGGCAAAGGTCAGGGGTTCGAATCCCTTCGGGCGCGCCATTCTCGAACGGTTCGACCTACAAGGCTTATCCCCTCTTGGTCGAATACATGGTTTATCTCCTCTTGGTCGGATACATGCCGCTACCGCTGCGACTTGCGGCTGGGGAGCTCCTTGCGCCGGCCGAGGTCGGCAAGATGTGGCGCGACGCCAGCGTCGCGGCAGGCGGCCCGGTTAAGAACGGCCGCAGCATCATCCGCCGCGCGAGTGCATGACCGGCTTCGTCGTCGCCGTTTTCATCCTTACCTATATCGGCATGGCCCTTGGGCGATTTCCCGGCCTGCGGATCGATCGCTCCGGGATCGCGATGATCGCCGCGGTGGTGCTGGCCGCCACTGGTGCCGTTCCCGCCGAGACGCTTGCGGCTGCGATCCATTTCCCGACCCTGCTGCTGCTGGCGGCGCTGATGATCCTCTCCGCGCGCTTTGCGGCGGCAGGATTTTACGACGCGGCTGCGGCGTGGACAGCGCGCCAGGCGCGGCGGCCGGTGCTTCTTCTCGCCGTCACTGTGGCGGTCGGCGGCGCGCTCTCGGCATTTCTCGTCAACGACATCGTCGTCTTCGCGATGACCCCGCTCCTCTGCGCCGGGCTCAAGGCGCGCGGGCTCGACCCGCGGCCCTTTCTCGCCGCTCTTGCGGGGGCCAGCAACGCGGGCTCGGCCGCAACGCTCATCGGCAATCCGCAGAACATCCTGATTGGCCAGGCCGGCGGCCTCGACTTCTGGAGTTTCCTTGTCGCGGCAGCCGTCCCCGCCATGGTCTCGCTCGGCATTGTCTTTGCCGTCGTCGCCTTTGCCTGGCGCGACACGCTTGCCAGCGAGGCAACGTCGCCGCGGCCGGCGCCGATCGCATTCGACAAGCGGCAAACGACGATCTGCTTCGTCGCCATTCTTGTCTTGCTCGCCCTCTTCGCCACGCCGGTGCCGCGGGCGATCTCTGCCCTCATCGTCGCGGCACTCCTCATCGTCAGCCGGACCGTGCCGAGCCGCAGGCTCTTCTCCGATATCGATCTCCCTCTACTGATCCTCTTCGCCGGGCTCTTCATCGCCAACGAGGCCGTCGTCCGCACCGGCGTCGCCGAAACAGGCGTGCGCTGGCTCGCAGCCCATGACCTGCTGCCCTCCCATCTTGCGATCCTCGCGCCGGTGGCGCTCCTGCTCAGCAACACGATCGGCAATGTGCCGGCGGTGGTAATGATCCTCAAGGTGTGGCAGGGGATACCGTCGGGGACGCTGATCGGGCTCGCCATTCTCTCAACCCTCGCCGGCAACCTCTTCCTTGTCGGCAGCCTCGCCAATCTCATCGTCGCCGAGCGCGCGCAAGCGGCAGGTGTCCGACTCTCCTTCATCGATCACGCCCGGGCCGGCGTGCCCGTCACGATCGCCTCCATGACGGCGGCCAGCCTGTGGCTCTGGATGACGGGGTATATGCGACTCTAGCCCGGGTTGAACCCGGGCGCGCGCCGCGCCACATCTTCTTCATCCGCCCCCGGCGGCCTTTCTGAAAGGATGATGCGATGACCCCCGAAGAACGCGATCTCATCAGCGGCCTCTTTGAGCGGCTCAAGGGCGCCGAAACCGGGCAAAAGGATCGCGAAGCGGACGACCTCATCAACCGGCTCGTCGTCCAGCACCCCTCGGCCCCCTATCTCCTCACCCAGCTCGCCCTCGTGCAGGAGCATGCCCTCACCAACGCCCAGACGCGCATCAGCCGGCTCGAGGCCGAGCTCGCAGAGGCCAAGCGCGCCCAGCCGCAGCAAGGGGGCGGCGGCACGAGCTTCCTCGGCGGACTGATCGGGCGCGGTCCTTGGGGTGCCCGCGAGGCCTCGCCTCAGCCGCCGCCGGCAGCCGCGCCGACACAGGGGCGCGCCTCCGGGCCGGCGCCCGGAACGACGGCGCCCTGGAGCGGCTCGGTGCCGCCCACGGCGCCCTCACCAGGCGGCGGCTTCCTCCACCAAGCCCTCTCGACGGCAGCAGGCGTTGCCGGCGGCGCCTTGCTCTTCGACGGCATTCGCAGCCTGTTCTGGCACAATCCCGGACCTTTCGGCCCTGCGCTCGGCGCCAGCTGGGGCGGGGGCAGCGGCTGGGCGCAGCCCGCAGGTGTCAACGAGACGATCGTGAACAATTATTACGGCGATGCCGGAAGCAGCGACCCCGGCCAGAGCGATCCCTCGGCCGATCCGAACGCGGGCGTCGTCGACACCGGCTATAGCCCCGACGACAGCGGCCAGCTCGATGATCAGGGCGGCATTCAGGACGCCGATTTCAGCGATAACGGGGGCGACTTCGATAGTGGCGGCGATTTCGGCGGGGGCGACGATACAAGCTTCACCTAAGCGGCGAGGCTGAGCCTTATCAAGCTTCGACAGTGCGCGACGCCCGCGTCGACGCCAGCCGCGGCGACGGGCGTGTGAGGCGCATCAACCCAAAGATCACCGCCACCGTCACGGCATAGAAGATCACCTGCAATCCGTCGGGCTCGGCAATATAGCCGACGAGCGTGTGTAGCACGCGGCCAACGATGCTCGTCTCCGACAGAATCTGTGACGTGTTCCAAAGCGTGCCGCCAACGGAGGGCAGGAAGCCAGCCTGCATCAGGAAGCCGGCGCCCTGCGCCGCCATGCCGGCCGCGAGGAGGAGGATGAGCCAGCTCGTCACCGTGAAGAGCCGACGGATGGGGATGCGCACGAGGCCGAAATAGGTGACGAGGCCGGCGAGAACGCCTGCGGCCAGCCCGAGCACGCCTCCGGCCACCATCTCGCCGGCGCCGCTCTGCCCGGCGGCGGCGATACCATAGACGAAAAGCACAACCTCCGAGCCTTCGCGCAACACGGCCAGGCCGACAACGATGGAAAGGGCATAGAGCGGACGTCGCCCCGCCTGGACATCGGCGCCGACACTGCTCATCTGCGCGGCGATCTCGCGGCCATGCCGGCCCATCCAGACATTGTGCCAGCCCAGCATCACGACGGCCGCGAAGAGCACGCCGGCGTCGAAGACCTCCTGGCCCATGCCTTCGACCATATCCGAGATCGTCCCGGCGAAGGCGGCCACCAGGCTCGCAGCAAGCACTCCGGCGACGAGCCCCAGGCTCACCCAGCGACTGCGCCCGGCAATCCCTTTTGTCGCGGCGACCACGATGCCGATGACGAGGGCCGCTTCAAGCACCTCGCGGAAGACGATGATCGCAGTCGCAAGCATGGGCGTCCTCGCCGGCTATTTCGCGATGATCCGGCCCTTAGCCGTCGCGGCGTGATATTCGCCGATGAACTCATAGGTGCCTGGATCGAGTGGGCCGATATAGATGACCCCTTCCTTGCCGCCCGTGATGACCTTCTCCCGATGGAGCTGATCGCTGTCGAATTCCTCGGGCGTGGCATCCTGATTCTTGACCACCAGCTTCACCTTCCGGCCGGCCGGCACCTCCAGCACGTCCGGGACGAATTTGTGGTCCTTGATCGCAAGATCGTAGCTATCCCCCGCCGCCGCGACCGGATGGGGCAGCCCCGTTATCAGCAAGCCCGCCGAGAAGGCTAAAGCGGCGCCAAAAAGAGGCCGACCGAGGCGCAACCGAATAGAAGGCATTATCTCTCCTCTCGACGCCGATCTGGGTAGGATCGGCTTGGTTCTCCGGCGATGACAAATTTGCAAATCATTCGCATCACCCTCCCGTGCAGTTAATAATCAGTCGCAAACTCGCTGTCAAGCCGGCACTATTGCGACAAAGCCCCGCGGCAAGCTCGCATCGACGATATGCGCTAGCGACCTAGGCGCGCGAGGGTTGCCGTGGTGCTTTGCCCCGGCTTGAGCTGGGCAAGAAGCACCCTCCCGCCATAGCTCTGAACGAAATCGGCGCCGACGACACGATCGACGGTGTAGTCGGCTCCTTTGACCAGCACGTCTGGCCGAAGCGTCTCGATTAGCGCCAAAGGGGTATCCTCGGCGAAGATGACCACGAGATCGACGGTGGCGAGGGAAGCCAGCACCACTGCGCGCTCGCTGTCGTGCTGCACGGGACGATTGGCGCCTTTAAGGCGCGTGACCGAGGCGTCGCTGTTGAGTCCGACCACGAGGCGGTCGCAGGCACCACGCGCCTGGGCAAGTAGAGATACATGCCCGGGATGGAGAAGATCGAAGCAGCCATTGGTGAAGCCGATCTTAAGGCCATGCCGCCGCCAGGTCTCCACGCGGTCGAGCGCTTCGCGCAAGGTGACGATCTTGGTCTCGTGGCTCAGCAATTCCTGGGCATGCAAGGCGGTGAAGATCTCGCTTGCATGGGCGACAGCGGTCCCCGCCTTGGCAACGACGATACCGGCCGCGACATTGGCGAGGCGCGCCGCATCGACGAGCGACAACCCGGCTGCCAGGCCGGCAGCGACTCCGGCCACGACGGTGTCGCCGGCGCCAGAGACGTCGAAGACCTCGCGTGCCTCGGCGGCGAGGTGATCGACGGCGCCGGCAGTTGTCACCAGAGTCATTCCGTCGGCGCCGCGCGTCACCAGAACGGCGCCGAAGCCGCAGCTCTCGATGAGCCGCTGCGCCGCAGTCACGATCTCCGCCTCGGTGCCGACGGGAAGGCGCGTCGCCGCGGCAAGCTCGGCACGATTGGGCGTCACCAGGTCGGCGCCGCGATAGCGGCCATAATCGAACCCCTTGGGATCGACAACAACGGGCCTCTTGCCGGCGCGAGCCGCCTCGATAACCTCGCGCAGCACCCGATCGGTGAGCACGCCCTTGCCGTAATCCGACAGGACCACGACGTCTGCATCGGAAAGGGCGGCCTTGGCGCCCGCGATGAGCGTGGCCTCGCTGGCGGCGTCGATCGGCTTCACGCTCTCCTGGTCGGTGCGCAGGAGCTGTTGAGTGGCGGCGACAAAGCGGGTCTTGATACCGCTGGCGCGCCCCCGTTCCACGATCAGCGCCGGCTTCATCCCCTTCTCGGCCGCGAGGAGCGCTGCGATCTCGCGGCCGGCCGCATCGTCGCCGATCACCGCCTGGAAACGGGCGACGGCGCCAAGCGCCGCCAGGTTGCGCACGACATTGCCGGCGCCGCCCAGCATCGCCCGCTCGCGCTCGATGCGAAGAACGGGAATCGGCGCCTCGGGGGAGACCCGCTCGACCGTGCCGTAGACATAGCGGTCGAGCATGGCATCGCCAAGGCAAAGGACTCTCACGCCGGACAGCGCCTGGGCGCGACTCGCCAATTCCGACCGATCGATCATGCCACGCTTAGCCGGACGAGAACCGCCCCCTCATCTAAGGCCGTGCGACCGCAGCATCCTGCCGCCTGTGAATGGCGGCCACTATCGAAGGTCTTTTGTCCCTAGTCCAGGCCGTTTCGCGGTGGCGCGGCACCCAGCTTTCGCCCGTCCGCCGTGCTCAGGAACCGATGCCCGCTGCCTTCGAGCACAAGGCAGGTGAGGACGCCTGTGGCATAGGCGCCGGTGTCGATTCCGATCCGGTTCTGCCGTACCTCGGGCGCCTCTGTGATGCTGTGCCCGTGGACTACGACCTTGCCGTGGTCGCGCTTGTCGTGGAGGAAGGCCTCGCGGATCCAAAGGATATCCTCGTCCTTCTGGTCGTCGAGCGCGACGCCGGGAAGGATGCCGGCATGGACGAAAAGATAGTCGCCCTCAATGTGCCAGCGCTCAAGCCTGCGCAGGAAACCCACGTGCCGCGACGGCGCTTCGGCTGCGAGATGCTCGCGCAGGCCATCGAGGCGCGAGCCATCTCCTCCCAAGGCGCGGAGCACGCCGATCCCGTAGCTCTGCAGGGTCGCATCGCCGCCGTTGAGGAGCCAGCCCAGCCCCATCTTCGCATCCTCGAGGAAACGCAGCATGAGCTCTTCGTGATTGCCCTTGAGGCAAACCGCCTCGAACCCCGTAGGCGGCCCTTCCAGCAGCAACTCGATCACTTCTCGGGAATACGGCCCACGATCGATATAATCGCCGAGATAGACGATGCAGTGGCGCAGCGACGGCGCCCCGCGCGCATCCTCGGCGATACGGTCGTGGAGCAGGCGCAGAAGGTCGACCCGCCCATGGATGTCGCCGATGGCGTAGACGCGCCGACCGGCAGGCATCTGGGCCTCCCGCGAACCGACCTGGGGCCGCGACCGCGAGCCAAAGAGCCGGGTGATCATGGCCGCGTTCCGAACGAAGTCGTCAACCGCTGCTCTCCGTGACGAGGCCCCCGCCTGTCCTATGACCTAGGCTACGCCGCCGCTCGATGCAATGGCTACGACTGCCAAGGCTCGCTTATAACTGAGTTTTTCACGTTTTCGCCAATCATTCATTAACCCTTTTCCGCCTATGGTAGCGCGGACTTTTCAGAAGCGAGCGAGCCGTCCACGGGCGTCCGCGTGGCTGGCGGCGCGAGATTTCGAGGTCGAAGCGATGACGTTGAGGAACTCCTTCCAGGCGCTGCGCCGGCGCCTCGCGCCGACAGAGCCTGAAACCGCCACCGACCCCGTGCCCGAAGCCTATCCCGGGCAACATGAGCAGCGCCTGTCATTGAGGCTCCTCAGCTATTGGCAGCATCTGCGCGGCGATGCGACCTTCGCCTCACGCGCAAGGATCGAGACTGAGGTGATCGCCGAGATGTGGCCTTGGTGCTTTATCCTCGAGGTACCGGCGATCGGCAACCCTGCTGCAGCCCGCTATGCCTATGTCGGTCCGGCGATCGCAGAGCGATCCCTCGTCACGACGGATATCCGTGATCCGGCCGCGCTGCGCGAGAACACGCTTCTCGCCCAGGCCACCTCCTTCCTCGCCCAGGTGCTCATGCGGCGCGTTCCCGTCACCATGGGAGGATCCTTCCGCAACCCGGCGGGGCGGGAAATCCTTTACCGGAGCGTGCTGCTCCCGCTTAGCGACGACCAGCGGACGATCAGTGCGGTTCTCGGCGCCGCCAACTGCAAGGAGAAGACGTCATAAACGGCGATCGCCGCCGGGACTCCCACCATGCAGAACCAAACCTCGCCATCACTGACCTCCTACGAGCTCCAGACCTACCAGGGCGGCAACTGGAAGATCGACTCGATCTATGACGACAAGGATCTCGCCCTCGACATGGGAAAGCAGCTCCTGAGCACCCGGCGCGCCACGGCGGTGCGCGTCGTCGAGGAGGATTTCGTCGACGGCAAGCTGAAATCCCGCGTCATCTTTCGTAAATCAGTCGTCGACGGCGAGAATGCCCAGGCCCGCGAACGCAAGATGCAGACGATGCGCGAGGTCCAGGAGGCACGGAAGGAGACTCAGAGTCGGGTCCAGGATCGCGCGCGGCTGGCGCAAAGAAAGGCCGATTCTCAGTCGTTCACTTGGCTCTTCCTGAAATTCTTCGGCATCGGCGTCTTCGGCGTCCTCGCGTTCCTGGTGCTGACCCGCATCATAGCCCATGGCTGAGCGCTGGCGCTATTCGCGTGGCGCGTATTTTGCCAGAATGCGCTGAAGCGTGCGCCGGTGCATGTTCAGCCGGCGCGCCGTCTCCGAGACATTGCGGCCGCATTGCTCGAAGACGCGCTGAATATGTTCCCAGCGCACGCGATCCGCGGACATGGGATGCTCCGGCGGCGGCGGCAGCGGCCGGCAATTGGCCTTGAGCGCCGCCTCAATCTGGTCGGCATCTGCCGGCTTCGGCAGGTAGTCGACGGCCCCTGCTTTCACCGCCGCGACCGCTGTGGCGATGTTGCCGTAGCCGGTGAGCATGACGATGCGGACATCCTCGCGAACCTCGCGGAGGGCCTTCACCACGTCGAGGCCGCTTCCCTCCCCCAGTCGCAGATCGACCACAGCGAAGGCCGGCGGAATCGCACGAGCCGCGGCGATGCCGCTGGCGACACCATCGGCGGTGGCCACGCGATAGCCGCGGCGCTCCATGGCGCGCGCCAGCCGGCTGCGCAGGGGCTCGTCGTCGTCGACGATCAGGAGCTGCCGATCCTCATCGGGCGGCACTGCGGCCGGCAATGCCGGTTCCGGTTGACCCGTTGTCATGTCTCTCCTTCCTCGGAGTTTGCCTCCAAGACGGCCCGCCGCCAACGCATCGCCACTCTCGCGCCGCCTTCGGAACGATTCGAGAACGCCAGCTCGGCTCCCGTTCGCTCAAGCAGATTCTGCGCGATGAAGATGCCGAGCCCCATATGGAGGCCGCTTGCGGCGCGGCTTGAGATATAGGGCTCGCCGAGGCGTCCGAGAAGATAGGGCGCAAAGCCGGGGCCGTCATCCATCACCTCGATGCTGACCTCGTCAAAGCCCCAGCGTTGGCGCACGACGACTTCCTCACGCGCGAACTGGACGGCGTTCTGAATGAGATTGCCAAGCCCGTGAACAATCTCCGGACTGCGCTTGACCATCGGTTCCGGCGAGTCCTCGGGAGCCCCCTCGGCCGGTGCCGCGTCCAGGACCACGCGGATGGCGCCACTGCGATAGGGCGTGGCGGCGGAATCGACGATCGCCGAGAGGGGAAGCCGCGCGAAAAGTCCGCCCTCCTCCGCCTCCGGCGTGCGGCCGAGCTCGGCCAGGATATCGCGGCAACGCGCACTCTGGCTGATCAGCAGCTCGACGTCTTCGCGCAAAGGGCTGTTCTTGTCCAAGTCCCGGGCGAGCTCCTTACTCGCAAGGGCGATGGTCGCGAGGGGGCTGCCGAGCTCATGGGCGGCGGCGGCGGCGAGCGCGCCCAAGGAGGCGAGACGCTGCTCGCGGGCGAGAGCGAGCTGGGTCGCGCTGAGCGCCGCCGACATGCGACGGGCCTCTTCCGAGACGCTGCCCACATAGCCTGCGATGAACAGGGTGCTGAGAACGAGGGCGAGCCAGATGCCGAGGCTATAGAAGGAGGGCGGCTCGAAGGGCGCTTCGGCCCAGGGCAGTGGCTGATGGAGGACGGCGAGGATCGAGATCGAAGTGGCGGCCAGAAGCCCCAACGCGATGGTGCTGGTGCGTGAGAGCACGGTCGCCGAGACGACGACGGGCGCGAGGATCAGCACGGCAAAGGGGTTGAAAAGACCGCCCGTCAGATAGAGCAGCAATGTGAGCTGCAGCATGTCATAGGCAAGATAGCGCGCCGCTTGGGCATCGCTGAGCCGCGCCCGCATGAAGCGATGCCGTCCGACAACGACATTGAGGAGGGCCGAAGCGGCGACGACGCAGAGCGCCGGCACGATCGGAAGGGTGAGGCCCATTCCGAAGTGAACCACGCAGAGCGTTACGGCTTGGCCGGCCACAGCGATCCAGCGGATCAGGACGAGCGTACGCTGCTTGACCCAGCCGCTGGTCCGGGACGATGAAGCCGCCGAATCGCTGCTTCTACTCGCCATTGCCATGCAGCACCTCCTCCCGCTGCACCTATATTGGGACTCTAGCGCCCTTACCGCCCTCGGGGCACCCGCTTTCCCGGCTCCCTCTCTTGACCCTTGGCAGGGCTGGTCCCGCTGCCCATATTGCTGCGATGCCCCGCTCCGCCCTCAAGGGATCCGTCGTCGCTCGCGTTCGCGATCTGACCAAGCGCTTTGGCGAGGTCACCGCCGTCGACGGGGTGAGCTTCTCCTTGCGCCGTGGCGATACGGTAGCGTTGCTCGGCGGCAATGGCGCGGGCAAGACGACAACGCTCTCGATGCTTCTCGGGCTCCTGCTCCCTTCCGCCGGGACCGTCGAGGTGCTTGGCGAGGACATGCTGGCGCACCGCCATCGGGTCCTGCACCGCATCAACTTCTCCTCGCCCTATGTCGAGATGCCGCGGCGCCTGACCCCCTTCGAGAACCTGGCCGTCTACGGCCATCTCTATGGGCTATCCCGCGTCCGCGACCGCGTCCTCGCCATTGCCGAGGAGCTGATGCTGACGCCTTTTCTCAAGCGCCCGATGTCGACGCTTTCCGCGGGGCAGCGTAGTCGCGTGGCACTCGCCAAGGCCCTGCTGAACGAGCCCGAGCTCCTGCTTCTCGACGAGCTGACGGCGTCGCTCGACCCGGATACCGCCGACTGGGTGCGCGGCTTTCTCGAGCGCTACCGCGCGCGGACAGGGGCTACCATCCTGCTCGCTTCGCACAATATGGCGGAAGTGGAGCGGCTCTGCTCGGACGTTCTTATGATGAAGGGCGGGCGTATCGTCGACCGTGGCGCGCCGGCGGCGCTGATCGCGCGCTACGGCCGGCGCAATCTCGAGGAGGTCTTCCTCGACATCGCGCGGCGAGAGGAGAGGCTGGCCGCGCAATGAGCGAAGCGCTCGCCGCCACCACGTTCTCCTTCCGCCGCGTCGGCGCCATGGTGCTGCGCTATCTCTACCTGCTGCGCGGCTCATGGCCACGCATCGCCGAGCTCGTCTACTGGCCCGTGGTGCAGATGATTCTCTGGGGCCTTATCACCAAATTCTTCGTCACCAACAGCTCCTGGATAGCCCAGGCGGGTGGCGTCCTCATCGCAGGGGTGCTCCTCTGGGACGTCCTGGTCCGCAGCCAATTCGGAATCGCCGTTTCCTTCCTCGAGGAAGTCTGGTCGCGCAATCTGGGGCAGCTCTTCGTCACCCCGCTCCGCCCCTACGAGTTGATGCTGTCCTTCGCTGCCATGAGCCTGCTGCGCACGCTGATCGGCGTCGTCCCGGCGGCCCTTCTCGCCATTCCGCTCTATTCCTATTCGATCTTCACCTTGGGCCTGCCGCTCCTGGCCTTCTTCGTCAACCTGATGATCTTCGGCTGGGCGATTGGGCTTGCGATCTCGGGCTGCATCCTGCGCTACGGCCTGGGTGCCGAGAACCTCGCCTGGCTTGCCATCTTCGCCTTCGCGCCGATCAGCGGCGTCTATTATCCCGTCGCCATTCTTCCCCACTGGCTGCAACCGGTCGCCTGGCTCCTGCCGTCGGTCTACGTCTTCGAAGGCATGCGTGCGGTAATGTTCGAGCATATCTTTCGCAGCGACCTCATCCTGCGCGCGCTCGCCCTCAATGCGCTTTATCTCACTCTCGGCGGTGCCACCTTCCTCGCTTTCTTCCGTGCCGTTCGCCGGCGCGGACTTTTGCTCCAGATGGGCGAATAGACGCCGTGCGTGCGTCGGGGCGCGTCGAGCGTTCCATAACGGGTCACGCCGTCCTAGACTGACGGCCGAGCAGCGCGAGGATGTTCATGCGCAATTTTCGGCGGCTTCGCATCGATTGGAGCAGCTTCGACTGGCGGAGCCTGGGTCGCGGCTGGCCTGCGGATCTACGAGTGGCCGCGCGCTTTTTCACATGCCTTCCCCTCGGCGGCGAGAGCGAAACGGGTCACGATGCCGTGGCAAGCGGCTTGCGGGCGTGGCCGCTTGTGGGCCTCGTCGTGGGACTCTTCGGCGGGTTCGCCTATGCCGTCGCGAGCAGGCTCGGCCTGGCCCCCATCCCCTCCGCATTGCTCGCTCTTCTCATGACGGTCTGTACCACTGGCGCCTTCCACGAGGACGGCCTCGCCGATTTCGCCGATGGGCTCGGCGGCCGCGATCTCGAGCATCGCCTCGCCATCATGAGGGACGGCCGCATCGGGGCGTTCGGCGCGATAGCGCTTCTTTTCAGCCTTGGGCTCCGCGCCGGCGCGCTTGCGCAAATCGCAAGCCCCGGCGCCGTCTGCGCCGCCCTTGCCGCCGCCGCGGCCGCATCGCGCGGCCTGGCGCCCATCCTGGCGCTCACGCTCATGCCGGCGCGGCCCGATGGACTGGGCGTCATGCTCGACGCCTTGCGCCAGGAGACGGTCGTCGCCGCTGTTGCGGTGGGGACGCTCGCCGTCCTGCTGATCCTCGGACTCGGTGCCGGCCTCGTGGCGCTTGCCTTGGGGCTAGCCGGCGTGGCGGCGATCGGCACGCTTGCCCAGCAGCGTCTCGGCGGCTATACGGGCGATGTATTGGGTGCCGCCCAACAGGTCGCGGAAATCGTGATCCTTCTTGCCGCCGCGATCTTCTCGTGACATGCGGATGACAAGGCGCCGATGACGCAAGTAACCCGCTGGTGGTGGATTCGTCACGCCCCGGTGACCGAGGATGGCGGGCGCATTTACGGACAGACGGACGTTGTCTGCGATGTCTCCGACCACGCCGCCCTCGCCGCGCTCGCCGCAAGCCTGCCGACCAAGGCCACTTGGGTAGCGAGCCATCTTCAGCGCACGTATTTGACGGCGCGGGCCCTGAGAGACGCCGGGGCCGAGGCGCCCGACCCGATCATTGAGCCGGCCCTCGCGGAGCAGGACTTCGGCGATTGGCAGGGGCAAGTTCGCGCCGAGATCTACGCCCGCAATCCCGATTGGCGCCGCTTCTGGCTGGCTCCGGCGCGCATGGCGCCACCGAGGGGCGAGAGCTTCGTCGATGTGATCGCACGGGTCGATCCGGCGATCCGGCGATTCACGAGGGAGCATGCGGGAGGCGACATCGTCGCGGTCGCCCATGGCGGCACGATCCGCGCGGCCCTCGCCATCGCGCTCAAGCTCGATCCCGACGTCGCGCTGGCATTCTCATGCGACAATCTCTCCCTCACGCGCATCGATCACATCGCGCGACCCGAAGGCGAAGCCTGGCGCATCGCCGCCGTCAACGTGCCGCCGCTTCAGGACGCGCGCCGTGGGTAGTTCTTCCCGCCCTGCGATGGTACACTCCGCGCCCCCGGTCGCTGCCGTGCACGCGCGAACACGAATGGAGCCGCGAATGATGCTCAAAGCCTCTCGCTTCCTGCTCGTCATGCTGGTCTGCACCGTCGCCTTCGCAGGGCGACCCGCGCGCGCCGATTCAACCCCCGAGGCCCTCGTCGAGAAGGCGCGGCTTACCTTTGAGAGCCTCTACAACGACAAGGACTACACGCAGCTTCGGAAGAACATGAAGCTCGCGAAGGCGGTATTGATCATCCCGAGCGAGCTTAAGGGCGCCTTCATCGTCGGCGCGGCGGGCGGGAGCGGCGTGCTCGTCGCGAAGGACGAGAACGGCGCCTGGGGCTACCCCGCCTTCTACACCGTGGGCTCCGGCAGTCTCGGATTCCAGATCGGTTTCCAGAACTCCGAGGCCGTCTTCGTCATCATGACGGAGAAGGGGCTCCACGCCATCATCAACAATCAGGTGAAGCTGGGCGTCGACCTCAGCGTCGCTATCGGGCCGGTGGGACAGGGCATGTCAGGCTCGACCACGACGGCGGCGGGCGCCGATATCGTCGCCTTCTCGCGCACGACGGGCCTGTTCGCCGGCGGCTCGCTCGACGGCGCCGCCATCGTCAAGCGCGATGACTGGAACACGGCCTTCTATGGCCAGGGGGCGACGCCGACGGCGATCATCTTCGACAAGAAATTCTCGAACCCCAAGGCCGATCCGCTGCGTCAGGCGCTGCAAGCCGCCCAATAGCCTCCTCAAAGGGCCGCGCGGGCGAAGGCGAGAGCCGCCGTCGCCGCCGCGTTCGCGAGGCAGGCCGCGGTGAAGAGATAGAGGGCGCGTCGGATATCGGCGAGATCGGCCCGCGCTCGCCCGGCACCGATCCACGGGCCGGGAACGCCGCTGCCATCGGATTTGAGCCGCGGCCCTCCCAAGGCGAGGTCAAGAGCTCCTGCCGTCGCGGCTACCGGCCAGCCCCGATTGAGCGTGCGATGCTTTTGCGCATCGCGACCGATAGCGCGGAAGGCAGCGAATGGACGTCCCCCCGGCACGCAGAGCGCGCCGAGCGCCAGCAGCAAGGCCGCCAAGCGTGCCGGCACGTATTGGAGCAGATCGTCAAGCCGCGTTGCCGTGGTGGCGAAGGCGCTCTCTACCGGGCCGCGCGCCGCTATCGCCTCCACGGCCGCGGCGATGAAGAGCCCCGGCAACCCGGTGAGCGCAAACCAGAATGCCGGGGCGACGACACGCTCGGAAAACCCGATCGAGAGCGCCTCGATCGCCAGCCGCGCAACGCCGTGGGCATCGAGACGTTCGGCGTCCCAGCCGGGCGCAAGAAAGCCCGCGACGATTTTGCGCGACGCCGAGAGCCCGCCTGGCCCACGGGCCAAAGCCGTCAAGATGCGGCGGACTGCAACGAAGAGGCTGCGCTGGCCGATCAGCATGGTGACGAGGGCGAGCTCGATGAGAATGCCGTAGGATAGGGTTCGGCTGACCCGCTCGATCATCCAGCCGAGGCCACCGGAAAGCACCGCTATGACGAGAGTCACAAGGGCGCCGCGCACCAGCCGCGTACCTTCGCTGCGGCGCGCACGGTCGAGCCGCGCCGTAAGCCAACGGCCGAGAATGCCCGCCAGGCGGCGCGGATTTGGCGAGACGGAGGCTTCCGCCATCGCAGGCAGCAACGCATCGAGGAGAAGCGCCGCGACAAGGACAAGCAACGGCGCCGCCCCATAGGCATCCACCGCCGTCATCGGGGCATACTCGCGGCGCGGCGCTTGAGCGGCTCAGTTCCGCGCACCGGCGGCCTGAAGCAGCTTGACCACCTGCGGCTGTCTCCCGTTCCGGGCATAGTCCAGCGCCGACAGCCCGGAAAAATCGGTGGCGGAGACGTCCGCCTTCGCCGCGAGCAGCTCCTTGACGACCTCGACATGCCCGGCCTGGGCGGCCTTCATCAGGGCAGTGATGCCCTGTCGGTTCCCAGCGTTCACGTCGGCGCGGGCGGCCACCAGCGCCTTCACGCAAGGCACTTGTCCCCGCGCCGCCGCCCACATCAAAGCCGTATTTCCGTCCTCGTCCTTCTGATCGACGCGCGCGCCATGCTTGAGGAGGAGGGAAACGATGTCGCAATGTCCGCCGATGCTTGCCAATATGACGGCGTTTTGGCGGTGCACATCGACGTCGTTGAGCGTGGCCCCGGACTCGATTTGCTGCTGCACGCCGGCATAATCGCCGGCCTTGGCGGCCGTCAGGAGCGGGTTGCCGCTGAAAGGGTTGAATTGCTGGGCGGCGGCCGGGTGCGCTGCGGCGATCAGCACGGCCAGCGCGACGGCATCAACCCGCAATCCTGAAATCCGCCGCCGCAGCGCATCGTTCACGATGACGTTCCGCAACACGACCCTACTCCGCTCAACCCCGGCGCCTGTCGCCCAAATCGACGCGAGGCGACGGTGAGCCTGCATTCGAGATTGCCAAGGTATGAAAATGAGGGCAAGTCCCCATGCGCGCGGCGGCGCCACGCGGTTTTGGCTTTCCGCCACCGCCCCTGGTGCTGCGGCGCATTCCGGCTTATATGCCAGGGAGTGGCTTCTCGGGAGTCCTTATGGCTGGAACCGCGCGCCTCACGGCTATTGTACTGACCCTCATGGCCGTGGCGGCATGCTCACCGCAGCGCATGAGCTGGACAAAGGAGGGGCTGACGCAAGATGAGCTCCGGCGCGATCAGAAGGCCTGCCTCGCGGAGTCGCACGACTATGGGTTCCTAAATCTCGGCGGCATGGGAAGCAATGGCACCGGGCCGACAGGTGGGAGTTCCAGCGTGGCGGCGCGCCAGGAGGGTGACCTTTACCGCGCCTGCATGCAGTCGCGCGGCTATTCGCAGGTTCCCGCCAATCAGAAGCCGCCTGGGCAGCCTCAATAAGGCGGATTGTGGTAAGCTGGACGCCTTCGGATGGCTGCGGGGCCAGCAGAACGATGGCAAAGGTCGATGAGCGGCGATCAGGCCGTGGAGATAAGACCAAGAATGGCCCTGCCACGGTGGCTTGCGTAACCGTTGGCGATCGTGCCATTCCAATCGTGACGCGTAAAAGTCCGCGTGCGCGACGCATCAGCCTCCGCATCGCTCCCGCCGAGGACAAGGTCGAGCTCGTTTTGCCCCGCGGCGCCTCCCTGGGCGAAGGGCTGCGCTTTGCGGAAGAAAAGTCCGGATGGCTTCTGACGCAGCTCGCGGTTCGTCCGCCGCGGGTTCCCTTCGCACCCGGCGCCGTCGTTCCCTATCGCGGGGTCGATCACCTGATCCATCATCGGCCCGAAGCGCGCGGCGGCGTTTGGCGTGAAGACGGTGTCATCTGCGTGAGCGGGGCTTCCGAGTTCCTCTCGCGGCGGGTCAAGGATTGGCTCAAGCGGGAAGCTCTTGCGCTCCTCTCGGAGCGCGCGCAGGCGACGGCCGCGCGCCTCAACCGGCGCGTCGCGCGGGTCTCGCTGCGCGACACAACCAGCCGCTGGGGCAGTTGCTCGACGAATGGCGTGATCCATTTCTCCTGGCGCCTTGTCCTCGCCCCCGACTGGGTGCTGGACTATGTGGTCGCGCACGAGATCGCCCATCTCGTTCACCCCAATCACGGTCAGCGCTTCTGGCGTCTGGTTGCGACGCTCACCCCCGAGGTCAACGCCCCGCGCGACTGGCTTCGCCGTCAGGGCGAGCACCTGCTGCGCTATGGCTGAGACATCCCCCGCAAGCTTCGGATAGCGGAATCGTCGAGCAGGGCTTAGCTAAAATTCCATGAATGCGATTGAGGAGATCTCGCTATGGACAGCGTGAACATCAAATCGGGCGACGATGAGCGGTGGCGCGCCGTGCTTGCCGCCGATGCGAGCCGGGATGGCAGCTTCGTCTATGCGGTACGCTCCACTGGCATTTACTGCCGCCCCTCCTGTCCAAGCCGACGGCCCAAGCGCGACCGCGTCACCTTCTATCCGATTCCGGAGGCAGCCGAGCAGGCCGGATATCGGCCTTGCCGGCGTTGCCGGCCACGGGAAGTCGCGCCGCCCGACCCCCATCTGGAAGCCGTGCGGAAGGCCTGCCGGGCCATCGATGCGATCGATGAGGGCGTGCCGACCCTGGCCGGCCTGGGCCGAGTGGTGGGGCTGAGTCCACATCATCTCCAGCGCATCTTCACCCGCGTAATGGGCATCAGCCCCCGCGCTTATGCCGATGCGCGCAGGCTCGGGCGGATCAAGGCGCGGCTCAAGGCTGGCGACGACGTGACCGGAGCGCTTTACGAGGCCGGCTACGGCTCATCGAGCCGACTCTATGAGCGGGCGAACGGCCAGCTCGGCATGACCCCGGCGACCTATAAGCGCGGCGGCGCCGGCGCCAGGATCGTCTATGCGCTCGGCGATAGCGCGCTCGGCCGGGTACTCGTGGCGGCGACCGAGCGGGGCGTCTGCATGGTCGGCCTGGGTGATAGCGACCGTCAATTGGAGCGCGAGCTGCGCGAGGAGTTTCCGGCGGCGGAAATCGCCCGGGATGAGCGCCGCCTCGGCAATTGGCTGAGCGCGATCCTGCGTCACCTCGCCGGCCGCGAGCCGCACTTGTCGCTGCCTCTGGACGTGCGGGCGACGGCGTTCCAGTGGCGGGTATGGCAGGCGCTCCGTGCCATTCCCTATGGCGAGCAGCGCAGCTATGGCGAGATCGCCAAGGCGCTGGGCGAGCCGAAGGCGGCGCGCGCCGTGGGCCGCGCCTGTGCGACGAACCCCGTGGCGCTCATCGTACCTTGCCACCGGGCCGTGGGCGGTGGCGGCGATCTCACCGGTTACCGCTGGGGTGTCGCGCGCAAAAAGGCGCTGCTCGCCGGAGAGCGGGAGCGAGCCCTGGTCATGGGCGCGAAGCAACGCCGCTCGGCCTGAGAGGCGGCTCCGCGCCTCGAGCACCGGAGCAGGCGCCCCCGAATCGACTCGACGGCATGGGTCTCACCCAATGCCACGATCAGCGGCGAACTGACGGTCGGCCCCGGCAGCCGCGTCCTTCTCGGCCAGGCTCCCGGAGGCACGATCATCCCCGACCCCCGTTACACTCGCAGCCTCGGCGCACTTATCGGGGCCCGAGCATCGCGCCGATGGCGAACGTCATTTGCCATCCGCAGCACCGCTTTCTATGGTGCGCTGTCCTATTTCTTTCCCTTCGGATGGTCATGCCCCGTCCCGATTCTCCCGTCGTTACCGTGCTTCTCGCCGCCCTCACAGCGTTCGGGCCGCTTTCGACGGATCTCTACCTCGCATCCCTTCCCGAGCTGACGCATGTTTTCGCCGCCGATGTCTCGACGGCACAGCTGACCCTATCGGTCTTTCTCGTCGGCTTCGCGATCTCCCAGCTTTTCTACGGCCCGCTCTCCGATCGGTTCGGGCGGCGGCCGCTGCTGATGGGCGGCGTGGTCCTCTACTTCGTCACCTCGGTCGCCTGTGCGCTGGCGCCCAGCATCGAGCTCCTGATCGCAGCACGGTTTCTGCAGGCGATCGGCGCATGCGCTGCCCCCGTGCTCGCCCGCGCCATCGTGCGCGACGTCCATGGGCCCACGGAGTCAGCGCGCATCCTGTCCTATATCAGCACCGCCATGGCCTTAGCACCTTTGGTTGGCCCCATGCTCGGCAGCTATCTCACCGTGTGGTTTGGCTGGCGCGCGAATTTCGTGGTCCTCGCCGCTTTTGCCGGACTGTCCTTCCTGGCTGTCTGGACATTGTTGGTCGAGACCAACCTCCACAAGGATGCGGACGCGTTCCACCCCGCGCGCATGGCCGGCAATATGGCGGCGCTGCTGCGAAATCGCGCCTATCTCGGCTATGTGCTGACGGCTGCTTTTGCTTATAGTGGACTCTTCGCCTTCCTCTCCGGCGCCTCCTTCGTGCTGATCGAGGTGCTGCGGATCCCGACCGAGCATTTCGGGCTTTATTTCGCCGTTGTCGTGCTGGGCTACATGATCGGCACGCAGATCGGCGCGCGGCTCGTCATGCGGCATGGCATCGATCGGATGATTTATCTGGGAACGCTGCTCGGCCTTGCCGCCGGCCTCGCCATGACGCTTCTGAGCTGGTGTGGTGTCGCGCATGTTGCCGCTATCATCGCGCCACAGTTTTTCTGCCTTGTCGCCCTCGGCATGATCCTGCCCAACAGCATCGCCGGGGCCATCGGTCCCTTCCCCCAGATGGCCGGGCTCGCCTCTTCGCTGCTCGGCTTCATCCAGATGAGCATGGCCGCCTTGGTCGGCGTTGGCGTCGGCCACTTCCATGACGGCACGGCGACCCCCATGACGATGGTCATCGCCGCGATGGCGTGTCTCGCCTCCATCGCGTTTGGTCTTCTGGTCCGCCGGGCGCGGCCCCGACTCGCCTGAGCTTACTGATTCACCTTGAAGAGGCCGTTCGGCAGGCCGCTGGGAGATGGCGAGCGCGCGGACGGCGAGGTTGCCGCACTGCGCGCCCCGCTTGAAGAGCCGAGCAAGGACTGCAGCACGGATTCCAGCACCGTGGGCGGCTTGGCGAAGTCATGAGGTGGGGTGTCCTTGAGCGCCGCCAGCATGAAATTGTGCCAGATCTGCGCCGGCACCGTGCCGCCCGTCACCCGTTTCATCGGCGCGCCATCGTCGTTCCCGACCCAGACCCCGGCGATGAGATCGGGCGTGAAGCCGATAAACCAGGCATCCCGATAGTCCTCGGTGGTGCCGGTCTTCCCCGCCGCCGGCCGGCCGATCGCCGCCGCCCGGCCGGTGCCCGAGGTGATGACCCCCGACATCATATCCACCATGACGGCGGCATCCCGCGGCGTCATGACCTCGCCGGGCCCGGAGCCGTTGCGCTTATAAAGGACCTGGCCGTTGCGGTCGCGGATCTCAAGGATGCCGTAGGGCCACACGCCGCGGCCGCCATCGGCGAAGCTGCCATAAGCACCCGTGAGCTCCAACAAGCTCACTTCGCTCGTGCCGAGCGCGATGCTCGCATCGTCGCGCAGCTCCGAAGTGATCCCGAGGCGATGCGCGACATCGATCACGCGCTTGATTCCGACCTTCTGGGCAAGCTGGATCGTCGCAGAATTCAGCGAATGGGCGAGCGCCTGGCGCAAGGTGACCTCGCCGAAGAACTTGTTGTCGTAGTTGCGCGGGTGCCAATTGCCGTACGAGATCGGCACGTCGTTGAGCTGGGAATCCGGACTATAGCCGGCTTCGAGCCCGGCGAGATAGACGAAGGGCTTGAACGAGGAGCCGGGCTGACGCAGCGCCTGGACCGCGCGGTTGAAGGGACTGGTGCGGTAATCGCGACCGCCGACCATCGCCTTGACCTCACCATTGGGTCCGAGCGCGACAAGAGCGCCCTGACCGATGTCGAGCTTTTCGCCACTCTTGTCGAGGGCGCTTGCCACCGCCTCTTCGGCGAGCTGCTGCAGGCGTGGATCGAAGGTTGTCTTGACCACGAGGTCGCGGTCGATGTCGCCGACGAGCTCGCGGACCTGGTCCATCGCCCAATCGGCGAAATAGCGCCCCCGCCAAGCAGCACTCGCAACTGGGCGGAGCTCCTCGCGCGACTTCGCGGCCATAGCCGCTTTCTCGGGCGTGAGAAAGCCCGCATCGACCATGTTCTGCAGCACCTGCGCTGCGCGCTGAGCCGTGAGATCGGGATTGGCGGCAGGATTGAAGCGCGACGGCGCCTTGAGCAGCCCGGCCAGCACCGCGGCCTCGAAGAGATTCACATTGCGGGCGGATTTCCCGAAGTATTTATGCGCGGCCGCCTCTACCCCATAGGTTCCGGCACCCATATAGACGCGATTGAGATAGATGGTGAGGATCTGGTCCTTGGTGAATTTATGCTCGAGCCACAGCGCCAGCAGGACCTCCTGCACCTTCCGCTTGATCGTGCGATCGGGGGTGAGGAAGAGGTTCTTCGCGAGCTGCTGAGTGATCGTGCTGCCCCCTTGGCGGATCTGTCCATAGCGCAAATCCTCGAAGAGCGCGCGCAGGATGCCGAAAGGATCGACCCCGAAATGCTCGTAGAAGCGCCGATCCTCGGTTGCGATCACCGCCTCGGGAAGATAGGGCGGCATCTCCTTGAGGGGGACGACATCGTAGTAAAGGTCGCCATAGGTGGCGAAACTCTGCCCGTCATCGCCGAGAAGCGTGATGCTCGGCCGCCGCGTGAGTGCCGCGAGATTGGTGTCGGGCAGATCGTAGCCGTAATAGGCGACGATACCCGCAAGCGCCACAAAGGCCCAAATGGCGAGGGTCGCCGACCAGCGCAGGACCCAGCCAAGGCGCGAGCGGCGCTTGCGGGGCGCCGATGCGCGCGACCCCGTCTCCGCCCTGTCTGATCTCAAGATGCGCTCGTGCCTACCAAGGCGACGTCGGCCGCGATCATCGTCGTCCTCCTTATCCCGCAAGCGCGGCTGAAACGACTCGCCGCGCCGATTCTCGTCGCCACGGCTGGTCCTCCACTCTCGCCCGCGGCGCTCCGGCACCTCGCCGACATCTTCTTCCGAGGATGCCACATCGAGCCGCTCCCCGCGCAAACCCGAGTCGCGGGCCCGAGACTTCCCCTTGCCGAGGAGTCGGGGCTCGTCTCGGCGTTGCGGTCGTTCGCGCGGCATGGCGTTCCTTTTAGGAGAAGAGCTAGCGGAAGGCCATCGCCGACCCGAGAGACAAATTTGAGCGCAGCGTCTGCCTCATCGCGATCCGCGGCGGCATCTTTTGCCCCCACATTGCAATATCATAACCTATTGAGATCAAAGCAACTATTTAGATAAAGCCCGGGTTGGATGCGAAAGCGTCGTTTCATGGCCAACGCATTGGAAGCGAGCCGTCCAACCGCAGCTCCTGGTCTTGGATGTGCCGCTCCGCCGACTCGGGGAAATGAGAAGCCGGGTTTGCGGCTTTTCTAAGGCCGGGCCCGGCGGTCGCGGCGGTCGCGCCAATCATAGATGGCCATGGCCGCCGGTACGAACCATGGATTCCCCGAATAGAACGGCACAGTCGGGAAACGCCGCTCGGCGAAGAGCGTCCGCGCCGGCCGACCGAGAATCCGCTGCGCCGCCAGGCGACCAAGATAGGTGCCCATCGGCACGCCGGCGAAGCAATAGCCCGCCGCGAAATGGATACCGTCATGGGTGCCGATATGAGGATAAAGATCGAAGGTTCCGGCGCAGCGCCCGGTCCAGGCGTGGCTCAGTTTGAGCTCGGCGAAGCCGGGGACCACGCTCCCGGCGAGGGTGTGGATCTCCGCGGCCTTCGCCTTCAAGCTCGTCATGCGGCTTCCAGTACGCCCGCCGAAGAGAATGCGCGCCCCGTCAGGCGAGCGACGCATGAAGATGATGTTGTGCGCGTGATCGATGAAGGTGCGGTCTTGCGGCAACAGGCGGCTCATCCGCTCCGCCGGCAGCGGCTCCGTCGCGATCATGTAGGCGTCGAAGGGGATGAGGCGCCGGCGCAGCCAGGAAAAGGCGGCGCCGCTATACCCGTTCGTGGCGACGAATACCTCGCGCGCCTGCACGGCCCCGCGGGGCGTTGCGAGCATGAAGCCGCCGCTTTTCCCGTTGGGGGTTATGCGCTCGACAGGGGTTTGCCCCAGAAGGATGGCGCCCTGGGCGCGAGCGCGGTCGAGAAGCCCGCGCTGGTAGAGCCCGGGATGGAGCGAGCCCATATTGGGAACGAGCGCGCCGCCGAAGAACCGATCCGTCGCGATTTCGGTGCCCAGGGCTTCGCGGGAGATCATCGCGTAATCATCGCCGAGATGCTGGCGTTTGAGTTCCAGCTCTCGCGCAAGATCGTCATATTGGGACGCTGAGCGAGCCATGATCACGCGGCCGCAGATCTTGAATTGACAGGCGATCTGCTCGCTCTCGATCACCTCGCCGACGGCCTCAAAGGCGCGCTGCATCTCGCGATAGACCGCGATCGCCCGCTCGAGGCCAAAGCGCTTCGCGATCTCGCCGAAGCTATGCTTCAGCGAGCGCCCGACATAGCCGGCATTGCGGGAGCTCGCTCCCTGCCCGAGATCGCCCTTATCGAAAACCGCAACGCCCCGTCCTGCGCGCGCAAGGACGAGGGCGGTATTAAGGCCCGTGAGCCCGGCGCCGATGACGGCGACATCGATTTTCGCCGGAAGCGACTCCGGCTCCTCATCGAGCGGCCGCGCCGCGTCCCACCAATAGGGCTCTTCCCGAAAATCGGGTGCGAAGAGAGATTCAGCGCTCATCGCGGCATCTTGGATTTCGACCTCGAACGGGCAGCATCGCGATCGGCTTTCAGCCAGCGAATGAGCTCGGCCCTGCGCGCGGCGAGCAGAGCCTCGCCGTCTCGGCTTTGCCAGTCATAGACGCCTTTTCCGCTCGGCAGGCCGCGATGGCCTTCGGCAACAAGGCGCGCGACGGCCTCGGGCGGAAGCGGTGCTGCATCGAGGCTCGGCTGCAAGAAGCGGGCGAAATGATACATCGTATCGAGGCCACCGACATCCGCCGATTCGATCGGCCCGGTAACGCCCAGCCGGCGCCCGATGCTGTAGCGCACCACCGCATCGATCGCCGCCGCCGAGGCAGCCCCTGACGCCCAAAGCGACCAGGCCTCGCGCAGAGCCGCGAATTGGATGCGATTGCCGATGAATCCCGGCACTTCGCGATCGATCATCACGGGCTCTTTGTCGGCCTCGCGCAGAGCCGCGCAGACCCAGGGCACGACATCGGCGGCCGTATCCGGTCCGGCGCAGACCTCGACGAGGGGAATCAGCTGGGGCGGATACCAGAAATGGGTCGCGACGACGCGCTCGCGGTTCTGCACACGCGCGACGACCTCGCTTGCCGGATGGCCGCTCGAAGTCGCCAGCACGGCGGGCGGCGGACATAAGGTGTCGAGGCGCGCGAAGATCGCGTGCTTGAGCGTCATGTCTTCGGGAACGGCCTCGATGACGAGCTCGGCTTCTGCCGCATCCTCGAGCCGCGTCGACGTGGCGATGCGGCCGAGAGCCGCCTTGGCCTCGCCCTCCGTGGTCAAGCCGTTCTCTTGAAAGAGCGCCAGGCTTTCCACGATTCGCTGCCGCGCACGCGAGAGGCTCGCATCGCTGCGCCCGATCAAGCGAACGCGGCGCCCGGCCGCCGCGAAGACTTGCGCGATGCCGTGGCCGATGATGCCATTGCCGATCACGGCGACGGTCCTCAACTCACCTGGGGGCATATGGAATCCTTCAATGCCTCGCGTCCAGGATCGAGCCTAGCACGTTCGATGTCCGGGCGCCCACGCGGATGAAGTCGGGCGCACATCCGCGCACGGGGTTGACAGCTTGCGACCAGGCTGCCTAGCTTGAGCCAGCGTTCTGCATCTGTCTCGAATCCTCGTTGCCTAGCGAAGGACCGCGACAGCCTTGGACGTGCGTGCAGCCTGTCTGGAACATCAGCGCATGACCTCTCCCTCAGTGGATCGGACGCGGCAGGCCGCCGAAACCTTGGTCACGGCGCGCCTCTCCGGCCACAAGATCGATCGTATCCCCGCGGATTGCGCGCCGCGGAGCGAGGTCGAAGCCTGGGCCATTCAGGCGGAGGTCGCCCGCCGGCTTGGGGTCGAGATCGGCGGATGGAAGGTCGGCATGTCGCCGGGGAACGCGCCGGTCGCAGCCCCTATCTTCGCCCCCGATATTCACGCCAGTCCGGTGCGCGTCTCGGTCGGGCGGGAAGCCGGCGTTATCGTCGAAGCGGAAGTCGCCTTTCGTCTCGCGCGCGACTTGCCGCCACGTCGTGATCGCTCCGCCTATACAGCTGCCGAGGTCCTCGACGCGGTCGGCGGCGCCTTCGCCGCCATCGAGATCGTTATCAGCCGTTATCGCTCGCTCGCCGACGTGCCGAAGCTCGATATGCTCGCGGACAATCAGGCCAATGGCGGCTTCGTCTTCGGCCAGGTTATGGCCGGTTGGCGCGGGCTCGCGCTTCCGCAGCTTCCTGTCGCTCTCGAGGTCGCCGGCAAAACCATCGTCGAGCGCCAGGGCGGCAACCCCGCGGGCGATCCTGTCCCACCTCTCGTCTGGCTGGCCAATCACCTCGCGACCCATGGCGACGGCCTCAAGGCGGGGCAAATTGTAACCACGGGAAGCTATACGGGGATGAATCCGGCGCGCCCGGGCGAGCGCGTGGTCGCGCGCTTTTCCGGGCTGGGCGAGGCGATCGTTGATTTTATCAGCTGAGATGACCGCGCCATAAGCGGCGGCGGTACTCATTCGACGGGAGGAATCCATGAAGTTGCTGCGCTATGGACCGCCGGGGCAGGAGAAGCCGGGGATGCTGGACCGCGACGGCAAGATTCGCGATCTCGCCGGCCAGGTGGAGGACATCGCTGGCGATGCGCTGTCGCCGAAGGGCCTCGCCAAGCTGGCACGACTCGATCCCACGACGCTGCCCCTTGTCAAAGGCACGCCTCGGCTCGGCCCTTGCGTCGGCAAAGTGTCAAAGCTCGTCTGCGTCGGCTTGAATTATTCAGATCACGCTGCAGAGACCGGCGCCAAGGTCCCCTCCGAGCCGATCCTCTTCCAGAAGGCCACCACCTGCATCATCGGTCCGAACGATGACGTGATGCTGCCGCGCGATTCGAAGAAGGGCGACTGGGAGGTCGAGCTCGGGATCGTGATTGGGAGCACGGCGCGCTATGTGCCAATCGAGAAGAGCCTGGACTATGTCGCCGGCTATTGCGTCTTCAACGACGTCTCCGAGCGGGAATTTCAAATCGAGCGCCTCGGACAATGGACCAAGGGCAAGAGCGCCGATACATTCGGCCCCATGGGTCCCTGGCTCGTCACCAAGGACGAGGTGCCGGACCCGCAGAATCTCGACATGTTCCTCGATGTGAGCGGCGTGCGCCGGCAGACGGGAAACACGCGCACGATGATCTTTGGGGTCAAGCACCTGGTGAGCTACATCAGCCAATTCATGACCCTGTTGCCGGGAGATGTCATCCCGACCGGAACCCCGCCGGGAGTGGGGCTCGGCATGAAGCCGCCCCAGTTCCTGAAGCCCGGCGACGTCATGCATCTCGGCATCCAAGGCCTCGGCGAACAGCGCCAGAAAGTCGTGGCCTTTCACCTGTGAGCGACGGCTTCGAGGCGGAGTCGCCTACTCCGAGCGGACGAGGCGGGCCAGCCCGACCACGCGCTCAACAGCGAAGACGATCGCGACGATTAAGGCGACCTGAACTGCCGAGGCGGCGGCGATGACGAGCTGGCCGCCTTGGAACTGCAGATAGCTGAAGATCTCGATCGGTAGCGTCGTGACACCCGGACCCGTGAGGAACAAGGCGGTATTGAGCTCGCCGAAGGAGACGATAAAGGCGAACATCCACCCCGAGACGATCCCCGGCCAAATGATCGGCAGAGTCACGAGGAAAAAGGTTCTCAGCGGTCCCGCGCCAAGGCTTTGCCCGGCCTCCTCGAGCGCCGGGTCGAAGGTCTGCAGGCTCGCCAATATGGACCTGATCGCAAAAGGCGCGCCAACGACGGTATGGGCGATGAGCAGGCCGAGGAAGATCGGCACGCCGCCGATCACCTTGTAGAAGAGCAGCAGCGCCAGCCCAAGAATGATGGTCGGGAAGACCAGTGGTGCGAGGAAGAGACCCTGGAGAATGCCGGCGATGACCCCGCGGCGCCGCGCGACGGCCAATGCCGCCAGAGTTCCGGCAACGGTGGCGAGCGTCGCCGCAGCGAGCGCGAGCTCGAGGCTGAGCCAGAAGGCGCTGCGCAGCTCCTCCGTCGCGAAGAAGGTCTCGAACCAGCGGAGCGAGATGCCTCGCGGGGGGAAGGCGAAGAAATCCGTCGGCGAGAAGGCCGTGACGACGACGAGAAGGATCGGCCCGAGGATCAGGAGATAGGAGATCGCCGCAAGGAGCACGATCAGGATGTTTGCACTTCGGCTCATCCACGGCCCTGCACGCGGCCCGGCCGCAGAACGAGAAGGATGAGCCCGGCGATCGCCAGTGCCAGTAGGAGCAGCACGAAGGCGAGAGCCGCCGCGCGCGGCCATTCGAATACCGTCACGGAGTCGTAAACGAGGCTGACCAGGATCTTGGCGCGAGGCCCGCCGAGCAGGGTCGCCGTGACATAAGCGCTCATGGTCAAGAGAAAGACGAGCAGCATCCCGGAGGCGATGCCGGGGCTCGAAAGCGGGAGGATCACGTGAATGAAGGCGCGGAACGGATTGGCGCCGAGGGATTGCGCCGCCTCGTGATACTGCCGCTCCATGGCCGCGAGGTTGTTTGTGATCGAGATGATCATATAGGGCAGGAGGATCGTCATGAGCCCGAAGGCAACAGCCCCGAAGCTGTAGAGCAGCGGTAGAGGCGCATCGGAGATACCAAGGCCGCGAAAGAGCGTATTGATGACGCCCTGCCGCCCCAGGATCGTGATCCAGCCATAGGCGCGGACGACATTGCTGACCATGAGCGGGAAGAGAAGCAGAAGCAGGAACCAGAGTCGCCGCCGGGGCGGCAGAGGCGCGATAAGATAGGCGGTGGCGTAGCCCAGCACGAGGCAGAGGCCGAGGATCGCCCCCGCGGCGAGGAGCGTTCGCCGGATGATGAGGAGATAGAAGGGATCCGTGAATGCCTGCGCGTAATGCTCGAGCGTGAGCTGGTGGCCATAGAGCGCCGTCTGCGACGCGGAATGCAGGCTGACCCAGAACAGGTAGACGAGCGGGCCGACGAAGAAGGCGAGGAACAGGGCCAAAGGCGGCAGGAGAAGCGCGCCCGCGAGCAGGCGGCGAGGGATGGCGGCGCCGGATATGAGCGAGGGGCGCGCCATCACCGAGGCCGCTCATCCAGCACGACGAGGCTTTCGGGCTCCCAGCCGACGCGCACCTCATCGCCCGGCCCCCACGGAAACGAATCCGGTGCCGCGTTCTGCAGGAAAGCAAGGATCGGCTGCTTGCCGCAATCGAGGAAGACCTGCACCGTGGCGCCGCGATAGACGATCTCGCGGATACGCGCGACGAACCCTTGGGAGCTCGAGGGCGGATGGAGACGCAGCCGTTCCGGTCGGACGGCAAGACGGAGGCGCTCGCCGGCGGTGCGTCTCTCGCCCGCGACGACCAGGCGGCCCACTGCGGTGTCGACGACGGCTTTGCCCGCCTCGATCGCTGCAATGCGGCCTTCGAGGAGATTGCTTGCGCCGAGAAAGGTCGCGACGAATTCGGTGGCCGGGCGCTCATAAACCTCGCGCGGCGGCCCAAGCTGCTCGATTGCGCCGCCATTCATGACCGCGATGCGATCCGACATGGTCAGCGCCTCTTCCTGGTCATGGGTGACGAACACGGTCGTGATGCCGAGCTGGCGCTGCAAGGCGCGAAGCTCGACTTGCATGGCCTCACGCAGGTTCTTGTCGAGAGCGCCAAGGGGCTCGTCAAGAAGAAGCACGGCCGGCCTCACCACGATGGCGCGCGCAAGCGCCACGCGCTGCTGCTGGCCCCCGGAAAGCTGCTTCGGGTAGCGCACGGCAAAGCCGTCGAGCTTGACGAGGGCGAGCGCCTGCCGCACCCGCTCGGCGCGCTCGGCGCGGGGAATCCTGCGCATCCTAAGTCCGAAGGCGACGTTCTCGGCAACGGTCAAATGCGGGAAGAGCGCGAAATTTTGGAAGACCATCGCGAAGTCGCGCTTATAAGGCGGCACCGCGGTCACGCGCACGCCGCGAATATGGACCTCGCCTTCGCTGGGCAACTCGAATCCGGCGATGATGCGCAGTGTTGTCGTCTTGCCGCAGCCAGAGGGGCCAAGCAGCGAGAAAAAGCTTCCGCGCGGGATCGCGAGGCTGACACCCTTGACCGCTGCGACATTCCCATAGCTCTTGCGCACCCGGTCGAGAGAGACGTCGATGGTCGCTGCGGACTCGCTCATCTCCACCATCTCAGGCAAGCGCAAGATCGAACTCGGCAAGCCCTGCCCAGGCCTCGATGAGGCAAAGGGCGAGCTCGACCTCGAGCATGCGCTCGGCCGGGCGCCGGGTATCGTTTGGCTGGCGCCACCCCGCAAGCGCATGCTCGGCGAGGGCGATCCAGGCGGCGAGAATGCGATGCGCCTCCTCGCCACCCTTGGTTGGGCGCTCGAAGATGCCCATGAGCCGTTGTGCGGCAGGCTCGATTCGCGTTGCGAGCCGATCACTCAGCCAGGCTTGCAGCTCGCCGTAATCGTCCGTCGCAAACGTGATCTCCTTCAGCTTGCGCGCCGCCTCGGCGGCAAGCCGGCGCAGAGCCTCTCGCGCCGCTTCGGAATCGGCGCAGGCATTCCGGACCGCTATCGCGCGGGCAGCCTTGCCGTCGCTCATCAGGCCGTGCATCGCGTTAAGAACGAGACGGAAGCTCGGCGATTCGAGCGGCCGATAGAAGGCCAACGTCTGCTCCATGATATGGCGACCGCGTATAGGCAGGTAATGGCGGACGTAATCTTCGAGCGCCATATATTTCCGCACGAGATCGCCCATCTCGGGATGGGGCGAGAACAATATGGCGCGGCCACGCGGCCCCTCCGCCTGGAGGATCGCCGTGCGGCCGGCCATGTTGCGGGCGAAGCGTTCCTCATCGAGAGGGTTGTCGATGAAGAGCCTCCCGGAAGCATAGAGCTCCTGGAAGCTGCCAAGCGCGGAAACACCGCGGCCGAGCTCGTCATAGACCGGGCCGTGGTAATAGGGAATCTCGAGGGTGCGCGGCAGGCCGAGGCCGATATGGGAGTCGGTCAGCGCACAGGTGACAATCCCGACGCCCGTGCGGAGATATTCGTGGGTGAAGCGCGGACGCGCCCGGGCGGTGCCGGTCCAGCAGGGCCGGCCCGCCGAGAGATAGAAGGCGCCGCCGCAGGAGCCGATGCAGGCGCCGCCCCGTGCCAAGAAATCACGGACGGCGGCATCGGCGCCGGGACTCTCCTCTTCCGCATCGAGCCCCCAATTGGCGAAGCCGCCCGGGAGGATGAAGAGATTGGCGTCGTCAAGCCCGCCCGCCGCGATCGCCGCGCCATCGAGGACCTGGAAAGAAAAGCCGAGGCGCGTCAAGGCAAGGGCATAATAGGCGTAGTAAGGATAGGCGGAGGCGGTGCCGGCCAATACGGCAATGCGCACGGGTGCGAGGGGTGCTGCGCCCAGGGGCAGCGGGCCGGGCAGTGCCGATGTCGAGAGCCCGAGGCGGGCGAGGCGCTCGGCGCAGCCCGCCGGTGCGTCGATGATGTAATCGCCCGCCTCGATGCCCGCCGAATCGTGCAGAGCGAGCCATAACTTGACACCGCGGGCGAGGAGGCGGTTGGCTGCGACCGCGACATCGAAGCGATCGCCGTTCCTGCGCCACGAAAGATGCAGCAAGGCGGCCTCCACCGACGCCGTTTCCTAAGCGGGGGCGGCCAGCGTAACTCAGCCGCCGGCGACGATGCGGTTCCAGCGGTCGGTCATCTCGGCGCGATGATCGGCCATGAAGGCCTGATCGAGCTCGATCAGCCGGTTGAACTCGGCATCGCTCATCTTGACCCGCTCCTGCAGATTGGCCGGCAGGAGGCTCACCATCTTCCGGTTGGTTCCGGGATAGTTGAACTTTTCCGTGTAGATGGTCTGAATCTTGGGGTCGAGGGTGAGGTTGAGATACGTCTCGGCCCAAACGCGGTTTTTCGTGTTCTTGGCGATCGCCGTGCCGGCGGAATAGAGGATGGCGCCTTCCTTCGGATAGACCCATGCGACAGGCGTGCCCCAGCCCTGCACCGTGTAGGTCTGGGACTTGTAGAGGATACCGATGAGCGCCTCCTCGTCACGCAAGGCGTTCATGATGGAATCGGTATCCTTGGCCCAAATCGGCTGCAGGGCGACCATCTTCTTGAGCATCTCGAAGCCGGCCGCCTCGTCCTTGGGGTCCTTGCCGAGGGCCAGGGCGCCGATCGGAATGATGTAAGGCCCGATCGAGTGGCTGATATCGGGCAGGACGATACGGTTCTTGAATTCCGGCCGCCATAGGTCCGCGAAGCCGGTCGGCGGGCTCTTCACCAGCTTCGTATTGTAAACGACGCCGAGCGGCGAGAAGATTTGCGCCACCCAATAGTCCTGTATGAAGCGGGGATAGACGTCCTTCAGATTGGTGAGCCGCGGCGAGTTCTTATCGAGCTTCTCGAACACGCCTTCCCGAACCGCGAGGGGAACGAGGCCGTCATGAATCTGGACGACGTCGTATTTCTGGTCGTTCAGGCTCACCCGCAGCTTGGTGATGCGCTGGACGGGGCTCGAGCTGCGATCCTGCAGCACCTTGATCCCCGTCGCCTTCTCGAAGGCGGCGTCGACCCCGGCCTTGATCGAATCGCCCCATAACCCGCCCCAGGTCATCACGACAATCTGTTCGGGCTTGTCGGCAGCCCAGGCTGACCGTGCCAGCGGCAAGGCGGCCGTTCCGGCGACGGCCGCGGCCGAGCTCTTTAGAAAATCGCGACGACGCATGGCTCCTCCCGTTCGCGTTCGATACTTCATTCTTATGAATGGCCGAACGCTATCGCCCCGGTGCCGGCAGGTCAACGAAGCCGCGCGATCTTCTCGGCCCTACCAGCCGACGGCATAGGAGGAGCGGCGCGGATCGGCCGCTCCCATCCATACGCCTTCCTTCCTGTCGTGCAGCACGGCGCAGACGCTTCCCGCATGCCACGACCGCTCCGGCCAGGGCTTCACGTCGTGACCCAGCGCTGCCAAGGCGTCGAGGGTCTTGTCGCCAACGTTTCGCTCGACGGTCAGCCGGCCGGGAAGATAGTCATGGGGCTCGAAGGAGTTGGGGAAGCTATAGCTGGCGAAGCGAGGCGCCTCGACGGCTGTCTGCAAATCCATTCCGAACACGGTGACGTTGAGCAGCACTTGGAGCATCGCCTGGCTCTGCACGTCGCCGCCCGGCGTGCCGAATGGCATGACCGCATGCTCGCCGAAGAAGGCGATGGCGGGATTTGGGGTGAGGCGCGGCCGTTTTCCAGGCGCCACGGCGCTGGGGTGGCCGGGAATGGTGAAGGATTGCGAGCCGCGAGAAGACGGCGCCAGTCCGGTGCCGGGCACCACCTCCATGTCGCTTGAGCTGTCACTCGGAGTCGCGGAAAAGGCGTTGCCGTGGCGGTCGACGACGGCAACATAGGACGTATCGTGGGCCGTGCGCGGCTGAGCACCGCCCCGCGCCGCGGCGGCGGCCAGGACGAGCTTGGGCGCTGCCTTGTCGGTCCACGCCTGCCCCGCTGCGGGCATGCCGGGGGAGGCGCGCCGCAGATCGATCCGTTTCCGGCGTTCGGCCAAGTAAGGCTCGGAAAGAAGGGTGTCGAGCGGCACTTCGACGAAGCGTGGATCGCCGAAATAGGCCTCGCGATCCGCGCAGGCGAGCTTGATCGCCTCGGCGACGGTGTGGATATAGGCGGGCGAGTTATGGCCGAGCTTTGCAAGCTCGACGCCATCGAGAATCTTTATTGCCTGCGCAAGGAGCGGGCCCTGGCACCATGGCCCGCAGGTATAAAGCTCGATCCCACGGAGGCGAACGCGCACTGGCGGCTCGAAGCGCACGCGGTAATCGGCCAGGTCGCTCTCGGTCATCCAGCCGCCATGTTCCCGGTGGAATGCCGCGATACGCCGGGCGATTTCACCCTTGTAGAACGCGTCGCGGGCGGCTTGGATGCCTGCGGTTCGGCTCTTCTTTTGCGCCGCCTTCTCTTCGTCCGCCATGTATTGGAGCGTGGCACCGAGGTCGCTCTGCACGAACCGCTCACCGGCAAGGGGCGCTCGACCCTGCGGCAGATAGATGGCGGCGTTTTGCGGCCATTGGACATAGCGATCGACGTTGCGGGCAATGTAATCCGCCATCGGCGGGTGCATGGGAAAGCCGTCGCGGGCGAAACGAATGGCGGCCGCCGCCACCTCGCCGAAGCTCATGGTGCCAAACCACTCCAGCGCGGTGAGCCAGCTTGCCGGTGCCGCCGGCACGACCGTGCGCATCAGCCCTTCTGGTATCTCGCCGCCATGCTGGGTCCGGAAATATTCGAGCGATGCCGCCTTCGGCCATACCCCCAGTCCATCGATGGTGAGAACCTCGCGCCGTTCGGCAAGATAGATCATGATCGGCGCCACGCCGGCCACGTTCACGATATCGCTTTGCAGCACGCCAAGAGCGATTCCGGCAGCGACGCCGGCATCGACGGCGTTGCCACCGGCCTCGAGGACGAGGAAACCGGCATGGGCGGCCGCGAAATGTCCTGCTGCGATCATGTGCCGATTGCCGAGAAGTACGTGCCGATTCGTGTCAGGCCGCCCGAGGCCGAGAATCCCGTTCCCTTCGCCTGTCATGGTCCCATTCGCTCCAGTGCTACCGAGGTTTCCGGCGAGACTATTCCAACCTCGGTTTGTTGAATACAAATTTTTCCATCCTGTAGTTAGCTCGTGATCTGACCGGTTTTCGTGACGCGTGATTTGTCCGGTTTTTGAATCGCTCCAAAAGGGAGCGAGCGATGGGGCGGGCAAGGACGTTGCAGGAGATCCGGGTGCTGCGGTTCGA
>Ga0209061_1000239_pt1 | contig 169864 bp, 156 predicted proteins | sample Coa_R1_10_FD_187157 | JGI IMG/M metagenome (GOLD analysis project Ga0209061, IMG submission 187157) | Surface soil microbial communities from Centralia Pennsylvania, which are recovering from an underground coalmine fire - Coalmine... | ecosystem: Environmental > Terrestrial > Soil >...
TGGCTCAACCGCTTCCGCCGCCTGACCATCCGCTACGAGCGCCGCGCCGACATCCATCATGCCTTCCTCACCCTCGGCTGTGCTCTGATCTGCTTCAACCAATTGTGCCGGTTTTGTTAGGTGCTCTAAACAGGGGCTGGGTCAGCGGCCGAGATAGGTGTCGGCGACGCGTTTATCGGCGGCCAGTTCGGCGGCGGTCCCGGCGAGCACAATGCGGCCGTGATCGATGACATAGCCGCGGTCCGCCGCGCTCAGCCCGAGCGAGAGGCTCTGTTCGGCGAGCAGAATGCTGACCCCCTGGCGGCGCAGTTCGGGAAAGGTCTGGAACAGGGCCAACACGATCTTCGGGGCCAGCCCGGTCGACGGCTCGTCCAGCAGCAGCACGCGGGGATCGGTCATCAATGCCCGGGCGATCGCCACCATCTGCTGTTCGCCGCCGGACAATGTGCCCGCCCGCTGCGCGGCCCGCTCGGCAAGGACGGGGAACATCTCGAACAGGCGCCGACGCAATTCGGCGCGCCGGGCCGGGGTGCAGAAACGCCCGCCGAGCTCCAGATGGTCGGCGACCGTCAGGCGCGGGAACAATTCCCTGCCGCTCGGCACATGGCCGATGCCGGCGCGGGCGATGCGGTGCGCGGGCCAGCCGGTGATCGCCTCGCCGAACAGCCGGATACTGCCCGCCCGCGGCGTGATGAGGCCGGCGATCGTGCGCAGCAGCGCGGTCTTGCCGGCGCCGTTGGCGCCCAGCACCACCACCACTTCCCGGGCCTGGACTGCGAGCGACACCCCCTGCAGGATCGTCAACGGGCCGATGCCGCAGACGAGGCCGTCGACTGTCAAGGCCGGGACGGCGGCAATGTCGTTCATAGGGGCTCCCCGAGATAGGCGCGCACCACCGCCGGATCCCGCAAGACGCTCTGCGGCGGCCCGGCCGCGATCTCATGCCCGAAATCGAGCACCACCATGCGATCGGAAAGGTCGGCCACGGCGGCGATGACATGCTCAACGCAGGCGACGGCGGCAACGCCGAATTCGGGCAGATGCCGGATCACGTTGCGCACGCCCTCGCGCTCTTCCCGGGTCATCCCCGCCATGACCTCGTCGAGCAGCACAAGCGCGGGGTGGAGGGCCAGCACCCGGGCCAATTCGAGCTGCCGCTGATGGCCGGGGGAAAGGCGGGAAGCCGGCTCGCGCCACAGCGCGGCGAGCCCCGTGATGCGGAGCACCCAGGCCGTGTGCGCGACCGCCCGATGCGCCTGGCCGCCGTGCCGGCTCGCCAGGACGACGTTTTCCCAGACTGTCAGGGAGCGCATCAGGCGCGGGATCTGAAAGCTGCGGGCCATGCCCAGACGCGCCCGCCGGAAAGTGGGCAGGCGCGTCACGTCGCGGCCAAGATAGCAGATCCGGCCCACGCTTGGCGTGATAAAGCCGGTGATCGTATTGAACAATGTCGTCTTGCCGGCGCCGTTGGCGCCGATGATCGAGACGATCTCGCCGCGGCGCAAGGTCAGCGACACGTTGGAAAGCGCGACGAGGCCCCCGAAACGCACGGTCAGGCCGCGAACCTCGAGCACGGGGACATCCCCGGCCGGCATGGCGCGCGGCGCCGGAGGTGCGCCTTCCGGCAGCGCCGCCGGCGCCAGCACCAGCGGACGGCGCAGCCAGCCGAAGCGGTTGGCAAGCCCGACAAGCCCGCCGGGCAGGACGAGCACGGTCAGGATGACCACGCCGCCGAACAGCGCAAGCTCGAAATTCGGCAGATAGACGAGCAGCTCTTCGCCGATCACCATCAGCACCGCCGCGCCGAACAGCGGTCCCCACAACGTGCCGATGCCGCCGAACAGCACGAAAACGACCGTTTCGAGGTCGAGCGAGGGCTTGAAGGCGCTGGTCGGGTCGATATAGCTGCGGTTCCAGGCGACAAGGCCGCCGACCAGCGCCGGAAAGATCGCGGACAGCACGAAGGCGATGACCTTGACGCGGGTCGCCGGCACGCCGAAGGCGACCGCCGCCGCCTCGTCCTCGTTGAGGCTCATCGCATCGAGGCCAAAGCCGGAATGGACGAAGAAGGCGTTGCAAGCGAAAGCGGCAGCGGCGACCAGCGCCATGCCGCCATAGACCGCAAGCGGGGTCAACGCGGCCGGCAGCGAAAGTCCGAGCGAGGCTCCGGCGAAATTCCAGTTGTTGAATATGATGCCGAGGATGCGGGCAAGGCCGAGCATGCCGAGGGCGAACAGGATGCCGCGCAGGCGCAGCATGATCGGCCCGAGCAGCAGCGCCACCGCAGCGCCGAGAATACCGCCCAGCAATACCGCGCCGTACCACGGCACCGGCGTGCGCGAGACCAGCAGCGCCGTGGCGTAGGCGCCAAGCCCGTAGAACGAGACCTGCCCGAAGGACAGATAGCCGGTAAAGCCGCTGATCAGGTTCCAGCCGTAGGCGAGAGCGACGGCGGCGAGGATGTCGGTCGCGAGCTGCAGGCCGTAAGCCGTCGCGGTCAGCGGCACGAGCAGGAGGGCCACCAGCGCCGCGGCGGCGACCACAACATCGGAGGTGCCGCCCAGGCGCGACCATATGCGCGCCGCCCGGGCTTGCCGCAGGAAGCCCTCCCAGGCGCTCACGATGCGGCCCGCCGGAAGCGTTGCGGCCGCAGCATCATCACCCCCAGCAACAGCACATAGGGGAGGATGTATTCCACACTGCCGCCGAGAAAGTAGCCGGCTGCCGACTGGACCAAGCCGAGCACGAGCGCGGCGGCGGCGACGCCGAGATAGTTGCCAAGGCCCCCCAGCGCGATAATGACAAAGGCAAGCAATGTGAAATCGTCCGCCGTTTCCGGCGCCAGCGGCGTCACGATGATGACGAGAACGCCGGCGGCGGCGGCAAGCCCGACCCCGAGCGCAAAGGCGACAAGCCGCACCCGACCGACATCGATGCCGCAGCAGATCGCCCCGACGGGGCTTTGCGAGGCGGCGAGCAGGGCCTTGCCGGAGAGCGTGAGGTTGAGCCACGCATAGAGCGCCGCCGAAATAAAGGCAGCAAATATTCCCGCGATCACCAGTGCCTGGTTGAAGGCGAGCCCGGCGACCGTCCAGCTCGACTGCAGGTAGGGTACCGAGACAAAATCCGCCCCCCAGAGCTGCAGGGCGAGATCGACCAGCAGATAGGACAGGCCGAAGGTGATCATCAGGCTCAGCAATTCCGCCCGACTGCCAAAGCGCATCAGTGGCTCGATCAGAAAACGCTGCACCAGCGCGCCGATCGCGCCCATCGCGATGAAGGCCATCGGCAATACAACAAGCGGACTGACGCCGCTGCGGATCGTGAACCAATAGGTGAAGAGTCCGGCGACGACGATGAAGCCGCCATGGGCGAGGTTGACCACACCCATGACGCCGAAGATCAGATTAAGGCTCTGGGCGAGGAGAACGTAGAGACCCCCAAGCAGGATGCCGTTGATGGCGAGCTGCAGCGCCAGCATGGTCCGGACGATTTTACGCCCCGCCGCGCATGCTCACGACCCGGTATAGGGCACGAGCACCTTAGCTTGGGCAAGAGAAGGCGGGGAAACCAGCTTCAGGACGCCGTTCTGGATCTGCACCATGTCCTGGGTGGCGCCGATCGCGCGCCCATTGGCATCGACCTTGAACGGCCCCTGGACGGTCTGCACGGTGTGGGTGAGCAGCCATCTGCGGAGCTTTGCCTGGTCGAGCGAATGTGTGGCCTTGACGGCAGCGCCGAGCACCTCGACCGCCGAATAACCGGCGGCGGCATGGTAATCCGGCATCTCCCCGAACTTCTTCTTGTAATCGGCAATAAAAGTGCGATTGCCCGGAGTCTTGAAATTGGGCCACCAGCTGGTGTTGGACAGAATACGGTTGGCCAGCGGACCCAGCGCCGCGATAAAAGCCGGCTCGACCGGGCCCACGGTTTCGCCGAGATAGCGCGGCGCGTAGCCCTGCTCGTGCAATGCCCGGGTGATGCCGACCGCGTCGGGATAGTAGGTGCAGGCGAGCACCACGTCGGGGCGGGCATTCTTGATGGCGAGCGCGATCGAGGAAAAATCGGGCTGCGGCAGGGCATAAGTGGTGCTGTAGACGATCTTCAGGCCGAGCCTTTTTGCCTGCGCCGTGCGCGCCTGGTCACAGGCAAGGGTGAAGGCGGATTGCAGCCCCAGCAGTGCCACCGTCTTCGCGCCGTCCTTCTGCGCCAACGGCAGCAGTTGGTGTAGATAGGTCGTCGAGGAAGCGACCGGTTGGATGTTCCATTTGTTGCCCGGGACGTAGATTGTCGGCACCGAGGCGCCCGGCTCCAATGTCGCCATTTTGTATTTATTGATCAGCGGTGCGATCGCAACGGTCACCAGGCTTGAATAAGGCCCAAGCAGCAGGTCCGCCTTGTCCTCGGTGATCAGGCGCTGGTAGAGCCGCACGGCGGTCCCGGGGCTGCTCTTGTCGTCATAGTATTTGAGCACGATCCTGCGCCCGAGCCAGCCGCCCTCAGCATTGGCCTTGGCGATTGCGAGCTGCTCCCCCCGCAGCTGGAAGAGCGCATCCGCGGCCAACGGGCCCGTCTCGGAAATCGTGGCTCCGACCACGATCGGCCCTGCGGCCCAGGCCGCGTTCATTCCCAGGACCAGCGCCGCTCCCGCCAGCACTAGGCCGGACGCGCGACGCGCCCATAAAAGTATACCGCGTCTTCTGGGCGCCATCTTGTCCTCCTCCCGATGAGACCGGTCCGGGATCGGGTTTTCGAATGAGAGCCGGGGCGGCGTCAAGAGCACCCTCGGCGATCGGCCGCATCGACCGGCGACAAAGCGCCGCGGAACACCCGGTCGCAGGGAGCGGGCATCAGAACGGCGCCGTCCCGCCGACGAGGCTGCGGTGAAGGACCCGCCGGTATCGAGCCCTGTCGTAATTGGCGACGGCGCGGTGCAACAGGCAGCGATTGTCCCACATGATCAGATCGCCGACATGCCAGCGGTGGGTATAGACAAAGCGCTGCTGCGTCGCATGCTCGAGCAGTTCGCCGAGCAGCGCCGCGCCCGCCGCTGCCGGCATGCCGAGAATGCCGACCGCGTGATTGCCGAGATAGAGCGCCTTCTCGCCGGTGTCGGGGTGGGTGCGCACGAGGGGGTGGGCGACCGCCGTCCGCCGCCGCGGATCGGTCACGAATTGTGGGCTGAAGACCACCCGCAATCCGGCGATCCGGCGTTTGACCTCCTCCGGCAACGCGGCGTAGGCCATTGCCGTATTGGCGAACTCGGTGTCGCCGCCCGCGGGCGGCAGTTCAACCGCGTAGAGCGTCGTCAGTGACGGCGGCAGCGGATGGTAAGGCTTGTCGGTGTGCCAGTGATCGTTGGCGGCCGGGGAGGAGCCGGCGAGCAGGTGGCCATGCTCATCGAGGTTCGAGAGTATGTGCGCAACGGCATGTCGCTTGCCCGCGCGCGGCGGCTCGACCTCGCCGAATGTCGCGGCAAACAGGAATTGCTGCTCCCGGGTCAGGTTCTGCTGCGGGAACACGACGATGTGGTGGTCGCGAAGGGCGCGCAGGATGGCCTCTTTCAGGGCCGGCGATAACGGCGCCGACAGATCGGCGCCGGCGATCACGACGCCGCCCGCCGGCGACAGCCGCGGCCCGACATGCCAGCCGGCCGCCGATGGCGCATCGCCCTTCATGATTCTTCCGCTTGCTGCTCCGCCGCCGCAGGCTATGCGCGGGCCGGACCGGCCGCAAGCGGGCGGTTGCTCGGCACGCCCGGACGGGCGAAGATCGAGTCGCTGATGCGCGCAAGGCAACCGGAAGATGACAACCGCACCGCTCAGCATCGCCGTCATCGGCGGCGGCATCGGCGGGCTTGCCGCCGCCCTGGCGCTTTCCCGGGCCGGCTTCGCCGTCGCTGTCTATGAGCAGGCGCCGCAGCTGACCCAAATCGGCGGCGGCATCAATATGGCGCCGAACGCGACCCGCGTCCTCTACCGGCTTGGCCTCGCCGCCGGGCTCGATCGCGAAGGGGTACGCCCGCTCGGCCTGCGGCAGCGGCGGTGGAACGACGGGCGCACGCTGCAATCGGCGCCGCTCAACCCGCTCTGCGAGCAGCTTTACGGGGCGCCGCATCTGACGATCCATCGCGCCGATCTGCTCGCCGTCATCGCCGCCGGCCTGCCGGCCGAACGCATCCATCTCGGCCATCGTCTTGTCGGTCTGGCCGACCGCGGCGACCATGTCGAGGCGCGCTTCGCCAACGGCGCCTCGGTCGCAGCCGATGTCCTGATCGGCGCCGACGGCATCCATTCAACGGTGCGCGCGCTGTTGTTCGGCGAGCAGGCGCCGCGTTTTGCCGGATGCATCGCCTATCGCGGGCTGGTGCCGATCGAACGCGTCGCCGATCCCGATCTTGCGCGCGGCAGCCAGTCTTGGCTCGGGCCCGGCGCGCATCTGGTACACTACCCCGTCGCGCGCGGGCGGCTGCTTAATTTTGTCGGCTGGACCGAGCACGACCGCTGGAACCGCGAGGATTGGACCGACCGCGCCACGCCGTCGCGGGCGCTTGCCGCCTTCGCGGGCTGGCATCCGCAGGTGCGGCGGATCATCGCCGCAGCCGATACCTGCTTCATCTGGGCGCTGTTCGATCGCGATCCGCTGCCGCGCTGGTCGGTCGGGCGGACGAGCCTGCTCGGCGACGCCTGCCACCCGATGTATCCGTTCATGGGCCAGGGCGCGGCGATGGCGATCGAGGACGGTGCTGTTCTCGCCGCCTGCCTTGCCGGCATCGCCGATCCGGTCGCGGCGCTCAAGCGCTACGAGCAATTGCGCCTGCCGCGCGTCACCCGCCTGCAGGCGATGTCGCGCGCCAACAAGGCCCGCTTCCACATGCGCGACGGCCCCGAGCAGCAGGCGCGCGACGCCGAATGGGCAAGAGCCGCCGACCGCTCGCCGCAAGCCCTGCGCTGGCTCTACGCTTTCGATGCGGACGCGCTGGCGCCGGAATGTGCGTAACCAGCGCCGCGGCCCCGCATCTACTCCCGCGGCACTACGTCGAAGGCGATCGAGATGCGCCGCTCATCCGCGGTGAATGGGACCGTGTTGTGAAAGAAATAGCCGGGGAACAGCAAAAGGCGCCCCTCTTTTGGCTGGATGCGGCGCAATAACGGCGGGGCCGTACAGGCGAAGCGCTGCGGCGGCCGACCGAGCTCGAACCAGCCGGCTCCGTCCCGGTCCTGCCGCGCCACGATTGCGGGCAACAGCGGGTAGTACACGCCGCCCACATAACCCGAAAAATGGATGTGCGGATCGAGATGCCCCTGTCCGTTCAGTCGCGTCGCCCAGCAGCTCAGGCGCCATTTCTCGGGAAAATGCTCGAGAAAGGGATGCGGCGGGTATGGCGGCACGGTTGCGAGATAGCGCGCCAGCGCGCTCTTCATCATCTCTTCGAACGTCGCCATCGGCCCTTTGGGCTCGGCCAACAGCTCACCGGTGATCTCAAGCGCATCGTTGTGATAGGTCGGGTGATCCTTGGGCGGCACTTTGAGGCTCGGATGCGCCTCGACATGGGCGACAAGGGCGGCATTGAAGGCCGACAGGCTCGGATAGCCGGGCGGCGGGGCGGCAAAATCGATGATCTGCACGAAGCGGTCGAAGTCGATCAGGAACCGCGCCCCCGCGCGGTCGCCGAGTTCGTTCAGGGCCAGAGCCTTCAGCGCCAGGGCCTCGACATTGCGCGGCTCAAGCGCGAGATAGCGTTCGCACACTTCGAGCGTGCCCGACCGGTCGCCCTTCTCCATCAGCGCGTTCGCGAGATTGCTCAGCACGTCGATGCGGTGGCCCGGCAGGGCCAGCGCGCGGCGATAGGCGGCGATCGCCTCGTCCAGCCGCCCCAGCTCGTGCAGAGCGATGCCGAGATCGCGCTCGCCGGCCGCCGTCTGCTGCAGCGCGAGCGCGCGGCGATAGGCCGCGACCGCTTCCGCGGTCCGGCCGAGAGCGCGCAACACGTTGCCGAGATTGTGGTGGGCCGGCACGAAGTCGGGCCGCAATGCCGCCGCCTCGCGATAGGCCGCGACCGCGTCCTCGCGCCGGCCCAGCGCGTCGAGAGCATTGCCGAGGTTGTAATGGATCTCGGCGAAATCGGGCCGCAGCGCGAGGGCGCGGCGGTAGAGCGCCGCCGCCTCCGCCGCATCGCCGGCCCGCAGGGCGAGCGTTCCGGCAAAGGCCAGCACGTCGGCACGCTCGGGTTGCAGCGCCAGAATCTGCCGGCACGCCTGCAGGGCGCGCCGCGGCCGGCCGGCTTGCGAGAGGGCCATCGCCTGCCGCTGCAGATGGCCGATGCGCGCCGCAATGGCGGCCGATGGCGCGCGTGCGTCGCGCGGCGCGGACCGCCGGACATCGTTGCCGGACATCGCCGCCGGTACTCCCCCCGATGAGCACCCTGTAGAGGCCCAGCATGCGCTGTTTCGATGCGGCTAGCAAGGCGCGGCCCGCGCCGGTACGACCGCGACCAAGGCCCGGGCGAGGGCGATAGGTAGGCAAATTATGGACACCGTGCAACGACAACGCCGATCATTGCCGCCGCCGGGGCCGGGAAGTCCAGCCGGCTCAGGCGGCGCGGCGGCGGCTGCGCAGGCGGGTGTTGGCGCCCTTTTCCTCTTCGAACAGCTCGGCCAGCTTCTCGAGCATGACGCCGCCCAGCTGCTCGGCGTCAACGATCGTCACGGCGCGGCGATAGTAGCGGGTCACGTCGTGACCGATGCCGATCGCGACCAGCTCGACCTCGCCCAGCCGTTCGATGTCGCGAATGACCTCGCGCAGATGGCGTTCGAGATAGTTGCCCGGATTGACCGACAGCGTCGAATCATCGACCGGCGCGCCGTCCGAGATCACCATCAGGATGCGCCGCTCCTCGGGACGCTCGCGCAGGCGGTTATGCGCCCATAACAGCGCCTCGCCGTCGATGTTCTCCTTCAAAATGCCCTCGCGCAGCATCAGCCCGAGGCTCTTGCGCGCGCGCCGCCACGGCGCGTCCGCCCCCTTGTAGACGATATGACGCAGATCGTTGAGCCGGCCGGGGTTCGGCGGCTTGCCGGCGGCAAGCCAGCGCTCGCGCGACTGGCCGCCCTTCCATGCGCGGGTCGTAAAGCCCAAGATCTCGACCTTGACGCCGCAGCGCTCCAGCGTACGGGCGAGAATATCGGCGCTCATCGCCGCGACCGTGATCGGGCGGCCGCGCATCGAGCCGGAATTGTCGATCAGCAAGGTGACGACGGTGTCGCGGAATTCGGTCTCGCGCTCGCGCTTGTAGGCCAGCGGCAAGATCGGGTTGACCACGACGCGGGCAAGCCGCGCGGCGTCCAGCAAACCCTCGTCGAGATCGAATTCCCAGGCCCGCGTCTGCTTGGCCAGCAATTTGCGTTGCAGGCGATTGGCGAGCCGCGCAATGACGCTTTGCAGATGCGAGAGCTGCTGATCGAGCAGATGCCGCAGTCGCGAGAGCTCGTCCGGGTCGCACAGTTTTTCGGCCTCGATGACCTCGTCGAAAGCGGTGGTGAAGGCGCGATAGACCGAGGCATCCTCGCTTTTGACGCGCGGCTGCACCCCGGGCCGGCCCGGTCGGCCCGGATCCTCGTCGCTCGCGCCCGGCATCATCTCGCCGTCGCCTTCCTCGGCGCTGTCCTGGGCATCGGCGGCGGCGCTGTCGGCGGGCGCGCTGTCGGCCGAGGGCTGCGCGCCGGCGGCCTCGCCGTCGCCCTCGCTCTGCTTGTCGCCGTCGCCCTCCTCGCCGCTTTCCTCGCTCTCCTCGGGGTCCGCCTCCTCGGCCTCGCCGAGATCGATTTCGAGATCCTGCAGCAGCTTTCTGGCGGCGCGGCCATAGGCGTCCTGGTCGAGGATGGCGCGGTCGAGCTCGGCAAAATCCTTGCCGACCCGGGCCTCGATCCAGGGCCGCCACAGCTCGACGACGCGCTGCGCCGAGGGCGGCGGCCGCTCCCGGGTCAGCGCCTCGCGGGCCAGCAGGCGCACCGCCTCGGCCAGCGTGCCCTCGGTGCGCTCGGTGATCCGCTCGAAACCCTGGCGGCGATAGTGCTCTTCGAGCATGGCGGCGAGATTGGCGGCAACCCCCGCCATGCGGCGCGCGCCCAAGGCCTCGACCCGCGCCTGCTCGACCGCCTCGAAGACCTGGCGGGCGAGCTTGCCGCCGGGCATCAGCCGGCCATGCAGGCGGGGGTCGTGATAGCGCAGCTTGAGGGCCATGCTGTCGGCCGCGCCGCGGATCTGCGCCGCCTCCTCGGCCGGCAGGTCGCGCGGCGGGTTGGGCAGCCGCACCCGCTTGCCGGCAAGGCCGGGGGGCTCCGGTCCGAACCCGACGAGGACGTCGTCGCGCTCGGCGATGGCGCGCACCGTGGCCGTGGTCGCGCGCTTGAAGCTTTCGGTCGGGGTGAGCGCCTGCGCCATGGAAATGCCCGCCCTCTCACATCAGGGTCGCGTTGACCCCGGTCTCCGGCAATTCGGTGCCAAAGCAGCGCTGATAGTATTCGGCGACCGTCGGCCGCTCCATCTCGTCGCATTTGTTGAGGAAGGTGAGACGGAAGCCGAAGGCGATATCGCCGAAAATGCGCGCGTTTTCGGCCCAGGTCATCACGGTGCGCGGCGACATCACGGTCGAGATGTCGCCGTTGATGAACCCGGCCCGGGTCAGATCGGCGAGCGCGACCATCGCGCTGATGATGCGCCGGCCTTCCTCGGTGTTGTAGCTCGGCACCTTGGCGAGCACGATCTCCACTTCGGCATCGTGCGGCAGATAGTTGAGGGTCGCGACGATGTTCCAGCGGTCCATCTGACCCTGGTTGATCTGCTGCGTACCGTGGTAGAGCCCGGTGGTGTCGCCGAGCCCGACCGTATTGGCGGTCGAGAACAGGCGGAAATAGGGGTGCGGGCGGATCACCCGGTTCTGGTCCAGCAGCGTCATCTTGCCCTCGACCTCGAGCACCCGCTGGATCACGAACATGACGTCCGGGCGCCCGGCATCGTATTCGTCGAAGCACAGCGCGACCGGGTGCTGCAACGCCCAGGGCAGAATGCCCTCGCGGAACTCGGTGACCTGCTTGTTGTCGCGCAATACGATCGCATCCTTGCCGACGAGATCGATGCGGCTGATATGGCTGTCGAGGTTGACGCGCACGCACGGCCAGTTGAGCCGTGCCGCAACCTGCTCGATATGCGTCGATTTGCCGGTGCCGTGATAGCCCTGGATCATCACGCGCCGGTTGAAGGCAAAGCCGGCGAGGATGGCGAGCGTGGTGTCCCGGTCGAAGCGATAGGCGTCGTCGAGGTCGGGAACGTGTTCGCTCGGCCGGCTGAACGCCGGGACCTGCAGGTCGCTGTCGATCCCGAAGGTCTGCCGCACCGAGACCGTGATGTCGGGGCGATCGAGCACAAACGCGCCGTCGGCGGACGACGCTGAATCAGCGGGTGGCATTCTGGTCGCAATTCCTGTCAGTTGGGGGGAACTCATTTGCGCCGCAGCGCGGGCGTTATTCGAAAAAGCTGGCTTTCAGGGTGGCATAGGCCTGGTTGATCAGCTTGAGCTTTTCCTCGGCCGCCTTGTCGCCGCCATGGGTGTCGGGATGGTGCTGCTTGACCAGCACCTTGTAGCGGGCCTTGAGGCGGCCCGGGGTGATCGGCGGTTCCATATCGAAAATGGCGAGCGCCTGCTCGCGCGCTGACAGCGCGCGCCGGGGCGGGGCCTGCCGGGAACGGCCGGCCGATGCCTCGGGCCCGGCGGCGCCGGCAAAGAAACCGAACGGGTCGCGAACGCGCGCGGCGTAGGGATGCAGCCCGAAGCGCCAGCTCGGCCGCTGCCACACCGTATCGCGGCGGATTTCCGCCTCGATCTCGTCCTCTCCCATGCCGGCATAGTAGTTCCAGGCGGCGTTGTAGGCGCGCACATGTTCGAGACAGAACCAGAAATAGCGGTTCAGCTCCAGGCGCGAGCGCGGCGCTGGAAAATCGCCGCCGGCCCCGCAGCCGGGGTGGTCGCACGGCCGCACCGGAGCTTCCGGAGCGGCATCAAAGACGGGATCGATCGGGATGCGTCGCATTGCTTTCAGTATGGGTTGAAGGCCGCCCGCTGGCAAGGATGCGGCGTCCGCCGGCGGGCGGCCGTGAGCCTGCGGCAGGGCAGGGTTGCAGCGGATGCACGGCCGCTAGCTCGACCATACCGGGCCCAGCAGCTTCCCGAACTGGCCGAGCGGATCGGTCCATCGCAACACCGCCGCGCGCATCTCCGCCGGCAGGCGGTCGAAGGCCGGACGGCGGCGATGGTGGGGAAGCGGCGCGAACGGATCGATCAACGGCACCGGCTCGGGCTCGCGGGCAATGGCGACGCTGCCGTCGATCAGACGCACGAGTTTGGTGCCGCCGATGACCGCCGTCTCGACGATCGCATCGCGCCAGAAGTGAAAGCGCCCGCCGGCCGCCACGACAAAGGGGCCGAGGATGACGGCTCGCGGCCCCAGCGCCGAATTGAGCCAGGCGATGGCGCAGCGCGACAGCCGCTCGTCCGATCCGCAGCGGGTCAGGATCGCGACGGCGCTGCCGCCGTAATGGTTGAAAGGCTCGGCCTGCGGATCGAAACGACCGATTTCGACGCCGCGCCGGCAATAGTCGGAGACGGCGACAAACCGCCCGACATGCGGCAGCGCCAAGATGCGCCAGCCGCGGTTCTCGAAAACGGTCTGCGGCGGCCGCGGCCGGGATGCGGCGCCGCCAGCGGCGGCGTCGCGGCGGTGTGACGGGAACGGGATGACCTCGCCCATCGGACCTCCTGACATCGCCCATAGCAAACCCTGTGCCGATAAAGAATCAAGGCAAACGGCGCGACATGCAACCCCCGGCCGCGCCGCGTCGAGCGTCTCGGGCGGCCCCGCCGCCGGCGTCCGCCGCGACCTGAAAAAAAGCCGCCCGTCCGCGCGCGGCGGACGGGCGGCCTCGCTCCCCCTCGGGATGCGGCTTAGAAGTCCATGCCGCCGCCGGGTGGCATCGCCGGCGCGGCGCTCTTCGGCTCGGGCTTCTCGGCGACCATCGCCTCGGTCGTGATCAAGAGACCGGCGACCGATGCGGCATCCTGCAGGGCGTGCCGCACGACCTTGGTCGGGTCGATAATGCCGGCCCGGACCATGTCGGTGAACTCGCCCTTCTGCGCGTCGTAGCCCCAGTTGAAATCGGTGCTGTCGAGCAGCTTGCCGACGACGATCGAGCCGTCGGTGCCGGAATTCTCGGCAATCTGCCGGGCCGGCGCCTGCAGCGCCTTCTTGACGATGTCGATGCCGACCTTCTGGTCGTTGTTGGCCGGCTTCAACTGGTCGAGCGCGCGGGTGGCATAGAGCAGGGCCGCACCGCCGCCGGCGACGACCCCTTCCTCGACCGCGGCGCGGGTCGCGTGCATCGCATCCTCGACCCGGTCCTTTCTCTCCTTGACCTCGACCTCGGTGGCGCCGCCGACCCGGATCACCGCCACCCCGCCGGCCAGCTTCGCCAGCCGCTCCTGCAGTTTCTCGCGGTCGTAGTCGCTCGTCGTCTCCTCGATCTGCTGGCGGATCTGCGCGCAGCGGCCCTGGATGTCCTCCTTGCGCCCGGCGCCGTCAATGATCGTCGTGTTCTCCTTCTCGACGCGCACGCGCTTGGCCCGCCCGAGCATGTCCAGCGTCACATTCTCCAGCTTGATGCCGAGATCCTCGCTGATCACCTGCCCGCCGGTCAGGATCGCGATGTCCTCGAGCATCGCCTTGCGGCGATCGCCAAAGCCCGGCGCCTTGACCGCCGCCACTTTGAGCCCGCCGCGCAATTTGTTGACGACCAGTGTGGCCAGCGCCTCGCCCTCGACATCCTCGGCGACGATCAGCAGCGGCTTGCCCGACTGCACGACCGCCTCCAGGATCGGCAGCATCGACTGCAATCCGGACAGCTTCTTCTCGTGCAGCAGGATGTACGGGTCTTCGAGCTCGGCCACCATCTTTTCGGCATTGGTGACGAAATAGGGGCTCAGATAGCCGCGGTCGAACTGCATGCCCTCGACGACGTCGAGCTCGGTGGCCAGGCTTTTCGCCTCCTCGACGGTGATGACCCCCTCATTGCCGACCTTCTGCATCGCCTGCGCGATCATCTCGCCGATCTCGCGCTCGCCATTGGCCGAGATCGTGCCGACCTGCGCGATCTCCTCGCTGGTCGAAATCTTCTTCGAGCGCTTCTTGATGTCTTCGACGGCGGCTTCGACGGCCATGTCGATGCCGCGCTTCAAATCCATCGGGTTGAGCCCGGCGGCCACCGCCTTGGCGCCCTCGCGCACGATCGCCTGCGCCAATACGGTCGCCGTCGTCGTGCCGTCGCCGGCCTGGTCGCTGGTCTTGGACGCGACCTCGCGGACCATCTGCGCGCCCATGTTCTCGAACTTGTCGGCCAGCTCGATCTCCTTGGCGACGGTGACGCCGTCCTTGGTGATGCGCGGCGCCCCGAAGGACTTGTCGAGGACGACGTTGCGCCCCTTCGGCCCGAGCGTCACCCTGACCGCATTGGCGAGAATGTCGACCCCGCGCAGCATGCGCTCGCGCGCGTCGCCGTGAAATTTGACTTCCTTGGCAGCCATTTTTGCTACTCCTCAGGCGACTTTCTTGGCGGCGGCGCTCGCCTCGAGCACGCCCATGATGTCGCTTTCCTTCATGATGATCAGCTCTTCGCCGTCGATCTTGACCTCGGTGCCCGACCACTTGCCGAACACCACGCGATCGCCCGGCTTGACATCGAGCGGCTGGATCTTGCCGCTCTCGTCGCGGGCGCCCGGCCCGACGGCGATGACCTCACCCTCCATCGGCTTTTCCTTGGCGGTATCGGGAATGATGATGCCGCCGGCCGTTTTCTCCTCCTGCTCGACGCGGCGAATCAGCACGCGGTCGTGCAACGGGCGAAATTTCATAAAAACCTCCTGAAACCCGATCGGAATGCAGGCTTAGCACTCTCTAGCGGAGAGTGCTGCTAACATATTTTTCACGCCAAGCGCTGTCAAGCGCGCACCAGCCCCGCGGATTTTGACAAGCGCCGCGCCACGCTGCACTGTGGTCCCTACTTAGGACGCAGCCCTGTTATGAACGAGTCGCCAAAATGCCGCGAACCGCAGATTGGGAAATACCGGGCGAATTTCAGCCCAAGCCCGAGGATTGCGCCTTCGACCTCGACCGCGCGCTGAGCGCGGTGTTGGGCCTCAAGGCGACGATCCCCGACGATGCCTTCACCGCCCCGGTGCTGGGGACCGAGCGCGCCGGCAGCGGCGTGCTGATCCGCCGGGACGGGCTGGTGCTGACGATCGGCTATCTGATCACCGAGGCGGAATCGATCTGGCTGACCTCGGCCGCCGGCGGCGCCGTCCCGGGCCATGTGCTGGCCTATGACCAGGAGAGCGGCTTCGGGCTGGTCCAGGCCTTGGGGCGCCTCCCGGTGCCGGCGCTGGAGCTCGGCTCGGGGCAGCGCGTCGGTGCCGGCGATCGCGTCATCATGGCCGCCGAAGGCGGCCGCCGCCACGCCGTCGCCGCAATCGTCGTCGCTCGCCAGGAGTTCGCCGGGTATTGGGAATACGTGCTCGACCGGGCGATCTTTACCGCGCCGGCGCACCCGTTCTGGGGCGGCGCCGCGCTGATCGGCGCCGACGGGCGGCTGATCGGCATCGGCTCGCTGCACGTTCAGCACGCCAGCGGCCGCGAGCTGCGCCGCGACGTCAATATGGCCGTGCCGATCGACTTGCTGCCGCCGATTCTCGACGATCTGTTGACCTATGGCCGGCCAAACCGGCCGCCGCGGCCGTGGCTTGGACTTTATGCCGCCGAGGTCGAGGACGCGATCGTCGTCGCCGGCATCGCCGAGCGCGGCCCGGCCAGCAGAGCCGGGCTCAAACCCGGCGACCGCGTACTGGCGGTGCGCGACGAGCCGGTCGGGAGTCTGGCCAGCTTCTGGCGCAAGATCTGGGCCGTAGGCCCGGCCGGCAGCGAGATCGTCTTGCAGGTTGTGCGCGACGGCGAGCCGATGACCGTGCGCATCGCCTCCGCCGATCGCGGGCAATTCCTGAAGGCGCCGAAATTGCACTGAGGCGGGCCCGGGCCGGGTCCCGGGTCTTTGCGCAATGCGTGCAAGGCGTTGACTTTTCTCGCGCTTACCTGTAACGGAGGACTGCGCTTCGCCGCATGAAGGACCCTCCTTGGTGAGCATCGCCGCCGCCTCCGCCGCGCCTGTCTTCGTCAAATCCAGACACTTAAAGCGCCTTGAAAGCGAGGCGATCGGCATTCTGCGGGAGGCCGTCGCGGAATTTCGCAATCCCGTGATGCTATATTCGATCGGCAAGGATTCGAGCGTCATGCTGCATCTGGCGCGCAAGGCGTTCCATCCCGGCCGGCTGCCCTTCCCGCTGTTGCACATCGACACCGGCTGGAAATTCCGCGAGATGATCGCGTTTCGCGACCGCATCGCGCGCGCTCTCGGGCTCGACCTGATCGTCCATGTCAACGAAGAGGGGCGCGCGCGCGGCATCAATCCGATCACCTCGGGCTCGGCCCTGCACACCGCGGTGATGAAGACCGAGGCGCTGAAGCAGGCGCTCGAGCGCTGGGGCTTCGATGCCGCCTTCGGCGGGGCGCGGCGCGAGGAGGAGAAGAGCCGCGCCAAGGAGCGCGTCTTCTCGCTGCGCAGCCCCGATCACGGCTGGAACCCGAGGAGACAGCGGCCCGAGCTGTGGCGGCTCTACAACACGCGGCTTTCGGCGCGCGAGACGATGCGCGTCTTTCCGTTGTCGAACTGGACCGAGCTCGACGTGTGGGAATACATCGCGGCCGAACGGATCCCGGTCGTCCCGCTCTATTTCGCCGCGCCGCGCCCGGTCGTGCGGCGCGAGGGGGTGTGGATCATGGTCGACGACGAGCGGCTGCCGCTCGCCCCGGGCGAGCGCCCCGAATGGCGTCGGGTGCGGTTCCGCACGCTCGGCTGCTATCCGCTGACCGGCGCGATCGAATCGACGGCGGCGAGCGTCGCCGAGATCCTCGCCGAGCTGCGCGCCGCGCGCCATTCGGAGCGACAGGGACGGCTGATCGACGGCGACGAGGAAGCGGCGATGGAGCGCAAGAAGCGCGAGGGGTACTTCTGATGGCCGACGGCGCCGCCGCCGGCCCGCGCGACAGGGATCTGTTGCGTTTCCTGACCTGCGGCTCGGTCGATGACGGCAAATCGACGCTGATCGGACGGCTGCTGTACGATTGCGCGCTTATTCCCGAAGACCGGCTCGCCGCCCTCGAGCGTGAATCGCGGCGGTTCGGGACGACCGGAGAGGATCTCGATTTCTCGCTGCTCCTCGACGGGCTCGAAGAGGAGCGCCAGCAGAAGATCACGATCGATGTCGCCTACCGCTTTTTCGCGACGCCGCGGCGCGCCTTTATCGTCGCCGATGCGCCGGGTCACGAACAGTTCACCCGCAACATGGCGACCGGGGCGTCGACCGCTGATCTCGCCGTCATCCTGGTCGATGCGCGCAAAGGCATCCTGAAGCAGACCCGGCGGCACGCCTTCATCGCCTCCCTGCTCGGCATCCGCCATCTGGTGCTCGCCGTCAACAAGATGGATCTCATTGGCTTCGATGCGCGCGCCTTTGAAGAGATCGCCACCCTGTTCTCGGCCTTCGCCGCCGGGCTCGGCGATCTCGTGATCCGCGCGATCCCGCTCTCGGCGCGCTTTGGCGACAATGTCGGCGCGCGCTCGGCGCGCATGCCGTGGTACCGGGGGCCAAGCCTGCTCGAGCATCTCGAGACGGTCGAGATCGCCGCCGGCGCCCAGCGGCCGTTCCGCTTTCCGGTGCAATGGGTCAACCGCCCCGATGCGGAATTTCGCGGCTTTTCCGGCACGGTCGTCTCCGGCACCGTCCGGCCGGGCGATCGGGTGCTCGTCGTCGGCTCGGGCCGCACCTCGCGGGTCAAGGAGATCGTCACTTTCGACGGCAATCTGACCCAGGCCGAAGAGGGCGATGCGATAACGCTGACCCTCACCGATGAGATCGATATCGCGCGCGGCGATCTGATCGCCGCCGCCGCGGACCCGCCGGAATATGTCGACCAGTTCGCCGCCCATGTGCTGTGGATGAGCGAGGATCCGCTCGTCCCCGGGCGCTCCTATCTGTTGAAGATCGGCGCCCGCACGGTGCCGGCCACCGTCACCGCCCTCAAACATCGCATCGACGTCGACAGCCTTGCCCATCTCGCCGACCGAACCCTCGCCCTGAACGAGATCGGGTTCTGCAATCTGGCGACGGCCGCGCCGGTGGCCTTCGATCCCTATACGGTCAATCGCGAGACCGGCGCCTTCATCCTGATCGACCGCTTCACCAATGAAACGGCCGGCGCCGGCATGATCGCCTTCGGCCTGAGAAGAGCCAGCAACATTCATTGGCAGGCGCTGAGCGTCGGGCCGGCGGAGCGCGCCTCCCTGAAGGGCCAGAGCCCGGCCGTGTTGTGGCTGACCGGCCTCTCGGGGGCCGGGAAATCGACGATCGCCGACCTCGTCGAACGCAAGCTCCACGCTCTCGGCCGCCACACGATGCTGCTCGACGGCGACAATGTGCGGCACGGCCTCAACCGCGATCTCGGCTTCACCGATGCCGATCGCGTCGAGAACATCCGGCGCATCGGCGAAGTCGCCAAGCTGATGACCGAGGCCGGGTTGATCGTCATCTGCTCCTTCATCTCGCCGTTTCGCGCCGAGCGGGATATGGTGCGCGAGCTGGCCGCCCCGGCCGCGTTTCTCGAGATCTTCGTCGACACGCCGCTTGAGGAATGCATGCGCCGCGATCCGAAAGGGCTTTATGCCAAGGCCAAAGCCGGCGGCATCGCGCATTTCACCGGTCTCGATTCGCCTTATGAGGCGCCCGAAAATCCAGATCTGCGGCTGGTGACGGTCGAGGCCGAACCGGAGAGTCTCGCCGAGCGCGTCCTCGAGGCGTTGCGAGCCCGGCGGATCATCTGAGCTCCGCCGCCTCCGGCAGCGCTTCCAGATAGCGGGCATAGGCGCAGGAGCCGAGCGCGCGCGCCAGCCGCAGCAGATGCGCGCGATCGATCCAGCCGAGGCGATAGGCGACTTCCTCGACGCAGGCGATCTTGAGGCCCTGCCGCAGCTCGATCGTGCGCACGAACTCCGCGGCTTCGAGCAGCGAATCGGGGGTGCCGGTGTCGAACCAGGCAAAACCGCGCCCGAGCCGCTCCACAGTGAGCCCGCCGCGCCGCAGATAGAGGGCGTTCAGATCGGTGATCTCCAGCTCCCCGCGCGCCGAAGGGGTCAGCGAGGCGGCGAGATCGCAGGCGGCCTCGTCGTAGAAATAAAGCCCGGTAACCGCCCAGTGCGACGGCGGCCGGCGCGGTTTTTCAATGATCTCGACCGCCCGGCCGGCGGCGTCGAACGCAACGACGCCGTAGGCCTGCGGGTCGCGGACCTGATGCGCAAAAATCGTCGCGCCCCTCTCCCGCTGCGCCGCCTGCCGCAACAGGGCCGACAACCCGCCGCCGTAAAACAGATTATCGCCGAGGATCAGCGCGACCCGCGCGCCGCCGATAAACTCGCGCCCGATCAACAGCGCCTGGGCGATGCCTTCGGGCTTTGGCTGCACGGCATAGCTGATCGCCAGCCCCCAGCGGCCGCCGTCGCCGAGCAATTCCTCGAAGCGGCTGCGTTCGGAGGGGGCGGTGATGATCAACAGCTCGCGGATACCGGCCAGCATCAGCGTCGTCAGCGGATAGTAGATCATCGGCTTGTCGTAGACCGGAAGCAGCTGCTTGCTGACCGCCAGAGTCATCGGATAGAGCCGCGTGCCGTGGCCGCCGGCGAGGATGATGCCTTTCATTGCCCCTTCCCGAAGAAGCCTCTCTCGCCCAGCTCGGCGAGGACCGCCGCCAGCCCCTCCTGCCAGGGTCGAGGCCGGACGCCGTAGAGCTCCGCGATCTTGCCGCAATCGAGCAGCGAGTTCGCCGGGCGGCGCGCCGCCGCCCGGTATTCGGCGCTGGCGATCGGCTCTATCCGCGGGCGCCGGCCGAGCAGGGGGGCGGCCCGATCGACGATCGCCTCGGCAAAACCGTGCCAGCTCACCGCACCGGCGCCGGTCAGATGGAACGTGCCCCAGCGGGCGGCGCCGCGGGCGATATGCCCGGCGATGACGACGAGCGCCGCGGCGAGATCGGCGGCGGCGGTCGGCGCGCCCTGCTGATCGGCGACGACGCGCAATACCGGCTCGTGCATCGCGTGTTTGAGGATGGTCTTGACGAAATTCGCGCCGTGGACGCCGTAGACCCAGGCGGTGCGCAGAATGACATGCCGGGCGAGTGCCGCCCGCACCGCCCGCTCGCCCGCTTCCTTGCTCGCCCCGTAGACGCCGAGCGGGGCTACCGGATCGTCCTCCCGGTAGGGGGCGGGCTTGGCACCGTCAAAGACGTAGTCGGTCGATAGATGGATCAACGGCACATCGGAATCGCCGCAGCAGGCGGCAAGCAGCGCCGCGCCAGCGCAATTGGTCTTCCAGGCAAGGTCGGGCTCGCTCTCGGCCCGATCGACGGCGGTATAGGCGGCAAGGTTGACGGCCAGATCGGGGCGTTCCCGCGCAAATAGGGCGGCGAGCGCATCGCCGTCGGTGATGTCGGCCGCCGCGCGGTCGAGCGGCACGACGGCAAAGCCCTGCGGCCAGGCGACCCGGCGCACCTCCCACCCGACCTGGCCGCCGGCGCCGAACACGAGGACCTTCACCCGCTCCCCCCGCGCTGCGGCTCGTATCGGAAGAATTGCGGCAATGCGGCGAGCGGCGGATGGTGCCGATCGCGCTCGGACAGCAGTGCCTCCGCCTCCGCGACCGGCCAGGGAATGGCGAGAGCCGGATCGTTCCAATAAAGCCCGCGCTCATGCGCGGCGGAATAGGGCCGGCTGACCTTGTAGGTCACTTCGGTGTCCGGCTCGAGCGTGCAAAATCCGTGGGCGAAGCCCTCCGGCACGAAGATCTGGTTCCATTCGTCGGCGCTAAGCCGCACCGCCACGTGCCGGCCGAAGCTCGGCGAACCGTGGCGCAGATCGACGGCGACGTCGAGGACGGCGCCCCTTGTCACCCGCACCAGCTTGGCCTGGGCGAAGGGCGGGATCTGGAAATGCAGCCCGCGCACCGTGCCGCGCGCCAGCGACAGCGAATGGTTGTCCTGGACGAAATGCACGGCGATGCCGTGGGCCGCGAGCACATCCTCGCGATAGACTTCGGAGAAGAACCCGCGCGCATCGCGATGGCGCGCCGGGATCAGAAGGCGCACGCCGGCAATCGCGGTATCGGTGACTTGCATGCTCGAAAGGCGAACCGTCGCGGAAAAAGCCGCGGGCCGCGCCGCGGCGGCGATGACCGGCGGTTCGGTTACCCGCTTCGCGGCGGCGGGTCAATGTCGAACGCGGACGATCGCGCCGCTCGCCGAGCCGCGCGCTTCTCGCGAGCACGGCATCGGCGCGGGGGCAGCGCTCCCAGCAGCAGGCCATGGATGGGGAACCCGGGGCGGAAAGGCGAGGGCGATCGTCGGGTCCCACAGCGACAGATGCGGGGCATAACAGGGATTCGCGGTCGAGAAGCGCCTCCCGCACGTGCAGGTGCGCGTATATAGACAATCACGTACGGTGATCCGGATACCCGTCACCTTCCGGTTCAGAGTGGCGACGATCGATATCCCGAAGTTGCCATGATAAGGGGCGCCGAGAGCGGTGGACAGGCAGAGGCGCGGGCAGGCCGCCGCGGCAGCGGGTCGGGATGATGATCGGGAAGGGGCGCGGCGGTGCGGGGATACCGGGTCTCCCCGCGCCGGCAGAGCGGCACGCGAGACCGATTGCGGTGCGGATGTCATGCCGCGCCGGAGAGCCGGCATGCGGTGGTCGTCGGAGAGGTTGGGATGCCAAGCTTACGCATCTGCATTGTCACACCCGACATCAGGGGGCCCATTCGGAATGGCGGCATCGGGACCGCGTGTGAGGCGATCGCCCAAGTCCTGGCCGGTGCCGGGCATGAGATCACCATTCTTTACGCGCGGGGTCACTATTCGGAGGGCTCGGCGATCGAAACATGGGTCGACCATTATGCCGCGCGAGGCATCAAATTGGTCCCGTGCCCGCCTGCGAAAACGCGCGCCGCGCCGGAGCACGCGACGACCGCTTGGAATGTATGGCGTTGGCTGCGCTCTCATCCCTTCGACGTCATCTACGCAGTCGAATGGGGCGGAACCGCCTTTTTTGCGGTCCTGGCCAAGGCGCAGGGGCTCGCTCTTCGCGACACGCTGATCATCGTCGGAACCCATTCTCCCACCTTCTGGCATTTGGAAGGAAACCGGGAGTTGCCATACCAGCGACACCTTCTTGCCGTCGATCACATGGAGCGAATGAGTGTGGGTTTGGCCGACATCGTAATAAGTCCGAGTCAGCACTTGGTGGAATGGTTCCATAACCAGCAATGGTCATTGCCCACACAGGTCCGCATTTTGCCGAATCCCGTCCCGTTTTATGCGCGGAAAGCGCAGCTTCCTTCGGATATTTCGTTCAGAATTGATGAGATCGTCTTTTTCGGCCGTCTCGAACCGCGGAAAGGGCTCATATTGTTTGCCAAAGCGCTGGAGCGGATGCCGGCCGACCGGCTAAAGAGGGTCAGGGTAACATTTCTTGGCAAACGCACCGGCTTCGATGCTCACGGTTTTCTCAGCAAGACCCTGCCGGGTGCCGTCGACTGGCAGCTCATCGATGATCGCGATGCCGAGCAGGCCATCTCCTATCTTGCCCGGCCCGGGCGCGTCGCCGTCATCGCTTCGCTTCTGGAAAACTCGCCGATGACAGTGGTCGAGTGCATTGGCCGGGGGATCCCGTTCCTTGCGAGCGCCGTGGGTGGCATTCCCGAGCTTCTCCATGCTGACGACCGCGACCGGCATCTCTTTGCACCGCACCCGACGGACCTCGCTCGGGCGCTTCTGGATGCGCTGTCCGAGGGCCTTACCCCCGCGCGCCCGCTGATCGATGCCGGCAGCATCGACGCACATTGGCGGGCACTGCTGCGCGACCTCGGCAAAGCCGCGTCAGCCAACAGATCCCGGGGCGATTGCGAACATCAGAACGCGGCCGCTGTCCGACCGGCCGCGGCGACATCCACCCCCTCGCCGGAAGTCTCCGTGGTTTTGGTTCATCACGACCGGCCGAAAACGCTCCATCACGCTCTGGACGGGTTGAGGCGCCAGACCTTTCGAGAATTTGAGGTGATCCTGGTTGACGACGGCAGTGATCAAGAGGAATCGAAGGAAATTTTGAAAATTCTTCAAAAAGAATTTGATCAGCGTGGATGGAAAATAATCTATCAACAGAACAGATATCTGGGGGCCGCCAGGAATATAGGATGGCGGGCGGCAAAGGGTCGTTTTATTTTGTTTCATGATGATGACAATGTGGCCCTGCCTTCACAATTGGAAATCCTCGTCGCCGCTATACGCCACAGCGGCGCGGATATATTGACGAGCGCGATGGCCATATTCAGCCACGCCGACGCGCCCCCCACCGCTTGGGAGCAGGCCGCGGATTCGGTCTGGACGCCGATCGGAGGGTGCTTGCCGCTCGGGCTCATCGAAAACTGTTTCGGAGACGCGCAAGCCTTGGTGCGGCGAGCGGTTCTTGAAGAGCTTGGAGGCTTTACCGAGGATTATGGCCTCGGCCACGAGGATTGGGAGCTGTTTGCGCGCGCCGTCCTTGCGGGATACAAGCTTATGGTAATTCCGGAGCCTCTTTTCTGGTATCGGCTGTCGCCGGATTCGATACTGCGGACACGCTCCGAGCCGGATGCCGATTACCTCAGGAGTGCGAGACCTTATCTGGAGTTGCTGCCGGCGCCGCTCCGGCAGGTCATGCTCGTCGCGCTTGCGGATGAACGGCAACGCGATGCTATGGCAGCGCTCAGCGAGCGTGCCCCCGATATCAAAACGCGACTGGTGTGGTATGCGACCCATCCCGACAGAATTCCGCACGCGCTCCGTCAGGCAACGAGCCTGATGCGGTCGGGTGGATTGGGCGCATTATGGGCTCACCTGTTTGCGTATAAGGGTTGACGTCCGGCCGTCAGCGCTTGCCGCGGCCCGCCACGGATAGGGGACCCGGGGCGGAAAGGCGAGGGCGATCGTCGGGTCCCACAGCGACAGATTCGGATTGAAATAGGGATCGCGGTCGAGAACGGTCCCCCACCGCCTGCGCATATATGCGATCTCGCGCTGAAAGCGCTGCCGCTGATCGGGCAGCAGGTCGAAGGGGCGGGAGGCGGATTCGTGATGGTAGAGAAGGGCGAGCGGCGTCCATACGATCAGATAGCCGCGCTCGCGCAGGCGCAGGCACAGATCGACGTCATTGAACGCCACCGGCAGGTTGGCATCGTCGAACCCGCCGACCTCCTCGAAGATCCGGCGGCGCATGGCCAGACACGCCGCGGTCACGGCCGAGAGGTTCTGCTGCAGCAGGGCGCGGCCGAAATAGCCGGGATCTTCGGCCCGGCGCCGCAGATGGAAATGCCCGGCGACCGCGCCCATGCCGAGAATGATGCCGCCGTGTTGGACGCGGCCGTCGGGATAGAGCAGCTTGGCTCCCACCGCCCCGACCTGCGGCCGGACGGCGTTGGCGACCAGATGGCGCAGCCAGTCGCCGTGGATGACCTCCGTGTCGTTGTTGAGAAACAGCAGGATCTCACCGCCGGCCTGTTGCGCCGCCCAGTTGTTGATCAATGAAAAGTTGAACGGTTGCGTGTAGCGCAGCACGCGGACGCGCCGGTCGGCGGCGATCTTGCGGTAGAGCGCGGCGGTCGCCGGTTCGGCGCTGAGATTGTCGACGATCAGCACTTCGAAATTGCGATAGTCGGTGGCATCGAGAAGACCGGCGAGGCAGCGCGCCAGCAGATCGCTGCGGTCCCGCGTCGGGATGATGACCGTGACGAAGGGCTCGGCGGCGAGCGGATAGCGGATTTCCTGAAACGACGGGCCGGGCGCGAAATCGACCTTGGCGCGAATGCCGCGCCGCTCGAGATGAGCGGCGACCGCCTTGCGGGCGGCGAGGCGGGCGTGCGGCTTGGCTGCCGGGGAGCGGGCGGCCGAGCCGGTGATGGCGCGCCAGTGATACAGGATGTGCGGAATGTGCCGGATCCGCCCGGCATCGGTCCTTTCGACGATGCGCAGGGCCAGATCGTAATCCTGGCTGCCGTCGAACTCCGACCGAAACCCGCCGACCTCTCTGACCAGCGCGGTCCGATAGACGCCGAGATGGGAGATCATGTTCTGTGCCAGGAACAGATCCGGGTTCCAGTTGCTTTTGAAATAGGGGTCAAAACGCCGGCCGCGGCGGTCGAGCTTGTCCTCGTCGCTGTAGATCAGATCGGCGGCGGGATGGCGGATTATCTCGCGGGCGACGAGGTAGAGGGCATGGACCGGCAGCACGTCGTCGTGATCGAGAAGGGCGACGAACTCGCCGGTGGCCAACGCCAGGGCGCTGTTGCTGGCCGCCGATATGCCGCCGTTGCGCGGCCGGCGGAGGAGGCGGATGCGCGGGTCCAGAGCCGCGTATTCGGCCAGGATCCGGGCGACGTGGGGCAGGGTGGAGGCGTCGTCGGCGATGCACAATTCCCAGTACGGGTAGAGCTGATCGCGCACCGAATCGAGCGCCGCCCGCAGATACCGCGCCGGAGGGTTGAACACCGGCATCACAATCGAGATCAGCGGCCGGCTCTCGAAGCTCTCGATATCGGCGCGGATCGCCAGGCGGTCGGCGTCGGAGATCGTGTCGTGGAGGCTCACCCAGCGCCGGTAGGCATCGAAGCGGCCGATCCGCCGCATGAGGTCGTAGAGATAGGCGAACCGGTCCCGGTACAGACCGACCGCCAGACGCTGCAACGGTCGCGGCAGAGGGCCCAGAAGCCGCAACAAGATGCTTTTGACCCGGGAGTTCATGCCGATCCGCGGCTGGGCCGCTGCCGGATGCCGTAAAGCCCGTTCACGGCGCGGTGCCGCAGGAAGCTCGCCTCTGCGGCCCGGCGGTCGCGGCGAGACGGCGGATCAGGTCAACGAAGCGGGGCGCGGTAACCTGCAGCGCATAGAGCTCTTCCACCCGCCGGCGCCCGGCTTCCCCCATCGTGCGCCGCAATTCCGGGTCGTCATGAAGCCGACCCAGCGCATTCACCCAGTCGGCGCTGCCGGCGGCAAGAAATCCGGTCTTGCCGGGAATGACGATGTCGCGGTTGGCGCCGACCGGGGAGGCGACGACCGGCCGCGCGCCGGCCATGAATTGGATCAGTTTGTAACCGCATTTCCCGCGTTCCCAAGGCTCGTCGGGCAGCGGCATCACGCCGACATCGCAGCGCGCGATCGCGGCGGCTTCGGTTTCTGCCGACCACGGCACCCGTTCGACCGGGAAGCCGCACAGCGCCTCCGGCGCCGCGCCGATCAGCAACAGCCGCAGCCGGATGCGGGCGCACAATTCGCTCAGTGCCGGGCGCAGCAGCTCAAGATAGCGGCTGGTCAGCGGCGATCCGATCCAGCCGATCGTCAGTATGCCCTCTGCGCCCGCCGGCGCGGGCCGCGGCGCGGCCGCGTAGCGCCGCAGATCGACGGCGGTCGGAAGCTCGGCGACAAGGCGGGCGCCGGCCGCCCTGGCGCGGGCGCCGAGATAGGCATTGCCGACAATGACGAGATCGGCCTTGCGCATGATGCGGTCGATCTTCGCGCCGAGAAACCAGCGGACCAGCGGGTTGCGATGCCGGTCGTAGGCGTGGAAGACCGCATCATCGTAATCGACGACGACGGGCAGCCGGGCCCGCCGCCAAAGGGCGATCTCGATCCAGGCCGGCAGCCAAGGCAGGGCTTCCTTCTCGATCCATACGAGGGAATAGCCGGACAGCAACGAGAGCGCGCGGAAGCGGGCGGCATAGCTGCGCAACAGCCATGCCGGGTTGATCGGACGCCCGGCGTAGCGGGCGCTAAGATAGGTATCGCCAAGGAACGGGCGGATGTCGGCCGTGATGCCGGCCCGGCCCAGCGCTTCGAGATAAAGAAAACAGCGCTGCCGGCTGCTCGCACCGCGGCGGTCATAGCGGGTCAAACACAGGATCTTCATCGTCCGGGCGGGGATGGCCGGGGCCGGCCGCCGTCCTGCGGCCGGCCGGGCCAAAGGGGCTCACAGATCGTTGTAAATCTCAAGCGCGAGGTCGAGATCCGAGAACACCTTGCCGCGCCCGCGATGCAGGACGAGGGCGCTCGTGCAATATGATTCGATGATGCCGGGATCGTGGGAAGCGAGAATCAGCGAGCGGTCGGCCCGCTTTTCGAACAGCTCCTCATGCGAGCGGCGCTGGAAGCGCTGGTCGCCGACCGCGATCACCTCGTCGATCAGATAGCAGTCGAAATCGACCGCCAGCGACAGGGCGAAGGCGAACCGCGCCCGCATGCCGGCGGAATAGGTTTTGACCGGTTCCGACAGGAATTTGCCGAGTTCGGCGAAATCCTCGACAAAGGCTTTCAGCTCGTCGATCGGCTTGCCGTAGATCCGCGCGATGAAGCGGATATTGTCGTTGCCGGTCAGACTGCCCTGGAACCCGCCGGTAAAGCCGAGCGGCCACGACAGCGACATCGTCTGCTCGATGGTGCCGCGGGTCGGCAGTTCGACCCGACCGAGGAGGCGGATCAGGGTCGACTTGCCGGCGCCGTTGCGCCCCAGCACCGCGATCTTTTCGCCGCGCCTGACCGTGAACGAGATGTTGCTGAGAACAAGATGGGTCCTGCCTTCTTCGGTGCGGTATTCCTTGCTCAGCCCGGTGACCTTGATCATTCGATCTCGATGTGTTTGCGCGCCTCGCGCAGCAGGGCCATGCCGAAGAGGGTCATCGCCGAGAACAGTATCGACAGATAGAGAAGATCGTAGTGGGCGTGCACGACGCGGCCGAACAGCCCCTCGCGGATCATGTCGTAGCATTGGATCGACGGCATGGCCTTCAAGGCAAAGTCGCGCAGCCGCGGCGGCAGCCAGTCCGACAGAAAAAAGAACCCCGATACCGCCATATAGAGGTACGAGATCGGCTGCCAGATCTTCTCGACGAGCTCGGTGCGCTCGCTGAGCCCGCCGACGATCATGCCGACCGCAACCGACCACCAGATCATGTAGAAATAGCCGAGATAGAACATCGACAGGTCAAGCGGCCATTTCAGAACGCCGATGGTCAGGAACAACGCGGCCGAAAAGACGACCGCCATCAAATTCGACAGGATTTCGAGCAGGGCGCGGCCGACGAAAAGATCGAAGATCGTGACCTGTCGATGATAGAGAAGCCCGGCATTGACCCGGATGAACATCAGCATGCGCCCGCCGATATGGCGGAACAGCATCAGCGGCAGATAGCCGCTCCACAAGAACGGGATCATCGGCAGGCCGCGCTCGAACGGCGCCCGCAGCAGCGACCATACGCCGAGAACCGGCAGCGCGAAGGTCAACGGCTCGGCGATGACCCAGGCAAAGCCGAGATTCTGGCGGCCAAATCGGGAGTAGATCTCCCGGATCAGCAGGGCGCCGATAACGCGCTTCTGGACCTTCAGACTGTGCCAGTACATCCGCAATCGCGATCTAGGCCGAGGCGTGTTCGCGCACGCTGGCGACGAGCAGCCAAGCGAGGCCATAGACCAGCAAGCAGCTGATCACGACCAGCGCGAAGTCCAATGTCCGCTCCGGATAGAGCGGATAGTCGGGCAGGTTGGGCTGGGCTATGCGCTCGAGATAGACCTGCTGCCGCTGCGCCTCGAGCCGCGCCGCCTCGAGCGAGGTAAAGGCCGAGGCGAGCGCCCTTTCCGCCAGTTCGCGCTGCAGAATGAGGTGCTCGTACTCGGTCATGCTCGCGACCACCGAATCGGTCTGACCGCTGAGCTTGGCGCGCTCCCGGGCGATCAGATTTTCGAGCGAATCGATCCGTGTCCGGATCAGCGGCAGCTGCGGGCTGTTCGGCGAGGTCCGCAACAGCTCGGAGAGCTGGGCGCGGGCGTTGGCCTCGGCCGTCGTCATCTGCTGGATCAGCATCAGAACGCCGGCCGAGGCCGTTTTCGGGTCGATCATCTTCTGCTTGACGCGGTAAGCGGTCAGCTTGTCCTGGATTTCGGCAATATGATGCTCAACCCGCTCGACCTCGCGCTGCGCGATGTCGAGCGCGTCCCGGCGGGCTCTCGCATTGAGCTGATTGATCAGCTGCTCGCTGTATTCGAGCAGCGCCTCGGCGAGCTTTTGCGCGTCCTTGGCCCGGTAGGCCTTGACCCGCAGCGTCGTCACGCCGGTCTCGGCGTCGGTTTCGACCGATACGAAATAGGTGTAGTGCCGGTACAGCGCCTCGAAATCGGTGCGCCCGAGGATGCCGGGGAAGCGGGTGACAAAATCGCCCTCCGGGCGGTTGAAGATGGCACGCAAATCGTCGTGGTGTTCGAGCTTTCTGACGGCGTCGCGCGACATGATGAAGTCCGCCACCGCCGCGCTGTCGTCGCCGGAGCGGCTCAGACCCGCCGATTGCAAGAAGGCGCTGACCGGGTTCACCTGCACCGATTTCGGGCTGCGGATAATGAACTCGGCCTTCGACATATAGAGATTCGCCGCGATGCCGTAAAAATAGACGCCGGCGATCAGGGTCGGCAGACCGACAATCGCCCAGAACCACAGGTTCAGCGAACGCAGGAAGCGCAGCAGCCGCCCCGCGACCAGGGGCCTAGCGCCGACTCCGGCCGCGATGGCGCGGGCCTGTGTGCGAAGGCGATCGAGCGGGGTGCCGGTTTCTGCCATTCGACGACTCGCCTGGTTGTCTGCAACAATGTGGGCAGCCGATTTTGTCCGCCGTGAGGCGAACGCGAGACCGGCGCAAACTCTCCGCGCGGAGCGCTAATTTATGCGCTGCCGACGGCAAGGGGAAGAGGTTCGTGTCCCTTGCTCAGCGCAGCGCGGCATAAAGCGCCGCCACCCGTTCGCGATAACGGTCGAGCGAGAACAGGGCGGCGCGCTGCCGCCCGCGGCGGGACAACTCGGCCCGCAAATCGGCGTCGGCGACGATCGTCACGATCGCCCGGCGGATCGCCTCGCCGTCATAGGGATCGACCAGCAGCGCCGCATCGCCGGCGATTTCGGGCAGCGCGGCTTCGCGGGAGGCGACGACCGGCGCGCCCAACGCCATCGCTTCCAGAACCGGCAAGCCGAAACCCTCGTAAAGCGAAGGAAAGACGACCGCGCGGGCGCCGCGGATCAGCGCGATCAAACTCGCAAGGTCGAGGTAGTCGAGCCGGCGAATGCGCGCGGGTCCGCGCCCGTTCGCGCTCTGCTCGGCGAGCAGCCGCTGCTCGGCTTCGTTCTGCCATCCCTCGCCGAGAACGATGACGAGCGGCACGTCGACGCCCGCGGCGAGATAGGCTTCGATCAGGCGCCGGACGTTTTTCTTCGGCTCCAGCGCCCCGTAAAACAGCAGGTAGCCGAACAGGTCGAGGCCGAACAGGCCGGCCAACTGGTTGGCGATCGCCGCTTGCGGCCGGGCCAGATGTTCCGCCGGGATGTCAACCGCCTGATAGGTGTTGGTCACCCGTCCTGCGTCGGCGCCGAGCAGCGTGACGATGTCATGCTTCGAGTGCTCCGAGACCGTGACGATGTGATCGGCCTCGGCGGCGATCTTCTTCAATAGGCGAAAAGTCTGCCGCTTGTTGTCGGAGGTCGTGAACGGCAACCGCAGCGGCACCAGATCGTGGATCGTATACAGGTTGGAGGCGGACTTGGCCCGCAGCGGCAGCGGGTAGGTACAGTGCAGGATGTCGGGCGGCGGCGCGAAAGCAAGTTCGACAAAGGCTCCGGTCCGGAAGAAATAGGCGCGGGCATTGGCGAAGAGGTCGCGGACGACGAAAACCCGATCCTGCGCCGGCAAGACGTGCTCGAACTGCCGGGTGATGACCGCGCCGTTCAAGGCGACGGGCAGCGGTTTGACCGGGAAATGGTAACGCGCCTGATCGAACACATAGCGCAAGAGCCGGCGCGGGGTCAGTTTGCGGCGGGGCGATTGCGACGGCCGCTTCTCGTCGAAAAAGACGATCTCGCGCAACAGCGCGTCCTTCGGCGGGGCAAACCGGGAACTATAGACGATTCCGACCTCATGCCCGAGGTCACGGACGGTGCGCGTCAGCAGGCGGGTATAGGTGGCGATCCCGGTCCCCTGCGGGAGCGATAAGTTCAGGCCGTCAAAAACGATTCGCAAAGGCATTCCGTGGAATAAGGGCTGACGCCCGGCTGCGGCGGCCTGCAGCCGGGGCGGCGCCCGGTCGCAGGCATTCCCGGCCTGCACCGGGAAAACAACATCGGCCCGTGCGGGGCTTGGCATTGCCGCGGCCGGCCGGAGATTTTCGTGGACAGGCCGGTTGCGATTGTCAAGAGTAGGCGGCGGATCCGAGGGGGATTGCTGCAACCACCAGCCGAGCCGGGGATGGCGCACAGGGATTGGCCGGCGCTGACGATGGCGCCCGCTTGCGCCGCAGGCGCCGAGCAAGCGGCCGCTTCCCGCGGGATAGAAGTGGCGGGAGCGCCGCTTGCGGCGGCCGCCCTCGCGGCGCTGTTTCCGGATTTCGTGCCGCCGGGCCCGATCCGCCGGGCGGCGGCGCTGGCGGCCTGGGCCGGCTCGCCGGCGGCGGCGCGCATGGCGGCACGGGCGGCGGCGCGGGGGCTGCCCTTTGCGCTGCTCGGCCCCGGGATATTGCGGGCGCCGCCCCGCGACGGCCGTCCCCCGCCGGTCCTGAGCGTCACCGCGCTTTCCCTTGAGGGGCCGCGCTCGCCGGCGGACGGGCTCGATCCGCAGCGCGTGCTGGCCGCCCGCGGCTGGGAAGAAGAGGCTCTGATCGCCCGGGCCGCCGCGGCCCGGCGGCGGCTCGTCGCCGAGCGGCTCGGCGGCGCCTGGTGGGCCGCAGAGGAGGGACTGCCGACGACGGCAGATGCCGCCCTCGTCGTCGTCGGCGAGGCCGGGGCGGAGGAGGGGCCGATGCCGCCGCTCGTCGCGGCGATGCTCGCCGCCGCCTTTGCCGAGAACGCGGCCGGCCGGATCATCGTGCTCGCGCCCGCCCGCCGCGGCCGGCGCGCCCTGCGCCCCCTATTGGAGGGGGCGGCGGCGCGCGGCGCCTTGATCCTGACCCGGCCGGTCGATCCGTGGGCCGCGATCGAGCGGGCCGCGCGGGTTTATGTCGCGGGCGGTGAGACCGGCTTTCTCGCATTGCTCGCCGGCCGTACGGTGCGCTGTTTTGCCCCCGCCTTCTATTCCGGCTGGGGCGTGGCCGAGGACGAGGCCTGCCTGCCGTCGCGGCCTTTCCGGCGCAATGTCGACGAGATTTTTGCCGGCGCCTGTCTGCTCGCGACCCGCTGTCTTGACCCTTATCGGGGAACGGCGAGCGCGTTTGAGGATATCCTCGACATCCTTTCCCTGTGGCGGAGGGTCGAAACGGCGAACCGCGGCATCGCGGTGTGCCTCGGCATGTCGTTGTGGAAGCGCCGTCATGTTGCCGACTTCCTGCGCTCGGCGGCCGGCGCGCCGCCGTTCCGGCGCAGCCTGCGGGGCGCGCTCGCGCTCGCGCGGCGGCGCGGCGGCGCCATCGCGGTGTGGGCATCGCGCGCGCCGGCGGGGCTTGCCGCGGCGGCGCGGCGGTACGGCATTCCGCTCGTTCGCGTCGAGGACGGGTTTGTCCGCTCGGTCGGGCTCGGCTCCGATTTTTTGCCGGCAGCCTCGCTCGTGCTGGACCGCCGCGGCATGTATTTCGATCCCGCCATCAAGAGCGATCTCGAAGTCCTGCTGCGCGAGAGCGCGTTTGACGCGCGGCTGATCGAACGCGCCCGCCGCCTGATCGCGCTGCTCGTCGCGCGGGGGGTGACCAAGTACAACCTGCCGGCCGGCACCCTCGCGCTGGCCGCACCGCCGGGAAAACGGCGCCTGCTCGTGCCGGGACAGGTCGAAGACGATTTGTCGGTGCGCCTGGGCGGCGGCGACATCCAGGGCAATCTCGAGCTGTTGCGCCGCGTCCGGGCGGCCAATCCCGACGCCTTTATTCTCTATAAACCCCACCCCGACGTCGAGGCGGGCCATCGCAAAGGGGCCGTGCCCGAGGCGCTGGCCCGGCGGTTCGCGGATGCCGTCATCCGCGGGGTTTCGACGGCGTCGGCGCTGGATGCCATCGATGAACTGCACACTTTAACCTCGCTCGCCGGCTTCGAAGCGCTGCTGCGCCGGCGCAAGGTCGTCGTCTACGGCCGGCCGTTCTATGCCGGCTGGGGGCTGACGACCGATCTGGCGATGCCCTTTCGCGGGCGGCGGCTGTCGCTCGAAGAGCTGGTCGCCGGCGTGCTGATCCTCTATCCGCGCTACGTCGATCCGGTGACCCGGCTGCCCTGCGGTCCCGAGCTCATCGTCGAGCGGCTCGCCGATCCCGGGCTGTGGCGGGGGGGTGCCTTTGTCGCCCTGCGCCGCTTGGAAGGGGCGCTGAGGCGCTGCGGGCAGGCATGGGCGCTGAAATTTCCGGGCGCCTGAGGCCGATGCGCGCCCCGTTCCGCGTGATCGTGATCACCGGCGCCTCGAGCGGGCTTGGCGCCGCCCTGGCGCGAGCCTACGCCGCACCAGGGGCAACGCTCGGCCTTGTCGGCCGCGACCGCGCCCGGCTCGACGGGACGGCGCGGGCCTGCGCGGCGAACGGCGCCCAGGTCCGGACCGCCGCCCTCGATGTTGCGGATGCGCCAGCGATAGCGGCGTGGTTGCGCGCATTCGACGACGACAGCCCGGTCGAGCTGCTCATCGCCAATGCCGGAACCTCGGCGGGGCCGCCGCCGGAAAGCCCGTCCGAAGGCGTCGAAACCGCCGCGCGGCAGATTGCGACCAATCTGCTCGGCGCGGTCCATACGATCGAGCCGCTGTTGCCGGCCCTGTGCGCGCGCCGCCGCGGCCGGGTGGCGGCCGTCGCTTCGATCGCGGCCTATCGCGGACTGCCCTACAGCCCGGGATATTGCGCCAGCAAGGCCGGGCTGCGCGCCTATGCGGAGGCGCTGCGTGCGCGGCTTGAGCCGTTCGGAGTGGGCGTCACCGTGGTCTGTCCGGGATTTTTCGCTTCGCCGATGACCGATCGCTTCGAGGGTCCGACGCCGTTCCTGGTCGCGGGCGAGAGCGCCGCCCGCATCGTCAAGCGCGGCATCGACCGCGGTCGCCGTCGGGTGACGTTTCCCTGGCCGCTCGTGCGCGGCCTGCAATTCTGCGACCTTGCCCCGGCGGCGATCGGCGATGCGATCCTGCGCCGTTTCCATTTCCGCATTCGTCCGGCCTGAGCGATGCCGGGGAAGGCCTTGCACATCGGCGCCGGCATCGGGCTCGCAATCCTCGCTTGGCTGTTGCCGCGCCGCGTGGCCAGGGCGCGGTGGCGCAGCCTGCCGGCGCTCGCTCTCGACGCCCTGCCGGTAGCGCTGCTGTGGGGGCTGCTGCTGGTCGCCACCGCCCGGCCGCTCTTTGCCGGCTTTGCCGTGCTGGCCCTTATCGGCGGGCTGGCGCTGGCCGATCGGGTCAAACGCGATACGTTGCGCGAGCCGGTCGTCTTCTCCGACATGGCCGAGCTGCCCTATCTCTTCACCCATCCGCACCTTTATCTCCCCTTCGCCGGCACCGGCATGGTGGTCGGCGGGGCGGTGCTGGCGCTTGCGGTCGCCCTGCTGATGCTGCTGCTCGAACGGGCATTGTGGAGCCTGTCGCCGTTGCCGATCGCCGGCGCCGTCGCCTTCGTTTGGGCCGCGGGATGGATGCTTGCCCACGAACCGGGGCTCGGAGCCGCCGCCGCGCTGCTGCGCCGGCTCGGCCCGTCCGGCGATCCGCTCGCCGACAGCGCGCGTCTCGGCCCGATCGCGAGCTTGTTCGTCTACGGCATCATAGCGCGCCAGGAGCGCGCCGTCCGGCGCGCCCGGGTCGCGGCGCCGGCGGTGTTGCCGCCCCGGCTGGAGCGGGGCGCGCCGGTCGTGCTGGTGCAGTGCGAATCATTCTTTGATGCGCGCCGGCTGGCGCCCCGGCTGTTCTCCGGGCTGTTGCCGGGTTTTGCGGCGTGCTGCGCCGACCGCGCCACTTTCGGCCGGCTCGATGTCGCAGGCTGGGGCGCCAATACGATGCGGGCCGAATTTGCGGCGCTGACCGGGATTGCCGACGATGATCTCGGTTACGACCGCTTCAACCCGTATCACGCCTTCGCCCGCGCCGTCGTCGCCTCGCTGGCTTGGCGTTTGCGCGCGGCCGGCTATCGCACGGTCTGCCTGCACCCGTTCGACCGCTGGTTCTATCGCCGCGATCGCGTGCTGCCGGCGCTCGGGTTCGAGCGCTTTCTCGGGCGCGAAAGCCTCGGCGGCGCGCGCCGGCCGCCCTACTGCCCGGATCCCGAGCTCGCCCGGCACGTCTTGCGCCTGCTCGATGCCGAAGGTCCCCGCCTCTTCCTGTTTGCGATCACGATGGGCAATCACGGGCCGTGGTCGAGGCCGGCCGCGCCGCCCGACCCGGAGCTCGCCCGCCTGCTCGATGCCGACGGCCTGCCGCAGGGCGGCGAGCTGTTGTGCTACCTCGACGGGCTGCGAGGCTCGGATGCGATGCTGCAGATCCTGCTCGAAGGGTTCAAGGAGCGCGGGCTCGACGGCCTGCTCGTCTTTTACGGCGACCATCAGCCGAGCCTTCCGCGCGCCTTTGCGCATTTCGGCCTCGCCGACGGGGCCAGCGACTATGTGCTGTGGCAAAATGGCGAAGCGCAGTCGCGCCGGCTTGATCTGCCGGCACACCGGCTGCCGGACCTGATCCTCGAGGCATTGCGCGCGCGGACGCCGATTGCGGCGCAAGCCGCCGGAGCATCCGGCTGAAGCGGCGCCGGCACCGACAAGATCAGCGATGCCGTGAGCGATTTCGTCCCGCCCTTTCCCGAGCGTCCCAAAGAGCCGCTGCCGCCGCTCGCGCTGCTGCGGGCGGCGCGCCGCAACCTGCTCGCGATTTGGCACGAGAAATCGTTCGAATATCAGTTCTTTTCGACCCGGGTGCTGGCCCGTTCGCTGTTCGTCTGCAACAGCCCGGACACCGTCGCCGCCGCCTTCATCAATCATCACGACAGTTTCGAGCGCAAGACGCCGCAGATGCGCCATGCCTTAGCGCCGCTGTTGGGGGACGGGCTGTTCATCAGCGACGGCGAGACCTGGCGGCGCCGGCGACGGATCGTGGCGCCGATCGTGCACGCCTCGCGGCTGCCGCTGTTTGCGCCGGTGATGATCGAAGCGGCGGCGGAGGTCGCCGAGCGCTGGGAGCGGCTGCCGCCCGGGACGCCGATCGATGTCTTGCGGGAAATGGCGACGCTGACCGCCGAGATCATTTGCCGCACGGTTTTCGGGCGGCGTCTTGGCGCCGAGCACGCGCATCTGGTCGCCTCTGCATTCAGCACCTATCAGCGCCTGGTCGGGCAGCTCGACCTGATCTCGCTGCTCGGCCTGCCGGACTGGCTGCCGCGCCTGCGCGCGCCGGCGATCCGCCGGGAAGCGGCGCGCATCCACCGCGTGCTCGACGACATCATCGCCAGCTGCCGCGCGCGTCGGGCGAACGGCGATGCCTCGATGATCAACCTCCTGTTCGAGGCGCGCGACGAGGAAACCGGCGAGACCCTCGACGCTCGTGCCTTGCGCAACGAAGCCGCTGTCATCTTCATGGCGGGCCACGAGACGACCGCCAACTCGCTGGCCTGGACCTGGTACCTGCTGTCGCAGGCGCCGCGGGTCGAAGAGCGGCTGCACCGCGAGCTCGACGCCGTGCTCGGCGGCCGGCTGCCGACCCTCGAGGATGTCCCGCTGCTCGTCTATACCCGCGCGGTCTTCGAGGAGGCGATCCGGCTTTACCCGCCGGTCCCGCTGCTCGGCCGCGAGGCCGTGCGCGGCGAGAGGATCCGCAACCGACCGGTGCCGCGGGGAGCGCTGGTCATCGTCGTGCCCTGGTTGTTGCATCGGCACCGCAAATTCTGGGACCGCCCCGACTGTTTCGTGCCCGAGCGCTTTCTGCCGGAACAGGCCGGGCTGCGCCCGCGCCACCTCTACATTCCGTTCAGCACCGGCCCGCGGATCTGCGCCGGCGCCGCGTTCGGCCAGACCGAAGCGATCCTGTGTCTTGCCACGCTGGCGCAGCGGGTGCGGCTGGCGCTTGCTCCCGGCGCCGTCGTCGCGCCAGTCTGCCGGCTGACATTGCGGCCGGGCGAGCGCCTGCCGATGCTGGTCTACCGCCGCGATGAGGCGCGCACCCAGGAGCGGCTCGCACGATCGGGATTGTCACGCTGATCGTTTCCGGGCAAAGTCCTGCGCAATAACAACAAGGCCGTAACGGCCGTCGACCCGTCGGTCGCGGCGGCGCAGCGGCAGGAAAGCGGCTGACGGCGTTCGGTATTCGGTATTCGCTGATACGGGGAGGAAACGGATGGGAAGCGCCCCACCAGAGGTCCGTCGATGGACAGCCGCCCGGGTCTTGATCCGAGCGGGCCGGGGCGCCGGCGCGGCCGCAGCAGGCTCGCCGCGGACCGCGCGCATCTTTCGCACGCTCGGGCTCCGGCATGCACCGTAGGTGCAGCGCGGAGGACCGCCGCATGGCGGCCAATTCCTTGCGGATTGGCCAAATGCGGCCTGCCCGCCGCAGGCCAGAACGGCGGCCGGCCCGGCATCACGCATCACCGATCAGCAAGGGAGGAACACCCGATGGCAGCAACGCCCGCGAGCGATGCGAGTATGGCTGGCAGCCCCGCCAGCCGCGTCCTCGGCAGCAAGCTCGACAGCATCCCGTTCAGCCCCTACCATATCCTGATCATCCTGGTTCTGGGCCTGGTCGGTTTTGTCGAGGGTTACGATCTGGCGCTGACCGGATCGCTGCTCGTTCTGGCCAAAGCGCCGCTGCATATCACCGCGGTTGAGATCCGCTGGCTGACCATCGCCGCCACGATTGCGGTCGTCGTCGGCGGTTTCATCGCTTCGGCGATCTCCGATCACTTCAGCCGCAAGGCGATCATCCAGATCGGCGTGATCGGCACGACCTTTTTCACCCTGCTGATCCCGCTGGCGCAAAGCGGTTTGCAACTGATCGTGATCCGGCTCTTGACCGGCGTCGGGCTCGGCTTTGCGATCACGGCGCCGTTCCCGATCGCCGCCGAGCTGATGCCGGCGCAGCATCGCCGCACCTACGGGGCGATATACGAGATCATGCTGGCGAGCGCCTTTACGCTGTTGCCGTTTGTCGGCTTTTTGCTCGCCCATAACCCGAACGGCTTCCGATTGATCGCGCTGCCCGGCGGGCTGGCGCTGTTTGTCGTGCCGGTGCTGGTGCATTTCGTAATCCCGCAGAGCGCGCGCTGGCAGTTGCGCCGCGGCCATCCCGAGGCGGCGGTCGAGACTGTCAACCAGTTCATCCGGCGCTGCGGCAATCGCGTGCCGCCGCTGACCCTGTCGGAACTCGGCCCGGATCTCGGGACGGCGCGCGAGGAATTGCCGCCGTTTTCGGCAATCTTCCGGCCGGGCCAGCTGCGCTGGACCACCGTCGGGATCGTGACCGGCATCTGCGCCGGCACATGTTATTATCTGATCGCCATTCTGCTGCCGAAGGCGCTGATCGATCAGGGCGCCGCCGTTCGCATGAGCTTCGGCATCAGCACGATCGTGTTCATGGCGAGCATTCCGGGCAAGGCCTTCAACGGCTATCTGATGGAGCTGATCGGCCGGCGCGGCACGATCGCCTATGCGCTTGGCAGCGCGATCCCCGGCCTGCTGCTGATGGTGACGGCGCATCTGACCGGATCGTTTGCCACCGTCATGATGAGCGCCGGTGCGATGATCCTCGGCTTCACCGCCCTCTCGTGCTTCCCGGCGGTGCGCGTCTATCTGTCCGAGCAGTTCCCGACCGCGTTGCGCGGCCGCGGCAACATTTTCGGCGAGGCTTTCGGACGGATTTTTGCCGGCGTCCTCGCGCCCTTCCTGATGGAGCCGCATACCGGTTCGCCGGGCATCTATTTCGGCACGATCCTCGTCGTCGTGGCGGTGGGTGCGTTCCTGCCGTTGTTGTTCGGCAAGGAGACCGTCGGCCAGCTCGAAATGGTGACCGAGACGGTGCCCGAGATCGCCTGACGCGCAGCGGGGCGGCACGGCCGCCCCGCTAAGCCGACGGCACGGCCTCGCGCGCCGGATCGAGCGCGGTGCCCTGATCGATCGCGGCGAGGCTGATCGCGACCCGAGCGCCGTCGGGTTCAGAATCGCTCGCCCTCACCCGCCTCCTCGGTCCAGCACGCGCCGGTCCGGACGAGCGCTGGAAAGCGCGCCACCCGCGGCGAGGCGGCGCGGCGTGATCGCCAGTTTCGCTCACCACCGGTTGCGCAATTCGCGCAATGCCAGAAATACCGTCTTCGGGTCGGGATTTTCGGGCAGCTCGGGGAAGGCCTCGCGCAGCCGGCGGATCACCGAAGGGCTTGTCAGGCGGAAGAAGGTATTGATCTCCTTTTCGAGCCCGAGCGTGGTGACAAGCGCCTTTGCCGGGTCCTGCTGCTGCACCTGCGGCAGCATTGCCTTCGCCTTCGCATTGTCCGGTTCGCGGTCGAGCGTGAAGGCGAGATTGCGGGCGATGTAATCGTGCCCGGGATAGACCAGCGTGTCGTCGGGCAGCGCCGCCAGCTGCGTGGCGAAGGTATTGTAGAGCTCGTGCGGATGCCCGCCGTTATGGCAATTGCCGGCGCCGGCGTTGAACAGGGTGTCGCCGCAGAACAGCGCTCTCTGATCGCCCCGCGACAACAGGCAGATATGGCTCATCGTGTGCCCCGGCGTATCGAGGCATTCGAGTTCGACCGTCTTGCCGACCCGGATCACGTCGCCGGCCTTAAGCCCGCGGTCAATGCCGGCGATCTTGTCCTTGGCCCTTGCATGTGCAAGCAATTTGGCGCCGGTCGCCCGTATCATCTGGGCGTTGCCGCCGGTGTGATCGCGGTGCTCGTGAGTGTTGAGGATCTGGGTAATCGTCCAGCCTCTGCGCTTGGCGGCGGCGAGGCACTTTTCATGATCGAGAGGATCGACGGCCAGCGCTTCGCCGGTCTCGGCGCAGGCGATCAGATAGTTGAAATTGCGGCCGGCATTCGCGGTCCAGATCTGTTCGACGATCATCGTCTGCCTCTCTCGTGGTCGAGCGCGGGAAGTGTAGAGCCGCGGCGCCCGCCGCACCATGCCCCAGACTCGCCCCTCGCGCTTGCCCGGACAAAGGAGCATACTGGCCGCCGGTGAAGCGGAGGGTCGGTTGCTGCGCGGAAGGCGTATCCTGCTGATCATTGCGGGCGGGATTGCCGCTTATAAGAGCCTCGAGCTGATCCGCCGGCTGCGCGAGCGCGGCGCGGCGGTGCGGGCGGTCATGACCGCGGCGGCGATGCGTTTCATAACCCCGCTGTCGGTCGCTTCGCTCAGCGAGGACAAGGTCTACACCGATCTGTGGTCGCTGACCGATGAGAGCGAGATGGGGCACATCCGCCTGGTGCGCGAGGCCGATCTCGTCGTCGCCGCGCCCGCCACCGCCGATCTGATCGCGCGCATGGCGGCGGGGCTGGCCGATGATCTGGCGACGACGGCGCTGCTGGCCTGCGACAAGCCCGTCTTGCTGGCGCCGGCGATGAATGCGAAGATGTGGGCGCATCCGGCGACCCGGGCCAACGTGGCGGTGCTCGAGAAGCGCGGCGTTCGCTTGGTGGGGCCGGGCTTGGGCGATCTCGCTTGCGGCGAGGTCGGGGCGGGCCGTATGGCCGAACCTGTCGAAATCGTTACGGCGATCGAGCGCCTGTTCGAGACCGACGGCCGGCTGTCGGGTCGCCGTGCGCTGGTAACCAGCGGACCGACCCGCGAGCCGATCGATCCTGTCCGCTACATTTCGAACCATTCCTCGGGCAAGCAGGGCCATGCGATCGCCGCGGCGCTGGCGGCGCTCGGCGCCGCCACGGTGCTCGTCTCCGGGCCGACGCAGGAGCCCGACCCGCCCGGCGTCGAGGTCGTCCCGGTCGAAACCGCGGAACAGATGCTGGCGGCTTGCGAAGCGGCCCTGCCGGTCGATGTGGCGGTGATGGCGGCGGCGGTCTCCGATTGGCGGGTCGAGAGCATCGCCAGGCGCAAGCTCAAGAAGGACGGCCACGCTCCGATCCTGCGTCTTACCGAGAACCCGGACATTCTGATGAGCCTTGCCCGACGCCGCGACAAGCGGCCCGCCCTCGTCATCGGCTTTGCCGCCGAGACCGATGATGTCGTCGAGAACGCTCGCAAAAAGCTGACGAGGAAGGGTTGCGACTGGATCCTCGCCAATGACGTCTCGCCCGGCACCGGCACTTTTGGCGGCGATCGCAACACGGTTCACCTGATCGATGCCGATCATGTCGAAGACTGGCCGGCCATGACAAAGCGGGAGGTTGCCGAGCAGCTCGCCGAACGGATCGCCGCTGCACTTGCTTTAATGGAACAAAAGTGAGCGCGTCTTTCTATCGGAAGGTACAACGACACCGCTTGCCGCCGCCTACCGCGGCGCAACTTGCGGCGACGGCATCCGGATATTGAACGAACGGCGGGTCGGAACATGGTTCGGCTGACGAAAAAACTGCTTTTTGCGATCGAGGCGGTACTGGATATCGCCTATAACGGCGGCACCGCCCCGGTCCGCTCGGCCGAGATCACCGAGCGGGAGGGCATTCCGCGGCGCTATCTCGAGCCTGTGCTGCAGCAGCTGGTGCGGCACGGCATTCTTGTCGGCATCCGCGGTCCGAGCGGCGGCTATCGGCTCGCACGCGAGCGACGGCGCGTCAGCCTCGGCGAGATTGTTCGCATCGTGCGCGGGCTTGAGACCGCCGAAGATCCGATCAGCGATCCGGCCGGCAGCGTGCTTGGCCACAAGGTCGTGCGACCGGTGTGGCTCGAATTGCAGGAAGAGACGATGCGCCGGCTCGACTCCTTGACCATCGAGGATCTCTGCGCGCGCGCCCATCGCGCCGGCATCGCCGGGGGGATTACGGAATACAGCAATTTCGAAATCTGAACCCGCACGCTGTGATTGCGCGAGAGCGGCCGGCGGCTTACATCTGCAGCGGCAATCGGCAGCGCGGACAACAGAGTGGCTTTCAGGCGGCGATGCGGCGAATCCTGCGGCCGCATCTATGATACGATCGTCGACGCGATTGGCGCGACCCCGCTCGTGCGCCTCGAACGGCTGGCGCGGCAGGCCGGCAGCAGAGCCGACATCCTCGGCAAATGCGAGTTCTTGAACCCGCTGGGTTCGGTCAAGGACCGCATCGGGGCGGCGATGATCGCGGCGGCCGAAGCTGCCGGTCGGCTGCGGCCGGGAGCGGTCGTGGTCGAGCCGACTTCGGGCAATACCGGGATCGCGCTTGCCTTCGTCTGCGCCGCCAAAGGCTATCGGCTGATCCTGACGATGCCCGAGAGCATGTCGGTGGAACGGCAGAAAATGCTGAGATTGCTCGGCGCCGAGCTCGAACTGACGCCGGCTGCGCGCGGCATGCGCGGCGCGGTCGAGCGCGCCGAGGAGATCGTGGCCGCGCTGCCCAATGCGTTTATGCCGCAACAATTCCGCAACCCGGCCAATCCGGAAATCCACCGCCGCACGACCGCCGAGGAAATCTGGGCCGATACCAACGGCACCGTCGATGTCGTCGTCAGCGCGGTCGGCACCGGCGGCACCCTGACCGGGGTCGGCACGGCGCTGAAGCCGAGAAAGCCCGGGCTCAAAATGGTCGCGGTCGAACCCGACAACAGCGCCGTGCTGTCGGGCGGGCTGCCGGGCCCGCACAAGATCCAGGGTATCGGCGCGGGCTTTGTACCGGAAATCCTCGATGTCAGCGTGATCGACGAAATCGTCCGCATCGCCGACGATACCGCCTTCCGTGTCGCGCAACGGGCGGCGCGGCTCGATGGGGTGCCGGTCGGCATCTCGTCCGGCGCGGCGCTTGCCGCCGCTCTTGAAATCGGCGCGCGCCCCGACATGGCCGGCAAGAGGATCGTCGTCATTCTGCCGAGTTTTGCCGAGCGTTATTTGTCGACACCGCTGTTCGAAGGGCTTTGAGAGGCGGCCATGGAGCTGACCGAGGAGCAATTCCAGCGCTATGCGCGCCATCTGATTCTCGATGAGGTCGGCGAAGAGGGGCAAGCCCGGCTGTTGGCCGCGCGCGTGCTCGTCGTCGGCGCCGGCGGTCTCGGCTCGCCATTGCTCCTCTATCTCGCGGCGGCGGGGGTGGGCACGATCGGCATTGTCGATTCGGATCGGGTCGATCTTACGAACCTGCAGCGTCAGATCATCCATGCGACCGAGCGGATCGGCATCCTCAAGACCGCAAGCGCGCAGAGGACGCTCGCCGCCATCAATCCCGATGTACATGTCGAGACCCACCCGGTGCGCCTTGACGCCGGCAATGCGCAGGCGCTGATCGGCGCCTATGACCTTGTCGCCGACGGCAGCGACAATTTCACGACCCGGTATCTGGTGAACGATTGGTGCTTCCGTCTGGGAAAACCGCTAGTGGCGGCGGCGCTGTCGCCGTTCGAGGGCCAGCTGTCGACCTTCAAAGCCTATCTCGGCGACGGTCATCCCTGCTACCGCTGCCTGTTTCGCGAGCCGCCGCCCGCCGATATGGTGCCGCGCTGCGAGACCGCCGGCATCCTCGGGGCGGTCGCCGGCGTGCTCGGCACATTGCAAGCGGTCGAGGTGCTGAAGGAGCTGCTCGGAATCGGCGACAGCCTCGACGGCGCGTTGTTGATATACGACGCGTTGCGCGCCCGCTTTCATCGCATCCGCATCACCAAGGATCCGCAATGTCCGACCTGCGCCGTCGCCGTGCCGGCGCCAGCCGGAGCTTGATCCATCGCCGACATCCCCTTATCAAGCAAGGACTGCCATTTCGCCGGGGGGAGGAATGGCCGTTGGCAACAAAGGGCGATCCGCCGGCCTTCTGGGGCTGGCATTTGGCGCGTTCGTCATCGCGGCCCCGCACGCGTCCGCCGCCGCGGGCGAGCCGGCGGCGAAATTGCCGCGTTTTGCCAGCCTGCGCTCGGGCGAGGTCAACCTGCGGGTGGGACCCGGCCGCAATTATCCGGTCAAATGGGTCCTCACCCGCAAGGGTCTGCCGGTCGAGATCGTCGCCCAATTCGAGCATTGGCGCGAAGTTCGCGAGCCCGGAGGGAGCAGAGGCTGGGTCCAGGAGCGGATGCTGACGGCCAAGCGCGCGGTGATGATCACCGGTAAGATCCGCACCCTGCGCCGCGAGCCGAGCGCGGCTTCTGCGGTTGTCGCGCGCGCCGAACCGGGGGTCATTGCGGCGCTGCTCGAATGCCGGGCAGAGTGGTGCCGCATCGCCGCCGGTCACGTGACCGGTTGGATCAGGCGCGACGAGATCTTCGGCGTCCTGCCCGACGAGGGGGTCCGATGAACCGGCCCGAGGGCGGCGGCTCTTGCCTAATCGAAATCCTCGGCGAGCGCGGCCCGCACCGGCTCCGGCATGATTGCGATATGGCCGTAATTGGGGTGATCGAAGCCGGCAAGGATGCGGGTGTGCGGCGTCTTGAAGCGGGCGATCTGGTCGTCGGAAAACGGAAACGTGATGAACTGCACGGCGGATGCCTTGCCCTCGGGCGTCGTGTTTTCCCGGTTGGGATCGGGCAGGCCGCGGATCCGTTCGCCCGCGACTTCAAGAAAGACGTGGTTTTCGATCCCGCCGAGCCGCGCCAGTATCGCGGCGCGCCGCACCGGATCGTCGATCTCGAACATGACCGTGGCGATCAGTTCGCGTCCCTGCGGGATGAGCGGGTTGTAGGCCCGCAGCTCGTCCTCCAGCTGCGCTTCGCCACCCTTCTCGATGTGGAGCATTTCCTGCACTTGGTGCCGCATCGTCGCGAAATTCTCGAAAGAGAAGGTGGCATAGGGGCCGACTTCCAGGCGTCGTCGGCGCTTGAGCGCGGCGATCCGCCGCCGCTCCTCGCCGCGGATGGCGGCGTATTCGGCGGGCGGCAGGATGTCGGCGGGACTAAGGACGCGTTTTTGCCGCAATGGGATCTCACTCATGGCCGCCTCGCGGTGCGTTCTGCCCAGGCTCCGGTAATGCCGTAGGCGCGGGCGAAGAGCTCGATCGGATGCAGCGCGCGCTCGGGCACCGCTTCGCCCGCAGCCATCATTTCCATTCCCTGATGGATATGCATGCCGGCCAGCGGGCATTCCGACGACAAAAAGGTCTTGCCATTCTGCAGCGCCTGGCGGGCGACCGGTCGGCCGACTTTGAGGGCGGTCGCAAAATTCTCCTTGAGCACGCCCCAGGAGCCGCCATGACCGGAGCATCGCTCGATCACGGCAAGGTCGATTCCGGGTATGAGGCGCAGCATTTCGGCTGCCTTCGCACCGATATTCTGGGCGCGGGCGTGACAGGCCAAATGCAACGTGACGCCGCCGTCGAGCGGCCCCAGGCCGGGCGCCAGACCTTCCTTCTTGGCGATGTCGACGATGTACTCGCTGATGTCGAAGGTGGCGCGCGACAGCTTTTCGATCGCTGCTTGCTTGGGAAGGATCAGCGGCCATTCGAATTTCAGCATCAGTGCGCAGGAAGGAACCAGCGCGATGACGTCGTAGCCCTTGTCGATCCACCCCTCCAGCGTCGCCGCCACTTCCCGCGCCGCCGCCGCGACCGCGGCGAGATCACCCTGCTCGAGCTTCGGCATGCCGCAGCAGCGGGGATAGACAACCTCGCTGTCGACCCCGTTCTTGGCGAGCACCGCCCGCGTCGCTTCGCCGATGCCGGGATTGTTGTAGTTGACGAAGCAGGTGGCATAAAGGATGGCCTTGCGGCCGGCGGCGGGGGCGGCAGCATCGACCGGCGGCGATGCCTGCTTCGCCCGCCTTATGAAGGTGCGGGCATGGAATTTCGGCAAGGCCGCCTGCCGGTCGACCCCGGCAAGCTTTTCAAGCAGCCCGCGCATCACGCCGTTCCTGGCCGCCCAATTGGCAAGCGGCGCCACCGCGCCGGCAAGCCGGCCGTTGCGGTCGGTCTCGATCAGGGCGCGCCGCGCCGGTGCGAGGCCGCGTTCCTTGTACTGCACCGCCCGGTAGCGCAGCATCAGATGGGGGAAGTCGACATTGAATTGATGCGGCGGGACATAGGGGCACTTCGTCATAAAGCACATGTCGCACAGCGTGCAGGCATCGGCGACCCGCCCGTAATCCGCCGTCGCCACCGAATCGAGCTCGCCCGTTTCCGAATTGTCGATCAGATCGAACAGGCGCGGAAACGCATCGCACAGATTGAAGCACCGCCGGCAGGTGTGACAGATGTCGAAGACGCGATGCATCTCGGCCTCGGTCTTGGCCCGGTCGGTGAAATCGGGATCCGCCCAGGCGATCGGGTGCCGGATCGGGGCCTCGAGGCTGCCTTCTTTCATTGGCGCCCTCTGATACGCCGTTTCGATAAGGGCGCCGGGAGCAGCCTCCGACCCCCCCGCGGCGGGGCAGAGCCGGCGTGAGGAAGGAGGCTGTTTCCCGGCGAGGGGGTGATGGCCGAACCTATGCCGCCTCCGCTTCAAGGGCGTTGAGCGCCTTCTGGAAGCGACCGGCATGCGAACGCTCGGCCTTGGCAAGGGTCTCGAACCACTCCGCGATTTCCTCGAAACCTTCCTCGCGGGCGGTGCGCGCCATGCCGGGATACATATCGGTGTATTCGTGAGTCTCGCCGGCGATCGCGGAGCGCAGGTTATCGACGGTATTGCCGATCGGCTTGCCGGTCACCGGATCGCCGACCTCTTCGAGAAATTCGAGATGGCCGTGCGCATGCCCGGTCTCGCCTTCGGCGGTCGAGCGGAACACCGCCGACACGTCGTTGAAGCCTTCGACATCGGCCTTTTGCGCAAAATAGAGATAGCGGCGATTGGCTTGGCTCTCGCCGGCAAACGCATATTTCAGATTCTCTTCGGTCTTGGATCCTTTCAAACGCGGCATAGGTCTTCTCCTTGTTCGCCGGAATGGGAACCCGAATGGGAAGAGGCTGGGGGTCCAGCCCCCGTCGCCGATATAGGAATACAAGAGGTTAGGTCAATAGTTTATATTTGTTCTAAAATGTCGCAGTGGTGACAACCCTATCCCCGCGCACGCGCGGAACGCGATCGCGGGCCCGCTGCGCGCCTGGAAAGCGCCCGGGACGATTATGTTCCGTCCCTCACGCGGGCTGCAGGTGAGCGGCGTGGGAGGGGTCTCGACACCGGCCCATCCTGTTATCATCGGTGATTGAAAAACAAAACCTTCCCGCCTGCGAGGAGGCGGGAAGGCATGGAAATTACCGGGCCGGACGCAAGCCCGTCCGGCGGCGCCCGGTGAAGCTATAGATTGGCCTGGAAGTCCGTGTAGTTGCGGACCTTTTTATAGATCTGCAGGCGCTGGCGTTGGCTGTCGGCGACAATGATATTGTCGGTTGCCGGGTCGAACTCGACCGCGGTCGGGAAGCAGAAGCGCCACTGCGGTTCGAGGCTGCGGACCCGGCGGCGCGCCTTGGCCATGTCGGGGTTGGCATCGACGGTCTGCTGGCCCCATTTGGACAGCACCTGGGCATCGCCGATCAGATGGGCGATCGGGCCCCCCTCGGGATCAAAGATGCTGACCCGGTGATTGCCCCAGTCCGTGATGTAGATATCGCCGTCGCTGTCAACGGCGACGTCGGTCGGATGGTTGAGCAGATGCGGTTTGGGATGGCCGGCCATCTCTCCTGCGGCGGAGATGTAGGGTCCGAACATGGTCACCGCATATGCCCCTTCCGGCGGCGTGATCGTCCCGTATTCGCCGATCTGCATCAGGAAGCGGCCGTTGGCGTCCAGTTTCTGGATGCGATGGTTCTTCCAGTCGGCGACGTAGATGTTGCCCTCCTTGTCGACGGTGACGCCCCAGGGCTGGTTAAACTCGCCCTCGCCGCTGCCGGCCCTGCCGCACTTGCCGACAAACCTTCCTTCGGGGGTGAAAACCTGCAGGCGGTTGTTACCGCTGTCGACGACGATGACATTGCCGCTCTTTTCGACCGCCAGGCCGGCGGGGCGCAGCAGTTCGCCGTCGCCACTGCCGGTCGTACCCCATTTGCGGATGAACTTGCCGTCGGGGTCGAACACCGAGATCGTGTTGGTCCATTCATCCGAGCAGTACACATAGCCGCGATCGTCATCGACGGCTACCCCGAACGGCCAGATCGACTTGCCGTCGCCCTCGCCGTATTGGAAAAATTCGGCGAGCAATTCTTCTTCACCGGGTCCGCCAATTTTAACCTTGTTGACGCGCATACCGAAATTGTTCTCGTTGCCGCGATTGGCGGCATAGACCACGCTGTCTTTGCCCAGGCATATCATTTGGGGATAGTTGAAACCGGGCCCGGTGGCCGCGGTCCGCCCGACCGCATGGCTCCAGTCGTATACCCGCCCGCGCGCAACCGTTGTCAGCGGCATCACTCCCTCCTTTGCTTCACGGCGACCTTCCGGGGTTCGGAAGATCCTCGGTCTGTTTTGCGCTGTCGGCGATCCCGGCTTCCGGCAGCCGATGCCGCCGCAAGCCGGGACCTGTCCACCGCCTTCCGTCAGTTCAGGAAGGCCGGTTGCTCAAAGGTGCCGTTGACGATCGGTGCCGGGTTCAGCCCCAGCCATTTGTCGAGGATCGTCGAGTAGACGCCGCGGAAGTCCATATTCGGGTTCAGGTCGCCCTGCACCAAGTGCTCCGGCCTCAGGGAGGGCATTTCGCCATAATGACCACCCTTGACCTTCTCGCCGAGGACGAAGGCGACCCCGCCGGCTCCGTGGTCGGTGCCCGAGCCGTTGTCATGGACGCGGCGGCCGAACTCGGAGAACAGCAGCATGACGACGTTGTCGGCATGATTGTGCTGGCGCAGATCGGTCATGAACGCGTCGATGCCTTCGGACACGGCTTTCCACAGATTGTCGTGCGCCGGGTTCTGGCCGGCATGCGTGTCGAACGTGCTGTGATCGCAATAGAAGATCCGGGTGCCGAGATCGGCGATGTGTACCTGCGCGATGCCGCGCAGCTTGCGGGCGATCGGCGTATCTGGATATTGCACCGTCGAAGTGTATTTCTGCGGCGCCAGTTTGATGATGTCTTCGCCCCGCAGCGAGTCGATGGCGGTCTCGCTGAGATAATCCATCACCGGGCCGCTGCCGATCGCCGGGCTATACATCTTGGCAAAACGCTCGAGCACCTGCTTGCGCTGCTCGCCCTGGATGGTCGGCAGGAACCCGTACTTTTCAAGCGGGCCGGCAACGCAGGCCACCGGCACGCCGGGGCAGACCAGAGCCCGCGGCAGGCTCGGGCCCATGCTGACAACGGTGACCGGGTTCTCCTTCTTCGGATCGAACTCGCGCGCCACGCGGCCGAGCCAGCCCTCGGTCCCGACCTTTTCGGGCTCGCAGGTGTGCCAGATATCCATGGCCCGGAAGTGCGAACGCGGCGAGTCCTTGAAGCCGACGCCGTGGCAGATGGCGAGCTTGCCCTCGTCCCAGAACTTCTTCATCGGCGCCATATAGTCGGGAATGCCGTAGTTCTGATCGAGGTGGATGATGTTGTTGTCCGGGATCCCGACCGCCGGCCGGTTGTCGCGGTACAGCGGATTGTTATAAGGGATGACGGTATTCAGGTAGTCGTTGCCGCCGGTGAGCTGCAGGACGACCACAACCGGGTCTTGTGTTGCGGGCATAGCGTATTCCTCTCCTACTACTGCTCGGTTGATCTTTGATGGTTAGGCAAACTGGTACTCTCTCGTCGCGACGATCAGCTGCAACATCTCGCCGACATGTCGATCGGCGATTTGCGCCTTGCCGTTGTCCCACGAGATCTGACCCCACTCATTGGCCTGCGCGATCAGCTGCTGGCGGGTGTCGGCGCCGACCTCGACCGGGCCGAGCAGGTCGAGGCAGCCATCGACCAGCTGCTCGGGGCTGAGCGAGCCTCTGGCCTTCAACCGCTCGATGATCCGGCGCACCCCCGGCAGCGATGTGTCGCCGATCTTTTCGGCCATAAAGTTGATGCGGGCCATCAGCGAACCGCTGTTGATCCATTCCTTGCCGGTATGCCACCCCTCGACCGAGGGCGGGTTCAAGAGATCCTGGCCCATATAGGCGGTGTTCATCGACAGCTCGCCATAGCCGGGCCGCGGAAGCTCGTGACCGCCGACCAGCCGCAATGTGCCCACGACCACCTCGGCCGGGGATTTGACGTGCTGGAAGCGGGCGTTCTTGAAGAAGTCCGAGTTGAACATGAACCGCAGCACCGAGCGGATGTCATAGTTCGAGTCGCGGAAGACCGCGGCCATCGCGTCGATCGCCTTGGGATCGCGCGGCGGCTCGATCGACCATGCCGGCACTTGCGGTTCATCGGCAACGAAGAAGTTATATAGGTGGCGGCAGATGAACCGGGCACAGGCCGGTTGCTCCAGAATGATATTGATGATGTCCTCTCCGTTGAATCTGCCCTTATGCCCGAGAAACTCCTTCTCGCCGTCGTCGTGATCTTCAGGGCGATACTCGAACTTCCACGGGAAGCGCCCATAAGGCGCGCGCGGAATCTTGGTCTCGAAGGTCCATCCGGTAAAGGCACGCGAGGCTTCCCGAACATCCTTCTCCGTGTAATTTCCGACGCCAAGGCTGAACAGTTCGAGCAGTTCGCGCCCCCAGTTCTCATTGACCGCCGTCCCGTGATTCTGGTTGTTGTCCAGCCAGAAGATCATCGTGGGGTTCTTTGCCACGGCGAGCAGGAGGTCGCGATAATTGCCCATGCCTTGTTCGCGGAACAGATTGATCTGTTCCAGCATCTGATCGTAATTGTCGACCTTGGAATTTCCGGTGGCGAATACATGGTGCCAGAACAGCGCCATCTTTTCTTGCAACGGCCGTTTGGTGTTCACCAGGTAGTACAGCCAGTTGACATTGCCCATCGGCGGCTGCCCACCGGGCAGCAGTGAAGCCGGCTGATAGCGCAGCAGCGTGTAGGCGTCGACCGGCGGCTCCAATTCGGGGTGCAGCAGCTCCTCCACTGTCGCTTCATACCCCTTCCACATGCGCGCCTCGAGTTCATCGCGGCTCGCGCCAAAGCCGGCACGTCGCATCAGATGTGCCATCAGAGCGAGATCGTCTTGATATGCCATGCTCGGCCCTCCTCCCTTTTAGCGATGAGCCAGTCTTGGACCGTGTGCGGGCGTCCCTGCACAGGCTCGGGACACCGCGCTGCGAAACCGCGAGCGAGGATGCGCAAACCCGGCGCCCTTCTGCGCCGTCGATGGTGAGCAGGGCAACGGCTCGGTCATGCCCCAGGATGGCGGCCGCCGCACGGAAGCGCGGCCCTGGAGCGATGCCGCCTGCGAAGGCCTCGTGAGCGCGCCACGACCCATCGTCCCTCACTCCCCTCCGGGAACGGGCAGGTCGCACGATGCGGCCGAGCCGATGCGATTGCGTTAGATTAGATGCGCCCCGGGGGCGAGTCAACGGATCAGAAAAATTCCAAACTACGGGATCGACTACGGGCGGAAACCTGCGTGCCGGGACCCATCAGCCGTGCTGCGGGCGGACGCGAATGACGACGTCGATGCGGTGGATCTCGGTCCCCGCGGGCGGGCGGGGCAAGCCGCTGACCGACAGATGCTCGCCCGGGATATCTTGCAGTCGGCCGGTGATCTCGCAGAAGAAGTGATGGTGATCGGAGGTGTTGGTGTCGAAATAGGACCGGCCCGGCTCGACCACGACCTCGCGCAGCAGCCCGGCTGCGGTGAATTGGTGCAGCGTGTTGTAAACGGTTGCGAGCGAGACCGGGATCGCCGCGGCGATCGCCTCGCCGTGAAGCTGTTCGGCCGTGACATGGCGATCGCCGCCGTCAAGCAGAAGGCGGGCAAGAGCGACGCGCTGACGTGTCGGCCGCAAGCCTGCCGACCGTAAACGAGCCAACACGCTCGCCGAGGCCTGTAAACGCTCCATGCCTCTTATATAGGCGATCTTTATCGCAACCGGGAGCAAAAAATGACGGCTAGATGACGGTTGCGGGAGGTCCCGTTCAATCCCCGGTCTGCAGCCGCTCGACCAACTCCCGCACGGTCGGTATATAGCCGTTCGCATAGAACGGGTCGGTGGCAAAGCGATAGGCGTTGTGCCCGGCAAACATCAGCTGGAATTCGACATCATCCGAGTGGCGGATCGCCTGCAGGGTTTTTTGGATGCAGAAGCTGCGCGGGTCCACCTTCTTGCCGGTCGTGCCCGCCTCGTTCTGAGCCCAGTTCGAAAACAGGCAGGCGCTCAGGCAGCCCATGCAGTTGATCTGATCGGTGCGGATTTCCGCGGCCTTTTCCGGGGTCACGAAGATCAGCGTTGAATCGGGGGTGCGCAGCGCCTCGCTGAACCCCTGCGCAACCCAGCTTTCGGCCGCTTCGCGGTCGTGTTCGGTCAGATAGACGAGCCGGCTGCGGGCGCCGACCCGAAACGGTGCTGTGTGCTCACCCAGCGGCTCGACGCTGTAGGCCACCTGGCGCTGCGAGCGCTCTTCGAGCTCGCGCAGAAAACCGTTGCGCACCGCCGAGGAATAAAATCCGGTGGGGCTGAAGCGGTTCAGCGAGATCTCCCCTTCCCGCAGGGTCAGCAGTTTGCGCTTCCACGCCTCGGGGATCGGGCTTTCCTGGGTGAGCAGCGGCCGCGTGCCGAATTGAAAGGCGATCGGGCCCAGCTCGGGATTGTCGATCCAATCGGTCCATTCGCGCAGACACCATACCCCGCCGGCCATAAAGATCGGCGTCGTCGCCAGCCCGAACTCGACCATCAGGGCGCGCAGGGCGCGCACCCGCGGGTAGGGGGGCTCGGGGCGCTCCGGGTCTTCCGTATTGGTGATGCCGTTATGGCCGCCGGCAAGCCACGGGTCTTCATAGACGACGCCGCCGAGCCATTCGCGGAATTTGTGATAGGCGCGCTTCCACAGGGCCCGAAAGGCTCGCGCCGATGAAACGATCGGATAGTAGTAGACGCCGTAACGGGCGCAGATCTCGGCGATGCGATAGGGCATGCCGGCGCCGCAGGTGACGCCGTGGATCAGGCCGCGGGCGCCTTCGAGGACGCCGTGCAAGACCCGCTCGGCCGCCGCCATCTCCCATAATACGTTCATATGAATGCGACCATTTCCACCTGCCCGCTCATAAGCGACGCGGGCCTGATGGATGCCGCCGGCGATCGCGTAGGCGACCAGCTCCTCGTGTCGCTCGCGCCGGGTGCGGCCGTGATAGATCTGCCGGATAAGCTCGCCGCTTTCGGTGTAGCTGTCGGCGTTGACCCCGGAGAACGTGCCGACCCCGCCGGCGGCGGCCCAGGCGCCAGAGCTTTCCCCATTCGAAACCGAGATGCCCTTGCCGCCCTCGACGAGCGGCAAGACCTCGCGCCCGGAGATCAACAGCGGATTGAGCGGCTTCACCAGATTGCTCCCTGTCGCACCCGGCCGGACAAGGCTAAACCGGCGTTGTCATCGATCCTGCGCCGTCCCTGCGGCGGCAAGAACGCGCTCGGGAAGGTCCGAAAACACGGCACTGACCCCCCAATCGAACAGAAAACGCGCCCGCACGGCATCATTGACCGTATAGGCGAGCACAGAATAGCCGTATCGGCGGATCTCGGCCACGATGGCCGGATGCAGGAAGCGATGATCGGCGTGAATGGTGGCGCACCCCAACCATGCGGCGATCGTTCGCCAATTCTTCGGAACGGTGCGCAGCAACAGGCCGCGGGCGAGTTCCGGCGCCGCTTCGCGGGCGCCCAGCAGGGCCTGCGGCCAAAAACTCGAAACGATCGGCGGCGGCAAAAAGGACGGCCAAGCGCGGGCAATCGTCGCGGCGACCCGCGCGCCGGTGCGGCGGGCGCGCCCGTGCTCGGCCTTCAGCTCGATGACGGCACCAAGCCCGAGCGCGCCGAGCAGCGCCAGCGCCTCTGCAAGGGTCGGCACCCGTTCGCCGGCGAAGGCGGGGCCAAACCAGCTTCCGGCATCATGGCAACGAATGGCCGCAAGCGACAGGGCCGCCACCCTGCCGTGCCCGTCGGTAGTGCGTCCGAGCCAGGCGTCGTGCAGCAGAATCGGCTCGTCATCGGCGGTCAGGCGGACATCGCATTCGACCCATCGGCAACCGAGATGGGCGGCCCGGCGCAGCGCCGCCAGCGTGTTTTCGGGAGCACTTGCGGCGGCGCCGCGATGTCCGATGACCGGCGGCAGCGGAACAGGGGAGGGGGACATCGCGCCCCACGGGCGCCCGGCGCGCTCAGGGAACGGCCTTGGCCGGCTCCGCGCGCTCGGTGGACCGCCGCGCACCCAGATCCTCGCCGGTCTCCTGATCGACCTGGCGCATGCTGAGCTTGACCTTGCCGCGCTCGTCGAAACCGAGCACCTTGACCTTCACCACGTCGCCCTGTTTGACCACATCGGAAACCCGGGCGACGCGCTGCGGCGCGAGCTCGCTGATATGCACAAGCCCGTCGCGCGAACCAAGAAAGTTCACGAACGCGCCGAAATCGACGATCTTGACCACCTTGCCGGTATAGATCTGCCCGACTTCCGGCTCGGCGACGATGCCGCGGATCCAGTCGATCGCGGCTTGCGCGGCGCTGGCGTCGACAGCGGCGACTTTGACTGTGCCGTCATCCTCGATGTCGATCTTGGCGCCGGTCGTCTCGGTGATTTCGCGGATGACCTTGCCGCCCGCGCCGATCACCTCGCGGATTTTGTCCCGCGGAATGGTGATCGTCGTGATCCGCGGTGCGTTTTCGCTGACCGTGGCGCGCGCGGCATGCAGCGCCTTGGCCATCTCGCCAAGGATATGGAGGCGGCCTTCCCGCGCCTGCGCCAGCGCGACCCGCATGATCTCCTCGGTGACCGAGGTGATCTTGATGTCCATTTGCAAGGCGGTGACGCCGCGCTCGGTCCCGGCGACCTTGAAATCCATGTCGCCGAGATGGTCCTCGTCGCCGAGGATGTCCGACAGCACGACAAAGCCCTCCTCCTCCTTGATCAGCCCCATCGCGATCCCGGCACAGGGACGCAGCAGCGGCACGCCGGCGTCCATCAGCGCCAGCGAGGAGCCGCATACGGTCGCCATCGAGGAGGAGCCGTTCGATTCGGTGATTTCGGACACGACCCGGATCGTGTAGGGAAAGCTCTCTTTCGCCGGCAACAGCGGGTGCAGCGAGCGCCAGGCAAGCTTGCCGTGCCCGATCTCGCGCCGCCCGGGGGAGCCGAGGCGGCCTGCTTCGCCCGTCGAATAAGGCGGGAAATTGTAATGCAGCATGAAATTTTCGCGATACTCCCCTTCGAGCGCGTCGACGATCTGCTCGTCCTGACCGGTGCCGAGCGTGGCGACGACGAGCGCTTGCGTCTCGCCGCGCGTAAACAGCGCCGAGCCGTGCGGGCGCGGCAGCACGCCGACCTCGCACCAGATCGGACGAATGCTCTGCGGATCGCGGCCGTCGATGCGGCGCCTCTCGCGCAGCACGGCGCCGCGAACGATCTCCTTTTCGATGTCCTTGAACAGCTTCAGGGCCAGCGCCCGCTGTTCGTCGTCCTCGAACAGCTCGACGATCTTCTGCCGGGCCGCATCGAGCCGCTCGCTGCGATCCCCCTTGCTCTGCTCGCGATAGGCCGCAGCGATCAGCCCCCCCACCTGCTCGCGCAGCGTCCTCTCGATGGTCGGCAGTTCGGGCGGGTCGGGCGGCACCGGCCAGGGGTCGCGCGCACAGGTTTCGGCCAACTCGATGATCGCCTGGATCACCGGTTGAAAGGCGCGATGCCCAAACATGACGGCGCCGAGCATGACCTCCTCGGAAAGCTCGTGGGCCTCCGACTCGACCATCAATACGCCTTCCATCGTGCCGGCGACGACAAGGTCGAGCTTGGAGCGCGGCATCTGCGCCAAAGTCGGATTGAGAACGTATTCGCCGTCGATATAGCCGACGCGGGCGCCGGCGACGGGTCCGAGAAACGGGATGCCTGAGATCGTCAGGGCCGCGGCGGCTCCGATCATCGCCACAATATCCGGATCGTTTTCCAGATCGTGTGACAACACGGTGCAGATGATCTGAGTCTCGTTGCGGAAGCCGGGCACGAAGAGCGGTCGGATCGGCCGGTCGATCAGCCGCGAGACCAGAGTCTCCTTCTCGGAGGGGCGGCCCTCGCGTTTGAAATAGCCGCCCGGGATCTTGCCGGCAGCGAAGCTTTTCTCCTGGTAATTGACGGTCAGCGGGAAAAAGTCCTGGCCGGGCTTGGTTGTCTTCATGGCCACGGCAGTGCACAAGACCATTGTCTCGCCGTAGCTGGCGAGCACCGCACCGTCGGCTTGGCGGGCCAGCTTGCCGGTTTCCAGGACGAGCCGACGTCCGCCCCAGTCCAGCTCCTTACGATAAATTTGAAACATCGGGTTTCTTCCTTCGCGAAAAGCAGGCGGCGACCAGGGACCGGCGGCCGCGAAGGGCGGCATGCCGGCGGCGGTCGCGCGGCGACATCAGCGCCGCAGTCCGAGGCGGCCGATCAGCGCTTCGTAGCGCCGGGCATCCGACCGCTTCAGGTAATCCAACAGCCGGCGACGCTGCCCTACCATGATGAGCAGGCCGCGCCGGGAATGAAAATCCTTCTTATGGGTGGCGAGATGATCGGTCAAATTGCGAATGCGCTCGCTTAAAATCGCGATCTGCACCTCGGGCGAGCCGGTGTCGCCCGCCTTCTTGCCATATTCCGCAATGAGCGCCTGTTTGCGCTCGGAGGTGATCGACATCAATGCAACCCTTTCATTGGCCGTTCATTTCATTGATTGATGATGCGCACCGGCCTGATCTCGCCCGCTTCGATTCTGGCCAGGGCGACGACGGCATCGCCGCAGCGGACGCTGACGATTGTGCCCGGGTCGAGCCGGTCGAGCTTTTCCCGATTGCCCGGATCGAACGGCCGCACCGCTCGTCCCTGGCGCAGGCGCGCCGCTTCCGCCGCCGTCAGGGCCAGGGCCGGGATGTCTTCCAGCGCGGTCTCGATCGGCAGCAGATACCCGCAGGTGGTCAGACTATGCCGGTGCCGGTCGACCATATCCAGCGAAATCGCTTGCGCCTCGCCGAAGCGCCCGACCGACAGGCGGCGCATTTCGACAACATGCCCGAGCGTGCCGAGCGCCAGCGCAAGGTCGTGCGCAAGAGCGCGGATATAAGTGCCCTTGCCGACCTCCGCCTCGAAGCAGGCGTGGTCGCGATCCTCGATCGCAACCAAGCGCAGCTCGAAGATTTCCACGGGCCGTGCGGCCAAGCGGGGCGGCGTGCCGGCGCGGGCCAGGGCATAGGCCCGCCGACCGCCGACCTTGACTGCCGAATAGGCCGGCGGCGTCTGCTGGATCAGACCAGAAAAACGCAGCAGCGCCGCCTCGATCGCGGCCCGTTCCGGCCGGCACGGGGTTTCGGCGACGATCTCGCCCGCGCTGTCGAGCGTGTCGCGGGCAACGCCCCAGCGCACCCGGAAACGATAGCGCTTGCGGCCGGTCATCGCGTAATGGGCGGTTTTCGTCGCTTCGCCGAGCGCCAGCGGCAGCACGCCGCTGGCCAGCGGGTCGAGGGTCCCGGCATGCCCGACCTTGACCGCCAGCATGCGGCGGATGAGGCCGACGACGCGATTGGAAGTCATGCCGCAGGGCTTGTCGATGACAAGCCAACCGTGCGGACCGCCGCTACCCGGCATCGCCGTCCTCTTGCGCCGTGTCGGCCGGCCGCTCGAGGTCGCGCTCGACCTCCGGCCGCGCCAATAGCGCGGCGATGCGCTCGGCGTGGTCGAAGGAACGGTCGAGCGCAAAGGTCAATTCGGGGACCCGGCGCAGCGCGACCTGTCGCGCCAGCCGCCCCTTCAGGTATGGCGTACAGCGCTTGAGCCCCGCCATGATCTCCCCGACATGGGCGCCGGCGAGCGGCATGACATACGCCTTGGCGTTGCGCAGATCGGCGGAGAGCGTCACCTCGCTGACGGTGATGTTGGCGTCAAAGAGCGCCGGATCGCGGCATTGACCGGGCCGCAGCAGCTGCGAGAGGGCATGGCGCAGCTCCTCGCCAAGGCGCAACCGCCTTTGCTCCGCTCCCCGATCGGGCCGTGCTTCCCGAACCAGCGACTGCCTGTCGCGTCGCGTTCGCGCCATGGCTTCCGTTAAGCCGATGTCACCGGCTTCACCCCCGGCAACTCGATAAGAGGCGGGGCAGCCCTGCAATCTTCACTGCAGGGCCCGCGTGACCTCTTCGACTTCGAAGCACTCGACCACATCGCCGACCTGGATGTCCTGATAATTCTCGAAGGCCATGCCGCATTCATAGCCTTCCTTGACTTCGCGAACCTCGTCCTTGAAACGCTTCAACGTCTTCAGCGTACCTTCGTGAATGACGACGTTGTCGCGCAGCAGGCGCACTCTGGCGCCGCGCCGAACCGTACCCTCGGTGACGAGGCAGCCGGCGACTTTGCCGACCTTGGTGATCGTGAAGACCTCGCGGACCGAGGCATTGCCGAGGAAACGCTCGCGCAAGGTCGGGGCGAGAAGGCCCGAGAGCGCATTCCGCATGTCCTCGATCAGCTCGTAAATGATCGAATAATAGCGGATTTCAACGCCGTCCCGCCGCGCCAGATCGCGGGCCTGCGGGTTGGCGCGGACGTTGAAGCCGATGATCAGCGCATTCGAGGCCTTGGCGAGAATGACATCGCTCTCGTTGATGCCGCCGACCGCCGAATGCAGCACGCGCACCGAGACTTCATTGGTCGAGAGTTTTTCGAGCGAGCCGACGATCGCCTCCAGCGACCCCTGGACATCCGACTTGACGACAACCGGCAGTTCCTTGGCGGCGCCGGCCGCGATCTGCGAGAACATCTGCTCGAGGGTGCCGCGCACTCCGGCCGCCGCCTGCGCGGTGCGCCGGCGGCGCTGGCGAAAAGCGGCGATATCGCGGGCCCGCCCCTCGCTTTCGACGACGACAAAATCATCGCCGGCGAGCGGCGTGCCATTGAGCCCGAGGACCTCGATCGGCGTCGAGGGGCCGGCTTCGCGCTGGATGCGGCCGCGGTCGTCGACCAGGGCGCGCACCCGGCCCCACTCGCCGCCGGCAACGAAAATGTCGCCGACCCGCAAAGTGCCGCGCCGGATCAGCACGGTGGCAACCGCCCCGCGCCCGCGCTCGAGCTTGGCCTCGAGCACAACACCTTCCGCCGGACGGTCCGGGTTGGCCTTCAGATCGAGCAGTTCGGCCTGCAGCAGGATCGCTTCTTCGAGCTTGTCAAGATTGATCTTTTTGAGCGCCGAGACCTCGACGTCGAGGACTTCGCCGCCGAGCTTTTCGACGACGATCTCGTGTTGCAGCAATTCCTGGCGAACCCGGTCGGGGTTCGCCTCCGGCTTGTCGATCTTGTTGATGGCGACGATGATCGGCACCCCGGCCGCTTTGGCGTGACGGATCGCCTCGACGGTCTGCTCCATGATGCCGTCATCGGCGGCCACGACCAGGACGACGATGTCGGTGACATTGGCGCCGCGCGCCCGCATCGCGGTGAAGGCCTGATGTCCGGGCGTATCGATAAAGGTGATCTGTTTGCCGCTTTCGAGGGTGACCTGATAGGCGCCGATATGCTGCGTGATGCCGCCGGCTTCGCTGCCCGCCACGTCGGTGTGGCGCAGAGCGTCCAGCAGCGAGGTCTTGCCGTGGTCGACATGGCCCATGACGGTGACGACCGGCGCCCGCGGCTTCAGCGCTTCCGGGCGATCCTCCTCGCCGCGCAGGCCGATCTCGACATCGGCCTCCGAGACCCGCCGCACGCGGTGACCGAACTCGCTGACGACAAGCTCGGCGGTATCGGCGTCGATCAGCTGGTTGATCGTCGCCATCACCCCCATGCGCATCAGCGCCTTGATCACGTCGGCGCCGCGCTCGGCCATGCGGTTTGCCAGTTCCTGTACGGTGATGGTCTCGGGAATGACGACGTCGCGGACGACCTTGACCTGCTCCTGCTGGCTTTGATGCAGCCGCTGGCGTTCGCGTTCGCGGGCGCGCCGCACCGAAGCGAGGCTGCGCACGCGCTCGTCTTCTTCGTCGAGCGCGCGGGTGACGGTCAGCTTGCCGGCCCGGCGCCGCATCTCTTCGCGCCGGCTCGGCGCCGTCGGCTTTTTGACCTCGACGCGCGCGCCGCGCCGCGCCGCCGGCTTTTCTTCCTCTTCTTCCTCTTCTTCCTCTTCTTCGACCAGCGCGGCGACCTTGCCGGCGGCGGCCAGCGCCGCAACCTTGGCGGCCGCCGCCTTGCCGGCCCGCTCGGCCACCTCGCGCCGCGATTCCTCCTCCTTGCGCCGCGCCTCCTCTTCCTCGGCCCGGCGCCGCGCCTCCTCTTCCTCGGCCCGGCGCCGCGCCTCCTCTTCCTCGGCCCGGCGCCGCGCCTCCTCTTCCTCGGCCTTGCGCCGCGCCTCTTCCTCGGCCCGGCGGCGCGCCTCCTCGGCGGCGCGCTCCTCTTCCTGCCGGCGCCGATCGGCCTCGGCGGCAAGGGCGGCGCGCCGGCGCGCTTCCTCGTCGGCCTTGCGGGCATCCTGCAGCGCGCGCACCCGCCCCGCCCGCTCCTCGGCGGTCAGGGTGCGGGGGGCGATGACCGGGCGGCGGACCGGCTCGGCCGCCGCCGGCCGCGGCGCCGTCGGCTCGCGCGCGACCGCCGGCGCGGCCTCGGCCCGCGTCGGCTCGGCCGCGCCGGGGACGAGCGTGCGCTTTTTGCGGACCTCGACGGTGACGGTCTTGGAGCGCCCGTGCGAGAAGCTCTGGCGCACCTGCCCGGTCTCCACCCCTTTGCGCAGCTCAAGCCTGCCGCCGGGGCGGCTCAAAGTCAGAGGCCGTTTCTGTGGTTCGTTTGCTTCGCTCATTTCACTCCAATACCATGATCCTGCCGCGCCGGCCGCTCCGGGACGCGCTCTCTCGCCTGTTCGACCACCGCCCCCGCACGAAAGCCGACGATCCTTGCCGCCTCGGTAAGCAAGCGCGCGCACAGCGCTCCGCGACCGAGCGCGGCGTGAACCACGCGCTCGCGCCCGAAGGCCGCGCCCAGCTCGGCCGCGGTCAAGACCATGGCCAGCGGCAACCGGCGCGCCAAACCCGCGCTCTTGTGGCGGGCATCCGGCGCACCGTCGAGGGCGAAAAGGACCACACCGGCCATTCCGGCATCCACCGCCGCGCGCACCTTGTCAAAACCGCCAACCGCGCGGCCGGCCCGCCGGGCGAGGCCGATCGTGTCACGACAGCGTTCCGCCAGCAATTGCTCGACGCGGTCGGCAAGCCCCGGCGGCACCGTCACGGGCCGCCGCGCCGCCCGCGCGAAGAGCCGCTTTGTCACCGCCTGCTCCACTATATCCCGGCGGGGGATCAACCACAAACCCCGTCCGGGCAGACGGGCGGCGACGTCGGGGGTGATCTCGCCGCCAGGTCCGACCACGAAGCGCAGCAGGGCGGAGCGGTCGCGGATTTCACCGGTCACGAGGCACCGCCGCCGCGGCCCGCATCGGCGTTCCTCGTCGGCCGGCGGCGCGTTGATTGGCTCTGAAGCCGTCGTCCTACTCCCCCTTGCCGGCTGCTTCATCCGCGAACCAATGGGCGCGCGCGCGCATGATCAGCGCATTCGCCTGCGCCGGCTCGAGCTTGGCCCCGGCCTTGTCGGAGCCGCTCAGCAATTCGAGCAGCTCGTCGCTGGCCAACCCGGCGAAATCGTCGAGGGTCTTGATGCCTTTCTCGCCGAGCGCGACGAGCATGCCGGGAGTTAATCCCTCGAGTGCGGCGAGCTCGTCGCTGACCCCCAGCTGGCGCCGCCGCTCCTCGTATTCGCGGTCGCGCCGCTCGAGCGCGTGACGGGCGCGCTCCTGCAATTCGGCCGCCACCTCCTCGTCGAAGCCTTCGATTTCGGCGAGATCCTTGAGCGGCACAAAGGCGACCTCTTCGAGCGAGGTAAACCCCTCGGTCACCAGCAGATGCGCGATCACGTCGTCGATGTCCAAGGCGTCGATGAACATCTGACTGCGGCTGCGGAATTCCTCGGTGCGCCGCTCCGATTCCTCGGCCTCGGTCAGGATGTCGATGTCCCATCCGGTGAGCTGCGAGGCAAGCCGAACATTCTGCCCGCGGCGGCCGATCGCAAGGCTGAGCTGATCGTCGGGCACGACCACCTCGATGCGGCGTTGCTCCTCATCCATGACCACCTTGGCGACCTCGGCGGGGGCAAGGGCGTTGACGACAAAGGTGGCCGGATCGGCCGACCAGGGGATGATGTCGATCTTCTCCCCCTGCAGCTCGCCGACGACCGCCTGGACGCGGCTGCCGCGCATGCCGACGCAGGCGCCGACCGGATCGATGCTGCTGTCGCGCGAGACCACCGCGATCTTGGCGCGGCTGCCGGGGTCGCGCGCCACCGCTTTGATCTCGATGATGCCGTCATAGATTTCCGGCACTTCCTGCGCAAACAATTTGGCCATGAATTGCGGATGGGTCCGCGACAGGAAGATCTGCGGCCCGCGCGGCTCCTGGCGCACGTCGTAGATGTAGGCGCGCACGCGCTCGCCTTGGTGGAAGTTCTCGCGCGGCAGCAGCTCGTCGCGACGCAGCATCGCTTCGGCGCGGCCAAGATCGACGACGACATTGCCGAACTCGACGCGTTTGACGAGCCCGTTGACGATTTCGCCGACGCGGTCCTTGTATTCAAGATATTGTCGCTGGCGCTCGGCGTCGCGCACCTTCTGGACGATGACCTGTTTGGCCGTCTGCGCGGCGATGCGGCCAAAATCGATGGGCGGCAGCGGATCCGTGATGTAATCGCCGATCTCGGCCTCTGGATTGAGCCGCTGCGCCTCGGCCAGCGTGATCTGGGTCGCCTCATTCTCCACCGATTCGGCGACCTCGCGGAAGCGCAACAGGCGGATCTCGCCGCTCTTGCGGTCGATCTCGGCGCGGATATCGTATTCCTGGCCGTATTTCGAGCGCCCGGCCTTTTGAATCGCCTGTTCCATCGCCTGCAGGACTTCGTCGCGATCGATGCCTTTGTCGCGCGCGACGCTTTCCGCGACCTGCAACAGCTCGGGGCGGGCGTAGGTGGCGGTGGTTTGCATGGCGTTCTCGAACTTGCGTGTTCCGGGGAAGTGCGGTTAGGGTTTGCGCTGCGCGGCGGCGATCAGCTCTTCGCTCAAGACGAGTTTGGCGCGCAGAATGGCGGCGAAAGGCAGGCGCGTCTCGCCCGCCGCGGTCATCAGGCGCACCTCGCCGGCGCTGGTTCCAAGCAGGCGGCCGCGAAACCGCCGGCGCCCGGCAAGCGGCTCGTTAAGCTCGATCTTGGCTTCGAACCCGGCGAAGCGATCATAGTCCGCCTTTTCCACCAGCGGACGATCGATGCCGGGAGAGCTGACTTCCAATATGTAGGAACCGGCGATCGGATCGGCAACGTCGAGCAGGGCCGACACCGCACGGCTGATCTCGGCGCAATCCTCGACGCTCATCGGCACCTCGTCGCGCCGCTCGGCCATAACCTGCAATGTCGCACGGCGGCCGCCGGTGAGCATGACCCGCACCAAGCGGTAACCCATCGCGGACAGCGACGGCTCGATCAGCGCCGCGATGTGGCTCGTATCTACCAAGAAGCTCCGATCCTCCGCAGCTCGCCTGATCCCGTCGAAAGCAGCTCCCAATGATAAACAAAAGGTGGGCCGCCGGCCCACCCATAAAGGCGGTCCGCCGCGCGGACCTATGCCATGGCCAGCAATATAGTCGGAACCGCTCGCCCCGCAAGAGGATCGCTCGCTGTTCATCCGCTCCGCGGCCGCCTTTCGGCGCGCAGGAATACCGGGGTGCGGCCGGCGGCGCGCGCCTTTTCCTCATAGCGCGTCATCGGCCAGTCGGGCGGGCGCTCGCGCCAGTCGCAGGGGCGGCGCGCCAGCCATTCGAAATCCGGATGTTCGCTCAGATGCTGCAGCATCCAGACGAGATAGCCGCGGTCATCGGTGGCAAGGCGCAGCTCGGCCCGGTCGGTCATGGCCGCGGCGAGGCGATCGAGGTTTTCGCGCGTAATCAGGCGGCGCTTCCAGTGACGCCGCTTGGGCCAGGGATCGGGAAACAGGATGAAGACCCGGTCGATCGAACAAGGCGGCAGGCTGGCGATCAGCAGGCGCGCGTCGTCGCTGAAAATCCGAATGTTGTCAAGGCCCTGGCGCGCGATCTGCGCGATCAGCCTGGCGATGCCGTTCTCGAACACCTCGCAGCCGATGAATCCGATCTCGGGATGCTGCGCCGCCTGAAAGGCAAGATGCTCGCCGCCGCCAAAGCCGATCTCCAGCCAGATCGGGCGCGGGGCGCCGGCGAACAGCGCCTGCGGGACAAGAGGGCCGCAGGCGGGGAGGGTGACGGCCAGACGCGGCAGCAGCTCCGCCTTGAGCCGTCGCCGCTCCGGGCGCAGCGGGCGGCCGCGGCGGCGCCCGAACAGAACGCGACGCTGCTGCTGCTCGCCGCTCAAGACGCCTTCAGAACAGCCGCCGCAGCGTATCGGCGAGATCGAGCCTTTCCCAGGAGAAGCCGCCATCGGGTTCGGGCGGGCGGCCGAAATGGCCGTAGGCGGCGGTGCGCGCATAGATCGGCTTGTTGAGCCCCAAATGCGTGCGGATGCCGCGCGGGCTGAGATCCATCATGTCCTGCAGCACGCGCGACAGTTTCTCCTCGTCGACCTGACCGGTTCCAGCGGTGTCGATATAGACCGAGACCGGCCGCGAAACGCCGATCGCATAGGCGAGCTGGATCGTGCAACGCTCGGCCAGCCCGGCGGCGACGACATTCTTGGCGAGATAGCGGGCGGCATAGGCGGCGGAGCGATCGACCTTGGTCGGGTCCTTGCCGGAAAAGGCGCCGCCTCCATGCGGGGCGGCGCCGCCATAGGTGTCGACGATGATCTTGCGGCCGGTGAGCCCGGTATCGCCGTCCGGCCCGCCGATCACGAACCGCCCCGTCGGGTTCACGTAGAAGTGCTCCTCCTCGCACATCCACCCCTCGGGCAGAACATTGACGACGTGCGGTCGCACGATTTCGCGGACCGCCTCCTGATCGAGATAGGCGGCATGCTGGGTCGACACGACGACGGCGGTGGCGCGCACGGGTTTGCCGCCGGCATAGAGAAGGGTCACCTGGCTCTTCGCGTCGGGCCCCAAATTCGCGGCCGCGCCCGAATGCCGCGCCTCGGCGAGCGAGCGCAGGATGGCATGCGCGTAGTAGATCGGGGCCGGCATCAGCTCGGCGGTCTCGTTGCAGGCATAGCCGAACATCATGCCCTGATCGCCGGCCCCTTCGTCCTTGTTGCCGGCGGCATCGACGCCGCGGGCAATATCGCTCGACTGGGCGTGGATCCGATAGTCGATCGTCACCCGCTCCCAATGAAAGCCTTCCTGCTCGTAGCCGATGTCGCGAATCGCGTGCCGGGCGACATCGGCCAGCACTTCCCGGCCGATATGGGCGGGGCCGCGCACTTCGCCGGCGAGCACCACCCAGTTCGTCGTGGCCAGCGTCTCGATCGCGCAGCGCGACTCGGGGTCGGCCGCAAGAAAGGTGTCGAGGACCGCGTCCGAAATGCGGTCGCAGACCTTGTCGGGGTGGCCTTCGGAAACCGACTCGCTGGTGAAGACGTAATCGCGCGTGGACACAACCATGTCCTTGATCCGACGGGCAAACGCCCTTTGCCAAAGAAGGCCCGAACCGGCGATCCGGGCATCGCAGCTTTCTCGCAGGCTTGCCGCGCTCTCGTCAATCCCGAAACCGGCGCGCCTGTCGCGCCGGCAGACGCCTATTTCTCCGCCATGCGCTCGCCGCCGCTGGAAAGCGCCTTGGCCAGATCGAACAGGCGGCGGCGGATCGCCGGATCCTCGATCCGGTAATAGGCGTTGACGAGCTCGATCGTTTCGCGCTTGCGCAGCGGATCGGAATCAAAGGCCTCGCCGCCGCCCGGTTCGGCGCAGCCGGCGGGAATGGCGGGGGCCCGCACCGGGTCCATGTCGTCGAAGAAAAACGACACCGGAACATCCAGGACCCGACTCAGATCGTGCAGCCGGCTCGCCCCGATACGATTGGCCCCCCGCTCGTATTTCTGCACCTGCTGGAAGGTGAGGCCGATCGCCTCCCCGAGCTTCTCCTGGCTCAGCCCGAGCATGTTGCGGCGCAGCCGGACGCGGGCGCCGACATGGACGTCGATCGGGTTCGGCTTTTCGCCTTTGCGGCGGCCGGGCCGCCGGGCCTGTTCCTGCGTCGCCATAGTAGGTGGATCGCCCCTGTCCAAAGACAACGTTCAATGTTCATAGATCACACAAGCGGATGCGGTCAATGCCGAGCTTCAACCTTGGATTAAAGGTTGCGCCCCCCGTTCGACATTCGCGAGCAGGTATTTGCATCCCGCCGCCCGCTTGTCAGCGCAGCCGCAATACCACCGGCACCGCGGTCAGCAGCAGCAGACCGACCAGAGTCAGATCGCCCATTCTGGAATAAAGAGTGCGCGCGCCCGCCTTCGGCAGCACGATGTCGGCGTAGCCGATATCATCGAGGTCGAGCCGTGCCAGGACGCGGCCCTCGGGATCGACGACGCCGCTGATCCCGTTATTGGCGACGCGGACAAGCGGCAGACCCTCCTCGACGGCCCGCGCGCGGGCGATTGCGAAATGCTGATAGGGACCCGAGGTGCGCCCGTACCAGGCGTCATTGGTCAGGTTGAGAATCCATTGGGGCCGCCGGTTCTCGTCGACCACCGCCCCGGGGAAGATGACCTCGTAGCAGACCAGCGGAGAAAATGCGGGCAGGCCGGGGAGGGCGATCGTCTGCGGTCCCGGTCCGGCGGAGAGGTCGATCATCCCGGCGGTGATCTTGCGGATCGGCAACAATTCGCGGAACAGCGCCGGAACATATTCGCCGAACGGGACGAGATGCGACTTGTCGTAACGGGCGAGAATCTGCCCGCGCCCGTTTACCGCCTCGATGCTGTTCCACAACTTGACGATCGGGCCGGGCGGCGGGTTTGCCCGCAACGCCCCGGTGATGACATATCCCCCTTTCGGCGCGACGGCCGCGATCGCCTGGCGGGCCGGCCCGTCACGCCCGATCAGGAACGGCACCGCCGCCTCCGGCCAGAGCACGGCTGCGAGCGGATGCGCCGACGGCACCCGGCTCAGCGCGATCAGGCGGCCGAAATTGCTGCGGGCGGCGGCGGGGTTCCATTTCAGCCGCTCGGGAACGGAGGGCTGCACCAGACGCAGCCAGATCCCGGTGTCGGCGGCGGGCGCGCGTTCGAGCCGGACGGCTCCGGCGATGGCCGGCCCGAGGATCAGCAGCGCCGCGGCGATGACGGGCGCCCGGCGCCGGCTTGGCGCCACCGGCGCCAGCAGGGGCGTGCCGAGCAGTGTCAGTAGAGAGGCGGCGAGCACGCTGATCAGCGAGAGCCCGTAGATGCCGATCCAGGCGACGCTTTCGAGCATCGCGAGAGCACCGGGAAAGGCGCCCGCCCAGGCGTAGCCGATCAGGTTCCACGGAAACCCGGTAAAGGCGTGGCCCCGGATCCATTCGGCGATGGTCCAGCAGATCGCGAAGGCGCACACCCGCGCCGCCGGCGGCAGGCGCAGATGGCGCGTGGCCAGATGGGTCGCGGCGAGAGCCGCGCCCGAGTAGAGGGCAAGCACGACCGGCAATCCAAGGGCGGCGACCGGGACGAGCCACCAGAAATCTCTCAGATCGACGAACAGCGCGGCGGCGATCCAGTAGAGCCCGGCGAGGAAGAAGCCGCAACCAAAGGCCCAGCCCAGGGCGAACGAGGCCCCCGGCCCGGCGCTTCCTTCATCGAGCCACAGCAGTCCGGGAAACGCCACTGCCAGCAGCGGGGTCAGATCGATCGGGGGCAGTGCGCCGGCGGCGCTGACCCCGAACAGAAAAGCCAGCCCATAGCGGCGCCAGCCGACCATCCCGCCCAGCTGCTGGGCGAAGCGGACAAGCGGAGTCTCGACCCGCGCGCCGGGCTGTATGCGCAGCAGCGCCGGCTCAGTCATTGCCGCTATCCCGCGCGGGCGCCGCGGAAGGCGGCAGGCGCACGCGCAACCGCTTGATCCGGCGCGGATCGGCGTCGAGCACCTCGAATTCGAGGCCGGCGGGATGGGCGATGACCTCGCCGCGCTTGGGCACGCGCCCGACCAGGCTCGAGACGAGGCCGCCGAGCGTATCCACCTCCTCCTGCTCGCCTTCCGGGCGCAGCCGCGTCCCCTGCCGCTCCTCCAGCACCGCGATCGGCGTGCGGGCATCGGCGATCAATGTGCCGTCCGGGCGTTCGACCAGCGGCGGCGCGAGCGTCACATCGTACTCGTCTTCGATCTCGCCGACGATTTCTTCGATCAGGTCCTCGATCGTGACGAGGCCGTCGATGCCGCCAAATTCGTCGACGACCATGGCGATATGGGTGCGCGCTTGGCGCATCTGCACGAGCAGGTCGAGGATCGGCACCGAAGGCGCGACGAACAACACCTTGCGCAGCAACGGCAACAGGCTGGGCTCCCGCCGCTCCGCGGCCGGCGCCAACAGGTCCTTGACATGAATGAAGCCGACCACGTCGTCGAGCGTCTCGCGATAGACCGGCACGCGCGAATGGCCGTGCTCGATCATAAACCGGATGACCGCCGGAAACGGCGTCTCGACGTCGAGCGCCACGATATCGACGCGCGGCACCATGGCATCTGCGGCGTTCCGATCATGGAGATGCAGGATATTGCCGATCAGCACCCGCTCGTGCGGGGTGAGCGGGCTCGGCCTCTGCTCTTCGATCATCTCGTCGACCGCTTCGCGCAGAGTATTGCCCTCGCGCGGGCGCCGGAGCAACCGCAGAAGGTTGCGCAGCGGGGCAAAGGAACGGCCGCGCGCAGGTTCGTCGCTACTGTCTGGCGGCTCGGGGTCACTCATCGGTAACGGGACCTCCCTCGACCGCTGCCACGGTTTCGCGATAGGGATCGGAAACCCCCAACCGCTGCAGTATCGCGGTTTCTAAAGCTTCCATCCGCCGCGCCTGCCGCTCTTCGGCGTGATCATAACCAAGAAGATGAAGCACGCCATGGACGACGAGGTGGCGAAGGTGATCGGCGAACGGTTTTTGCTGCTCGGCCGCCTCGCGGGCGACGGTCTCAAAGGCGAGGACGACGTCGCCAAGCGGCAGCGGCGCGACGGGGCCGGCGGGCTCTCCGGCCGGGAACGACAGCACGTTGGTAGGCGCGTCGCGGCCGCGAAAGCGGCGATTGAGGCGGCGCTGCTCGCAATCGTCAGTGAGAACCAGGGAGACTTCGACTTCGGATTTCAGATCCAGCCAGCCCAGCGGCACGGCCAAGGCGAGGGCCTCGCGCGCCGCCCTGCGCACTAGCAGCGGCGCCGACGGGCAAGCCTGCCGCCAGCCGCCGCCGCGCAAGATGACGGCGATCCGCGGAGCGGGGCGCCTGTTACCGCTCCCGATTGCCCGCACGCGCCCTCGGCGAGGGCCGCCGTTTCCCGTCTCTGCCGTGCGTGATCGCCTCACCGGCGCAGAGCTGGGCATCACGGCAGGCCGCCCTCCGCCCTCTCCTCACGGGGCCGCTCGCGCTGCTCGTAAGCGCGTACGATGCGGGCGACAAGCTCGTGCCGCACCACGTCGCGCTCGTCGAGACGGACGACGGCGATGCCGGCGATGTCGTGCAGGGTGTCGAGCGCCTCGGCTAGACCCGAGCGGGTTCCGGCGGGCAGATCGATCTGGGTGGGATCGCCGGTCACCACCATGCGCGAGCCTTCTCCAAGCCGTGTCAGGAACATTTTCATCTGCACCGGGGTCGTGTTCTGGGCCTCGTCGAGGATGACGAAGGCGTGTGCCAGCGTGCGCCCGCGCATGAAGGCGAGCGGCGCCACCTCGATTTCGCCGGTGCCAAGCCTTCTGGCGAGTTGTTCGGCCGGCATCATGTCGTTGAGCGCATCGAACAGCGGCCGCAGATACGGATCGACCTTGTCGCGCAGATCGCCCGGCAGAAAGCCGAGCCTTTCCCCGGCTTCGACCGCCGGCCGCGACAGGATGATGCGCTCGACCCGGCCGGTCATCAACAGATCGATCGCGGCGGCGACGGCAAGATAGGTCTTGCCGGTGCCGGCCGGGCCGAGGGCAAAGACCAGCTCGCTCTCGCGCAACGCCTTGATATACGCGGCTTGGCCCGGCGAGCGCGCGGCGATCCGTCGTTTGCGCGTGCGAAACGCCGCCTCCTCGCGCCACAGGCTGCCGCTATTGTCGGCGATTTCGGCCTCGGCGAGCCGGACCGCCGCCTCGACCGCCGGCGGATCGATCTCCTGACCGCGTTTGAGCCGATCATAAAGTTGCGACAATGCGAGCTGGGCGGCGCCGGTCGCGGAGGCCGGCCCGGAAATCGCCACCCGATTGCCGCGGGTAACGAGGCAGACGCCGAGCAGCCGCTCGATGCGGTCGAGGTTCTGATCGCGCTCGCCGTAGAGCAGCGGCAACAGCAGATTGTCGTCGAATTCGAGTTCGCTCCTCGCGAGGGCGGGCATTTCGGTGAAGGCACGGGAGGGAATCGCCGTCATATTGCCTCCGCTGCTGGGGGGCCGCCGGATGAGCTCGCACCGGACGCCGCCACGCCGGCCAAGCTGTTCTGCCCGGCGCCGATAATCCGCACCGGGACGATATCGCCGATCCGCTCGGCCGCGGCCCGAACATGCACGCTTTGCAGATAGGGGCTGCGCCCGACGAGCTGGTCCGGATGCCGGCCCCGCTTTTCGAACAGAACCGGCAACACCCGGCCGATACAGGCCTCGTTGAAACGGCGTTGCTGCTGCCGCAACAGGGCCTGCAAGGCGGCAAGCCGCTCCTCCTTGACCGCTTCCGGCACCGGCGGCAGGGCGGCGGCCGGCGTGCCCGGACGGCGCGAATATTTGAACGAGAACGCCTGGGCAAAGCCGATTTCCGCGACAAGCGCGAGGGTCGCGGCGAAATCGGCGTCGCTTTCTCCCGGAAAGCCGACAATGAAATCCGAGGAAAGCGCGAGATCCGGGCGGGCGCGGCGCAGGCGTTCCACAATCCGCCGGTAGTCGTCGGCGGTATGGCGCCTGTTCATCGCGGCGAGCACGCGATCCGAACCGCTCTGTACCGGAAGGTGCAGATAAGGCATCAATTGCGGCACGTCGCGATGGGCGGCGATGAGCCCTTCGTCGACATCGCGGGGATGCGAGGTCGTGTAGCGGATGCGTGCGAGCCCGGGGATCTCGGCAAGGCGGCGTATCAGATCTCCCAGCCCCCGGCTGCGCCCGTCAGCATCGCGACCGTGATAGGCATTGACGTTCTGGCCGAGCAGGGTGATCTCGCGGGCGCCCAGCGCGACCAGCTGCCGCGCTTCGGCCACGACCTCCGCGACCGGTCGGGAGTATTCGGCCCCGCGCGTATAGGGGACGACGCAGAAGGTGCAGAATTTGTCGCAACCCTCCTGCACGGTCACAAAGGCGGTGACCGCCGAAGGCGAGCGGGGGCGCGGCAAATGATCGAATTTGGGCGCGACCGGAAAGCTGGTGTCGATGATCGCGGCGCCCTTGGCCCGTGCCGCGCGAGCCAGCAATTCCGGCAGGCGATGATAGGTTTGCGGGCCGAAGACGATATCGACAAACGGCGCCCGCCGCTTCAGCTCCTCGCCTTCGGCCTGCGCCACGCAGCCGCCGACGGCGATCGTCAGCGTTTGGCCGCATCGCGCTTTTGCGGCCTTCAGTCGACGCATCTGGCCGAGCTCGGAATAGACCTTCTCCGCCGCCTTTTCGCGGATATGGCAGGTGTTGAGGACGACCAGATCGGCCTCCTCCACCCCCTGCGCCGCAGTAAAGCCGAGCGGCGCCAGCAATTCGGCCATACGCGCCGAATCATAGACGTTCATCTGGCAGCCGTAGGTCTTGATGAAGACGCGTTTTGTCAATCCTTTCCGATCTCCTGCACGAATGCCGACCCCTTCAGGATGCGGCGATCGCGGCGGTCGCCGCATCCGGCCTTGGCCGCCGCCCCGTCAAGGCGGCGGCGACCCCGCCCGCGACCCGCTCCTGACAATACCGTGCCAGCGCTTTGCGCGAACCATAATCGGCGGACACAATCGGAGGGTGGAACTCGACGACCGTCTCGACCGTCCCCAGCCCCAACATGCGCCACAAATGGGGCGCCAGGCTCATCGCGCCGTACCAGGCCAAAAGCGGCCGCAAGCCGCGCCCGAGCGGGATGCCGTCCAGCCGCGTGTAAGCGATCGAGACCGGTTGCACGACAACCGGCCTGCCGGCCACGCTGTGCTGGGCGGCGGCGAACAGGGCGCTTTTGAACGGCAGCACGCGATTGCCGTCGCCGCTCGTTCCTTCCGGGAACAGGATCAGTGCATCACCTTTGGCAAGCCGTGCCAGAATGGCATCGCGCTGGGCTGCGACGCTGCCGATCCGCCGGTCGACAAATACGCTCTGTTGCAGCTTGGCAAGCCATCCGAACAGCGGCCAGTTCGCGACTTCGGCCTTGGCGACGAAAGAGGCGGACAGCAACGAGCCGAGCACCGGAATATCGATATAGGAAACATGGTTGGCGGCGAACAGAAGGGGCCGCAGCGGGCTCGGGCAGCCGATGCGGCGCACGCGCAGGCCGAGGATGCGGCAGCACCAGCGATGGTAGAAGACCGGCAGGCGACGCGTCCACGGGCGCCGCAATACAAGGCCCAGCCCCTGCACCGGCATCAGGCTCAGGGTCCAGGCGAGATAGAGCGCGATGCGCACGATCCTCAGCGTCGATGAGCCCATCGGATCGGGCGCCCCATATGGCCTTGGGACTGCCGCATGTAATGGCGTGAATACTTTTGCGTCACGAGATCGGTCCTGACGACGATGCACACGTCGGTGGTATTGAACTGTTCGTCGATGACGGCGCCGTCGCCGACGAAGCCGCCGAGGCGTAGATAGCCCTTGATAAGCGGCGGCAGCGCCGCCAGCGCCTGCACCGGATCGAGGGCCTGGGCCGGGCACCGATCCATGCTGACGTAACGTTCCGCAAGCGCCCGCGGGCGCAACTCCGGCGGCGCCAGCCGATAGTGGTGCAGGTAGGCAAGCGGCACCGCGAGCCTGTCGGGATCGGTGCCCGGCAGACTGGCACAGCCGAACATCAGCGTGATGCCGTAGCGGAAGACGTAGGCGGCGATGCCGCTCCATAACAGCTGCAGCACCGGCCGCGGCCGATACGCGGGATCGACGCAGGAACGGCCGAGTTCGAGGATCTCCCCGGGATAGGCCAGCAGCGGCGCGATATCGAATTCGCTTTCCGAGTAAAAACCGCCGAGCTGCCGCGCCATCTTCCGGCGGATCAGGCGATAGGTGCCGACGATCCCGTCTTTGGCGCCGCGGCTACGGTCGAAGACCAGAAGATGGTCGCAGACCGCGTCGAAACGGTCGGCGTCGCGCCGGCGGCGCGCCATTTCCGGCAGCGGCCGCGCCCCCATTTTCTCGTAGAAGATGCGGTAGCGCAGCGCCTGCGCCGCCTCGATATCGGCGGCGCTCTCGGCCAGGCGCACCTCAAACCGGCCGGACCGTGCCGGAGCAGTCAGCAGGCCGGCCTTCTCCGCCGCGGGCGCGATCGCAACCAAGCCGTCCTTCGCCAATGCGGCCGGCGCGGCGGCGCTCACCTTGATCGATCCCGCGGCCCCGGGGGCGCAGGCCTCATTCGCCCTCGGACTCCCGTTTCCTGTGGCGCGGCACGGCGTAGAGCTCCAGGCGGTGGCCGACAAGGACATAGCCGAGCTGATCGGCCACCGCTTCCTGCAGTTTTTCGATCTCCTCGTTGCGGAATTCGATCACCTCGCCGGATTGCAGGTCGATCAGATGGTCGTGATGAGCGCTCGGCATCTCCTCGTAGCGCGAGCGGCCGTCGCCGAAATCGTGACGCGCCAGGATGCTCGCCTCTTCAAACAAGCGCACGGTGCGGTAGACGGTGGCGATGCTGATGCGCGGATCGATCGCGGTGGCGCGGCGGTAGACCTGTTCGACATCGGGATGGTCGGCCGATTCCGACAGCACGCGCGCGATGATCCGGCGCTGCTCGGTCATCTTCAAGCCCTTATCGAGGCAGAGTTGCTCCAGACGCGAAATCATCGCGCATCCATCGCTGTGACGTTCTCACCCCACTATACCTCAAACCGGCAGGGACGCCTATCCTCGCCGATCGGCCCAGCCGTCGCGCCTGCGGCCGCCAAGCTTATGTCCGCGGGCGGCGGGCCCGGGTGCCAAGGCCGATATCCTTGGCCAGCTTGCTGCGCTGGCGGGCGTAGGCCGGCGCCACCATCGGGTATTCGGCCGACAAACCCCAGCGCTCGCGATAGGCCTCGGGCGTCATATTGTGGGCGGTCTTCAGATGCCGCTTCAGCATCTTCAGCTTTTTGCCGTCTTCGAGGCAGGCGATGTAGTCGGAATGAACCGACTTCTTGACCGGCACGGCCGGCTGCGGTCGTTCGGCCGACGGCGCCGGCACATTTCCGATATTTGCCAGCGAATTGTAGACCTGATTGATCAGCTGCGGCAGATCGCTGACAGGAACCGTGTTGTTCGACACGTGCGCGGCAACGATTTCCGTCGTCAGGGCCAACAAATCGCTTGTCTGATCAGTGTTGTTCATAGCGATGATCCGAGCATCCCATAGCTTTTAAAATATAAGTAATAATCGGCGGCGTGGCAATATGGTCTACGACCGGTTTTTTGCAATGTCCGCTCGAGCGATGCCGCTCCGACAAGGTGAACGAAACGAGCAAATACAGGGATTTCGATGTGAATTCAAGTTGAGTTTGGGGATGAGAGGAGGGGGAGCCTGAGTACAAGCGCATCGACAAGACGCCGACCGCGGCGGTAGTAGTCGGCGCGCCGGCCGATCGCGACAAAACCGTGGGCGGCGTAAAGCGCCGCGGCGGCCTTATTGTCCACCGCCACTTCGAGGACCAGCGCCCGCGCCCCGCGCCGGCGCGCCTCCTCTGCGGCGGCGGTCAGCAGGGCCGTGCCGGCGCCGCGCCGGCGGCGGCCGGGAACGACGCCGAGGGAGAGGATCTCGCATTCGCCGCCAAGGTCGAGGGCAAGAGCAAAACCGACCGGCACGCCGCCCTGCCAGGCGAGGAGGCCGAAACAGCCAGGCATGCCGAGGATCGCGCCGCAATCGGCTTCGTCCCATGGATCCTCGGGAAAACACAGGCGGTGCAGCCGCGCCAGCGGCGCGGCGGCGCCCGCCGGCACCGGTTCAATGCGATAGCTCACGCCGGCGGCAGCTCATGGGAGAGCCCGGTTTGGCAGGGTGAGATCGGGCGGGCGCAGATAAAACGGCCGCGCGCGCTCCTCCCGCATGCCGGCCCGCCAGCGCGACAGCGCCGCCCGCCACACGCCCCTCGCATCGGGCGGCGAGCCGGCCAGCACCGAGACGCGGCGGCCCGCCAGCGCCGGCGCCGCCCGCTGGACGGCATCGCCGGCAACCAGCAGCGGCGCCTCGCCGACAGCGGCCGCGATCATCGGCGCCAATTGCGCCGGCATGACCGCGGCCGGCGCGGCGCAGGGCTGGCCCGAGCGGTCGAACAATTGCGCGTAAAGATCCTCGCGCCGGGTCTCAAGGACGACGAGCAGCGCGCCTTCGATGGCGGCCGCGCGCAGCGCCGGACCCGCCGCGACGGCCTCGAAGGTGGTGACGCCGAGCAGCGGCTTCCCGAGCGCCAGCGCGATCCCGCGCGCCGCCGCAAGGCCGGCGCGAATGCCGGTAAAGCTGCCGGGCCCGACCGTTACGGCGACCATATCGAGCGCCGCGGCGGCATATCCGGCCTCGCCCATCGTCCGCTCGATCAGCGGCATCAGCCGCTCGGCCTGGCCGTGCGCCGTCTCGCAGCGTGCGGCCGCAAGCAATTCCTCGCCGGCGGCAACGGCGACCGAGCAGGCAAGACCCGCGGCATCAAGCGCCAGCACAACGGGGGAGCCGCTCATGCTATGCCGGCGCCCGGCCCCCTCTCTGCCCCGGCCGGGGCAGAGAGGGGGCGAAAACGCAACCGCCGCGATCCCATCATCGCTGAAAACGGACGGCTGTCATGGAGTGCCTTGTCGAAATCAGCCCGGCAAGCCACGGCGTGGTGCTCGATATCGCCTATGCCACCGCCGATAATTTCACCGGCCGGCCGGTCTATGCCCGGGCTGGCTGTTATCTCCACCCGGCCGCCGCGGAACGGCTGGAAACGGCGGCGGAGCTCGCCCGCCGGCTCGGCCTCTTGCTGAAGATCTTCGACGCCTTCCGGCCCAGCGAGGCGCAATGGCGGCTGTGGGCGGCGCGGCCGGATCCCGAATTCCTCGCCGATCCCCGCCGCGGTTCGCCGCATTCGCGCGGAGTCGCCGTCGATCTGACGCTGGTCGCGGCGGACGGTACGCCGCTCGACATGGGAACCCCTTTCGACGCCTTTACGCCGCTGTCCCATCACGGCGCGCCGCAGCTGCCCGTCGCGGCGCAGCAGAACCGGCTGCTGCTGCTCGGACTGATGAGCGCGGCCGGCTGGGATTTCTACGCCCGCGAATGGTGGCATTATCAACTGTTCGAACCGCGGCGCTATCCGCTGTTGAGCGATAGCGTGCTGCCGGTTCCGATGATGGCGGGCTGATGCCGGGGGCATCCGCCCTCTCCCGCCCCGAGGACCCCTCGGGGCGGTTGTGCTTGCGCTCACACTTGGCGAACCTCGACGACCTCCGGAATGTAGTGGCGCAGCATGTTCTCGATGCCGGCCTTCAGGGTCGCGGTCGAGCTCGGGCATCCCGAGCACGAGCCCTGCATGGTCAGATAGACGACGCCGTCCGCGTAATCGTGGAAGATGATATCGCCGCCGTCCATCGCCACCGCCGGACGCACGCGGGTTTCCAGCAGCTCCTTGATCTGGGCGACGATCTCGTCCTCTTCCTCGGCGGCGGGGGCGGCCTCCTCCTCGGCCTGCGGATCGAGCACCGGCTGACCGGTCGTGAAATGTTCCATGATGGCGGCGAGGACTGCCGGCTTTAGCTGGTACCAATCGGCCTCCTCGTGCTTGGTCACGGTGATGAAGTCGCTGCCGAGAAAGACCCCGGCCACCTGCGGCAGCGCGAACAACCGGTCCGCCAGCGGCGAGCGTCGGGCCGCCGCCCGATCGGGGAAATTGGCGGTGCCTTTCTTCATCACCACGCGGCCCGGAAGAAATTTCAGCGTCGCCGGGTTTGGTGTCTGCTCGGTCTGGATGAACATGGCGCGCTCCGCAACAGCAGGAAGAAGAGGGCACGTTTTAGCTTGGCGCTCGCCGCGCCGAATCAACCCCAAAGAGGCTCACGGTCGCAACAGGCCGCTGATGTCCTGAACCTCCCGCAAGATCGGCTCGGCGATCGCGCGCGCGCGCTCGGCGCCGCGGCGCAGGATCGCATCGATATGGCCGGGATCGGCCATCAGGCGTCGCATCTCGCCGCCGATGCGGCCGAGAACCTCGACCGCCAGATCGCTCAGGGCCTCCTTGAAGCTTGAAAAGTTGCTGCCGGCGAAGCGGGCCAGCGCCTGTTCGCGCGAGAGGTCGGCGAGGGCGGCGTAGATGCCGATCAGATTGTCCGCCTCGGGCCGTCGCTCCAGCGCGGCGAGAGTGTCCGGCAGCGGCTCGGGGTCGGTCTTGGCGCGGCGAATCTTCAGCGCGATCGTATCGGCGTCGTCGGTCATGTTGATGCGCGAGTAATCCGAGGTATCCGATTTCGACATCTTCTTGGTGCCGTCGCGCAGGCTCATGACTCGCGTCGCCGCGCCGAAGATCTGCGGCTCCGGCAGCGGAAAGAAGTCGCAGCCGTAGCGGCGGTTGAAGGCGCCGGCAATGTCGCGGGCAAGCTCCAAATGCTGCTTTTGGTCCTCGCCGACCGGAACGTGCGTCGCTTTGTAAGCGAGAATGTCGGCTGCCATCAGGACCGGATAGGCATAGAGCCCGAGCCCCGCCATCTCGCGCCCTTTGCCGGCTTTCTCCTTGAACTGGGTCATGCGGTTGAGCCAGCCAAGCGGCGTGAGGCAGCCGAGCAGCCAGGCCAGTTCGGCGTGGGCCGAGACCATGCTCTGGTTGAAGATGATTGAGCGCTCGCCGTCGATGCCGGCGGCGAGATAGGCTGCGGTGACCTCGCGGGTGTGCCGGCGCAGCGCATCGGGATCTTGCGGCAGGGTCAGGGCGTGCAGATCGACGATGCAGAAAATGCACTCATAGTCGTATTGCAGCGCCACCCAATTGCGGATGGCGCCGAGATAATTGCCGAGATGGAGATTGCCGGTCGGCTGGACGCCGGAGAAGATTCGATTCATCGGACCTCGATGCGCGACGGTGGGGCGCCTTTATCGCCGCCGGACCCTGCCGGTTCAAGCCGGTTGCCGACGCAGCCGGGCCCACAGATCCCGCCGGTCGACGATGCCGAGGGCGAGGGCGAAAAGCAGGAACAGGGCGACGCCGGCGCCGATCAGCGCGGCCAGCGCGCCGGCCCGCACGAGCAGCGGGCCGGCGGCGAGCGCGGCGGCAAGAACGATCCGCAGCAGCGCCACCGCCGCCCCCATGCCGGCGGCGGCGGCGGCCATCCGCGGCAGGTTGCGCCGCGCCCGCCGATCGAACCCGAAATGGCGACGCCTGATCAATAACACAAGCAGGGTCAGCGCGTTGACCCAGCCGGCCGCAGTGGTCGCGAGAGCGATCCCGACATGCGCCAGCACCCGCATCAAAACGAGGGTCAAAGACAGGTTGACCAGCACCGCCGCAACCGCGACCCTGACCGGCGTGGCGGTGTCCTGGCGGGCAAAAAAGGCGGGGGCGAGCACCTTGACCAGCACGAAGGCCGGCAGACCCGCGGCATAGGCCATCAGCGCGGCGGCGGTGGCCGCGGTGTCGGCCGCGCCGAAGGCGCCGCGCTCGAACAGCACCGATACCAGCGGCCTGGCCAGAACCATGAGCCCGACCGCCGCCGGCAAGGCCAGCAACAGCGCCAGTTCGAGCCCGCGATTTTGGATCGCGACCGCCTCATCGGAATGCCCGAGCCGCACCTGACGCGACAGCGAGGGCAGAATCGCCGTGCCGACGGCGATGCCGACGACGCCGAGCGGCAGCTGGTTCAGCCGATCGGCGTAATAGAGATACGACACCGAGCCGCCCGGCAACAGCGAGGCGAGCGCGGTCGAGATCAGCAGGTTGAGCTGGGTGGCCCCGGCGCCGAGCGCAGCCGGCGCCATCAGGGCCAGAAGGCGGCGCACCTGCGGGGTCAGCCGCGGCCGCGGCAGCCGCAGGGCAAGCCCGGCGCGGGCGGCGCAGACGGTCAACCACAGAAACTGGGCCAGCCCCGCCCCGCTGACCGCCCAGGCGAGGGCGTGCCCGTCATGCCAGCCGAAATGGCGGGTCGAGAGCAGCGCGGCGATCAGCGACAGGTTCAACAGGATCGGGGTCGCCGCCGCCGCCGCGAAACGGTCGAGCGAATTGAGCACCCCCGCCAGCAGCGCGGCGAGGGCGATGAACAGAAGATAGGGAAAGGTGATCCGCGTCAGCGCGACGACCAGCTGGAATTTCGCCGGATCGGCGGCAAAGCCGGGCGCGATCGCCCGCATCAGGGCAGGCATCAGGATCTCGCCGAGCAGCACGAAGCCGAGCAGCGCGGCGAGCAATACCGCCAGCGCATCCTCGGCGAAAAGACGTGCCGTCTCCCTGCCGCGCTCGGCCATGGTGCCGGCAAACAGCGGCACGAAAGCGGCGCTGAAGGCGCCCTCGGCAAACAGGCTGCGGAACAGATTGGGCAGGCGCAGGGCCACGAAGAAGGCGTCGGCAACCGGCCCGGCACCGAGGATGGCCGCGGTCAGGATGTCGCGGGTAAAGCCGAACAGACGGCTGACGAGCGTGTAGGAGCCGACCGTCGCGGCGGAGCGGAACAGGGCCATGCCCTTCGATGTAGAGTAAAACGGCGGGCGGGGAAACGCTGAACCCGCCGGCGCCAGTTTGTGGCGGCGGGCGCGGCATCGGTCCGCCGGGCGGAAAATTTCCACGCCGCCGCCGCTCCGCCCGGCTTGTCTTTTCCCCGCCGATCGGTAACCGTTCCGCGGTCGAGAGGCGGAGGCGGGGATGGCTAGGATCAAGATGGGGGTCGTCGGCTGCGGCGGCCGCATGGGCAGGCGGCTGATCGCCGAGATCGCCGCGACCGCGGGTTGCGCCGTCGCCGGCGGCAGCGAAGCGCCCGGCAGCGGCTACATCAATCAGGATATCGGCGAGCTCGCCGGTATCGGGCGGATCGGCATCCCGATCGGCGAGAACGTCGAAAAGCTGATGCGCGACAGCGATGTCGTCATCGAATTCACCTCGCCCGAAGCGACCGCCGCGCATGCCGCGCTCGCCGCCGCCATCGGCAAACCGATGGTGATCGGCACGACCGGCCTGTCGGCCGAGCAGGGCGAAGCGGTACGCCGCGCCGCGCGCACCATACCGCTCGTATGGTCGCCGAATATGAGCCTTGGCATGAACGTGCTGCTGGTCGTCGTCGAGGAGGTGGCGCGTCGGCTCGGGGCCGATTGGGACGTCGAGATCTTCGAGATGCATCACCGCGGCAAGGTCGACGCCCCTTCGGGGACGGCGCTCGCCCTCGGCCGGGCGGTCGCCAGCGGCCGCGGCGTCGTCCTCGAAGAGGTGGCGCAGCGCGCCCGCGACGGCATTACCGGCCCGCGCCGCAAAGGCGATATCGGCTTTGCGGCGCTGCGCGGCGGCGATGCGGTTGGCGACCACCACGTCATCTTCGCCGGCGACGGCGAGCGGCTCGAACTGGTCCATCGCGCCACGACCCGCGCGATCTATGCCAAGGGGGCGGTGCGGGCGGCGCTGTGGGTGGTCGGGCGCCCGCCCGGGCTTTACAGCCTGAAAGAGGTAATGGGCCTGTGAGCGCTCTCACCCTTCGGAATTGGCAGGGTTGAGAGCTTCCCGCCAGCGCCCGAGCGCCGCGCGCAACGTGGCGGCCAGCTCGCGCCGCCCCGCCGGCGCGAGAAAGTCGCCGATCGCAAGGCTCTTGCCGTGCGAGGCGATGAAAAGGCGGTTCGAATCGTCCGGACGTTCCTCAAGAATGACGCGCAGCCAGAACGGCTGGAACCGCCAGACCTGCCGATCGCCGCGCACGCCGATGCGTTCGACGGTGAAAGCGTCGCCGGCAAGGCGCAGCGTCTCGCGCTGGCGCGCGCTGCGATAGCTGAGGCGGAAGGCGCAATAGACGAGCGCGACGTCGAGGCCGAAAAAGCCGACCACCGGCCAGGCGCCGATCGCGACAAAGCCGATTCCGACGGCGAGGCTCAGCAGCCCGAGAGCCAGCATCAGGGCGCGGAACCCGGCCGGTGGCAGGCTCCTGTGCGGCAGCAGGATGCGCTCGAAAATCAGCGTATCACCGTATCCGGGGCCAGCACTCATCGCGCCGCAAACATAGCGCCGGTGCCGGCGCTCCGTAAAGCGGGCGCCCGGCCTTGCCGCGGGCGCGCCTGCGGCGGGCATGCTGCGGAGAGGGGATCCCGTCCGCCGCGAAATGTTCTAGAGTGGTCGCCATGGCCGGATTTTCGGACAGCGAAGCGCGCGAGTTCTATCGGCGGATGGCGGCGGCACGACCGGAGCCGGCTACCGAACTCGGCTATCGGAACCCGTTCACCCTGCTCGTCGCCGTCGTTCTGTCGGCGCAGGCGACCGATGTCGGCGTCAACAAGGTGACGCCGGCTCTGTTCGCGCTCGCCGATACGCCAGCGAAGATGCTGGCCCTGGGCGAAGAGCGGCTCAGCAGCCTTATCCGCACGATCGGCCTCTATCGCACCAAGGCGAAGAACCTGATCGCCTTGAGCCGGATCCTCGTCGAGCAGTATGGCGGCGAGGTACCGCGCCGCCGGGAGGCGCTCGAAGCCCTGCCGGGGGTGGGGCGCAAGACCGCCAACATCGTGCTGAACGAGGCTTTCGGGGAGCCGACCATCGCGGTCGACACGCATGTCTTCCGCGTCGCCAACCGCACCGGCCTTGCCCCCGGCAAAACCCCGCGCGCGGTCGAACAGGCGCTGCTCGCGGTCACCCCGCCCGAATACCGGCGCCACGCCCACCACTGGCTGGTCCTGCACGGGCGCTATGTGTGCACGGCAAAGAACCCGCGCTGCCCGCAGTGCATCGTCGCCGATCTGTGCCGCTACGAGGCCAAGACTACCGCCGCCGAACCGCTCGCCGCTCGCCGCCGCCGCGCCGCGCGGGCTCGCGGCGCCTCCGCTCTGCTCGCAGAGCGCCCGGACGAAACGCCGGCCGCCGGCCTCACTCGGCGGCGCGGGCGCTGGTCACGCCCGTAAGCGTCTCCTGTTCCGGCTGCGCCTGGACGTCGCCGGAGATCTGACCGCCGCACTCGATCTCGATCTGGCCGTAGCGAATGGTGCCCGAAACGCGCCCGCTCGCCCGAATCAGAAGCCGTTTCCTGACCGTCAGATTGCCTTCGAAGCGGCCGCGGATCTCGGCCTCTTCGATCGAAGCCGAGCCCTTGAACAGGCCGGTCTCGGAGATGTCGACATCGCGGCAGTTGGACAGATTGGCCTCGACGCTGCCTTCGATGACCAGCTTTTCGCACGAGGTGATCTCGCCCGACAGGCTGATATCGCGGCCGACGATCAGCTTGCGCGCCTCGGCGTCATCGCCGCGCCGCACCGGTGCGGCCCCCGGCGGCTCGCCGGGGCGGAGCGCCGCGCGCGCCGGCTCGGGAGCGCGCGGCGGCGATGCGATGGGCTTGCCGGCGGCGGCCGGGTTCGGCACCGGTCCGGGCGGCCGGGCCGGCTTCATCGGGATGCCCAAATCATCTGACGCATCGGCCATTTTCGGATCCTCTGCTTCGGTTCTTTTGCGGCTGAACATCGATTCAACATCCGATCGCTATGGTGGAAAGAAGGGCTGACGCGACAATGCAGGCCGGATTCGCAGGATCGGCCCCCGGCCGCTTACTCCTCGCTCAGGCCTTGGCGAATGCGCTACGGCAGCGGCGTGCCCGCATGCCAAAGCGGGCGCGGACCATGGCAACCGCCGCGTCGAGCCGTCTCAGTGCGACCCCCCTCGGATAACCCCTGTGGGCAGGATATCCGTTTGCGGCAACGAAAAGAAGAAGATTCGCCCGGAGCCCGGCAATCGCGGCGCAAGCTCCGCGTAAAAAGACCGCCGGAAACGCAAATCCCGGTCTTTGCGCCGCCCCGCGGCGGTGCGCCGGCGGCCTCGCACAGCCGGACAGCGGGCGGGCGAGGGCGGGGCTGTCCTCGCCGCCGCGGCGCCCCGGGCTTGCCCGGCGCGGAATCGCCCCTATACTCGCCGCACTTTCCGGCGGAGATGTGACGCGCACATGACCCAGGCCTTCGACGTGGTCGGTATCGGCAATGCCATCGTCGATGTCCTCGCCCATGCCGAGGAGGCCTTTCTCGCCCGCGAGGGCCTGGTCAAAGGAACGATGGCGCTGATCGACGCCGAACGGGCCGAGGCGCTTTATCACAAGATGGGGCCGGCCATCGAATCCTCCGGAGGCTCGGCCGCCAACACGTTGGCGGGGCTTGCCTCGCTGGGCGGCAATGGCGCCTATATCGGCAAGGTGCGCGATGATCTGCTGGGAGATGTCTTCCGCCACGACATCACCGCGCTCGGCGTCCGCTTCGACACGCCGGCGGCGACGACCGGGCCGGGGACCGCCCGCTGCCTGATCCTGGTCACGCCCGACGGGCAGCGGACGATGAACACCTATCTCGGCATCTGCGTCGAGCTGGCGCCCGCCGACATCGATCCGGCGATAATCCAGGCGGCGCAGATCACCTATCTTGAGGGCTATCTGTTCGATCCGCCGCAGGCGCAGGCGGCGTTTCGCAAGGCGGCGGCGGTGGCCCATGCGGCCGGACGCAAAGTCGCCCTGAGCCTCTCCGACCCGTTCTGCGTCGCCCGCCATCGCGCGGCGTTTCGCGATCTCGTCCGCCATGACGTCGACATCCTGTTCGCCAACGAGGCCGAGATCTGCGCGCTTTACGAGACCGATGACTTCGCCGCCGCGGCGGCGGCGGTCAAGGGCCATGTCGGCGTCGCGGCGCTGACCAGAAGCGCCGCCGGCAGCCTTGTCCTCGCCGACGGCGCCGAATATCCGGTGCCGGCGGCGCCGGTGCCGCGCGTCATCGACACGACCGGTGCCGGCGATCTTTACGCGAGCGGTTTTCTTTATGGCTTGATTCGGGGGCGGCCGCTGCCGATCTGCGGTGCGATCGGCAGCCTGTGCGCGGCCGAAATCATCAGCCATATGGGCGCCCGCCCCGAGAGCGAGCTGCGCGGGTTCGTGGCCGCGGCCGGCTTGCCGCTGTGAGGCCCCTCCGGGGCCGTCCGTCCCGCCGATCCGGGCGCGGTATGAACCGATTGTGAGCCGATGGAGATCCGGAACATCGCGATCATCGCCCATGTCGATCACGGCAAGACCACCCTGGTCGACGCGATGCTGCGGCAGAGCGGCGCCTTTCGCGCGGGCCAGCAGGTCGTCGAGCGCGCGCTCGATTCGAACGCGCTCGAACGCGAGCGCGGCATCACGATCCTGGCCAAATGCACTTCGGTGCTCTGGCAGGGCGTGCGCATCAATATCGTCGATACGCCGGGACATGCCGATTTCGGCGGCGAAGTCGAGCGCATCCTCGATATGGTGGACGGCGTCCTCGTCCTGGTCGATGCCGCCGAAGGGCCGATGCCGCAGACCAAATTTGTCGTCGGCAAGGCGCTCTCCCGGGGGCTGGCGCCGATCGTCGTGATCAACAAGGTCGATCGCCCCGATGCCCGGCCGCATGCGGTGCATGAGGCGATGTTCGATCTGTTCGCCGCCCTCGGCGCGAGCGAGGCGCAGCTCGACTTTCCGACCCTGTTTGCCTCGGGCCGCGAGGGCTGGGCCGTTCCCGAACTTGACATGCCGCGCCGGGATCTGGCGCCGCTTTTCGCGCTGATCCTGTCGCACGTGCCGCCGCCCACGGCTGATCCGGCGGCGCCGTTTGCGATGCTGGCGACGATCCTCGACTACGATCCCTATCTGGGGCGCGTGCTGACCGGCCTTGTCCACTCCGGGACGGCGCGCCTCAACATGCCGGTCAAATCGCTCGCCCGCGACGGGCGCGGGCTCGAGCAGGGGCGGCTGACCAAATTGCTGGCATTCCGCGGGCTCGAGCGGCGCCCGATCGAGGCGGCTGTCGCCGGCGATATCATCGCCGTCGCCGGCCTTGCCGTGACCACCGTCGCTGACACGATCTGCGCTCCCGAGGTGAGCGCGCCGCTCGCCGCCGCTCCGATCGATCCGCCGACCCTGGCGATGACCTTCTCGGTCAATGACAGCCCGCTCGCCGGGCGCGAGGGCGACAAGGTGACCTCGCGCGTCATCGCCGAGCGGCTCCATCGCGAGGCCGAGGGCAACGTCGCAATCCGGGTGCGTGAGAGCGCCGAAAAGGACGCCTTCGAAGTCGCCGGCCGCGGCGAGCTGCAGCTGGGCGTGCTGATCGAGACGATGCGGCGCGAAGGCTTTGAGCTGTCGATCTCGCGCCCGCGCGTGCTGTTCAAGACCGACCCGGCAAGCGGCCGCCGGCTCGAACCGATCGAAGAGGTCGTCATCGACGTCGATGAAGCGTTTGCCGGCGTCGTCGTCGACAAGCTGTCCCGGCGCAAGGCCGAGCTGACCGATATGCGCCCTTCCGGCGGCGGCCGGCTGCGGCTTTCCTTTCTCGGGCCGACTCGCGGCCTGATCGGCTATCAGGGCGAGCTGATGACGGATACGCGCGGCACCGCGGTGATGACCCGCATCTTTCACGATTACGGGCCGTATAGGGGAGCGATCGAAGGGCGCCGCAACGGCGTGCTTGTCTCGAACGCGGCCGGCATCGCCGTCGCCTATGCCCTCTGGAACCTCGAAGAGCGCGGGACTTTGTTCATCACGCCGGGTACGCAGGTCTATGAGGGCATGATCATCGGCGCCCATGCCCGCGGCAACGATCTCGAGGTCAATCCGCTGAAGGGCAAGCATCTGACCAATATCCGCACGACCGCCAAGGACGAGGCGGTGCGGCTCGTCCCGCCTCAGATCATGACCCTCGAACAGGCGATCGCCTATATCGCCGATGACGAGCTCGTCGAGGTCACGCCAAAAGCGATCCGCCTGCGCAAGCGGCTGCTCGACGCCGGGGCCCGCCGGCGCGCGAGCCGCACCGCCGCCGCCTGAGGGTCGCGGCGCCGGGAGCGCAAAAAGAAAGAGGCGGGCGGCCGTCGATCTGCCGTAAAACGGCGCCGCAGCGATCGCTCGGGAGGAGAGACATGACCGGGGAAACCGTCCGGCTCGCCCACTACGCCTCGGAGTTGTGCTACGCGCGGCTGCCGGCCGAGATTGTCGCCCGCGCCAAGGAGGTCATCATCGACACCGTCGCGGCGGCGATCTGCGGCGCCGATCTGCCGTGGAGCCGGATCGTTGCGGCCTATGCCGCGCGCACCGGTCCGGGCGGGCGCAGCCGCATTCTGGGCGTGGGCGGGCCGCCGGTGCAGGCGCCGGCGGCGGCCTTTGCCAACGGCGCGCTGGCGCACAGTTTCGAACTCGACAGCCTGACCCGGCCGGGTGCCGGCGTGCATCCCGGCGCCACCGTGCTGCCGCCGGCGCTCGCCCTCGCACAGCAACAGGGCCTGGGCGGGCGCGCGCTGATCGCCGCCTTCGTCGCCGGCAACGAGGTCATGATCCGCATCGGCCGCGCGACCGGGCATACCAATGAGGCGCGCGGCTTCCATGCGCCGGGAACGACCGGACCGTTCGGCGCCGCGGTCGCCTGCGGGCATCTGTTGCGGCTCGACGCGGCGGCGATGGCGAGCGCGCTCGGCATCGCCGGCTCGCTCGCCGGCGGATTGCTCGAATTCGCCCGCGGCGACGGCGGCATGGTCAAAAGACTGCATCTGGGGCGCGCCTCGGAGGCCGGCGTGCTCGCCGCCAGCCTCGCCCGCGACGGCTTCACCGGACCGCGCACGGTGCTCGAAGGAGAATTCGGCTTTCTGCGGGTCTTTTGCACGAGCTGGGATCAGAGCGAACTGACCCGCGGCCTCGGCGAGGAGTTTTTGCTGTCGAGCGCGGCGCTGAAGCGCTATCCCTGCCACGCCACCGCCCATGCCGCGGTCAGGGCGGCGCGCGAGCTCCAGGCCGAACACGGCTTCGCCGCGAGCGAGGTCGCGGCAATCACCGTCACCGGCAACGCGCGCATGATCGAGCGTCATGCGATCCTCGAACCGGCCGATCTGATGCTGGCGCAGTACTCGATCCCGTTCTCGGTCGCGCTGGCGCTCTATCGCGAGGCGCGCGACCCCGCATCCTGGGACGAGTCGGCGCTCGCCGATCCGCAGATCCGGGCGCTCTGCCGCCGCGTCCGGCTGGTCCCGGAGCCGGGGGGCGCGCACGGCGGCATGGGGAGCACGGTGACGATCACGCTGGCAGACGGGCGCCGATTCGAGCGCCGCGCCGAGGACGGGATGCTCGCCCCCGGCGAGTTGGAGGACAAGTTCCTGCGCCTGACGCGCCGCGCCCTCGGCGACCGCGCCCCGAAGCTCTACGAACGCCTGCAATCCCTCGAACGGGAAGAAAATCTCGACTGGCTGACCGGAACCCCGGCATAGCCGACCGGCCCGCCCTTTCCGGCCCGGGAAGAAGCCGGCCGCTCAGTGCGGCGGCGGCACGCCGAGCCGCGGGATCTCGATCGCCGGGCAGCGGTTCATGACGACCTTCAGACCCTGCGCCTCGGCGCGCGCCGCCGCCTTGTCGTCGCGCACGCCCAATTGCATCCATACGACCCTGGCGCCCTTCCCGATCGCGGCAATGACGGCCTCGCCGGCGAACTCGCTGCGGCGGAAGACATCGACCATGTCGATCGCTTCCGGAACCTCGGCGAGCGCGGCATAGCAGCGCTCGCCGTTGATCGTCTCGCCGGCGGCGAACGGGTTGACCGGAAACACGCGGTAGCCGTGGCGTTGCAGATAGGCCATGACCCGGTGGCTCGGCCGCTCGCGCCGCGGGCTGGCGCCGATGATCGCGATCGTGCGCACGCCTTGCAGAATGTCGCGCAGATAGCAATCGGGATAGGCGTCGTGGTTCATGGGGGCTCAGCGATCCCGCCATATCGGCGCGCGCTTTGCCAGAAAGGCATCGATGCCTTCCTCGGCGTCGGCCGCCAGCATGTTCGTGGTCATGACCTCGGCGGCATAGCGATAGGCCGAGGCCAGATCGAGCTCGGCTTGGCGATAGAAGGCCTCCTTGCCGATCGCAATGGTGCGGGCGGATTTGCCGGCGATCTTGCGCGCCAGCGCATCGACCGCCGGACGCAGCTCGGCCGGCGGCACGACGCGGTTGACGAGGCCGAGCGCGAGCGCCGTCCCGGCATCGATCAATTCGCCGGTCAACAGCATTTCCATCGCCGCCTTGCGGCCGACGGCGCGCGCGAGCGCCACCATCGGCGTCGAGCAGAACAGGCCGATATTGACGCCCGGGGTGGCAAAGCGCGCGTCCTCGGCGGCGATTGCAAGATCGCAGGTCGCGACAAGCTGGCAGCCGGCCGCCGTTGCGACCCCGTGCACCTCGGCGATGACCGGCTTCGGCAGCCGCACGATCTGCAGCATCAGCTCGCTGCAGCGCGAGAAGATGCGCTCATAAGTCTGGCGTCGCGGGTCGGCGCGCAATTCCCTGAGATCGTGGCCGGCGCAAAAGGCCGGGCCGGCGCCGGCGATGACGACGACGCGGACCTGCCGGTCCTCCCCGGCGGCGCCGAGAGCGGCGCCCAATTCCGCCATCAGCGCCATCGACAGCGCGTTGCGCGCCGCCGGCCGGTTGAGGGTGAGGCGCAACACGCCGCCGTCCTGCTGTCGCAGCACAAGGGGGGCATTCTCGCCGGTTCGCGCCATCGCCGACATCGCTGCGCTCCTGATCTGTTGCGGCCGGCCACTCTCGCGCTTCCGCAAGGCCCTCGGCAAGGCCCATGATGATGCCGGCCGCGACGCCGGGCCGGCGCTACGCCTCCCTTGACGGCGGCGTGCCGATCGCTTACACGACCGGCCTTTCGCGAGGGCGGCGAGGCTGCCTCGCATTTCCCTCGAGGCCTTCGGGATGAAAACGTTTTCGGCAAAGCCGTCCGATATCGACAAGAAATGGGTGGTGATCGACGCCGACGGGCTCGTGCTCGGCCGGCTTGCCGCGATCATCGCGCTGCGCCTGCGCGGCAAACACAAGCCTTCCTATACGCCGCATATGGATTGCGGCGACAACGTCGTCGTCGTCAATGCCGAAAAGGTCCGCTTGACCGGCAACAAGAGCAAGAACGACATCTTTTACTGGCATACCGGCTATCCCGGCGGTATCAAGGGGCGCAGCAAGGGCGAGATCCTGGCCGGCAAGCATCCCGAGCGGGTCCTCTTGAAGGCGGTCGAGCGCATGTTGCCGCGCGGCCCGCTGGGCCGACGCATCCTGAAGAATCTGAGGGTCTTTGCCGGCCCCAATCATCCCCATGCGGGGCAGCAGCCGACGCCGCTCGACGTCGCCGCGATGAACCGCAAGAATGTCAGAACCTAAGGGCGTGACGATGGCCGATACCGACAAGCCGGGCACAGAGGCGGCGAACCCGCCGGCAGGCGGCTCCGGCGGTCAGCGGCAGACTTTTCAGGGCTTGGCCAGCCTGCGCCAGGCGATGGCCGCAATCCGCCCTGCCGCGCCGCCGACAGCCGCTCCGGAGGTGGAAGAGACGCCGCCGCGCCGCGACGCGCTCGGCCGTTCCTATGCCACCGGCAAGCGCAAGAATGCGGTGGCGCGCGTATGGATCAAGCCGGGCACCGGCAATATCATCGTCAACGGCCGCGAGAGCCCCGCCTATTTCGCGCGACCGGTATTGCGGATGCTGATCAATCAGCCTTTTGTCGCGACCAACCGGCTCGGCCAATTCGATGTCTGGTGCACGGTCAAAGGCGGCGGGCTGTCCGGCCAGGCCGGCGCGGTGCGGCACGGGATCAGCCGGGCTCTGACCTTCTATGAGCCGGCGCTGCGGCCGATCCTGAAGAAGGAAGGCTTCCTGACCCGCGACAGCCGCGTCGTCGAGCGCAAGAAATACGGCCGGCACAAGGCCCGCAAGCGGCCGCAATACTCGAAGCGCTGATGCCGCCGTCGGCGCGGCGGCCGCGGCGGGGGTGGGGTATATCTCCCGGCGGGGCGGCGGGACAGAGACGGGGGCCGGCGCACCGGATTCCGGCGCGTTCGGCGGGACATCCCTTGTCTTTGCGGTGAAAGGCCATGCAATTCGCGATCGCGATCCCGACCGACGCCGAATCCTGGCGGGTCGTGCGGCGCGCCGAGGAACTGGGCTTTGCCCGCGCCTGGTTCTACGACACGCAGATGCTGAGCGCCGATCCGTTCGTCGCGATGGCGGCCGCCGCGCTGAAGACCGGCAGAATCCGGCTCGGCACCGGCGTGTTGATCCCGTCGAACCGCATCGCTCCGGTGACCGCCAATGCGCTGGCTTCGCTGAACAAGCTCGCCCCCGGACGGATCGATTTCGGCGTCGGCACCGGCTTCACCGGGCGGCGGGCAATGGGGCTGGACGCGATCCGGCTGAGGGATCTCGAGGAATATGTCCGCGTCGTCACGGCGTTGCTGGGCGGCGCAACCGTCGCGGCCGAGATCGAGGGCAAGCGGCGCCTGCTGCGCCTGCTCAATCCCGAGCTCGGCCTGATCAATATCAGGGATCCGATCCCGCTGTGGCTCGCCGCCTCGGCGCCGCGCTCGCGGGCGCTCGTCGCCAAGCTCGGCGCTGGCTGGATCAATACGGCAGGCGACGTCGCCGGGGCCGCGGCGGCCTATGGCGAGATGCGCGCGGCCTGGCAAAGGGCCGGGCATGCCGCGCAACCATTGCGCGCAGTCGTGTTGACCGGCGGTGCGGTGCTGGCAGAGGGCGAGCCTGCCGACAGCCCGCGCGCCCTTGCACAGGCCGGCCCGCGCGCCGCAATGCTGTTGCACCGCGCCGCCGACGCGGCGCTGCTAGGCTGGCCGGCGATCGCGACGATCCCGCCCGCTCTCGCCGAAACCGTGGCGGGCTATGTCGAACAGGCGCGGCAGTTTGCGCCGCAAGAGGCGCCTTATCTCGAAAACCACCGCGGGCATCTGATGTTCGTGAAGCCCAGCGAGCGGCCGTTCGTCACCGCCGAGCTGATCCGCCGGACGACCTTCACCGCGACCGAGAAGGAGTTGAAAGAGCGCGTTGCGGCCTTGGAGGCCGTCGGTTACGACGAGATCGCCTTCCAGATCGTGCCCGGCCAGGAGCACGCGATCGAGGATTGGGGCAAGATCCGCCGCGCCTTCGCATAACGCGCAAGCCTCCGGTGAAGCAAAAGGGGCGACCGCGGCGCCCCTTTTCGCGGCGAACGCGGTCCCGCTCAGGTCTCGTAATTCGAGAAGCGCACGGTCTGGGCGCGGGCGCGATAGTCGGTCTTGACGTTGACGAGCGCGACCATGCCCTCCTCGACCTTCTTCCAGGCGCGCTCCAGGGCCGGGCGGATGTCCTCCGGCTGCTCGACATATTCGCCGTAGCAGCCGAGCGCCTCAGCCATCTTGTCGTAGCGGGTATAGCCGAGATAACGGCCGGGCTTGGTGCCCTGCGGGTCGGCGGTCCAGCCGCCGTTAAGGCTGATCACGCACAAAAGCGGCAATTTGTGCCGCACCGCGGTGTCGAGCTCCATCGCGTTCTGCCCGAACGAACCGTCACCGTGCAGGCAGATGACCTGCGCGTCGGGCTTGGCGGCCTTGGCGCCGACCGCGAACGGCAATCCGACCCCCATCGTGCCGAACGGGCCCGAATTGAGGCGATGGCCGGGCACGAAGGTCGGGATCGACTGGCGGCCGTAATTGAGGATCTCCTGCCCGTCGACGACCAGGATCGCCTCGCGCTTCATGAAGTTCCTGATCTCCTCGCACAGCCGCAGCGGATGGATGTCGCCGTCGGTTGGGTAGTTGGCGCCGGGCCGGCTGCGCTTGGCCGCCTCGCCGTCGGCAAGCTTCTGCCGCCACGCCTGAAAACGCTCGTTGGTGCGGCCGTCGAGCGCATCGAGCAATTGCTGCAGTACCGATTTGCAGTCGCCGACGATCGGAATGTCGACGGCGCGCGCCGAGGTGCCGAGCTCTTCGGCGTCGATATCGATGCGCGCGATCTTGGCTTCGGCATTAAAGCGCGGCGGCGCCGCGTGACCGATCACGTAATTCATCCGCGTGCCCAGAATGATGATCAGATCGGCCTCGCGGAACGCGGTCGAGCGCATCGTCAGATAGGAATAGGGATGGTCGTCCGGCACCACCCCGCGCCCCTGCGGCGTCGTATAGAACGGGATGCCGGCCTTTTCGACGAACGCCCGCATCTCGTCCCAGGCCTGCGACCAGATGACCCCGCTGCCCGAGACGATGATCGGCTGCCGGGCCTTGTTGATCGCGTCGACGAGGGCGGCCAGCGCCGGCGGCTCGGCGTAGGGCCGCGGCCGCAGGATCGGCCGGCCGAGATAGCTCCAATCGACCTGGCTCTCGTCGATCTTGGCATAGAGCACATCGCCGGGGAAATCGAGATAGACCGGCCCCGGCTTGCCGTTCATCGCCTTCTGAAAGGCAAAATTGACCTGCTGCGGGATGCGCTTCAGATTATGCACGCGGTCGGCGTATTTGACCCAGCCCTCGAAGGCCTTGACCTGGTCGATCTCCTGGAAGACCTGGCGGCCGAACTGGCTGATCGGGCTCGACCCGCCGATCGCGACGACCGGGCAGCAATCGATCAGGGCGTTGGCGAGGCCGGTGCCGAGGTTGAGCGCCCCGGGGCCGCTGGCCGCCATGCATACGCCCGGCCCCTGCGTGACCCGCGAATAGGCCTGCGCCATATAGGCGGCGCCCTGCTCGTGGCGCGTGTCGATGAGCCGGATGCCCTCCTTGATGCAGCACAGCTCGGCATCGAGCATCGGCCCGCCCATGATGAAGAACAGATCCTTGACGCCCTGCGCCTTGAGACACCGGGCGAGAATTTCGTTGCCGCTGATTTCCGCCATCGGGATCCTCCTATGGGATGGGATGCTGCTCCGCCGCAGCGGGGGAGGCGGTTGCGCCGCCGGTCAGATCACCCCCTCGCGGCGCAAGCCGGCGATGTCCGCGGCGCTGATGCCGAGCCATTGCGCGAACACCTCCTCATTGTGCTGGCCCAACAGCGGCGCCGGGGTGAGCAGCGGCGGCTTGCCGTCGAAACGCACCGGCCAGGCCGGCATCTTGAACGGGCCGGTCGGATGCTGGACGGTCTGCAGGATGCCGCGCTCGGTGAAGCTCGGCTCGTTCATCAGCTCCATCGTGTCGAGCACGGCGCCGGCCGGAACGCCGGCGGCGCCGATCACGCGCATCGCCTCGTGCTTGTCGCGCCGCCGCGTCCACTCGGCGACCATCGCATTGACCTCCTCGGTGCGCCCGCGGCGGGCCTCCGGCGTTTCATAGTCCGGGTTGCCGATCAGATCCTCGCGCCCGAGCACCTTCAGCAGGCGATGCCAGTGATCCTTCTGGCGCGCAAAGATGTAGACCCAGTCGTTCGGACCGCCGGGCGCGCAGGGGAAGATGCCGGCCGGTGGCGGCGACCCGGTGACGCTCCGCGAGCCGTTGCGCGGCGCCGCCTTGCCGGTCGCCGCCTGCTGCTGAAAGGCGATGCGGATATAATGCAGCATCGCATCCTGCATCGCGACCTGCAGCCGCCGGCCCTGTCCGGTCGCGCGCCGCTCGTAGAGCGCGCCCAGGATGCTGATCGCCATCAGCATGCCGGTGCCGGTGTCGCCCAGGGAAGGGCCGGGCTTGATCGGCGGCCCGTCCGGCTCGCCGGTAATGCTCATCGTGCCGCCGCAGGCCTGCGCGATCATGTCGAAGGCCAGGTTGTGTTCGTAGGGACTGCCTTCCCCGAAGCCCTTGACCTGGGCGTAGATGATGCCGGGGTTGAGGGCGCGGATCACATCATAGCCGAGCCCCAGGCGCTCGATCGTCCCGGGCGCCATGTTCTCGATCATGACGTCGGCCTTTTTGGCCAGCTCCTTGACCAGCGCCAGCCCGCGTTCGGATTTGAGATTGACGGTGACCGATTTCTTGTTCGCGTTGAACTCAAAGAAGTAATACGAGTCGGGGCTGCCCGGCGGGCCGACAAAGGCGGTGCGGCCGGGCTCTCCGCCCTGCGGGTTTTCGACCTTGACGACTTCGGCGCCAAGCCAGGCGAGCGCCTCGGTGCAGGAGGGACCCGCTTCGAATTGCGTCAGATCGAGGACGCGGATGCCGGCCAGGCAGCGAAGGGGTACGCCGTTGCCATCCATTCTTCTTCACTCCCGCTCGAAAAATGCTGGGCGCAGCTTAGCGCAGGAGATCGCGGAACGAAAATCGCCGATTTGCCGGGCGGCGCCGAACCCCTTTTCTGCGGGCGGCAACTGGGCTAGGGAGAGAACAGCGGGCAGCGCGGCGAGGCGGATGCGACCATGGCGACGGCAAAGAGGCATCGGATCGGCATATTGGGCGCAAGCGGCTATACCGGTGCCGAACTCATCCGCCTGCTCCTGCGCCATCCGATGGCCGAGATCGCCGTCCTGACCGCCGACCGCCAGGCAGGAAAGCCGGTAGGCGCGGTCTTTCCGCATCTTGCCGGGGCCGGACTGCCCGATCTGGTCGCGATCGACGCGGTCGACTGGGGCGCTCTCGAACTCGTCTTCTGCGCCCTGCCGCACGGCACGACGCAGGAGGTCGTCGCCGGCCTGCCGCGGCATCTGAAGATCGTTGATCTATCGGCCGATTTCCGCCTTGCCGACGTCGCGACCTATGCCGAGTGGTACGGACATGCGCATCGCGCCCCGGAGCTGCAGAAGGAAGCGGTCTACGGTCTGACCGAGATCGCCCGCGAGGCGGTGCGCGATGCCCGCCTCGTCGCCAATCCGGGCTGCTACCCGACCGCAGCGCAACTGCCGCTGGTGCCACTGCTGCGGGCCGGGCTGATCGATCCCGACGACATCATCGTCGACGCCAAATCGGGGGTCAGCGGCGCCGGCAGGGCGGCCCGCGAGGAGAGCCTTTTCTGCGAGGTCGCCGAGGGCATCCATGCCTATGGGGTCGCCCGCCACCGCCATGCGCCGGAGATCGAGCAGGGGCTGTCGGCCGCCGCCGGCAGAAAGATCCTCGTCACTTTCACGCCGCATCTGGTGCCGATGAACCGCGGCATCCTCGCGACGATCTATGTCCGCCTCGCGCCGGGCGCGACGCCGGGCGATCTGCGCCATGTGCTGGAGCGCGCCTATCGCGACGAGCCGTTCGTGCGGGTGCTGCCGGGGGGCGGCCTGCCGGCGACCCGGCACGTTCGCGGCACCAATCTGTGCCTGATCGGGCTATGCGCTGATCGCGCGCCCAAGCGCGCGATCCTCGTCGCGGCGATCGACAATCTTGTCAAGGGAGCGTCGGGACAGGCGATCCAGAACATGAACCTGATGCTGGGCCTGCCCGAGACGAGCGCGCTCGAATGTCGGGCGCTGTTTCCGTAAGACCTTCGGGGAAGGGGTCATGTTCAAGCGGATCGACCATGTCGAGCTCTATACGGATCGGCCGGAACGCATGGTCGAATTCTATACGGATATTCTGGGATTCCGGGTCAAGCAGCGCGACCGGGTCGAGAAATCAAGCCGCGGCGTGCCGATGGATCTCGTCTATCTGGAACTGGGTGGCACCGTCGTCGAAATCATATCGCTGCACGGCGCCAATCTCCCGCCCGCCCCGGAACAGGAGCATTTGGGCTACCGCATGATCGCGCTCGAGGTCGCGGATATGCGGCAGGCGAGCGAATATCTGCGCGGCCGCGGCGTGGCGATCGCCTGGGGTCCGCGGGTGCGGGATACCTATGCCCGCGCCGAGATCCGCGATCCCGACGGCAATCCGATCGAGCTGAGACAGTGGTTTCGCTGAAGCCAGTCGCCCCGGCGGAATGGCAGCAGACAGCGCAGGAGGAAGACATGGCGAAATTTATCGTTCACAGCCACGGCCGATTGCAGGAATGGGTGGCTGAGGAGAAGGGCTATTTCGCCGCCGAAGGCCTCGATTACGAGATCGTCAACAAGCCGCTGACATTGACGGGCCTGGTCGGCAACCCCTCACAGACGCCGGAAGGCTTCAAGGCCGGCGCCTATGAGGCCTTTGCCCAGGGCAAGGACGCCGCGGTCAGCTGCGCCTGCCATTGGACCGTCACCATGGCCGCTGCCGCCGATCACGGCCGCATGTGGGGCGGGTGCTACTCGGTCGTGCCGTGCGGCATCTTCGTGCCGCCCGAATCGGAGATCCGCCGACCCGCCGACCTCGCCGGCGTCGAGATCCATGTCGGTTATCGCTCGGGCAGCCATTACACGACGATCCAGGCGCTCGAGAGCTTCCTCGAGCCGGAGCAGATCCGCTTGCGCTTCGGCGGGCTGCTCTACGATCGCCTCGACCTGCTCGTCGACCGCAAGGTCGAGGCGGCGACCGCCTTCGGCGCGCCCTATTACGTTCTCGAACAATTGGGTTTCCGCAAGATCCTCGACGCCACGTTCATGATCGCGGCGATGCTCGCGCGCGACGTCACGGTCGCGGACGCGCGCAAATACTTCCGCGCCTTGCGCCGGGCCCAAATCGACATCGACCTGATGCCTCAGCGCTATGTGCACCACTACCTGAAGGAGCTGCCGCGGCGCTACCATGCGCTCGTCGACGTGCGCACCTTCGGGCCGGGCGAGCGTCTCGTCTTCGAGCCCTATACGAAGGAGATGTACGAGAGCACAAGGCGCTGGGTGGCGCGCCACGCCATCTTCCCGGCGGAAGAGCGGCGGCGCTCCTACGAGGAGGCGGTCGTCACCGCATAGCGCCGCGCCGGGACGCCGCGGCGAGGCGATCCGGAAAATCCGGGATGCCGGATCTTTAGGAGCCGAACCGGCGCGCGGCCGCGCGAGAACGCATGCCCGGGGCTCCCGAGAGGGGTGCGCCCGAGGGCGTCCCGGCGGAGAGCGTCCGCCCGATTTTTGCCGCTTTCGCCTAAAAATCTCCCGATATACGCTTAATAAAGCCGACTCCGTGCAAAGTCGGACGCCGGTTGCGCGCCCTTCGTTCGTCGCGGCGTCTTAATCCGGAGCCCCGCGCGGACGGTCCGCACGCGATCGACCAAGCATTACAAGCACGCAATCCCCTCTGCTCGAGGGTTGGGAGGACATGCGCGATGAAGCTGCACTATCCCTGTGCCGCGATGGCGGCGGCAGTGGCTGGGATCTTATCGCTTCCCGGTGGCGCCGCCGCCGCGACGGCGGCCAATCCGCTCTGCCCGAGCGAGACCGCCATATTCGCCCCCGGCCACGGTCAGGATATTCAGGTTCCGCAAGGATTTACGGTCTCGGTGTTCGCAGCCGGCCTGAACTTCCCGACCGGCATCGCCTTTCGCGGCAACGCCAATCATTTCGAAGTCTATGTTCTTGAATCCGGACACGGCCTGCCCAGCATCTGCAATGAGCAGGGCTCGTTCGGGGCTGGCGATTTCGATCCGCACAATCCCTTCACCCCGGACATCCTGGTGTTCAATCAGAACGGCCAGTTGATCCGCGGCCCGCTGGCCAAGCCCAATCCGCAGGGGACCGGTTTCCAGGCCGAAGGTCCGGCGGTCGACATCGCCTTTTCCCGCGGCTTTCAGGGCGGGACCCTGTTTGCCACCGACTCCAATCAGGCCACGCATACCCATAACGGCCAGAACAACAGCTCGCGGATCGTCATCGTCGACCCGATCACCGGCGTGGTGACGCCGTTCATCACGCAATTGCCGACCGGCGACCATCCGACCGAGCAATTGGCGTTCAAGGGCGACTGGATCTACTGGTCGCAGGGCTCGACCACCAACAGCGGCGTCGTCGGCCGCGACAATGGCGGCGGCGCGAACCAGTCCGACATCCCGTGTCAGACGATCACGCTGAGCCAGAATGTGTTCGATTCGGGCGGCGGGGTGTTCACCAGCGGCTATTCGCCGTTCGGCGTCACCAACCCCGGCGGCACGATACCGGCCTTCTTCAACTCGTTCACTGGCAAGGTCCGGCAGGGGGTCTGCGACGGCGCGACATTGCGGGCGCGGCTCGACAACCCGAACGTGATCCAGCCGGTCGGCTGGGGGCATCGCAACGGCTATGCGATCCGCTTCGCGCCCGATGACCACCCTCTGGCCGGCCAGTTGCTGGTCGGCGAGGACGGCGCCGACGAGCGCGGCGCGCGGCCCTCGAACGGGGCGCCCGAGGTGATCTCGATCGACCACCAGAACCCGGACGGCACGCCGGTCTATCACGGTTGGCCCGATCGCTATGGCTTCCTGCCGACGAGCCAGGCCGTCTTCAACCCGATCGGCGGACCCGCCGACGATCTGTGCGTCTTTGACGCCAGCAATCCGCCGAGCTTCTGCACGCCCGCCAGCCTCGCCCAGATCCAGAAGGAGGATGTCCCGATTCGCGACGTGCTGGCCTTCCCGCCGGCGCCGATCACCGCACCGCTGGCCCTCGAGGCGGCGGATTCATCGTTCACCGGCATCGACTTCGTGCCCCCCTCCTTTGTCGCCGGGCCGGTCGGACCCGGAGCGGCGCTCTACAGCCTTGAGGGGGATTTCGGGTTTTCACCGCCGAACGGAACCCCCGAGGTCGGGCACGAGGTCAAGCTGATCAACTTCAACCAGGACCTGAATCAGCCGCTGTCGCTGAGCTTCCAGAACTTTGCCCGCAACGTGACCGGCGATCAGGCCTTCGTCAGCGCCGATCACCCGGCCGGCTTCAATCGCCCGACCAATGTCCGCTTCGGCCCGGACGGCTGCGCCTATATCGCCGATTACGGCGCGGTCAGGGATCTCGGTGCCGACACGCATTATGTCGGTGCCAATGACGGTCCGCTCGTGCAGATCCCGGGGACCGGCGTGATCTGGAAGATCTGCCCGTCGCAGTGATCCCGAGGCGGGCGGAGGGCGATCGGGGCGGCGCGCGCCGCCCCGAACCCGTTCGGCTTTCCGCTCAGGACTCGGGATCGGAGGGCGCCAGCATCCGGCGCAGCGCGGTCTTCAGCACCTTGCCGTAATTGTTTTTCGGTAGCGCCTCGATAAAGCGGTAATCGCGCGGGCGCTTATAGCGGGCGATTTGCGCCAGGCAGAGCCGGTCGAGCGCCTCGCTGTCGACCGCGGCGCCGGGGCGGCGGACGATAAAGGCGACGACCTCCTCGCCCCATTCGGGATGCGGCCGCCCGACCACGGCGGCCTCGACGACATCGGGGTGGCGCAGCAATACCTCCTCGACTTCGCGCGGATAGATGTTGCTGCCGCCCGATATGATCATGTCCTTGGCGCGGTCGCGCAGCGTGAGAAAGCCCTCTTCGTCGAGGCTGCCAAGATCGCCGGTATGCAGCCAGCCGCCGCGCAAGGTCTCAGCATTGGCCGCCGGGTTCCGCCAATAGCCTTCCATGACGCAGTCGCTCAGGGTGACGACCTCGCCGATCCCGCCCGGCGGCAGCGCGCGATCTTCGTCATCGACGATCTTGACGAGAACGCCGGTGCGCGGCACGCCGCACGAGGCGAGGCGGTCGCGCCGGCCTTGCGCGAGGGCCTTGGCATGCATCGACTGGGAGAGGCCGGTGATCGTCATCGGCGACTCGCCCTGGCCGTAGAGCTGATAGAGGCGCGGCCCGAAAATCGCGAGAGCGCGTTCGAGGTCGGACACGTACATCGGCCCGCCGCCATAGATAATCGTGCGCAGATTGCCGAGTTCGGCGGAGCGCCCCTCCAGGGCGTGCACGAGCCGGATCAGCATGGTCGGGGCCGCAAACATCGAGACCCGCCGGTGGCGGGAGAGCGCCGCCAGGATCGCCTCGCTGTCGAAGCCGGGCAACACGACCTGATGTCCGCCCTGCAACAGATGCGGCAACGCATAAAGGCCCGAGCCGTGCGACAGCGGCGCCGCATGCAGCATCGTGTCGCGCGCATCGAGCCGGTCGATATCGGCGTAATAGCAATGGCTCATGAACAAGAGGGCGCGATGGGTCAAGACCGCGCCCTTGGGCCGGCCGGTGGTGCCGCTGGTATAGAAGAGCCAAGCGCGGTCGGTCGGCAGACCGGCGCGCGGGGTCAGCGCCTCGCCGGCCGCCAGCGCGGCATATTCGGCGCTGTGCGTCGGGATCACGGCGTCGAGCGTCTCGATCGCGGCCGCCAGCGGCAGCAACGGCTCCGCAAGCGCCGGCGTCGCCAGGATCAGGCGGGCGCCCGCATCCTGCGCGATATAGGCGACCTCGCTCGGGTGCAGCCGGGCGTTGACCGGGACCGCGCACAGCCCGGCCGTCCAACACGCGAACAATGTCTCCAGAAAGGCGGCGCAATTCTCCATGCACAACAAGACGCGCTCGCCCGGGCGCAGACCGCGGGCTGCAAACCCGCCGGCGAGGGCGCTGATGCGGCGGATAAACTCGCCGTAGGTCCAGGAACCGAAGCGATCGCTGACCGCCGGCCGATCGCCCTGCCGGCGGGCCACGTCGAACAACAGGGCGGCGATGTTCACGGCGTCCCTCCTGCGCCTGCCGGTCGGCCGATATCGCTTTCCTCTCCCCGCCTGCGGAAAAGCGGGGAGGGCGTCACCCGATCGCCTTGGCGCGCTCGCGCAGTACGAATTTCTGGATCTTGCCGGTCGCGGTTTTCGGCAGCGGCCCGAACACGACGGTCTTCGGCGCCTTGAAATGGGCGAGATGATCGCGGCAAAAGGCGATGATCTCTTCCGCGCTGGCGGCGGCGCCGGGCTTCAGCTCGACAAAGGCGCAGGGGGTCTCGCCCCAGTGCGGATCGGGGCGGGCGACGACCGCGGCTTCGAGCACGGCGGGATGGCGATAAAGCACGCCTTCGACCTCGATCGTCGAGATGTTCTCGCCGCCCGAAATGATGATGTCCTTCGAGCGGTCCCTGATCTCGATATAGCCGTCGGGATGCTGGACGCCGAGATCGCCGGTATGGAACCAGCCGCCGGCAAAAGCCTCGGCGGTGGCTTGCGGGTTCTTCAGATAGCCCTTCATGACGATGTTGCCGCGCATGAACACCTCGCCCATCGTCGCACCGTCGGCCGGCACCGGTTGGAGGCTTTGCGGATCGGCGACCATCAGCCCTTCGAGCACCGGATAGGGGACGCCCTGGCGCGCTTTGAGGCGCGCCCGCTCGGCCGCCGGCAATGCGTCCCATTCCTCGTGCCAGGCACACACCGTGGCCGGACCGTAGGTTTCGGTCAGGCCGTAGACATGGGTGATGCGAAAACCCGCCTGCTCCATGCCTTCAATGACCGCAGCGGGGGGCGCGGCGCCCGCCGTCATCATCTCGATGCGCCGGTCAAGCCCGGGCTTCTGCTCCGGCGGGGCGTTCAACAGCATGTTCATGACGATCGGCGCGCCGCACAGATGCGTCACGCCCTCGCGCGCGATCGCCTGATAGATCGCCCCGGCCTCGATCCGGCGCAGGCAGACATGGGTGCCGGCGAGCGCCGTCACGGTCCACGGAAAGCACCAGCCGTTGCAGTGGAACATCGGCAACGTCCACAGATAGGTGGGGTGCGTGCGCATGCCCCAGACGAGGATGTTGCCGAGCGCGTTCAGATAGGCGCCGCGGTGATGATAGACGACGCCTTTCGGATTGCCGGTCGTGCCCGACGTGTAATTGAGGGCGATCGCTTCCCATTCGTCTTGCGGCATGATTTCGGCGAAATCCGGATCGCCCGCGGCCAGAAAACCCTCGTAATCGACCGCGCCGAGCCGCTCGCCGCCCGGCCCCGCCGGATCGGCGATGTCGACGACAAGCGGCTTGTCGTCGAGCTGGGCGAGAGCGCGCCCCGCCACCGGGGCGAATTCGGTATCGGTCAGCAACACCTTGGCGCCGCCGTGCTTGAGGATGAAGGCGATCGTCGCGGCGTCGAGGCGGATGTTCAGCGCGTTCAGCACCGCCCCGGCCATCGGCACGCCGAAATGCGCCTCGAAGGCTTCAGGCAGGTTCGGCGCCAGCAGCGCCACGGTGTCGCCGCGCCCGACGCCGTGCGCCGCCAGCGCCGCGGCAAGGCGGCGGCAGCGTTGCAGGCTCTGCCGCCAGGAGTAGCGTCGCTCGCCGTAGACGACGGCCGGCCGGTCGGGATAGACCGCGGCCGTGCGCAACAGAAAGCTGATCGGCGTCAGCGGCCGGAAGTTCGCGGCGTTCCTGTCGAGCCCGGTCTCATAAGGGTTCTGTTCGGCCATGTCCGCTCCTCCCGGGGCAATTTTAGCCCGGAAAAGCGCTTGCCCCAACCCTCCCTCGCGGCTCGCCCGGCAGGGACGGGCGCGGAAGAGGGGGGCGGGGCGGAGCCGGCGCCGGGCGGCTTGGCAAGGATGCCAAATCGGCCGAGAATCGGACCGGCGCAAAGGGAGGAGGCCGATGACGAGAGATTATGCCGAGACCTACCGGCGCTCGCTCGCCGAGCCCGAGGAATTCTGGGCCGAGGCGGCGCAGGCGATCGACTGGCAGCGGCGCTGGGACAAGGTGCTCGACGACAGCCGCCCGCCGTTCTATCGCTGGTTTGCCGGAGCGCGGCTCAATACCTGCTGGAACGCGCTCGACCGCCATGTCGCGGCCGGAAACGGCGAGCGCCTGGCGCTGATCTGGGACAGCCCGGTCACCGGGCAGATCGCGCGCTTTACCTATCGGGAGCTGCGCGAGCGGGTCGCGCGCGTGGCCGGCGCCCTGGCCGGGCTCGGCGTCAAGACCGGCGACCGCGTCCTCATCTATATGCCGATGGTGCCGGAGGCGGCGATCGCGATGCTTGCCTGCGCGCGCCTTGGCGCGATCCATTCGGTCGTGTTCGGCGGCTTTGCCGCGCATGAGCTTGCCACCCGCATCGACGATGCGCGGCCGCGCGTCATCCTGTCGGCTTCGTGCGGCATCGAGACCGACCGCATCGTCCCGTACAAGCCGCTGCTCGAGGCCGCGATCGCCGAGGCGCGGGCGAAGCCCGAGGCCTGCCTCGTGCTGCAGCGGCCGATGTGCCGGGCCGATCTCGTCCCCGGACGCGACCACGACTGGCACGAGCGCGAAGCGGCGGCGCTTCCCGCCGACTGCATCCCGGTCGGCGCCACCGACCCGCTCTACATCCTCTATACTTCCGGCACGACCGGCGTGCCGAAGGGGGTCGTGCGCGACAATGGCGGCCACGCCGTCGCGCTCCACTGGTCATTGCGCAATGTCTACGGGGTCGAGCCCGGCGAGGTGTTCTGGACGGCTTCCGATGTCGGCTGGGTCGTCGGCCATTCCTACATCGTCTACGCCCCGTTGCTGCTCGGCTGCACGAGCGTCATGTACGAGGGCAAACCGGTCGGCACGCCCGATGCCGGCGCCTTCTGGCGGGTCATCGAACAGCATGGGGTGCGCGTCTTCTTCACCGCGCCGACGGCGTTCCGCGCGATCCGGCGCGAGGACCCCGAGGGAAGGCTGATCCGGGCGCGCGATCTGTCGCATTTCCGCGCGCTGTTCCTGGCCGGCGAGCGCTGCGATCCGCCGACCGTCGCCTGGGCCGAAGAGCAGCTGCGCGTGCCGGTCATCGACCATTGGTGGCAGACCGAAACCGGCTGGCCGATCGGCGGCAACTGCCTTGGCATCGAGCGGCTGCCGGTCAAGCACGGCTCGTGCAGCCGCGCCGTGCCGGGCTGGGACGTGCGCGTGCTCGACGCCGCGGCGATCGGCGAAGCGAAAGAGCTGAAGCCAGGCGAGATCGGCGCATTGGCCGTCAAGCTGCCGCTGCCGCCGGGCGCGCTGACGACGCTATGGCAGGCCGACGAGCGCTTTGTCGGCTCCTATCTGAGCGCCTTCCCCGGCTACTATCAGACCGCCGACGCCGGCTTCATCGACGAGGACGGGTATATCTGGGTGATGAGCCGCACCGACGACATCATCAATGTCGCCGGGCACCGGCTGTCGACCGGCGCCATGGAAGAGGTGCTGGCCGCCCATCCCGATGTCGCCGAATGCGCGGTCATGGGGGTTGCCGACCCCGTGAAAGGGCAGGTGCCGCTCGGCTTCCTGGTGCTGAAAGCCGGCGTCAGGCGTCCTCCCGAGGCGATCGAACGCGAGGCGATCGCGCTCGTGCGCGAGCGCATCGGCCCGGTGGCGAGCTTCAAGGCGGCTCTGGTCGTCACCCGCCTGCCGAAGACGCGCTCCGGCAAGATCCTGCGCGGCACGATGCGCCAGATTGCCGACGGCGAGCCCTATCGCATGCCGGCGACGATCGACGATCCGGCGATCCTTGACGAGATCAGGCAGGCGCTGGCGCGGGCCGGCTATGCCCGCCCGCTGCCGGAGGGGCCTTAGGGTCAGGATTCCCGCTCGCGAGAAGGCTCGGCGGGCGCGACCTCTTCAGAACCGGCCGGCGGCCGGCGCGCGCGGGCGCGCGCGATCGCTTGGTCGAGCTCGGCGAGCGTGCACAAACCGAGCGCGACCGGATGGCGCGGCTTGATATTGGGGCTGTTCCAATGGGTGCGCTCGCGCACCGCGGCGATGGTCGGCTTGGTCGTGCCGATCAGTTTCGAGATCTGGGCGTCCGACAATTCGGGATGGTTCTTCAGCAGATAGGCGATGGCATCCGGCTTGTCCTGACGCTTGGCGATCGGCGTATAGCGGGGGCCGCGATGCTTGACGATCTGCGGCGGGATCGCATGCGGGGCAAGCCGCAGCCGCGCATTGGGATCGGCCTGGCAGCGTGCGATCTCCTCGGCGGTGGTCTGACCGTTCGCGACCGGGTCGAGCCCCTGCATCTGGCTTGCCACCTCGCCGTCGGCGATCGCCTGCACTTCGAGCGGATGCAGGCCGCAGAAATCGGCAATCTGCTCGAAGGTCAGCGACGTGTTCTCGACCAGCCACACGGCGGTGGCTTTCGGCATCAACGGCACGGGCATGTGCTATATCCGGACAGGCAGAGGATTTTGTTTCCCATATAGGAACGCGGCCGGTGCAGGCAAAGCCGCAACGGAGGAGGGGATGGACGAATTCGATCTCGAACCGCGCAACAAGCCGCAGCAGCCGAAGGATCTGAGCGCGATGGGGGTGGCCGAACTCGAGGCCTATATCGCCGCGCTCGAGGCCGAGATCGCCCGCGCCAGGGCCGAGATTGCGGCAAAGCTCGGCCAGCGCCGGGGGGCCGAGGCGTTGTTCAAGTCGCGGTGAAAAAGGGCGCGATGTCCGCACCCGACAGCGCCTCCCGCCCCGGAAAACCTCTCCCGGCGCATGCCGGGAGAGGTTTGAGAGCGGCCCCGCTCAGGCCAGATGCTTACGGAAGAAGGCGGCGATCGGCTCCCAGGAGGCGGCCGAGGAGCGCGCCGCCTGATCGACATAGACGATCTCGATATCGCCGCCGGCCTTGCGGTAGTTCGAGACGAACCGCTCCGGCTCGTTGCCGGGGAAATCCGAATCCGGGTCGTGGTAGTCGTGCACCTCGTCGGGCCGGCCCTGCACCCACAGGGCCGGTGGCATCTCGACCTTTTCGCCGCGCTCGAGGATCAGCATCGGATTGCCCTCGGCCATATTGGCCTCGCTCTTCCAATAGGTGTCGTGTTTTTCTTTCATGCCGATCGCGAAGGCCGGCGGGTTCGGCTGCGTTGCCGCCCGTATGGCGTGGCGATAGCGCGACAGCGGGTTGATGACCGGCCAGGACATCGCGACCGCCCGCACGCGCGCATCGACGGCCGGCGAGCCGGCCGGCAGCGCGATGGCGGTATAGCGCGGGTCGTGGGGCCGCATCGCCGCTAGCATCGCGAGGTGGCCGCCGCTCGATTGGCCCGCAATGCCGACAAGATCGGGACGGATGCCGAGATCGCGCGCCTGCGCCTTCAGCCGGCGGATCGCGTAATTGATGTCGATAAGAGAGCTCGGATAGCCGTCCGCGGCTTGGCGGAAATTGAGCGAAGCGACGAGAAAGCCGTGCCGCGCCAGCGTTTCGTCGAGACCCTGGGTGCCGGTAAAGTCGCCGCTGTTCCAGGCGCCGCCGTGCAGGTCGACAATCGCCGGGAACGGGCCGTTGCCCTTTGGCCGGTAGAGGCGGGCGCGGAGAGCCCGCTCGCCGTGGCGCAGATATTCGACGTCTTCGGTGGTAAAGTCATAGGTCTTGTCCGGCATCTATCACTCCCTTTCCGGGCTGTGTTCGGCTGCGGCGCCCGCGGCCCGGCGTGCCCTGCCGGACCGGGGCTATACGCAAGCCTACTCGCTGCCGGCGCGCCGGGAAAGCCAAGGTTTGGCGGCGCCGCTTGCCCGGGCCTCTGGTATACGTTATACCTGCGATACGGAGCCGCCCGCGTGTCCCACTCTTCGACCCCGCCTGCCGCCAAGCTCGCCGTCAAGCCGCTCGCCGCGGCGCCGAGCTTTCGCAGCCGGGCCTATCTGGCGCTGAAAGAGGCGATCACCGCGATGGACATCTACGGGCAGGCGGGCGAGGTGCGCCTCGACGAGCGCCAACTGTCGCAGCAGCTGGGGGTCAGCCGCACCCCGATCCGCGAGGCGATGACCCTGCTCGAGCAGGAGGGGTTTGTGCGCACGCGGCCGCGCCGCGGCATCTTCGTCGTGCGCAAGACCAAGCGCGAAATCGTCGAGATGATCACCGTCTGGGCGGCGCTGGAAAGCATGGCGGCGCGGCTGGCCACGCTCCATGCCGCCGATGCCGAGATCGCCGGCCTGCGGCGGCTGATGGATGCCTTCACGAACGGTCCGCCGGCGCATCTTGAGGAATATTCGGAGGCCAATATCGCCTTTCATCAGGCGATCATCCGGCTCGGCGGCTGCGCCCTGCTCTCCGAGATGACCGAAAACCTGTTCATCCATATGCGCGCGATCCGCCGGGTGACGATCCATCAGGACAATCGGGCGGCCCGCTCGATCGTCGATCACATGCGCATCATCGAGGCTCTGGAGCGGCGCGACACCGAAGCCGCCGAGAGCCTGGTGCGCCGGCACACGCTCGATCTTGCCGCGCATGTCGAGCGTTACGGCGATTTTCTCGAGCGCGATCCCGGCAATCCCGGAGCCGCGGGAGGATGAGTGAGAGGGACCGCGATGCTCCAAGCGCAACCGCTCCCGGCGAGACCGTCTGCCGCCAAGGTACAACTCCGAACGGGCCCGCCGCGGCGGCCGTATGCCGACATGCCGCCGATCAGTGAATTCATCGTCCCGCGCCGGCGAGCGGGCGCATTGCCCCATGGTCGGCGTGGCCGTCCGCGGGGCTGCGCCGGCGTGCCCATTGAGGTGGAGAAGAGGGAATGAGCAAGGCTCTTGAAGGCGTGCGCGTCCTCGATTTCGGCCATGTCCAGGCGGGGCCGACGGCGACCCAGCTGTTGGCCTGGATGGGGGCCGATGTGATCAAAATCGAGATGCCCGGGCGCGGCGACATCACGCGCGGGCAATTGCAGGACCTGCCGGGCGTCGACAGCCTTTATTTCACGATGCTGAACTCCAACAAGCGCAGCATCACGATCAACCTGAAATCGCCGAAGGGCAGGAAAGTCATCGAAGATCTGGTGCGCCGGGTCGACGTGATCCTCGAGAATTTCGGACCGGGCGTGCTCGATCGCCAGGGCTTCACCTGGGAGCGCTTCCGGGAATTGAACCCGCGCGTGATCTACGCCTCGATCAAGGGCTTCGGCCCCGGCCCCTATGCGGAGTGCAAGGCCTATGAAAACGTCGCCCAATGCATGGGCGGGGCGGCGAGCACGACCGGCTGGGAGGACGGCCCGCCGACCGTGACCGGCGCCCAGATCGGCGACAGCGGCACCGGCGTCCATGTCGTCGCCGGCATTCTCGCGGCCCTGTTCCAGCGCGAGCGTACCGGCCGCGGGCAGCGCGTCGAGGTCGCGATGGCCGATGCCGTGCTCAATTTGTGCCGGGTCAAGATGCGCGACCAGCAGCGCCTGCAGCGCGGTCCGCTGCCGGAATACCCGAACAAGACCTTCGGCGACACCGTGCCGCGCGCCGGCAACGCCTCTGGCGGCGGCCAGCCCGGCGCGGCCTTGCGCTGCGCCCCGGGCGGGCCCAACGACTGGGTCTACGTGATCATTCAACCGCCCTCCTGGGCGCCGCTGATGAAGCTGGTCGGCCGCGAAGAGCTGATCACCCATCCCGATTACGCGACGCCGCAGGCGCGCCTGCCGCATATCCTCGAATGCTTTGCGATCATCGAGCAATGGACGATGACGAAGACCAAGTTCGAGGTCATGAAGGCGCTCAACGAGGTCGACGTGCCGTGCGGCCCGATCCTGTCGATGAAGGACATCTACGAGGATCGCTCGCTGTACGAGCGCGGCATGCTGGTCGAGATCGACCATCCGACGCGCGGCCGCTACGTGCAGATCGGCTCGCCGATCAACCTGTCCGACTCGCCGGTCGAGGTGAAGCGCTCGCCGCTGTTGGGCGAACATACCGACGAGATCCTCTGCTGGCTCGGCTACAGCCGCGACGAGATCGCCGAACTGCGCCGGGAAGGCGCGGTGTAATAATGGGTGTGGGCATACCGCCCGTTGCGGGTCGCAGACCCGCGCTTCCGGGGAGATCCAGGCCGTGACGGCAGCGAGTAGACATGACCGCCGCATTCACCCGGGCTCGGGACGGCGGCGGGCGCTCGAACATCCGAAGGGCCGGCAGGTCGATCCCGCGGCCCTCGCCGAGGTGCGGGCGCTGCTCGGCACGCGCGAACGCCGGCGCGACCTGCTGCTCGAACACCTGCATCTGCTGCAGGACCGCTACGGCTGTCTCCACGCCCGCCATCTTGCGGCGCTCGCCGAGGAGATGCGCCTTGCCCTCGTCGAGGTTTATGAGGTCGCCTCGTTCTACGCCCATTTCGACATCGTGCTGGACGACGAGAAGGCGCCGCCGCCGGTTACCGTGCGGGTCTGCGACAGCCTCTCCTGCGCGCTGTTCGGCGGCCGCGAGCTGCTTGATACGCTGCGCAACCGGCTCGGGCCGGGGGTGCGCGTCGTGCGGGCGCCGTGCATGGGCGGCTGCGATCGCGCGCCGGTCGTGGCGATCGGCCATGCATTGCACGAGCATGCGAGCGCGGACAGCGTCGCCGCCGCCGTCGCCGCCGGCCATACCGACCCCGCGATCCCCCCCTATACCGGCCTTGAGGCCTATCGCGCGGCCGGCGGCTACCGGCTGCTGCAGGCCTGCCGGGCCGGCGAGCGGACGGTCGAGCAGGTCATCGCCGCGCTCGAACATTCCGGCCTCAGGGGGCTTGGCGGCGCCGGCTTTCCGACCGGCCGCAAATGGCGGCTGGTGCGGCAGGAACAGGCGCCGCGCCTGCTGGCGGTCAATGCCGACGAGGGCGAGCCCGGCACCTTCAAGGACCGCTATTTTCTCGAAACCGACCCGCACCGCTTCCTGGAAGGCATGCTGATCGCCGCCTGGGCGATCGAGGCCGAGGACGCCTACATCTATCTGCGCGACGAATACCCGCAATGCCGCCTGCTACTGGAACGCGAGATCGCCGCGCTCGAACAGGCGGGGCTTGCCGGCGGCGTCCGCATCCATCTGCGCCGCGGCGCCGGCGCCTATATCTGCGGCGAGGAATCGGCAATGCTCGAAAGCCTCGAAGGCAAGCGCGGCCTGCCCCGCCACAAGCCGCCGTTCCCGGCCCAGGTCGGGCTGTTCGGCCGACCGACATTGATCAACAATCTCGAGACGCTCTATTGGGTGCGCGATCTGGTCGAAAAGGGGCCGGAGTGGTTCACCGCGCAGGGCCGCCACGGGCGCAAGGGGCTGCGCACCTTCTCGGTCTCGGGGCGGGTGCGCGAGCCCGGGGTCAAGCTGGCGCCGGCCGGGATCACCGCCCGCGAACTGATCGACGAATTCTGCGGCGGCATGCTTGCCGGCCACCATTTCAAGGGCTATCTGCCGGGCGGCGCCTCGGGCGGCATCCTGCCGGCCGCGAAGGCCGACATCCCGCTCGATTTCGGCACGCTCGAAGGCGAGGGATGTTTTATCGGCTCGGCCGCGATCGTCGTCCTCTCCGACCATGACGACATGCGCGAGGTGGCGCTCAACCTATTGCGCTTTTTCGAGGACGAGAGCTGCGGGCAGTGCACGCCCTGCCGGGTCGGCACCGAAAAAGCGGTCAAATTGATGACGGCGCCGCGCTGGGATGCGGCATTGCTTGAAGAATTGGCGCGGGTGATGAGCGACGCCTCGATCTGCGGCCTGGGGCAGGCGGCGATGAACCCGGTGCGGATGGTATTGAAGCATTTTCGCGACGAGGTCGCGGGCCCGGGGCAGGGCTGATGCGGGGGCGCCGGCGCCCTCCCCGCGGCGGCGGGGACGGAGCGGCTGCCTGGTCCGGCGTCCCCGGCCCCCCGGGTTTGCGGCAATGACGTTTGGAGGTCCCGGATGAGCGAGCCGATCCGCTTTGTTCTTGATGGTGTCGAGGTGACGGCCGCGCCGGAGGAGACGATCTGGCAGGTCGCGAACCGGCACGGGATCGAGATCCCGCATCTGTGCTGGCTGCCGAAGCCGGGCTATCGCGCCGACGGCAATTGCCGCGCCTGCATGGTCGAGATCGCCGGCGAGCGGGTGCTCGCCGCCTCCTGCATCAGGAAGCCGGCGCCGGGGATGACGGTGCACACCGACAGCGAGCGCGCCCGCTTTGCGCGCCGAATGGTCTTCGAGCTGCTGCTCGCCGACCAGCCGGCGCGCGCCCAGGCGCACGATCCGGGTTCGCGCCTGTGGCAATGGGCCGGGACGCTCGGGCTCGACGGCAGCCGCCTGCCGCGCCGCCCGCCGCCGGCGCCCGACCGCAGCCACCCGGCGATGGCGGTGCAGCTCGACGCCTGCATCCACTGCACCCTGTGCGTGCGCGCCTGCCGCGAGGTCCAGGTCAATGACGTGATCGGCATGAAAGGGCGCGGCTGGCACGAAAAGATCGTCTTCGATTTCGATGATCCGATGGGCAAGAGCACCTGCGTCGGCTGCGGCGAATGCGTGCAGGCCTGCCCGACCGGCGCGCTGATGCCGGCGACGCTGGTCGACGAGAACGGCGTCTACACCAACGCCCCCGAGCGCGAGGTCGCAAGCGTCTGCCCCTATTGCGGCGTCGGCTGCCAGCTGACCTACAAGATCCGCGCCAACCGCATCGTCGCGGTCGAGGGGCGGCAGGGGCCGGCCAATCTGAACCGGCTGTGCGTCAAGGGCCGCTTCGGCTTCGACTATGTCCACCATCCCGATCGCCTGACCGAGCCGCTGATCCGCCGGGACGGCGTCTCGAAGCACGACGTCGCCATCGATCCGGCCAATCCCTACACGCATTTCCGCAAGGCGAGCTGGGAGGAGGCGCTCGACCGCGCCGCCGCCGGCCTCAGGCATATCCGCGAGCGCGACGGGCGGCGGGCGCTGGCCGGCTTCGGTTCGGCCAAAGGCTCGAACGAGGAAGCCTATCTGTTCCAGAAGCTGGTGCGCACCGGCTTCGGCAGCAACAATGTCGACCATTGCACGCGGCTGTGCCACGCCTCCTCGGTGGCGGCGCTGATGGAAGGGATCGGCTCGGGCGCGGTCACGGCGCCGTTCACCGCCGCGATGGATGCCGAGGTCATCATCGTCATCGGCGCCCGGCCGACCGACAATCATCCGGTCGCCGCGACCTTTTTCAAGCAGGCGGCAAAACGCGGCGCCAAGCTGATCGTGATGGACCCGCGCGGCCAGGTCATGGCCCGCTATGCGACGCACATGCTGCGCTTCACGCCCGGCCGCGACGTCGCGCTGCTCAATGCGCTGCTGCACACGATCATCGAGGAGGGCCTCTACGACCGGCAATATGTCGCGGCCCATACCGAGGATTTCGAGAAATTGCGCGAACATATCCGCGCCTACGCGCCCGAGGCGATGGCTCCCATCTGCGGCGTCGATGCCAAGACCTTGCGCGAGATCGCCCGGCTTTATGCCCGCGCCCGGACGGCGATCATCTTCTGGGGCATGGGCATCTCGCAGCATGTCCACGGCACCGACAATGCCCGCTGCCTGATCGCGCTCGCCCTCGTCACCGGCCAGATCGGCCGGCCGGGAACCGGGCTGCATCCGCTGCGCGGCCAGAACAATGTGCAGGGCGCTTCCGACGCCGGCCTGATCCCGATGGTCTACCCCGACTACATGCCGGTCGAGGATCCGCAAGTGCGCGCGCGTTTCGAGGCGCTGTGGGGGACGCGGCTCGACGACCGGCGCGGGCTGACCGTCGTCGAGATCATGGATGCGATCCACGCCGGCACGATCAAGGGCATGTATATCATGGGCGAGAACCCGGCGATGTCCGATCCCGACGTGACGCATGCCCGCGAGGCGCTTGCCAAGCTCGAGCATCTCGTCGTGCAGGATCTGTTCCTGACCGAAACCGCCAAATACGCCGATGTCGTGCTGCCGGCCTCGGCCTGGCCCGAGAAGGACGGCACCGTCACCAACACGAACCGGCAGGTCCAGATGGGCCGCGCCGCGCTGCCCCTGCCCGGCAATGCCCGGCAGGACTGGTGGATCATCCAGGAGATCGCGCGGCGCATCGGGCTCGATTGGTCCTATACCCACCCGCGCGACGTCTTCGCCGAGATGAAGCGGGCGATGCCGTCCTTGAACGGCATCACCTGGGAGCGGCTCGAACGCGAGCATTCGATCACCTATCCCTGCGATTCGGAAGAGGAACCCGGCCACGACATCGTGTTTGGCGAGGGCTTCCCGACGCCGTCCGGCCGCGGCCGCCTGGTGCCGGCGGCGATCGTGCCGCCGGCCGAGGAGCCGGACGACGAATATCCGATGGTGCTGACGACCGGCCGCCAGCTCGAACATTGGCACACCGGAGCGATGACCCGACGCGCCAGCGTGCTCGACGATCTCGAACCGGAAGCGGTGGCCAGCCTCGCCCCGGCCGAGCTGCGCCGGCTCGGCATCGCCCCCGGCGCGCGGGTGCGGGTGACGACGCGGCGCGGCACGATCGAGCTGAAGGCGCGCAGCGACAGCGCGGTGGCGCCGGGGATGGTGTTCATCCCGTTCTGCTATGCCGAAGCCGCCGCTAATCTTCTGACCAACCCGCAGCTCGATCCCTGGGGCAAGATCCCCGAATTCAAATATTGCGCCGCCCGCGTCGAGCCGGTCGTGCAGCAGGCGGCGGAGTAGAAAAAGCGCGGCTCCCGCGTTTGGCGAAGCGCCGCCCGCCGCGAGCCGGGGGCCGGCCTCCGGCATGAGGGTCGCAAGGCCGGCGGGAAAGATGGGCCCGCCGCGCCAGACGATCGCTCCGGCCGCCGCCGGCCCCCGATGTCTACTTCTTCTCGGAGAGGGCGCTGCGCGGGTTCAGGTTCTGGATGTGGCCGCTCTCGGTGCCCGCGGTCGGATCGATGACGGCATTGATCAGCGCCGGCTTGCCCGCCGCGAGCGCTTCGCTGACGGCTTTTGTCAGGCTCGGCGTGTCGGTGACGTGATAGCCGGCCCCGCCGAAGGCCTCGATGATCCTGTCGTAGCGCGCGTTCCGGATGAAGCCGGTCGGCGAGTACGGGCCCTCGCCCGGGTCGCCGCGGTAGATGCCGTTGTTGTTGAAGACGACCGTGACCACCGGCAGCCCATAGCGGCAGATCGTTTCGACTTCCATGCCGCTGAAACCGAAGGCGCTGTCGCCCTCGATGGCGAGGACAGGCTTGCCGGTCGTCGCGGCGGCGCCGATGGCGTAGCCCATGCCGATGCCCATCACACCCCAGGTGCCGCTGTCGAGGCGCCGGCGCGGCGCGTGCATATCGATGATGTTGCGGGCGAAGTCGAGCGTATTGGCGCCCTCGTTGACGATATAGACATCCGGCCGCTCGGCCAGAGCATTGCGAATGGCGCGCAAGGCGCTCGAGAAGTTCATCGGGCTCGGATCGGCGTTGAGCCGCGCCGCCATGCGTTCGATGTTCTGCTGCTTGCGCTCGGCGATCGCGTCGAGCCATTGGCGGCTGGGCTTGATCTGCCCCGGCTTGAGGGCGGCATTGAAGGCCGCGAGGGCGGATTTGATGTCGCCGACGACCGGCGCCGCAATGGGCCGGTTGCTGTCGATTTCGACGGGCGAGATGTCGACCTGCACGAAGCGCGCACCCTCCGACCACAGCGGGGGCTTGCCGTGCGACAAGAGCCAATTGAGCCGCGCCCCGATCAGCATCGCCACATCGGCGTTGCCGATCGCGTAGGAGCGGGCGGCGGCGGCGGATTGCGGATGGGTGTCGGGCAGCAGGCCCTTGGCCATCGACATCGGCAGGAACGGCATGCCGCTCGTCTCGATGAATGACCGGATCTCCGCATCCGCCTGCGCATAGGCCGCGCCCTTGCCGAGGATGACGAGCGGACGCTCCGCCCGCGCCAACAGATCGAGCGCGCGCGCGATCGCTTCCGGGGCCGGCACCTGCCGCGGCGCCGGATCGACGACCTTGACCAGCGATTTCCTGGCGCTCTCAAGGTCGAGGGTCGAACCGAGCACCTCCGCCGTCAAATCGAGATAGACCCCGCCCGGGCGCCCGGACAGGGCGGCGCGGATCGCCCGCGCGACGGCGATGCCGATGTCCTGCGGCCGGTTGACGCGATAGGCCGCCTTGGCATAGGGCTTGGCGGCGTTCAACTGGTCGAGCTCCTCATAGTCGCCCTGTTCGAGATCGACGATCGCGCGGTCGCTCGACCCGCTGATCATGATCATCGGAAAACAGTTGGTCGTGGCGTTGGCCAGGGCGACCAGTCCGTTCAGAAAACCCGGCGCCGAGACCGTAACGCAAATGCCCGGCCTCTGGGTCAGATACCCGGTGATCGCGGCCGCATGCGCGGCCGACTGCTCGTGACGAAAGCCCAGATACCGGATCCCTTCCGACTGCGCCACGCGCAACAGATCGGTGATCGGAATGCCAGCGACCCCGTAGATCGTGTCGATCCCGTTCAGCTTGAGAGCGTCCACCACCAGGTGGAAGCCGTCCGTCATATCCGATGCGGTCATGTCGTTCCCCGTTTCGAGAGTGGCAGGCAGGCGAAACCTCGTAGCAATAGGAGGCCATGTCAAAGGGCGGGCGCGCGATCCCGCGGGAAACGGATCCCGCCGCGCGCCATCGCGCGCCCGGCCGGACGCGGTGAGGCTGGCCGGGCCGGAAGGGCGGCCCATGCGTCGAGGGAAGAGCGTGCGCCGTCTTCGCCGCGGCCGGCGGCGGCGGAAATCCGCTTCAGGCGGGCGGCGCGGCGCCGTTCCCGGCAGGCTCCGCAAAGCGCTCGGGATCGAACAATACCTCGATGATCGGGCATTCGGGCACGGCGCCGCCGCGGCAGCCGGCGATCATCCCTTCGAAGACGCGCTGCAGCCTTTGCAAATCGGCGATCTTGCAGGCGATTGCGCGGACATGATCGCGGGCCAGGGCCTCGACCTCGCTGCAGGTGTAGGCGCCGCCATCGACAAGGCGCAGCAATTCGCGCAACTCCGCGATCGTGAAGCCGAGATCGCGGCACCGCCGGATAAAGCCGAGCCTCCTGACCAGATCCTCCCCGTAGAGACGATGTCCGCCGGCGCTGCGCGGCGGCGGCGGCAGCAGGCCGATGCGCTCGTAATATCGGATCGTCTCGATATTGCAGCCGGTTCGCGCCGCAAGCCCGCCGCGCGTCAGCGGCCGGCCGGGGGCGGCTTGCCGGGCCGCGGGCCGCGCCGGGATGGAGTGGGGCCGCATCGCAAAACTCCTTGAATCTGTGTGCAATACAGGGCTTAGCGTATCGCTCGGCGCCCGGCAAGCGGCAGGTCGCAAGGATCGCCGCTGGCCGAGCGGCGCCGCATCGCGCAGGGAAAGGCCGATGTCCTGGCTGGCCAGGGTTTTTCTGTGTTGCGTCTTGGACGGCGTGCCGCGCCGGGCTTTCCTCACGGCGCTGGTCGTCGGGACGATCCTCAATCTGATCAATCAGGGGGACGCGCTCCTCGCCGGTGGCCATGTTGTCGTCGCGAAATTGCTGCTGACCTATTGCGTCCCCTATTGCGTCTCCACCTACGGGGCGGTGTCGCTGCGCCTGAAGCTGATGCGCGAAAATGCGCTGTCGGCCGGCCGCTGATCCGGCCGCCGCGCGCGGCGGCCGCTCCCCAGGACTTGCAGCGGCGCTTCGCACGCGGAGGGGCCGCTGGCGTAATACCGCCGCCCCCCTCTTATCTCACACCGAGAGCCGGCTCGAACGAGCTAGTCAAAATTTTCCTTGAATCTGTATTTCCTACAGAATCCACGTTGGAAAGGTCGCTACGCGGCGGCCGCCGGCGGGCGGACGATCGCGTCGCCCTCCAAAGGGAGAAACAGATGAGCACCGATTTCTTTGCCCTGCCGCGCCAATGGCTGCTGGCCGCAGCCGTCATCATGCTGTTCGCGCCCGCGGGTTGGGGGGCCTCGGCGGGGCCGCCCGGGGAGGCACCGATCCCTCCGGGCCAGGCGCGCCTCTGGATCTATCGCGATTACGCCCCCTATCAGAGCTTGGCGACGCCCTATGTCAGGGTGAACGGCGCGGTTATCGGGGTCGCCGAGCCGGGCGGCGCCTTCTATCGCGACGTCCCGCCGGGAGCATACCGGATTACGGTCGACAGCGAAGGCGTGGACGTCAACCAATTTGCGCGGGTCGCCCTCGCCCCGGGACAGACGGCTTACGTCAAGGTCGAATCGCTGCGCGGCTGGGGGGAGGGCAATGATTACGAGCGGAACACGTTTTATACCCGGCCGATGTCGGGCGCACGCGCCCGCATAGAGATCGCCCGCAACCGATCGTGGCTTGGCGGCTGAGACCCGAGGATCGTCCATGCCGGGAATTTCGCCGTCGTAGTCGGTCATAGGAGAGGCTTCCGGCGCGATGCGGCACGCGCTTCCGGCGTCGCGCCGGCCCTTTTTTTCCCGACCGTCAATCTCTAATTCCGCGCCGGGCGATGAGCATTCCTCTTGAATCTGTACTTCGTACGGAATGTATCCGGAACCGATGATGCGGTGTCCAGCCGCTTCCGGAACCGGAACGCCGCCGCCATGGAAGAGCGCTCCGCCGCAGACCCGCAACGCCAGCGGTCCCCCTCTATGGCGGCTGCGGCCGACACGCGCCCTTTGAGCGTCGCGATCGTCTCCGATGTGTGTTTTTTGCGCCAGGCTCTCGCCGAAATCCTCGAACGCGATCCGTCGATATCCGTGATCGGACAAAGCGGCGATCTCGGCGAACTGGTGACGCGCACCCCCCCTCTTTCGGCGGATGTGGTGCTGGTCGACGCAAAGCTTCGGGACGGCCCCGCCGAGGTTAGGCGGGCCCGTCACATCGCTTCCGACCTGCGCGTCATCGCGTACGGGGTGGAAGAGAGCCCGCAGGACGTCATCATCTGGGCGGAAGCGGGGGCGATCGGCTATATCCCGAACACTGCTCCTGCTGCCCATCTCGCCTCGCTCGTCATCGCTATCTCCAGCGGCAGGCAGCCCTGCCCGGAGCCGGTGGCCTCCAGCCTGTTCCGCCGGATTGCCGCCACGGCAAGATCCGGCACCAGCACGGCGTCTTCAGCCCTCGCTCTTACCCGGCGCGAACGGCAGGTCGCCGAATTGATCGGCGCCGGGTACAGCGACAAAGAAATCGCCCGCCGGCTTAACATCAGCCTGTGGACGGCGAAGTCCCACGTCCACAACCTGCTCGGCAAATTGGGCGTGTATCACCGTGGAGAAGTCTCCTCTCGATTGCGGTTGCATGAGCAACACTCCCTTAATCACGAACCGGCCGGGCCCGCTCCCTCCTGTTGACCTTTGAGCTCGCCCACTATTCCGCCATTCATGCGGCCCTTGCCGCCGCGGATGCGGCGCTTGGCACAGCGATCTGCGCGCACCGTCACCGGGCTGCGACCCGGAGCGAAAGGGCTGGGATATGGGGGAGAGCCCGGCTCGTAATAACGGCGCTTCCGTCCCTGCTTGCTGCTTCCTCCGAGCTAGTTCTCAATCTCAGGCTCATTTCGCGCCAGCGAAGGATGGTCTTCCCCTCCGCTTCTATGAGAGCAAAGTGTTCTCATCTCAGGCGCAGATCAACCGTAAATTTACAGAAAAGGTATCGGCGACCAGTTTAGGGGTGGTGATGTCAACATTTGCGCATGTGCGCCGAGCCTTTGCAGAGGTGGTCCGCGCCGCGGTCGCAGCGCTGCATTACCAAGCGGAGGGCATCAATGGCTACCGGCGGGACGAGCGATCACGAACCGACAGGACCCGCATCACGACCTCCGGCCGCAAAACAAATCCGGGTCAGAGCGGCGCATAATGCCGCGACGATCGACTTGGGATCCGAATCTCGGACGGCAGCGACCGGGCTTGCGGGCCCCGATAACCCCCCCTCTCTGCGGATCGTGGTGGTCTCTCATGTCTCCTTTGTGCGCGAGGCGCTCGCCGCCTCCTTCGAAGGCGATCGGATGGTGTCGATGGTCGGGCTGTACGCCGATCTGGCCGAGGCGGTCGCACAGAGCACCGCCCTGCGCGCCGATGCGCTGCTGATGGATGCGGCGCTCCCGGACGGTGCCGCCGCGCTCCGGCGGATCCGCCTCACCGTCCCCGACCTTCCCATCATCGTCTATGGGGTCAGCGAAAGAACGGAGGACGTCATCGCCTGGGCGGAAGCGGGCGCGACCGGCTATCTTCCCAACAGCGCCCGCCTCGACCAGTTCGCGCGGCTCATTGTCGACATCCATCGCGGCGACCAGCACGCTCCGGCGCCGGTGGTCGGCGGATTGATCCGCCGGATCGCCGCCACCGCGATATTCGGCTATGGGCGCAGTGCGGTGCCGACGCCCCTCTTTTTCACCCGGCGCGAACGGCAGGTCGCCGAGCTGGTCATTGTCGGATTCACCGACAAGGAGATCGCCGGCCGGCTGGGCATCAAGCTGTCGACGGTGAAGTCGCATGTCCACACCCTGCTCCGCAAGCTCGGCGTGCGGCGCCGGAACGAGGTGGCCGACTGCCTGGCCAAGCCGCTGGAGCCCGCCGACTGAATAGCCTGCGAACCGATCCGGCTTGAGCCGGTCGGCCGACCCTCGGGGCCTCATCGCAATCCGTGAATAACTGAATAATTTGCGCCGGCTGCGGCGCAGCCGGGCATCGTTCGGTGCGCCGGCATCGACGGCTTTGATCAAAGCTGGTCAAGGCCGCCGACCCGAGGAGCCCCCACAGAGCTTCTATTGCGCATATGCCGCACGGAGGAAGAAAGCTCCAACGATTTACACCTATGGACCCCCGGCGAATTTCCCATCCATCGACGGATAGTTTCCTGTCCATACCCATGAAAGTGTTCCCGCGTCGGCCGCAGATCAACTGCGGATTTATGGAATGGGGAATTGGCGATGATCGGAGGGCTGAACAACCGAGCCTTTGCCGTGGTGGCCGGGCTGATCGCGGCGATGGCGCTGCTCGGCCTAGCGGCGGCGCGGGCCGACGAGCTGTCGGATCTGCGCGCCAGCCAGCAGATTCTGCAACAGCGCATCGACCAGCTCCAACGCGAACTCGCCCAGGTCCCAATAGCCGGTTCCAAGGCGGTTCCCGGCACGGCGGCGCTCGCCGGCAGCTACCCGCGCTCGTTCCTGATCCCGGGAACCAATACCTCGCTGCGCATCGGCGGGTATATGGATCTACAGGTGGATTGGTACCTGAAGGGGGGCGGCTTTACCGGTCAGAGCGGCGGCGTCAACGGCGTCCCGACGATCGTGCCGGGCATCGGGGTGGGATCCGTCCCGCTCGACATCCCCGCGGGCTTCGTCGTGCCGGGCTTCCCGACGCCGGGCCATGTCGTGCCGGTCGATCTCCAGCATTCGCGCGGCCGCGTCTTCACGATGACCCCGAGGCAGTCGCGCATTCATATCACGACGAGGACGCCGACCGCCTGGGGCGAGGCGACCACCTTCTTCGAGTTCGATTTTCTGAATACCGACTTCGTCGCCGGGGGGCAGAGCAATCTGCTGGAGACGACGGACTCTCTGACGCCGCGCCTGCGCCTCGCCTACGGCACGCTCGGGCCCTGGCTCGCCGGCCAAGCCTACTCGCTGCAAGACGACCTCACGGCGGGCGACAACACCATCGATTTCACTTTCAACTATCACGAAGGTCCGACCCGCATTCCGCAGCTGCGCTATACCCAGCAGCTGCCCGATGGCCTGTCGGGCGCCATCGCTCTCGAAGCGCCGGCGACCGATCTCCTGACGCCGCTCGGCCTGATCCACCAGGATTTCACCGGCACGCTGACCGGCGGCACCGTCAACCCGGCCGGCGGCTTCATCAACCCCGCCAAGAACACCTATCCCGATATCGTCGGCGCCTTCACGATACACCGGCCCTGGGGTCATCTGCAGCTCCATAGCGACATCCGCAGCCTCGAGGTCGCTGACGGGCGGTTCTTCAGCAAGCAGTATATCGGGATCGAAGGCGGCGTGTCCGGGAACGTCCGGCCCGGCTGGTTTGGCTGGAGCAAGGACAGAATAGGCTGGGATTTTGGCGCGGGCAATGGCGCCGGCCGCGCGCTCGGCCTCCCCTGGAACTTCGCCCTGGTCACCAATTACGGCGCGTTTCCGATTACGACCAAGGCCGATGCCGCCAGGGTCATCTTCAAGCCGGAGACCGGCTTTGTCGCCAACGTCAACTACACGCATTGGTGGACGTCGAATCTGCAGACCAATGCCGACTTCGACATCGTCCGTGAGGACGCTCCGTCCAACCTGATCGGACCGGTGGAGGACATCGCCGCTAACAAGGAGGTGTGGATGACCCACCTCAACCTGCTGTGGTTTCCGGTCGCCTTCATCCAGATCGGCGTCGAGTGGCTGCACGGGCATCGCACCGTCGTCGCCAATCTGCACGGCAGTATGGACGACATCCTTGGCGATTTCCGGGTGAAGTTCTGATGAAAGGTGATTCGACGGTGCGGCCGAACGATCTTTGGCCGCGTCGCCGGGCGGACAGGATAAGCCGCGCATGATGGAGACCATCGAAGGGCTTCCCGACAATGTCGTCGGCATTGTCGTCAAGGGACGGGCAACCCGGAGGGACTGCGACCGCGTGCTGGCGCCGGCGATCCAAAGATGTCGCGAATGGCATTACAAGCTCCGGCTCTACTTTGAGATCCGATCGCGCTACCCGGGCGCCCTGTGGGATGATCTCGATCCTGGATTGGCGCCCGCCCCGCTGTGGGAGCGCGCTGCGATCGTGTCCGATGTCGCCTGGGTTCGGTATGCGGTGACGGCGCTGCGACTGCTGATCGCCAGCGAAGTCCGGGTGTTTACGCTCTCACAGGTGCCCGAGGCGCTTTCCTGGATCTCTGCCGTGTCCCCTTCTCGGGTGCATGCCGAAGCCGGCATGCCAAGGCAAAGCCGCAGGCGCGCCGGCTCGAGCCCGGAGGGCGCGGACGGCGGCAAGGCTCGCCCGTTCGTGCCGGCGGTGCAGTATCTAAATATGCGATCCTGATGCGCCGCCACTCAGCCGCCACAGGCGACCGGCAAGCCGGCGATCTGATTGCGGGCGCAGCTTGGCTGGATCAGCTGGGTGTAATAGGTGTTCCAGCGCCAGCCCCGTCCGGACCACCACCAGCGCGATGCCTCGACCTTGACATAGACCGTCTGTCCAGAGGCGAGGGCGACAGTTACGAACTGGTTGATGTCACGACCCGGGCTATCGACCGTGACCTTGTAGATTCCCGGCGGCACATCGCGATAGAAGGCGCCACCAGGCTCCGATACGCCGACGATCCGGCCATTCAGCCGAACATACGGAGTCGCCAGCGTCACATAAGGCTCATCATCGCGATAGATCCAAATGCGCGCTGTGCCGGCCGGCAGAGGCGGGGCCGCGGCGGCGCCCGCAGATGCCGGCACCGCACTGCCGAACAGCGCGACCAGCAGGACTGACGCCATGGCCTGCCAAAGCCGGCCGGCCTTGCCGATGGTTCGCATGCAACTCCTCCTTTCCCGGAGGATAGGGGACGGCGGGGGCAGAGTCGATACCGTCCGATGCCCGATACCCGCGGCCGGCGAGCCCGGGATCGCCGCGGCATTGGTCGGCTCTTTGCGCGGAGGCGTCGCCATATGCAAGCCTGTCAGACCGCAGGCCATCCGCCTCACGATTGGCAGTGGTGGCCTTCATCGCCCGGGATATGAAAATCCTAGCCGAGGTGCCGGACCCGCGGCATCCATCCGGTTGGATCGGCTCTGGCGGACGAAACCGCCGCTGCCATCGGCACCTTGCCTCCGCACTTCGCCGCAGGAACCGTCCTTATTGACATGATTGGCGTGGCGCTTGTTGTTATCGGCGTGCCGGCGCTGCCCGCCGGCCCAATGCGCAGAGTGAGCGACCGGCGGCGGATGCGTTCGCGATCTTCGATGCGCAAGCAAGCGCATGCTGGCATGGCCACCAAGGTGCGTTATGGATCGGGAAAGCCACGGGATGTGGAGCCGTCGAGAGGCAGCAATCATGCTCTTGGCCTCGCCGGTGATCCTCGCAAGCCCGGCGGGCGCAAATGTAGCCCTTTATACGGTTCCAACTCCCAATAGCGCTCCCGAATCCGTGACCGTCGGCCCGGACGGGAATATCTGGTTTACAGAAGCGCAGGGGAACAAGATCGGGCGCTTGGCCGCGGCCGGTAAGATTTCCGAGTTTCCCGTACCGACCCCGAACAGCCGTCCGCAAGGCATTACTCCGGGGCCGGATGGCAATCTCTGGTTCACGGAGAGCCAAGGCAACAAGATCGGGCGGATCACGCCGTCCGGTGCTATCACGGAATATCCCGTGGCAATCCCACAGAGCTATCCTTTCGGCATCACTGCCGGTCCAGACGAGGCCTTATGGTTTACATCGGCAGTGGCGAGCACGATCGGCCGGATAAGCATATCGGGGCAACTCCGCTATTTTCGGCTTGCCAAGACAGTGACACCCTATGGTATTGCCAGAGGCCCCGACAACAATCTCTGGTTCACGGGATTCTCTAGCAATACGATTGGCCGCATTACGCCGGCAGGCGGGATCATGGAGTTTCCGCTTACCGGGTCCGCGGCCGAACCCTTCAATATTGCCGCCGGTCCGGATGGGGCCTTGTGGTTCACGGAACCTGGAACAAACAGCATTGGCCGGATCACCATCGAGGGACGCGTCACGGTGTTCTCATTGCCGGCTGGCGGGCAGAAACCTTATGGCATCACCCCCGCAAGGGGAGGGCTGTGGTTTACTCTCCATCTGGGAGGGAAGATCGGGAGGATTGGGTTGAGCGGGATTACGACCGAGATCGAAATCCCGAACGTCAGAATTCTGAAAGGGATCACGGCCGCTTCCGACGGCACCATTTGGTTTGCGGCAGCAAGCGCAAACAGCATCGGGCGTTACCGATAATTGCCAAGGCAGTGCGCTGCTCCGGCACGCGGGACAATCCGTAATGCGCTGTGTGCAAGATGCCGCCCCGATCTCCGCTCGCCACGGAAAGGGACGAGCACGGCCGACGGTCGATGCCGGCCCGACGCTCCGATCCGCCCGGCACGGGTTCATCATCGCTGGAAAGCGGCTTTATGCGCTTTGCACATGGCGCACGAATGATCCGGTCGCCAACGGCTTCGGCCAGGGTCGGTTCGCCGATCGGGTCATGCCGGCGGTCGACCGGGATCCGGCCGGCGAGCGACGTGGCGCCGCAGCCGGCGCAATGCCGCAAGGCTTGGCGCATCTTCTCGGTCTTGCCCAAACCTCCGCCGTTGCCGCCGGCGCCGAAACGCCTTGCGCCGCCTCGGCCAGCACATTTTTGCGCGCATCGACGCACATCCCCTCTTGAACCTGTAGTTTGTACAGATCCCATATCGGGTTCGCACCGGACGCCAGGGGTGCTGTTGCGGCCCTTGGAGCCGGTAGAGAGCGTTCGATGGTCGCGGATACCCGGCATCCTGACCCTGCTCCCCCGCGCCACTCGGTCACCCGGCCGCGTGATGTCGCCGCCGGCTGGCTCATCGCACTCCTTATCCTGATCGCCGCAGTGCTGCTGATCGGTCCGCAGCGGTTCCTCGATACGCCCCGGATTCCGCAAAAATTGCCGCTGGAACGCGTGCGCGGAACCGGCGATGTCCTGATGGACGGTCACACCTTTGCCCCGGGCGCGGTTGCGGCACATCCCGGCGATCGGCTCGTCTTTTGGAATGTGGGCAAGGAGCTCGAGGCCCTGAACCTGGCGGGTCATGCCGGCATCCTGCAGCAAAGGCTGGTCGATCCCGGCGCCAGGTTCACCTTCGTCATCCCGCCGAGCCTCAAGCCGGGGACTTACCATCTGATCTGCACGACGCACCCGGACATGAGCCTTACGCTCGCGGTTCGAGCACAACCGGCGACGAGCCGTCCGGACGTGCCGGCGCCGGCGAGCGGATCGCCGCCTGCGGTCGTCCGGACGGGTTGGCGGAAGGAGAGGGCAACATGGCCTTGAGAGCGGGTTCCGGTGCGGCGCCGGATGCAATGTTCAGGCGCGCAGGATGCAGCGGTGCCGATTCCGCCCGCTGGGCGCAAGCCGGGATTGAGCCCACGATCGGCGAAATGCTCGACGATCCGGTCATCATGGCCGTGATGCGGCGCGACGGGGTTACCGCCGGCGACATCGCGGCGGTCATACGCGATGTGATGCGCCGGCGGATCGCCGCTCGATCCGGGCCGGGCCCCACGGCGGAGGTCAAGACGTGAGCCGCCACCCCGGATCATCGGCGTTGCTGCGCATTGTCGCGAACCTCTCCGTCGCTTTGACCTTGGCGCTCGGGACCCTCTCCGCGCGAGCCCAAGGAACGGCGGCCGGGGCTGCCGATGTCGTGCGCGCATTTTACGTCATCCTGCGCGACACGATGATGAACGGGCCGACGCTTGGCGCGAGCGGGCGCTATGCAAAGCTGGAGCCGGTCGTTCGCAGGACCTTCGACGTTCCGTTCATGGCGCGGCTGGCAACGGGGCCGCTCTGGACTTCTCTTTCACCACTCCAGCAGCAACGGCTCATCCAGGCCTTCGATCGTTACATTTCGGCGACCTATGCCGATCGCTTCAATGAGTATTCCGGCGAGAAGCTCGAGGTCGGGGCCGACCGTCCTTTCGGTGCGGATGTCGTCGTTCCGTCGCGGATCGTCGCAGCGAACGGAAAACCCGTCAACATCGACTACCTGATGCACCGGAACGGCGCCACCTGGCAGGTCTTGGATATTTATCTCGACGGCACGATCAGCGAGTTGGCGACGCTGCGCTCGGAGTTTTCCTCGATTCTGCGGCGACAGGGGGTCGGCGGGCTGATCGCCACTTTGAACCGAAAGGCCGATCTGCTGTCCGCACCCGCGGTCGGGGCCTCTCGACCGCCCCAAACTTGAGGCGCCCGGATGTCGGCCCTTCCAGCGATGACCGCCGCGCCGCCGGCTCCGCATCCGGCACCGCCCCGCGCCGCCTGCGACAGGTCCCCGAGCGGGGAAAGAGCGCCCGGCCCGCGGCGGGGTTGCCCGACCGACCGCGAGGCCAACCCATGCAGCGCACAGAGGTGCGGGATGCCCGAGTTCACCCGGCTGCTCGAGCAGGAAATCCCCGGGCTGTGGCGCTACGCGCGTGTTCTGGCACAGGACACGGCAGCGGCCGACGATCTTGTGCAAAGCTGCCTCGCCCAGGCGCTCGCCAAGGCGCACCTCTGGCAACCCGGCAGCGATCTGCGGGCCTGGCTCTTCGCGATCCTGCACAATCTGCATATCGACGAGATCCGTCGGGCGAGGCGCGAACAAAACGGTGTTGCCGCGGCCAGCGCATCCCTCGGGATCGCGCCCCCCGATCCGGACGCCTGTCTCGACCTGCTCGATCTCGAGCGCGCAATTGCACGATTGCCGGAACGGCACCGCCGGGTCGTTCTGCTGATCGGCCTTGAAGGCATGCGCTGTGAGCAGGCCGCCGCGATCCTCGGCATCTCGGCGAGTACGGCTCGATCCCGGCTCTGGCGCGCCCGGGAGAGGCTGCGCAAGGCGACGGCAACGGAATGGTGACGACATGCGGCGCGACGACAGGGAGCCCCGCCGCCCGCGAACCGGTCATCGCTTATGCCCGGCGTCGAAATCGGGCGGAGGCTGCGGATCAAAGCTCCGCCTCGCGGGTACCGCCGGGAACTTCGGGCAAGGAGAAAGCGATATGGGCTGCGAACGGTTTGCCACCGGCCATCCGCGCCTCCTGCCGGCCGATCGGCAGGCCGGCTCGGCGCGCGGCATTCGGCCGTCGAATGTCTTGCAATACATCTTGCACCATCTCAACGGCGCCGGCGCCCTGGCGCGGCTTGCAAGGATCCTTGCCGGTGCCGGCGTGGTGATCGCGGGCGTCTCGGCGGCGCCGTATCCGGCTGCGACCCCGGCCGATTTTATCGGTGCGCTTGGCGCGCAGGCGCTTAAGGTGGTGCGCTCCCATGCGGCCTGGGCGCAGAAGGCAGCCTATTTCGAGCACATGCTGCGCCGGGATTTTGATCTCGTCGGCCTCTCCCGCTTTGTTCTCGGCCCGTACTGGCGCCTTGCCAGCAAGGCGCAACGGCAGGAGTTCCGCAACCTGCTCGAAGAGCGCATCGTGCGCTTTAACGGCGAGCGGCTTCTGCACTATGGCGGCGAGCGCTTCAGGGTGACCGGCAGCCAGGTCACTCCCGCCGGCGGGATCGTCACCAGCGTGATCACCCGGCCGCAGGGTCCGCCTATCGAAGTCGATTGGCGCCTTAGGGTCAGCAATGGCCTCTATAAGATCAGCGATCTGACCATCGATGGCGTGAGCATGGCGCTGACCCTTCGCTCCGAGTTTTCGAGGCTGATCCAGCGCGAAGGCGGACAAGTGGCGCCCTTCCTCGCCCGGCTGCGCCAGCAGATAGAAGGCCCCGCTTTCGGGGTCGGAGCAAGCGCGCCTCGGCCCCTCATCAATTCCGCGGCCGGCCGCTGATCCGGCCGCCGCGCGCGGCGGCCGAACGGTTTGCGAAGGCCGCTTGCGCGGCGCGGATCGTGCGATGCCGATCGCTGCGGGGCTGCGCCTGCCCGCCGATGCCGCAGCGCATCGGAACACCGGAAATCCCTCTTGAACCTGTTCCTGCTACAGGGTGTACATAGACTTCAGACGGGCCCATCGCCGCGATAATCGCGCGGTGGCCCGTAGTGCAGCCGGATGAGGTCGCCATGAACGACAAACCCGTCGCCGGCATCGTGACCGCGCTGGTGGTCGCGCCGCTTGCCCTGCTGTGTTGTCTCGGGCCGATCGCCCTCGGCTCCGTTCTCGCCGCGGCGGCCGGGTGGCTGGGCGGCCTTGGGGTGTTTGGAATCATCGGCGCCGCTCTTGGTGTCGCCGCGGTCGGCTACGGTCTTCTTCGACGCAGGGCCCGCTTGCGCCGCCCGGAGGGCGCAGAAATGTGCGCCCTTTTTGGCGATGCCTGCGAGGTGCGCGAGGAGATGGACCGCGCGATTTCCCGCTCGAGCCGACCGCACGGGCCGGAGCGCGAAGCGCGGCGCCCACCTGCCGCCTCCTCCGCCATGCGCTGAGCGATCCCGGTCAATGCGATCCATGATCCCCTCATCGCGCGAGCGAGGCGACAAGCCATATGCCGAAACCGCCGTCGCGCTGCGCCCGGGGGTTTGGCGTCCGGAGTGGTCGGTTGTGACATTGCCGGCCGCCCGCGCGGCGCTGGGCAGACGCATCGCCGCGCATCCCGAGCTGATCGAAAAATGGTCGCGGCGGCTCGACGATTCGGAAGACCTCGTATGGCGGCGCGTCCTCGAATTGTTTGCGGCATATGGCCGCCCGCCGCGGATCGCCGAAATCGCCAGCGCCGTCAATATGACCGAGGAACGATTGGTGCCCGTGTTGCGGCAACTGCGGCGACGCGATCTCCTTGCCTGTGACGAGACGGCGGGCGCGATTGCATATGCCTACCCGTTTACCGGAGGCGGAACCGAACACCGCGTGCGACTCGGGGAGTACGGGCTCCATGTTCTTTGCGCGGTGGATGCCCTCGGTGTCGGTGCCCTGTATCGACAGGATGTCCGGGTCGAGTCCTCTTGCCGTTTCTGTGGTGCGAACGTCCGCATCACGACGCGGCGGCGCGGGACCGCATTGGGCGGTATTGCCCCCGACAGCACCGTAATATGGTACGATACCACACATGCCGACGGCTGCGCGGCAACGTCCTGTTGCCCCTATATCGCCTTCTTCTGCTCGGACGAGCATCTGCGGCGATGGCAATTGTCGCAAGCCGGCAACCGGCAGGGCTGCCGCTTGTCGCCACGAGAGGGCTTGCAAATAGGTCGGGCACTGTTCGGGCCGGTGCTGACCACGCCGGACGCGGACCGCCGATCCCCGCCCGAAGACAAGACCAAGGCTCGCCCGCGTGGCGAATTGTCACGGCAGGAGCCCTCTTGAACCTGTATTTGATACGGATCTTATGTCCCGGCCAACCGTCACCGACGCGGAGCAGATCGTCATGGACGAGGACCAGATCGTCATAGAGCGGGCGATACGCCAAACCTTGGAAGAAGGCCCGCCGCGGCGGCCGGCCCCGGGCCGGGCCGACCCGTCGGCCCGCAGGGCCGGGCTGCTCTCGCTGGGCGGGCTTCTGGCGGCAATCGGGGCGGCTTCGTGCTGTGTGATCCCGTTTGCGCTGTTCCTGTTGGGGATCAGCGGAGCGTGGATCGGCAACCTGACCGCGCTCGAACCCTACCGGCCGCTTTTTATCGCCGTTGCGGTCGGCTTGCTCGGCTACGGGTTCTTTCTGGTGTACCGGAAGCCCAGAGCCGCCTGCGCCGAAGGCGCGTATTGCGCCACACCGCGTTCGGGCCGGATCGCCAAGATCGGGCTGTGGAGCGCGGCCGCGCTTGTCGTGATCGCCGCCGGCTTTCCCTATGTCATCCGCTTCTTCCTCGGTTCGTGAGCGGCAGGCGCATCGCGTTTCCCAGTGTCCAAGAAAGGAGATGTTCGTGAAGCCCAGTCTCGCTTTGGTTCTCGGGCTCGGCCTGATCCTCGCGCCGATCGCGGCGCGGGCGGGCGAGAAGACGGTCGTGCTGGACGTGCATCACGCCGGCTGCGTGTTGTGCGGGCCGATCGTCAAAAGCGCGCTCGAACACGTCAAAGGCGTCTCCGCGGTCACGGTCAGCCAGCCCAACGGCATGGCCGACGTGACGGCCACGGTGACCTATGACGACGCCCTGACCAGCCCCGCCGCCCTGATCAGGGCCACGACCCTTCACGGCTATCCGGCGCAGCTCGCCGACCGGACCGGCAGCTGAAGCCTTCCCGCGCTCGCGGCCGGCGCTCCGGCGCCGCCGCGGCGAGATGGTTATGCGTTGCAGGAGAGTGTGATGCAGTCGATTGCGACAGAGGATTGCTGCGGACCCGGCGCGGGGGCGCCTTATGATCTGGCGATTGTCGGCGCCGGCTCGGCCGGGTTTTCGGCCGCGATCACCGCCGCCGAGCAGGGCGCGCGCGTCGCGCTGATCGGCCACGGCACGATCGGCGGCACCTGCGTCAACACCGGTTGCGTGCCGTCGAAAAACCTGATCCGGGCGAGCGAGGCGGTGCATCACGGCAATGCCGCTTCGCGCTTCGCCGGCCTCCGCGCGCATGCCGAGGTTGCGGATTGGCGGGCGCTCGTGCAGCAAAAAGAGGCGCTGGTCGCGGCGCTGCGACAGGCCAAATACATCGATCTGCTGCCGCACTACAACACCGTCAGCTATCTGGAGGGCCGGGCCCGGTTGACGCAGCGCGGTGTCAGCGTCGACGGCAAGCCGGTCGCCGCCGACAAGACGATCATCGCCACCGGCGCGTCACCCGCGCTGCCGCCGATCCCCGGCATCGCCGATGTGCCCTATCTGACCAGCACGACGGCGCTCGCGCTCGAACGGCTCCCGCATTCGCTGCTGGTCCTCGGCGGCGGCTACATCGGCTGCGAATTGGGCCAGATGTTCGCGCGCGCCGGCGTCCGGGTCACGATCGTCGACATCGTGCCGATCCTGTCGGCCGGCGAGCCCGAGATCGCCGCGGCATTGGCCGGCTATTTGCGCGCGGAGGGCATCACCGTGCGCGAGAATGTCAAACCGCGGGCCATCCGCAGGACCGCCGCCGGCCTTGCCCTGGACGTCACGGCCGAGGGCGGGGAGGAGACCCTCGCGGCCGAGGCGGTGCTGGTGGCGACCGGAAGGCGGCCGAACACCGCCGACCTCGGCCTTGAGGAGGCCGGCGTCGCGCTCTGGCCGAACGGCGGCATCAAGGTCGACGACCGCATGCGCACGACGCGGCCCGGCGTCTATGCCGCCGGCGATGTGACCGGGCGCGACCAGTTCGTCTATATGGCCGCCTACGGCGCCAGGATCGCGGCCCTGAACGCGCTCAACGGCGACGGCCGGCGCTATGATCCGACGGCGATGCCCGCCGTCGTGTTTACCGACCCGCAGGTGGCGAGCGTCGGGTTGACCGAGCGGGAGGCCCGTGCGGCAGGGCTGCGGGTCGAGACCTCGGTGCTGCCGCTCGACCAGGTGCCGCGGGCGCTCGCCGCGCGCGATACGCGCGGCCTGATCAAGCTGGTCGCCGCGGCCGGGAGCAGGAAGCTGCTCGGCGCGCACATATTGGCGCCGGAGGGCGCCGACAGCATCCAGACGGCGGCGCTGGCGATCAAGGGCGGACTTACCGTCGCCGAGCTGGCCGAGACGATCTTCCCCTATCTGACGACGGTCGAAGGTCTGAAATTGGCGGCGCAAGGCTTTGCCAAAGACGTCGCCAAACTGTCCTGCTGCGCCGGGTAGAGGCGCGCACGCGCACGGGCCCGGCACCGGACGACCCCGATGCGCGCCGGGCCGGCCTGCGGTGCGGCCGATCCGGGTGCGGCCCTTGCTGCGGGCGGCCCGCGCCGCGCCGGAGATGGCGGCCTTTGTCGGAGCGGCGGCCCGCCTGTTGGCGCGCGCGCCCCTTCGGGTGGCCCGCCCGGAGCGAGCCTTTTGAAGGTCTGGCCGCGCAGCGGGCGGCTGCGCGCTCACCGGTAATGCGGATCGGCGACATCGCGGCCCGCAGCGATGCTCCTCGCAGATGCGCGCTCTCCCGGGATTCGGGGAACAAGCCATGGCCCACGCATATGATCTTGTCGTCATCGGCACCGGCACCGCGGCCTCGGTGGCCGCATCGCGGTGCCGCGCGGCCGGATGGCGGGTGGCGGTCGTCGACCACCTCCCGTTCGGCGGCACCTGCGCCCTGCGCGGCTGCGACCCGAAAAAGGTGCTGGTGGGCGCGACCGAGGCGATCGACCATGCGCGGCGCCTGCGCGGCCGCGGGGTTGCCGGCGATCCGGCAATCGCCTGGAGCGAGCTGATCAGGTTCAAGCGCAGCTTCACCGATCCGGTGCCGCCGATGAAGGAGGCGGACTTTGCGCGTCAGGGCATCGACGCCTATCGCGGCCGGGCGCGGTTCCGCGGCGCCCGTTCGCTCGCGGTGGGCGGCGAGACGCTGGAGAGCCGCTTCATTCTGATCGCCGCCGGAGCGGTGCCGGCGCGCCTTGGCATCCCGGGCGAGGAGCACGTCGTCACCAGCACCGAATTCCTCGAACGCGACCGCCTGCCGCGGCGGATCGTGCTGGTCGGCGGCGGCTACATCGCCGCCGAATTCTCGCACATCGCCGCCCGCGCCGGCGCCCGGGTCACCGTCCTGCAGCGCGCTGGGCGGATGCTGACCGGGTTCGACCCGGACCTCGTCGGCTGGCTGATGGAAAAGTTTCGCGAGATCGGCGTCGAGGTCCGGCTCAATACGCGCGTCACGGCGGTCGAGAAGGATGCGGACGCCTTCTCCGTCCACGCCTCTGCGAACGGAAAGGACGAGGCGTTCGCGGCCGACCTCGTCGTGCACGCGGCCGGGCGCGTGCCGGACCTCGATCCGCTCGACCTCGCCGCGGCGGGCGTCGCGACCGCGGAGGGCCGCCTCAAGCTCAACGAGTTCCTGCAAAGCGTGTCGAACCCGGCGGTCTATGCGGCCGGCGACGCCGCCGCGCAAGGGCCGGCGCTGACCCCGGTGGCCAGCCACGACGCCAAGGTGGTCGCCGCCAACATGCTGCACGGCAACCGGCAGAAGCCGGACTATCTCGGCGTGCCGAGCGTCGCCTTCACGCTTCCGCCGATCGCCCGGGTCGGCCTGCTCGAGGCGCAGGCGCGCGCGCAGGGGCGCAAGTTCCGCGTGCATCATCAGAGGGCCTCGCAATGGTACACGGCGCGGCGCGTCGGCGAGACCGTCTACGGCTTCAAGGTGCTTGTCGACGAAGCAACCGACCTTATCCTTGGCGCCCATCTCGTCGGGCCGCATGTCGACGAAACCATCAACCTCTTCGCATTGGCGGTCCGCCGCGGCCTGACGGCGGCCGATCTCGAGGGCGCGATCTTCGCCTATCCGACCGGCGCCTCCGACATCGCCTACATGGTGTAGGGTGTTGCGGGCTCGGCCGGGGTTGCGCCGCCGCATCCGCTCTGCCCCCGGACGGCTCCGCCGGGGCGGAACGGGCGCGCCGCATCGTCATAAAGAGCAAGCCGGGCGCCGCCTCAGGGAGGGGGCAGCGCCGCGCCGATTTCATAAAGCCCTTTCATCAGCTTGTCGTGCAAGTCGACCTCCTCGACAAGGTCGCTGATCACGTTTTCCTCGGACATGGCCTCGGCTTCCGCGATCGCTCGATCCCAGTCGCTGCGGGCGTAATCGCCGCATCCGATGCGCATGACCGCCCATAGCTTGCGCCGGATGTCGGCGGGCAACGTCTCGACCGCCCCTCTGAATGCGCGATGCGCCGGCTCGTCGGCGGGCATGCCCTGGAAGCCGAACGTGCCTGCCGCATGATGTGCGCCGCGCGCCGGCCGGATTTCGCCGAGATCGGTCTCGGGCAGCGGCCTCAGCGCCTGGTCGCGCGCCTCCCGCGCCGCGGCGGAGAGATCTGCGATGCGGCGGGCTTCGAGGATTTCGACTTCATGAAGCATATCGATCTTCCCCGTGATTTTTGACGGGCCATCGGGTCTGCTCGCTGCTCGCCGCTGCGGGCGGCGGCGCCAGCATCATCGACTTTGTTGCATCGCCCTTATGCCGCTCCTCCTCGAGGGGGGTACCGATGACGAGATAGTGCACGATCTCGGCGATATTTGTTGCCCGGTCGCCGATCCGCTCGACGGCCCGGGCCATGAACAGCATCTGCGTATCCGCCGAAATCCACCGCGGATTCTCGAGCATATGAGCCAGAAATTCGCGAAAAAGGGCGGTGTACCGCTGGTCGAGCTCGACATCGCGGCTCCAGACCGCCTGCGCTGCGGCGGCGTCCAATTGCCGGTAGGCCTGCATCGCGTCCGCGACCATCGCCGCGCCGTAGCGGGCAAGGCTGATCAGCGAATGCGCCGGTTTGATCTGCGCGGCAGTGAGGGCGATTGCGCGCTGCGCGAAATCCTCGGCATGGTCGCAGATGCGCTCGAGTTCGTTGCCGATCCGCAACGCCGCCAGCACCGCCCGCAAATCCGTCGCCAGCGGCTGGCGCAATGCCAGGATGCGGACCGCCAAAGTATCGATCTCGTGCGTCATGCGGTCGGCGTCCGGCTCCCGCCGCAAGACCAGGGCGGCCAGTTCGGGATCCGGCCGTTCGACCGCCCCGATCGCCGCAGCGAGCTGTTCCTCCGCCAATGCGCCCAATCCTGCCACCAGGCCGTTGAGGCGGATGAGCTCCTGCTCGTAGGCCTTTATCAGGTGATCGGTCATGGCGGGCTCCCGATGCCATCCGCCGCGGTTCGACCGCGCGGCGGCCGCAATGTCTTCGCTCGGATCCCAGTTCGGGCCAGGATCGTGAACCATGAAGCCGGTAGCCCACGCCCCCCGGTGCGGCGTTGATCCAGGTCAAGTACGGGGGCGATCGCAGCGGGTAATCGAAGATCGGAGGGAGGTCCGGGGCCGGAGACCGTCGATGCACATCACCGCCGCCGTAGTCCGCAGCGTCCATGCTCCATTCTCGATCGAGACTCTCGAGCTTGACGAACCGCGCCGAGACGAAGTCCTCGTGCGGGTCATGGCGGCCGGTCTCAGCCGCACCGACCTGCTCGCTCGCGACCAAGACGTGCCGGTTCCGCTGCCCGCTGTGCTGGGGCGCGAAGCGGCCGGCATCGTCGAGCGGGTGGGAGCGGGGGTGACCGGGCTTGCCCCTGGCGACCGCGTCGTGTTGACGCATCGCAGCGGCGAGCTGCCTCCCGGCGGCTCGGACCTGTTTGCTCTGAACCTGTCGGGGGCCAGGCCGGACGGCTCCTCGCCGCTGCATCGGGGCGGCGAACGGATCGCCGGATGTTTTTTCGGGCAATCCTCGCATGCAACCCACGCCCTTGCCAACGAGCGCAACGCCGTCAAGATCGAGCAGGATATTCCCTTTTCGATCCTTGCCCCGTTCGGCGGCGACGTCCAAACCGGAGCCGGTGCGGTCATCAACATTTTGCGGCCGCCGCCGGGCGCGACGATCGCAATCTTCGGTGCCGGCGCGGTCGGGCTGAGCGCGGTCATGGCCGCGCGGCTTGCCGGCTGTCATCCGATCATCGCTGTCGATATCAAGGCCAGTCGTCTGGCATTGGCGGAAATTCTGGGCGCCACCTACACAATCGATCCCGACGGCGTGGATCCGGTAGACGCCATCCGGGCGATCAGCGGGACGGGCGCGGAGTGCTCGGTTGAAACGACGGGATTGTCGGGTGTAACCCGTCAAGCGGTGGAATGCCTGCGGTATGGCGGCCGCTGTGCGCTTGTCGGCATGGCAGCCGCCGATGCCGAAGCGACATTGAACCTCAACCGTCTCCGCCGCGGCCACGTTCTCTGCGGCAACCTGTTCGGAGGCGGCGTTCCCGCTATTTTCGTGCCGCGCCTTGTCGCGCTTTATGAGCGGCAGGGCTTGCCGATCGATCGCATGATCACCGAGTATCGCCTCGACGACATCAATCGTGCCGCCGACGATCTCCTCACCGGGGCCGCGGTCAAGGCCGTTCTGATCATGCCGCAGGAACGGGCGAGGTGACCGGAACCCGATACTGCCGGGCCCCGCCGTAACTCTGACGTGATCGAGCCGTCGATCGCGAAGGGGGCGGCCCGGTCGAGCGACAGCCGCAAGCGCGCTCGCCGCGAGCCTGCCCGGCGCCGCCAGATTCGTGGTGATCAATGACGTCCGCTGTAGCGGGACCGCAGGCGCTCGCGCTGCGCTTCTTGCCCGGGGCTGCGGCAAACGGCCCCCGCGGCCGGGGCGTGCTCGCCGCCGTTGAGGCCGCGTGCTAACCTGCCGGCCGAGGGTAATCACGATGCTTGTCGAGATCGGCCATTTCGCGCTCGTCCTCGCTTTTCTCGTGGCGGCGGTGCAGGGCGTCGTGCCGCTCCTCGGGGCGGCGGCGCAACGCCGCGCCCTGATGGCAATGGCGCGGCCGGCGGCGCTCTTGCAGCTCGCCCTGCTCGCGCTGTCCTTCGCCGTCTTCGTCCATGCCTTTGTCGTATCGGATTTCTCGGTTCTGAACGTTTACGAGAATTCAAGTCTCGAACAGCCGTTGCTGTACAAGCTGACGGCCGTGTGGGGCAGCCATGAAGGCTCGATGCTGTTGTGGGTGCTGATGCTGGCGGTTTACGGCGGCGGGGTCGCCCTGTGGGGGAGCGCATTGCCGCTATCGCTGCGCGCCCGCACCCTGGCGGTCCAGGGTCTGTTGTGCTGCGGCACGCTCGCCTATGTCCTGTTCACCTCGAACCCGTTCGCGCGGCTGCTCCCGGCGCCGCTGGAAGGGCGCGCCCTCAACCCGCTGCTGCAGGATCCCGGCCTCGCCCTGCATCCGCCGCTGCTCTATTTCGGCTATGTCGGGTTCTCGATCACCTATTCCTTTGCGATCGCGGGGCTGATCGAAGGCCGCATCACCGCCGCCTGGGCGCGCTTGATGCGGCCGTGGCTGCTGCTCGCCTGGTGCAGCCTGACCGCCGGCATCGCGGCCGGCAGCCATTGGGCCTATTACGTGCTCGGCTGGGGCGGCTGGTGGTACTGGGATCCGGTCGAGAACGCCTCTTTCATGCCGTGGCTGCTGGGCACGGCATTGCTGCATTCGGCCCTGGTCGTCGAGAAGCGCGAGGCGCTGCAGCGCTGGACCGTATTGCTCGCGATCCTGACCTTCGGCATGAGCCTGGTCGGCACGTTTCTGGTCCGCTCGGGAATCATCACCTCGGTCCACGCCTTCGCCCTCGACCCGAGCCGCGGCATCTTCATCCTGGCGCTGGTGGCGCTCGTGGTCGGCGGCGCCCTGCTGCTTTACGCCTGGCGCGCGCCGGCCCTGGCGCCCGGCAACCCGTTCGCACCGGTCAGCCGCGAGGGCGCGCTGGTGCTGAACAATCTGGTCCTGTCGGCGGGCATGGCGACGGTGTTCCTTGGCACCTTCTACCCGCTGTTCGCGCAGGTCTGGAGCGGGGTCAAGCTGTCGGTCGGGCCGCCCTATTTCAATGCCACCTTTCTGCCGATCATGGTGCCGGCGATCGCCGCGATGGTGGTGGCGCCGATGCTGGCCTGGCGGCGGGGCGATCTCGGCGGCGCGCTGCGGCGGCTGCTGCCGGCTCTTGTGGGAGCGCTGCTCGCGCCGCTTGCCGTGCGGGCCGTCGCGGGCCCGGCGCCGCTGCCGGCGCTCGGCGGCATCGCCCTGGCCAGCTGGGCGATGCTCGGCGTCGTGGCCGACCTCGCCGACCGCGCCGGCTTTCCGAAACTGTCGCCGGCCGCCGCCTGGCGGCGGCTGCGTCACCTGCCGCGCAGCAGCTACGGCTGCGCCCTCGGCCATTTCGGCGTCGGCATGCTGATCGCCGGCATCGCCGTGACGACGGCCTGGCGCAGCGAGCGGATCGCGACGCTCGATCCCGGAGAAAGCCTGACGATCGCCGGCCGAACCTTGCGGTTCGCAGGCGTCTCCGACAGGAGCGTTGCGAATTACCGCGAGCAGCGCGCCACGGTCGTGGTCGAGCAGGACGGCGCGCCGGTGGCGACCCTCCACCCCGAGCGGCGCTATTATCCGGTTGCCGGCAGCGCCACGACGCACACGGCGATCCTGACCAACGGGCTTGCCGATCTCTATCTGGCGCTCGGCGATCCCGACGGCCATGGCGGCTGGGTGTTGCGCGCCTATTTCAATCCGCTCGTCCCGTGGATCTGGTTCGGCGCGGCGATCGCCGCGCTCGGCGGGTTGGTGTCGCTGAGCGACCGGCGGCTGCGTCTGAAACTGCCGGCGGGGAAGGAGGCGGGCGCGGTCGCGATCGCGCCGCGTCCGGCGGAGCCGGGATGATCGCGCGGCTTCTCCTCGCCGTTCTGCTGGCGGCGGGGCTCGCAAGCCGGGCGCGGGCGCTCGAGCCGTCCGAGCGCCTGGCCGACCCGGCGCTCGAGGCGCGCGCCGAGGCGATCGGCAGGGAGTTGCGCTGCCTGGTCTGCCAGAACGAATCGATCGAGGATTCGAACGCCGCGCTCGCCCATGATCTGCGGCTGCTGATCCGCCGCCATCTCGTTGCCGGCGACAGCGATCGGCAGGTCATCGATTTTCTGGTTCGCCGCTACGGCGTCTTCATCCTGCTCGACCCGCCCTTCGAGCCGCTGACCTATCCGCTCTGGCTCGGCCCGCCGCTGCTATTGCTGGGGGCGGGGGGCGCGTTGCTGTGGCGCGCGCGCCGCCGCGCCGTTGTTCCCGCGCCGCCGGCGCTCAGCGCCGAGGAAAGCGCCCGCGCCGCCGGACTCTTCGGCGAGCCCAGATGATCGTCGGCTTCTGGATCGTGGCGGCGCTGCTCGTCGCCGTCGTGCTTGCGGTATTGCTGCGGCCGCTGTGGCGGCAGAGCGATGCTGCGGCGGATGCGGGCGAGCCCGTGCGCGCCTTGTTCCGCCTCGAACTCGCCGAGCTCGAGGCGGAGATCGCGCAGGGCCGGCTGGCGGCGGCGGAGGCTGCGGCGGCACGGGCCGAGATCACCCGCCGGATGCTGGCCGCGGCCGAGCGGGAGCGGGGCGCCGCCGCCGGCGGGGGCGGGCGCGACGACAGGATCTGGCGGCTCGCCACGGCGCTCGCGCTCGCCGGGCTGGTGCCGGCGGGGGCGCTCGCCGTCTATTACGCGGTCGGCAGACCCGCCGCGATCGGCGCCAGCGCGGCCCCCGCCGCCGCCTCCGCCGGGCCGCCCGCCGCCGCGCTGGCGGCGGCCGCAAACCGCTTGGCGGCGCGCGTCAAACAGGCGCCCGAGGATCTTGCAAGCTGGGTCATGCTGGCCCGCGCCCGGGCCGCGCTCGGCCGCTTCGCCCAGGCGGCGGACGCCTTTCGCCATGCCGTCGCGCTCGCCCCGGGCCAACCCGAGCTGCATGCCGAGCTCGGCGAGGTGCTCGTGCTGGCGGCGGGGGGCACGGTAACGCCGGCGGCGGCGGCCGAATTCGCCAAGGCGCCGGGCGATCCGCGCTCCCGCTTCTACGAAGCCGAAGCGGCCGCCCAACGCGGCGATGTCGCCGGCGCCAGAAAGGCGCTGGAGGCGTTGCTGGCCGAGGCGCCGCCCGGCGCGCCGTGGCGCAAGACCGTCGCGCAGGGGATCCGCGCGCTGTCGGCGCCGCCGGCATCGGCGAGCGCCGCCGCGGCGGCGCGGCTGGCCGCGCGGCTCGAGCGCCATCCCGAGGATGTCGCGGGCTGGCTGCAGCTCGCCCGCTCCTACCGCGCGCTCGGCCGCTCCGCCGCGGCCCTCGACGCGCTGCGGCGCGCCAACCGCCATATCCCCGACAATCTCGCCCTGTTGAAGCCCTATCTCGCCCTGCTCGCCGCCGCTCTCAAGGACGGCCGGCCCGATCCCGAGCTGATCGACGCGGCCCGGCGCATCCATGCCCTCGACGCCAACGAGCCGCAGGCGCTGTGGTATCTGGGGCTCGCCGCCGCGTTGCGCGGCGAGCGCTCGGCGGCGGCGCAGTACTGGACCAGGCTCGTCGCCGAATTGCCGGCCGGGAGCAAGGCGCGCGCGCTCGTGCAACAAAAGCTCGATTCGCTGCGTTGAAAAAGGCGAGCGACAGCGGCTCGCCGCGTCCCGGACGAAACCGGACGCTGCATCGGCGGTCGGATTTGGCTCGGATTTCGCAAGACAACCGGCGAATTTCGGGCTAGGACGCTCGCATCGGGAACGGATCCCCTGTACGCGGTCGACAAATGTCCCTCGCGCCGGGCGAATGCCTCGTGACCGGAGCCACCGGGTTCGTCGGATCGGCGGTGGCCCGGGCCCTGCTTTACGCCGGCCACCGCGTCCGGGTCCTGGCGCGCCCGCGCGGCGATCGTCGCAACCTTGTCGACCTTCCGGTCGCAATCGCCGAGGGCGATCTCGCGCAACCGGATTCGCTGCCCCGCGCCGTTGCGGACTGCCGTTATCTGTTTCACGTCGCCGCCGATTACCGGCTGTGGGTGCCCGATCCGGAGCCGATGTTCCGCGTCAATGTCGCCGGCACCCGGGCGCTGATGGAGGCGGCGCTCGCCGCCGGCGTCGAGCGCATCGTCTATACGAGCAGCGTCGCCACGCTCGGTCTGGTCGCCGACGGGGTCGCCGACGAGACGACGCCAAGCCGGGAAGAGGACATGATCGGTCCCTACAAGCTGTCGAAATTCCGGGCCGAAGCGGTGGTGCGCGAGCTTGTCGCAAAGCGCGATCTGCCGGCGGTCATTGTCAATCCCTCGACGCCGGTCGGGCCGCGCGACCGCAGGCCGACCCCGACCGGACGGGTGATCCTCGAGGCGGCGCGCGGCCGCGTGCCGGGCTTTGTCGATACCGGGCTCAACATCGTGCATGTCGACGATGTCGCCGCCGGTCATCTCGCCGCGGCGGAACGGGGCCGCATCGGCGAACGCTACATCCTCGGCGGCGAGAACCTGTCCCTTGCCGACATCCTCGCCGTCGTCGCCGGCCTCGTCGGCCGCTCTCCTCCGCGCTTGAGAGTGCCCTATGCGCTCGCCCTGCCGGTGGCGATCGGGGCCGAGCTGGCGGCGCGCGTCAGCGGCCGCGAGCCCTTCATCACCCGCGACGGCGTCCGCATGGCCCGCAAGAAGATGTACTTCACCTCGGCAAAGGCGGCGCGCGAGCTCGGCTATCGCGCACGGCCGGCGCGCGAGGCCATCGCCGACGCGGTCGCCTGGTTCAAGGCCAACGGATATCTCGCATGAAGACGGCGGCGCGCCCATACCGGCCGCCGCCGGCGGCGATCGAAACGCCATCGGGAAAATGGCGGGGCGATGAGAACTTCCCGGTCGGCTCGCTGCTGATCCGCCGCGCCCTGCGGCCGCATGTGCACGCCTTTTACCGCTTTGCCCGCAATGCCGACGACATCGCCGACAATCCGCTGCTGTCGGCCGAGGAGAAGATCCGCCGGCTCGACCGCATGGCGGCGATCCTCGACGGGGCCCCGGGGGAGGATGCGCCGGCCGCCGCGGCGATGCGGGAAAGCCTCGCCCAGACCGGGCTTACCGCCGAGCACTGCCACGACGTCTTGCGCGCCTTCCGGATCGACGCGATCAAGTTGCGCTACCGCGATTGGGACGAGCTGATGGGGTATTGCCGCTATTCGGCCGCCCCGGTCGGGCGCCAGCTGCTCGATCTGCACGGCGAGAGCCGCGCCGCCTGGCCGGCCTCGGATGCGCTCTGCGCGGCCCTGCAGGTGCTCAACCATCTGCAGGATTGCGTCGCCGATTATCGCCGGCTCGATCGCGTCTATCTGCCGACGGCGCTGCTCGAAGAGGAGGGGATCGGCGTGTGCGCACTGGCCGCCCCGGCCGCCAGCCCGCCGTTGCGCCGGGTCCTCGACCGATTGCTGGACCGCACCGAGGCGCTGCTCGAGGCCGCGCGCGGCCTGCCCCCGGCGATCGCCGCGCCCGGTCTCAGACGGGAGGCGGCGGTCATTGTCGCGCTGGCAATGCGGCTGGCGCGGCGGTTGCGCCATGGCGATCCGATCGCCGGGCGGGTCGGCCTCAAAAAGTCGGATTTTATCGCCGCTTTTCTGACAGGCGTGCTGGGAGGCCGCCCGGCATGAGCGGCGCGGCTTTTGATACTCCCGCCGGCCGGCGGGAGGAGGCGGCGCTGCGCCGGGCGATGCGCGATCGCGTCACGGCGGCGGGAACCTCGTTCTACTGGGCCATGCGCCTGCTGCCGCGCGCGCGGCGGGAGGGGATGTATGCGATCTATGCGTTCTGCCGCGAGGTCGACGATATCGCCGACGACACCCGGCCGGTCGCCGCAAAGCTGGCCGCGCTGGCGGAATGGCGCGCGGAGATCGCCGCGCTCTACGCCGGCGCCCCGCGCCGGCTGGTGGCCCGGGCGCTGCATCCGGCGGTGTTGCGCTACGGCCTGCGCCGCGAGGATTTCCTTGCCGTCATCGACGGCATGGAGATGGATGCCCGCACCGATATCCGCGCGCCCGATCTTGCCACGCTCGATCTCTATTGCGCGCGCGTCGCAAGCGCGGTCGGTCATCTCTCGGTCCATGTATTCGGCGATGCGAGCGAAGAGGCCCATGCGGTCGCGGACGCGCTCGGGCGGGCCTTGCAACTGACCAATATCCTGCGCGATCTCGACGAGGATGCGCGCCGCAATCGGCTCTATCTGCCGCGCGAGCTGCTCGAGCGGCACGGCATCCGCAGCTGCGACCCCGCGACGGTGCTGCGCGATCCGGCCCTGCCGGCGGTGTGCCGCGACTTGGCCGCGCTCGCCGAGCGCCATTTCCGGCAGGCCGCGCGCGCGATGGCGCTGTGCTCGCCGCGGGCGATGCGGCCGGCCGCGCTGATGGGGGCGTTCTACCATGCCACCCTCGAAGCGCTGCTGCGCGCCGGGTGGCAGCACCCGGAGCGGCGCGTGCGGCTGTCGCGGGCGCTGAAACTCTGGCTGGTGTTGCGGCACGGCGTGTTATGAAGGAATGCGTGCATGTCGTCGGCGCCGGGCTTGCCGGCCTTGCCGCCGCGGTCCGGCTCGCCGCCGCAGGCTGTGCGGTCGCGCTTTACGAAGCCGGCCCCCAGGCCGGCGGGCGCTGCCGCTCCTATTTCGACGGCGCGCTCGGCTGCCGCATCGACAACGGCAATCATCTGCTGCTCGCCGGCAATCGCGCCGCCCTCGACTATGTCGCGCATATCGGCGCGCGCGCGACGCTGACGGGTCCGCCCGCGGCGATCTTTCCGTTCATCGATCTGGCCAGCGGTCGGCGCTGGACGCTGCGTCCGAACCGGGCCGGCCTGCCGTGGTGGATCTTCAGCCCCGGCCGGCGCGTGCCGCAGACGCGGGCCCGCGACTATCTTGCAGCCCTCAGATTGCGCGGCGCCGGGCCGCAGGCGAGCGTGGCCGAGCTTCTCGACCCGCACACGGTGCTGTTCCGCCGGCTGTGGGCGCCGCTTGCCGTCGCCGCGCTGAATACCGCGGTCGAGCGGGCCTCGGCCCGGCTGTTCTGGCGGGTTCTAGCCGAAACGCTCGGACGCGGCGGCGAAGCCTGCCGGCCGCTGGTGCCGCGGCAGGGGCTCTCCGAAAGCCTGGTCGATCCGGCTCTCGCCCGGCTGCGCCGGCACGGCGCCGGGATCCGCTTCGGGGCGCGGCTGCGGCGCCTCGACTTTGCCGCGGGGCGGGTATCCGCGCTGGTCTTCGACCACGGCGTGGTCGCGCTCAGCCCCGGCGAGCAGCTCATTCTCGCCGTGCCGGCTCCCGTCGCGGCGCGCCTTGTTCCGGGCCTCGTGACGCCCGACGCCTTCGCGCCGATCGTCAACGCGCATTTCCGCTATACGCCGCCGCCGCAGGCGCCGCTGTTCATCGGGGTGATCGGCGGCGCTGCGGAATGGATCTTTCGCAAACCCGAGGTGCTGTCCGTGACGGTCAGCGCCGCCGATCGATTCGTCGATCGGCCGGCCGAGGAGCTGCGCGATCTGTTCTGGCATGATGTCGCCATCGCCTACCGGCTGCCGGCGCGGCCGGTGCCGCCGGCGCGCATCTTGAAGGAGCGGCGCGCCACTTTCCTGGCCGAGCCCGGGCAGCTGCGGCGGCGGCCGGCCGCGGCGACATGCTGGGAAAACCTTCTACTGGCCGGCGATTATGTCGATACTGGCTTGCCCGGCACGATCGAAGGGGCTATTCGCTCCGGCTTTGCCGCGGCACGGCTCGCGCTCGATCGCCGGCACGGCGGGATCTTGCGGGCCTCTTGCGATGATCGCCCGCCCGCCACGGCTCTTGCCGAGGACCAACCAGAACAGTGTGTCCTGCGATGAACAACGAGATAACCGCGAGAGAAGGGCGGCGCTCCGGCCGCCAGATATTGCCGCCGGGGCTGGATGCGGCCATAGACCGCGCCAGCGAATCGCTGGTGGCGCTGCAGCACCCCGACGGGCATTGGGTATTCGAGCTCGAGGCCGACGCCTCGATACCCTCTGAATTCATCATGCTGCAGCACTATCTCGGACGCAGCGAGCCGGAACTCGAGCGGCAGATCGCCGCCTATATCCGCGCCGGTCAGGGCGAGGACGGCGGCTGGCCGCTGTTCTATGGCGGCCGCATGGATCTGAGCACCTCGGTCAAGGCCTATTTTGCGCTGAAAGCGGCCGGCGATCCGCCGCAGGCGCCGCATATGGCGCGGGCCCGCGCAGCCATTCTGGAGAGAGGCGGCGCCCGCCGCGTCAACGTCTTTACCCGCATCGCCCTGGCGCTGTTCGGCGAGGTTCCGTGGCGGGCCGTGCCGGTCATGCCGGTCGAAATCATGCTGCTGCCGCAATGGGGGCCGTTTCACATCACCAAGGTGTCGTACTGGTCGCGCACGGTCCTCGTGCCGCTGCTGGTGCTGATGGCGCTGCGGCCGCAGGCCCGCAACCCGCGTCACGTCACGATCCGCGAATTGTTCGTCGAGCCGCCGGAGACGGTGCGCGACTGGATCGCCCCGGCGACCTCGTCGCCGCTGGCGCGCGCCTTTGGCATGCTCGACCGGGCCTTGCGGCTGGCCGAGCCCTACTTTCCGGCCGATGCCCGGCGCCGCGCGATCGAGCGGGCGGTGGCCTTCGTCACCGAGCGCCTGAACGGCGAGGACGGTCTCGGCGGCATCTTCCCGGCCATGGCCAACGCGGTCATGATGTTCGACGCTCTCGGCTATCCGCCCGACCACCCCGACTATCAAACCGCGCTGGCCGCGGTCCACAAGCTGCTCGTGCGCAATGTCGGGCACAGCTACTGCCAGCCCTGCCTGTCGCCGGTGTGGGATACGGCGCTGGCCTCGCATGCGTTGATGGAGACCGGGGACGAGCGTCTCGAGCCGACCATCCGGCGCGCCCTTGACTGGCTCGAAAGCCGGCAGGTTCTCGACGTGGTCGGCGATTGGGCGGCGGCCCGTCCCGGGTTGCGGCCGGGCGGCTGGGCCTTCCAGTATGCGAACCCGTATTATCCCGATCTCGACGACACCGCCGCGGTGGGGCTGGCTCTCGATCGCTTCGATGCGGCGCGCTACCGCCGGGCGATCGACCGGGCGGCCGAATGGGTCGTCGGCATGCAGAGCCGCAATGGCGGCTGGGGCGCTTTCGACGCCGACAACACGCATTACTATCTGAACCACATCCCGTTTGCCGATCACGGCGCCCTGCTCGACCCGCCGACCGCCGATGTCAGCGCTCGCTGCGTGTGTTTTCTCGCCCAGCTCGGCTATGGCCCCGATCATCCGACAATGGCGGCGGCGCTCGCCTATCTGCGCCGCGACCAGGAGGCGGATGGCAGCTGGTTCGGCCGCTGGGGCACGAATTACATTTACGGTACCTGGTCGGTGCTGTGCGCACTCAACGCCGCCGGCGTCGATCCGCAATCGCCGGAGGTCCGCGCCGCCGTCGCCTGGCTTCTCGCGCGGCAGCGCGAGGATGGCGGCTGGGGCGAAGGCGGCGAATCCTATTGGCCCGATGCGCCGCACGGCACGGCGCGGTACAGCACGCCCTCCCAGACCGCATGGGCGTTGCTCGGGCTGATGGCCGCCGGCGAGGTCGACAATCCGGCGGTCGCCCGCGGCATCCTCTACCTGATCAATACGCAGGATCGCGACGGCAACTGGGACGAGCCCTGGTACACCGCCGTCGGCTTCCCGCGCGTCTTCTATCTGCGCTATCACGGCTATCGCGCCTTCTTCCCGCTCTGGGCGCTGGCCCGCTACCGCCGCCTCAAGACCGGAAACTCGCGGCAGGTCCCGTTCGGGTTCTGAACGCGTCGCGCGGCAGGCCCGGCGGAACCGGTCGGTCAGCCTCGCTGTTGGGGGCTACGGAACGGATTCGCGCAGGAGGCGGCGCAGCGGCGCCGGGATCCTTTGTCGAGAGACGACATGCCGGAGGCAAGCGCATCGGCCGTGACCGTGCCGGCTTCATGGCGGGCGCTGGCCGCAGCGCTCGGCGGCGATGCGCTGGCAGCCTTTCCGCCCGAGGCGTTCGCGGCGGAGGTCGTGATCCACCGGATGCTCGGCCACCGCCAGATCATCTTCAACCGCCCCGACGCGATCCGTCACATCCTGATCGAGAATGCCGACAATTACCGGCGCCCGACGCCGGCGGTCCGGGTGTTGCGGCCGATCTTCGGCCAGGGGCTGTTTCTGAGCGAGGGCGAGGAATGGCATCGGCAGCGGCGGGCGGTCGCCCCGGCCTTTGCGCCGCGCGCGCTCGGCGTGCTGGCGCGCCATGTCGCGGCCGCCGCCGGGCCCCTGATTGCCGATCTGATGGCGCGGAACGGGCGACCGGTCGATCTCGTCCCGCTGCTGCAGCGGCTCGCTCTCGACATCATCGGCGCCGCCGTGTTCTCGCTCGAAATGGCGCGGTACGTGGCGGCGCTGCGCGGGCTGGTCCGGCATTATGCCCGCCGCCTCGGGCGCCCGAGCCTATTCGACCATGTGCTGCCGCCCGCGATGCCGACCCCGCGCGATCTCGCCCGCCGGCGTTTCCGCCGGCGCTGGACGGCGCTGATGGCGGACATCATCGCCGAGCGGCGAAAGAGCGGCGTGGGAGAGCGCCGCGATCTGTTCGATCTGTTATGCACGACCGGCGGTTTTGCAACGGCCGACGACGAGCGGCTGATCGATCAGGTGGCGACGATCGTCGTCGCCGGGCACGAGACGACCGCCGCCGCGCTGTTCTGGTCTGTATATCTGCTGTCACAGCACCCGCAGCAGCAGGAGCGGATCGCCGCCGAGGCCGGCTTGCTTGATCTCACGCCGGCAGGAGCGGCTGCGGCGGTTCCGCATCTTGTCCATACGCGTGCGGTGGTCGATGAGGTCCTGCGGCTCTATCCGCCGGCCTTTGTCATCGTGCGCCAGGCGATCGCCGCGGACGTCGCCGGCGGCGTCGCGGTGCCGGCGGGATCTCTGGTGCTGATCGCGCCCTGGGTATTGCATCGTCACCGGCTGCTGTGGCGCGACCCGGACCGTTTCGACCCTTCGCGCTTTGCCGCCGGAGCACCGCCGCCCGAGCGCTTCTCCTATATGCCGTTCGGCGCCGGTCCCCGCATCTGCATCGGCGCGCAGTTCGCGCTGACCGAACTCGTACTGATGCTGGCCGCGCTGGTGCGGGCGTTCCATATCGAATTGGCGACGCCGCAAGCGGTGCGGCCAAAGGCGCTGGTCACGCTGCAGCCGGCAAAGCCGCCGCTGTTTCGCCTGTACGGCCGCGCCGCGACCGCACAAAGCTCCGAGAGGGGCGCGCTCCGCCAGCCGCTTCTCGCCGCCGGCTGATCCGCGCGCAGGCGGCGAAACTTTTCCTATAGCCAAACGGCGTAAATCCGGTTAGGGATTTCGCCCGGCAGGGGATCCGGGCGGCGCCGTGCCAGGCTGCCGGTTGCAATGCCTCCCGGCGCGGGAGAGAGAGCGGGGATGGCCAGCGCCTGCACGCGCCTGTGCGCGTCTGCGAAAACGGCGGGGGCTGCGGCATGCGCAAGGTGCCGAAGGCGGTTCTATGCACCTCCGGTCTCGCGGCGGAAGCGAAAATTGCCCGCTCCGCCGGCTTTTCGGTCGTGGTCGGAGCGGGCGACCGGGAGCGCACCCAAAGCCTCGTCGAAAGCGCCGCCCCGCAGGCGAGTTGCCTCGTCAGCTTCGGCATTGCCGGGGCCCTGGCACCGCAATTGCGGCCGGGCGACGTGATCGTCTCTGCCGAAGTCGTCGCCGCCGATCACCGCTGGCGCGGGGGCGAGGATTTCTGCCGCCGCGTCGCCGCGCTGGCGCGCGCGCTCGGCGCGGTCGAGGGGCCGGTGCTCGGAGCCCGGGCGATCCTGCCCGGCGCGCGCGAGAAGCGCTGGGCTTGGCAGCAGACCGGGGCCCTTGCCGTCGATCTCGAGAGCGATATCGTCGCCCGCGCGGCGGCGCGCGCCGGTATCCCGTTTGTCGTCGTGCGCGCGATCGCCGACGCGCTGGAGCGCGAGCTGCCGCCCGCCGCCTTGATCCCGCTCTCGCAAAAGGGCCGGCCGAAGCTCAAAAGCGTCTTTGCTTCGGTCGTGCGCTCCCCGCGCCAGATAGCCCCGCTGATCGGGCTCGCCTGCGAGACGCGCAGGGCGCTTGCGGCATTAGCCGAGCCGGCGCTCGCCCTGCACGGGCTTGTCGCCGGCCCCTAGCCGCGCCATCGCCGCCTCGACGTGGCGGGAGAACACGTATTCGGCGGGCCGCTGGCGGTCGAGCGGGATCTCCGGCGCCATCTCGCCCTCCGTACGCACCCCGCGCAACGCCACGGCCGCCGCCTTCAGCGGGTGCCTGACCGCGTCCATGACCGCCGTCGCCTCGTAGCCGCTGTGCACCATGCAGTCAGCGCATTTCTCGTAATTGCCGGTGCCGTAGGCCTCCCAATCGGTCTCTTCCATCAGCTCCTTGAAGCTCTTCGCATAGCCTTCGCCCAGCAGGTAGCAGGGCCGCTGCCAGCCGAACACGGTGCGCGTCGGATTGCCCCAGGGGGTGCAGCGATAGTTCTGGTTGCCAGCGAGGAAGTCGAGAAACAGGCTCGACTGGTTGAACGGCCAGCGGCGGCGGCGATGGCGGAAGATTGCGCGAAACAGCTCCTTGGTCCGGCGCCGGTTCAGGAAATGCTGGCGATCGGGCGCGCGCTCATAGGCATAGCCGGGCGAGACGGTGATCCCGTCGACCCCCATTTCGCTGACCGTGTCGAAAAAGCGGGCGACCCGCTCCGGCTCGGCGGTGTCGAACAACGTGCAGTTGATGTTGACGCGAAATCCGCGTGCCTTTGCCGCCTTGATCGCGGCGACGGCACGGTCATAGACGCCGCTGCGGCATACCGAGCGGTCGTGGTCCTCGCGATCGCCGTCGAGGTGGATCGTCCAGGCGAAATAGGGGCTCGGTTTGAACAGATCGAGCTTTTTTTCCAGCAGCAGCGCATTCGTACACAGGTAAACAAATTTCTTGCGCGCGATGATGCCGGCGGCGATCCGATGGATATCGTGATGCAACAGCGGCTCGCCGCCGGCCAGTACGACGCAGGGGGCGCCGCATTCGTCGACGGCGGCGAGGCATTCTTCAAGGCTCAGCCGCTGGTTCAGGATCGCCTCGGGATAGTCGATCTTGCCGCAGCCGGCGCAGGCGAGATTGCAGCGAAACAGCGGCTCCAGCATCAAGACGAGCGGGTAGCGCGCGACCCCGCGCAGGTGATTGCCGAGAATGTAAGCTCCAACCCGCAGGGTTTGACGCAGCGGAATAGCCATGGCTAAGCCTCCACGGCGCGGGGTTCCCGCTTCTGCTCCATCCCCTCGGCGAGTTGCGAGGGGATGCGGAAGCGCACATTCTCGCTGACCCCCGGCAGCACCGCCAATTCGATCTCGGTGATTTCGCGCAAGCGCGCGATCAGTTCCTCGACCAGCTCGGCCGGCGCGGAGGCGCCGGCGGTAATGCCGACCGCCGACACCCCGTCGAGCCAGCGCGGATCGAGGGCGCTGGCGTCCTCGATCAGATAGCTCGGCACGCCGCTCTCGGCGGCAATCTCGCGCAGGCGGTTCGAGTTCGAGCTGTTGGGCGCGCCGACGACGAGGACGACATCGACGATGCCGGCCAGTTCGCGCACCGCGCGCTGCCGGTTTTGCGTCGCATAGCAGATATCCTTCGTGTCGGGACCGACGATTGTCGGAAAGCGGGCCTTCAACGCCTCGATCACGGCGCGCGTGTCGTCCAGGCTGAGCGTCGTCTGGGTAATGAAGGCGAGCTTGTCCGGGCTGGCGACCTGAAGCCGGGCCACCTCCTCCGGGGTTGAGATCAGATGCACGCGGCAATCGACCCGGCCCATCGTCCCCTCGATTTCGGGGTGGCCGGCATGGCCGATCAGGATGATCTCGCGGCCCTGCCGGGCATAGCGCTGGCCTTCGATATGCACCTTCGAGACGAGCGGACAGGTCGCATCGATGACCGAGAGCCCGCGCTCGGCCGCGCGCTCCTCGATGGCGCGGGCGACCCCATGGGCGCTGAAGATCGTGACACTGCCGGGCGGCACCTCGTCGATCTCGTCGACGAAGACGGCTCCCTTGGCGCGCAGCCGCTCGACGACATGGCGGTTGTGCACGATCTCGTGACGGACATAGATTGGCGGCCCGTATTTTTCGAGCGCGCGCTCGACGATCTCGATCGCTCGTTCGACCCCGGCGCAGAAGCCCCGGGGCTGGGCCAGTACCACGCGCATCATCTCGTTTCGCGTCCTTCTTCCGCCTTCGGGGATTGCCCGCTCTGCGACAGTAGGGACCATCTATCAGGCAACGTATCCGTGCCACAATTCATTCCACGCCGCACGCGCATTCGTACAAAGGGGGATCGTTGCGTTCGCTCTATCGGCGTAGCGGCCGCGCCGGCATCCGCCCGCGGCCGGTTTTGCCTTGCGCCGACGGCCGCCGCTGCAACCGGCGAACCGCCCTGCGCATAGGGCTCGGCGCGCCGTTCGCGCGCCGGCTGCTGATGGCCGGGATCCTGGCGCTCGCCGCCCTCGCCGTCCCGGCCGGCCGGGGCGAGGCCGCGACGGCGAACCCCGCCGCGACCATAGAGAGCTTTTACGACACGCTGCTCGCGGTCATGAAGGAAGGCCGGCGCGTCCCATTCGATCAGCGCTATGCGCGCCTCGAGCCGGCCATCGCGCGCGCCTTCGACCTGCCGCTGATGACCCGAATCGCGATCGGGCCGGGTTGGATGAACCTGACCGCCGATCAGCAGCAGCGCCTCGAAGCCGCCTTTGCGCGTTACACGATCGCAACCTATACGAACCGCTTCGACGATTACTCGGGCGAGCGCTTCGAGGTCGACAAGACCCCGGTCGCGAATCCGAACGGCATGATCGTGCAGACGCGCCTGGTTCCGGCCGACGGCCGGCCGATCTCCCTCAACTATCTGATGCGCCAAGGCCCTGACGGTCAGTGGCGGATCATCGACATCTATCTGAGCGGCACGATCAGCGAGCTGGCCACCCGCCGGGCGGAATTCTCGGCGATCCTGAGCCGGCAGGGCGCCGACGGGCTCATCCGCGTGCTCGATCAGCGCTCGGCCGCGTTGCGCAACGGTTGAGAGGGGGCGGGGGCGGAGCCGATATCGTAGAAGTTCTTCGGCGTCGGCGGCGCGCCGTGATTGAGCTGGGCGGCGCGCTGCTGCTGCGACAGGCTTCTGAGCTCGGCATAAAAATCGAGCGAGTTTTTGCGCAGATCATCGAGCACCGTGAGAACCCTGGCGCGCTGGTCGATGCCGTCGGTGACGAGCCGCGGCACCTCGACGTCTTGCAGGCCCTTGGCGTTGGCGAGGAAGGTCAGGGGATCGATATAGGAATCGACGGCCATGCCGATGGCGTCGCGCGGATTCGACGGTCCGAGCACCGGCAACACCAGATAAGGCCCCGAAGAGACCCCCCAGCGATAAAGGGTCTCGCCGAAATCGGCTTTTGCGTCGGGAATGTGCCAGCGGCTTGCGACATCGACGAGACCGGCCATGCCGATCGTCGTGTTGACCGCAAAGCGTTCGAACGAGATGCGCAGGCGGTGCGGATCGCCTTGCAGCACCTCGTTCAGCATGATGATCGGCTGCTTGGCGTTGGCGAGGGCGTCGTGGATCGAATCGCGCGCCTCCCGCGGGACGAGTTTGACGTAAGCCCGCGCGATCGGCCGCAGCAGGATGCGATCGATGAATTCGTTAAAGGCGAAGGTCTTGCGGTTGAGCGGCTCGAGCGGATCGTCATGCTCGCCGACCGCGGCGGCCTCCGGCGCGCCGGACGGGCGCGCCGCGCAGCCGGCCAGCGCATACAGGACCGCCGCGGCGGCCACGACGGGATAAAGACGGCGGCCGCCGCGCCAAGCGCTCCACTTCGTCACGCTGCTACCGAAAACGCTGTGATGAGCTGTCGCAAAAGCCGTGGCGACCCGCTTTGCCGGGGCCGGCTACCGGCCACCCGATGGTTGACAATTCTGCCTCGAAAATCAACAGTAAACCATCTTTCGACCCCTTCTGCGGCAGGATGAAGCGCTTGCCCATGCGCCTGACGCTCGCCCTTGCGATCGTCCTCATCCCGAGCTGGGCCGCTGTGATCGCCGCTACGGCGGCGTCCCTGCGCTTCGCCCGCCGGGGCCCGCCGCCGCCGCCGCGATCGCTGCCTCCAGTCAGCATCCTCAAACCGCTCCACGGCGCCGAGCCCGGCCTGTACGAGAACCTGCGCTCGGCTGCTGAGCAGGATTATCCGGTACATCAGCTGGTGCTCGGCGTCGCTGATCCGCAAGACGGCGCCGTGCCGGTCGCCCGCGCGCTGATCGCGGCGCTGCCCGAGCGCGACGTCGCGCTGGTCGTCGAGCCGCGACGGCACGGCGGCAATGCCAAGGTCTCGAACCTGCAGAACATGCTACCCGCGGCCAAGCACGACGTCCTGGTCATCGCCGACAGCGATATTCGCGTTGATCGCGACTATCTCGCCACGATCGTGGCCCCGCTGGCCGATCCCCGGGTGGGGCTCGTGACCTGCCTGTATCGCGGCGTGCCGAGCGGCGGGTTGTGGTCGGAACTCGGAGCGCTCTTTATCAACTTCGGATTCCTGCCGGCCGCGCTGCTCGCCGAGGCGCTGGGCGCCGGCGGCTGTTTCGGCGCGACGATCGCGCTGCCCCGCTCGGTGCTGCAACGCTGCGGCGGATTTGTCCGGCTGCGCGACGCGCTTGCCGACGACTACCGGATGGGCGAAGCGGTGCGCGAACTCGGGCTTGCGGTCGTGCTGTCACGCTATCTCGTCGATACGCGCGTCTCGGAGATCCGCCTGATCGATCTCTGGCGTCGCGAGCTGCGCTGGGCGCGGACGATGCGCTCGCTCGCCCCGCGCGGCTATGCCGGTTCGATCCTGATGCATCCGGTGGCGCTCGCCCTCTGCGCCGCGGCGGCCGATCGATTTGCCTTGACCGCATGCGCGTTTGTGGTGATCTCCTGCGGGCTGCGCTGGGCCGCGGCGCGGCTCGTGGCCGCCGCCCTCGACCTGCGAACGGCAAAGCTCTGGCTTCTTCCGGTGCGCGACCTCCTCTCTTTCGCCGTCTTTCTTGCCAGTTTCTGCGGCCGCGGCGTGGTGTGGCGGGGCCAGGCGTTTCAGGTCGAGGCGAGCGGCCGCCTCAAAGTCGACGGAGACAAGGTCCGATGATGAAGACCCTGTTCCTGCATCCGCCCTCCTTCGACGGCTTCGACGGCGGTGCGGGTTCGCGCTATCAGGCGCGACGCGAGATTCGTTCGTTCTGGTATCCGACTTGGCTGGCGCAGCCGGCGGCCCTCGTCCCGGGGAGCCGCCTTGTCGACGCGCCGCCGGCCCGGCTGCGCCTGCACGACATTCTGCCGCTCGCCGGTGATTATGAATTGGCGGTCCTGCACACCTCGACCCCTTCCTTCGCCTCGGATGTCAAAGTCGCCGAGGCGCTGAAGGACACCAATCCGCGCCTGAAGATCGGATTTGTCGGCGCCAAGGTCGCGGTCGAGCCGGAAGACAGCCTTGCCGCCTCGCGGGCCATCGATTTCGTCGCCCGCGAGGAGTTCGATTTCACGATTCGCGAGCTGGCGGAAGGTCGGCCCCTCGAGGATATCCTCGGCCTCAGTTTCCGCGACCGCAGCGGCGCCATCGTGCACAATCGGCCGCGACCGATGCTCGAGAACATGGACGCGCTGCCGTTCGTGACCGAGGTGTACAAGCGCGATTTGCGGATCGAGAATTACTTTATCGGCTATCTGAAACACCCTTACCTCTCGCTCTATACCGGTCGCGGCTGCCGCTCGAAATGCACCTTCTGCCTGTGGCCGCAGACCGTCGGCGGGCACCGCTACCGGGTGCGCAGCGTCGGGCATGTGATCGAAGAGATCCGGCTGGCGAAGAGCTACTTTCCGCAGGTCAAGGAATTCTTTTTCGACGACGATACCTTCACCGACGACCGGCCGCGCGCCGAGGCGATCGCGCGCGAACTGGGCAGGCTCGGGGTCACCTGGTCGTGTAACGCCAAGGCCAATGTTCCGCGCGGCACGCTCGAGGTGATGCGCGACAACGGGCTGCGCCTGCTGCTGGTCGGTTACGAATCGGGCAATCAGCAGATCCTGAACAACGTCAAGAAGGGGATGCGCATCGACATCGCGCGGCGCTTCACCCAGGACTGTCACGACCTCGGCATCACAATCCACGGCACCTTCATCCTCGGCCTTCCCGGCGAAACCAAGGAGACGATCGAGGAGACCATCCGCTTTGCCACCGAGATCAACCCGCATACGATCCAGGTGTCGCTCGCGGCGCCCTATCCCGGCACCGCTCTTTACCGCCAAGCCGTCGCGGAAGGATGGCTCGACCGCGAACATGCCGAGCTTGTCGACGAGCGCGGCGTGCAGATCGCGCCGCTCTCCTATCCCCATTTGTCGCACGCCGAGATCTTCGAATCGCTCGAGACCTTTTATAAGCGCTTCTATTTCCGCCGCAGCAAGATCGCGGCGCTGCTCGCCGAGATGCTCAGGAGTCCGCAGATGCTGCGCCGGCGCCTGCGCGAAGGGCTCGAATTCTTCCAGTTCCTGCAGCAGCGGGAGAGCGCGGGCTGAAACGCCTTGAAGCGCCTGATCGTCTGCGCGGACGATTTCGGCCTCGATCCCGCCGTCAATGAGGCCGTTGAAGAGGCCCATCGTCGCGGCATCCTGTCGACGGCAAGCCTGATGGTCGCCGCGCCCGCCGCGGCCGACGCCGTCGCCCGGGCGCGGCGGCTGCCGGGCCTTGGCGTCGGCCTCCACCTCGTGCTCGTCGACGGGCGGCCGCTGCTGGCCGAGCCGGGCTGCGGCCTCGTCCGCGCCGACGGCGAATTCGATCGCAATCTTGGCCGCGCCGCGCTCCGGATCGCCTTGAGCCCCGGCGCCCGCCGCCATCTCGCCCGCGAGATCCGCGCCCAGTTCGAGGCCTTTTGCGCCACCGGTCTGCAACTCGACCATGTCAACGCGCACAAGCACATGCAGCTGCATCCGAGCGTCGCCCGGCTGATCATCGCGATCGGCGGCGCGTATGGGATGCGGGCGGTGCGCGTCCCGGACGAGCCGCTCGCCCCGCTGCGCCGCGCCTTTCCGGGCGAGCGCTACGCGCCGCCGCTCTACCGCCCCTGGGTCAGGGCGTTGCGCCGGCGGCTGGCGCGCGCCGGCCTATATAGCAACGATCATCTCTTCGGGATCGCCTGGAGCGGCAGCATGGTCGAGGAGCGGGTGCTGCGGCTGCTGCCCCACCTGCCGGACGGCGTCAGCGAGATCTATTTCCATCCCGCCGCCGAAGCCGGCGGGGGCGCCGTCCGGGGTTACCGCCGCCGCGAAGAGCTGGCGGCGCTGCTGAGCCCGCATCTGCGCCGGCGCCTCGCCGAACTCGGCATCGCCCTTAGCCGCTACGGCGATCTCGCCTGAACCGACCGGGTCAGCGCGTCTCCCCGACGGCCTCGTGGTCGCGCCGCGAGGTCCCGCACGGGCGCTCGCCGGTATCGGCCCTGCCCTCGCCGGCCCGCCGCTCGGGGCGGGCGGGGCCGAGCAGCGCCGGCAGGATCAGCATCGTGCAGAACAATGTGGCCAGCAGCGAGATCGCCAGCAGCTTGCCCATCGCCGCCATGCCGGGCTGCGACGACAGCGCCAGGCTGCCGAAGGCGGAGGCCGTCGTCAGGGCGCTGAAGATCACCGCGCGCGCCGTGCTCGACTGCAGATGCTCGCTAAGCCCGGCGCGCCAGTTCATGACGAAATAGATGTCGAAGGCGACGCCGATGCCGAGCAGGAGCGGCAGGGCGATGATGTTGGCGTAATTGAGCGGCATGCCGATCGCCACGGTCGTGGCGAGGGTCAGCAGCCCGGAGAGCAGCAGCGGCGCCAGCACCAGGGCGACATCGCGCGGCCGCCGCAATACGGCAAGGAGCAGCGCCGTGATCGCGAGAATGGCGATGAGACCGGCTTCGGCAAAGGCGCCGGTGATGGTGCGGCCGCTCTCCTGGATCGTCACCGGGGTTCCGGTCGCATCGGGCGCGACCCGGCGCAGGGCGGCGACAAACCTGCGCAGGACCGCGTGGTCGCGCGGGTTGCCGCGGGGGAACACCTCGACCCGCGTGCGGCCGTCGGGGGTCATCCAGGCGCGGCGCAAATCGGGCGGCAGCGTTGCGATGGTGACCGGCTGCGCCGCGATCAGCGCGCGCAGCCGGTTAAGCTCGTCCGGCAGCGGCGCGATCAATGCCTGGCGCAGGGCCGGCAATAGCGCCGCTCCGCGCCGCTCGACCTCGCCCAGGCTGCGGGCGAGTCGGGCGGCGGGGCTCTGCGGCCCTTCCTTGGCCGCATAAGGGGCAAGCGCGGCGCGGCAATCGGCGATCGCTTTCATCTCTTCGGCCGGGCTCGGAGGCGGCAGGACCGAGATCGGCGTCAGGCTCGGCCCGATCAGGAACGACAGATCCGAGATCTGGGCCAGCTTCGCCTTTTGGTGCTGCGGAATGAAGCTCGTCAGCGTGACCACGGTATCGACCTCGGGCAATTTCGAGAGGCGCTCGGCGAGCGCCTGCGCCGCCGCGGGCGAGGGGGCGAGCACCTCGGCCGCATAGGGGCTGGTGGTCGGATCCTTCATCATGCTGACGAGCGTGCGCATCGCTTCGGTGTGCGGGTCCTGCAGGTCGAGCGGATCGAAATCAAAGCGCAGCAGCGGCATCAGCGCGAGGCTCACGGCCGCGAGCAGCAGGGCGGCGCCCATCACCCAGCGCCGCCGGCGCAGCAGCAGGCGGTCGAGCGGAGCGGCCCGCCGGAAACCGACCGGGGCCGGCTCGCCGCGCGGGCGCAGCACCGTGAACAGCGCGGGAAGCAGCGAGAAGGTCAGCGCGATGCCGATGATCATGCCGGTGCCGGCGATCAGCCCGAGCTCGGAAATGCCGGCGTATGCGGTCGGCAGGAACGCGAAAAAGCCGATCGCGGTCGCCGCCGCCGCGAGCAGCAGGGCGCCGTGGATCGAGGCCGCCGTGCCCCGGAGGGCGGCGGCGAAATCGCCCAGGCGATAGCGCTGATCGCGATAGCGGACGCCGAACTGGATCGCGAAATCGGTCGCCAGACCGACGAAGAGCACGGCGAAGGCGACCGAGATCATGTTGAGAGAGCCGACCGCGACGGCGGCGAACCCGGCCGTCAAAGCAAGGCCGGCGGCCACCGTCGCGATGATCGCGCCGACCAGCTTCAGCGAGCGCAGCGCCAGGAACAGGATCGCGCAGATCGCAATGACCGACAGCGTCGTCGAGAGCAGCGCGCTGTGGCGCAAGGCCCCGAATTCCTCGTCGTTGAGCACGACCGAGCCGGTTAGGCGAACGCGCACGCCATGCGCCGGATCGAGCCGAAGCGCGCGCGCAAGGCGGCGGATTTCCGCGGTCGCGCGCGCCCCCGGGCGCAGCGCCGCATAGTCGAGCACCGGCTGGGTCAGCACAAAACGCCGCAGATCGCGCTTGCTCGGAGGCCTGCCGGTAAACCGCTGCTGCCAGGAAAGGCTAGCCGGTCGGCCGGCGAGCACGTCGCGCACCACCGCGTTGATCGCGGTGAGCGAAGGGTCGATCCTCTTGATCGGCACCCCGGCCTTCTCGGCCCCGTTCAGAAACGTGCTCAAGACTCCGAAAAGGCCGCGCAGGCTCGGGTCGTGCGCCAGCCCGCCGATCAGCGGCTGGGCCGTGATCAGGCGCTCGGCGATCTTCTTGACCTGGTCCAGCGACAGGAACAACAGACCGTTTTGGTCGAAGAAGCGGCCGCCGTCGGGGCGGCGCACATATCTGAACAGCTGCGGCTCGCGGCGCAGCCGGGCGGCCAGCTCGGCGGCGGCCTGATCCGCCAGTTCCGGCGTCTCGCCGTCGATGACGATGGCAATCAGATTGGTGTTTTGCGGAAACGCCCGATCAAGGGCGAATTCGCGCTGCCGCCACGGCAGGTCTGCCGGCAGCATGCGCTCGACATCGGTGTTAAGGCGCAGATGGGTGGCGGCGAAATAAGCGCCGGCGGCGGCCAGCAGCAGAATGCCCAGGGCGATCGGGACGGCGTGCCGGCGGGCGGCATCGACCATGCGCGTGACGAGTAGGGAAATCACTCTGTTCCTCGATGCCGGGGCCGAAAGCCGGAGCGGCCGGCGCCGACAGGTCTAGCAATACGCAAAGCCTCTGCCAACCGCCGGGGCGGGCGGCGGCGCGCTCTATGCGGGGTTCTCTTTTCGCGACAACAGGCCCGCCACGATAGGTAAAAAACCGCGAAATTTCCAGGGCTTCGACATAATGCGGACACTCTTTTCAGCGATACTGCCTATAACCGGATAGGAAGGAGGGGATCATGGACGGTTGCTGCCGCTATGAGCCGAGCCTCGACGATCTGCTCGCCGATGAGATGATGGAACCCGTGCTGAAGAGTGCCGGGCTCGATACCCAGGGGTTTCGGGCAATGATGGTGGAGACCGCCCGCCGCCTCAGGCATCACGAACCAAGAAGCTCCGGCCGCGAAGGAGTCACAGAAGGGCGGGAAAGTCAAGCCGTACCCGCAGGCCGGGATCATTATCGGCAAGTGTGACGCTGCCTTCGTGGCGCCGGGCCACGGCCTTGACGAGGCTCAGACCAAGGCCGTTGCCCGGGGTGCTGCGGCTTGGTTCAAGGCGCACGAAGCGGTCAAAAACACTCTCCCGATCGGCCTCGGGGATGCCGGGACCGCGGTCAGCGACTTCGAGATAGGCGCGATTGCCCTGGCGCCACACGCGGATGTCGATCGCTCCGCCGCCAGCATATTTGAGCGCATTGTCGAGCAGATTGGCGAGGGCCTGGGTGAGGAGATGGCGATCCCCGCGGATCACGGCTCCCGGTTCTGCCGCAAGCGACAGGCGGAAGCCCTTTTCGTCGGCGACCGGCTCGTAAAGCTCGGCCGCCTCGGCGGCCACCTCGCCCAGATCGAGCGGCCCGATCTGGCCGCGGCGCGCGCCCGCCTCGGCGTCGGCGATGCTGAGAAGCGCGTTGAAGGTGCCAAGCAGGCGGTCGGCTTCCTCGATGGCGGCCCGGATCGCCTCGTGCTGTAAGGCCGCGTCGGAAGGGCCGAGCAGCGCCAGCTCCAGGCGCGCGCGCAGCCGCGACAGCGGCGTCTTCAGGTCATGGGCGACATTGTCGGTCACTTCGCGCATCGCCGCCATCAACCGCTCGATCGTATCGAGCATCCGGTTCAGATTGGCGGCGAGCTGATCGAATTCGTCGCCCGTCCCCTCGAGCGGCACGCGATCGGCCAGATCGCCGGCCATCACCCGCTCGCTGGTGCGGTTAACCAGCTCGACGCGGCGCAACAACTTGCGGCTCATCGCCGCACCGCCCAGCAGGCCGAGGACCAGGGCCACCAATCCCGACCACAGCAACGTCAATTTGATGCGGTCGCGGAAGGCGTCGGCGTCGCTGATGTCACGGCCGACCAACAGGCGGTATCCGCCGGGGATGATGAACACTATGCCGCGGGCGGGGTCGCGCCGGCCGCCCTCTTGCGAGGTGAAGGAAAGCCAGCCCGCACGGGCCGGCACGCCCGCCGGCCAGCCGGCAAGATTGCCGGCCAGCGGCCGCCCGTCCGGGTCGGTCACCAGATACAGCATCGAATCGCCGCGATTGCCGGCGCTGCGCGCCGCCACGATCTGCACCAGACCGGAGAGCCCCCGCTGGGCGTATTGCTCGGACAGGCCGGTCACTTCGGCATCAAGCGTCGCCTCGGTCTGACGCTCGACGAAATCGGCGCTGGTCCAATAGACGAACAGCAGCACCCCCAGCACGGAAGAGGCGAAGACAAGGAAATAGAGCGCGGCCAGCCGGAACGCGTGGGTGCGGACAAGCCGGCCGCAACTGCGAGCGAACGAGCGCGCCGGCGTCGAGCGCGCCGGCGGCTCAAGCAACGCGAGTTTCCCGATGATCATCGCGGTCAGGGTTCATTCGGGCGGGCGCAGGCAGTAACCGGCGCCGCGCACCGTGTGCAGCAGCGGGCGATCGAAGCTCTTGTCGATCTTTTGTCGCAGCCGGCTGATATGCACATCGATGACGTTGGTCTGCGGGTCGAAATGATAGTTCCACACATGCTCCAAGAGCATCGTGCGGGTGACGACGTGGCCCGCATTGCGCATCAGATATTCAAGGAGCCGGAATTCGCGCGGCAACAGCTCGATGGGCCGGCCCTGACGCCTGACCGTGCGGGTCAGCAGATCGAGTTCGAGATCGCCGACCTGCAGCCGGGTCGCGGCCGGCGCCGTCGCGCGCCGCCGCAGCAGGGCCTCGAGGCGGGCCAGCAGCTCGCTGAAGGCGAAAGGTTTGACAAGATAGTCGTCGCCGCCGGCGCGCAACCCCTTGACCCGATCGTCGACCCGGGCGAGCGCGCTCAGAATCAGGGCGGGTGTGCGGATCTCGGCGGCGCGCAGCGCCCCGAGCATGGTCAGCCCGTCCATGCCGGGCAGCATGCGATCGAGAACGATCGCATCGTAATTGCCTGAGCTGGCGAGGTACAATCCCTCGCGCCCGTCTCCGGCGCGATCGACCATGTAACCGCTCTCGGCAAGGCCTTTGGCCAGATAGGAGGCGGTCTCGCGATCGTCTTCGACGACGAGGATCTTCATCGGCTCATGCTAGAATGTACGGGCCGTCCCTTAAAGATTTGGTAACGGGTTTGCTGCGACGCTTTTGAGGAATCTGTCAGGCTTGGCGGCGGGCCGGAACACCCGGGTGAGATCCGGCCGACCGGGCGAGGGGACGGTGCCGATGCCGAGAGATGCGGGGACGGCCTGCGAAGGCCCGCCGAAATGCCGCTCCGGCATCCTCGTGATCGAGGACGAAGCGCTGCTCGCCAGCGCCATCAGGGACGTCCTCGAAGCCTCGGGCTTCAGCGTGGCACTCGCCTCCTCCGGAGCGGAAGCGCTCTCGCTCGCCTTCGCCAATCCCCCCGCGCTGGCGCTGATCGATATTCGGCTCGCGGGGCCGATGAACGGCATCGAGGTCGCCCGCACTCTGCGCGCGCGGCTGGGGGTGAAGCCGATCTTCCTGTCGGGCGCGGCCGAGCCCGACATTCTCGCCTGCGCCAGGCAGGTGCCGTCGGCCGCCTTTCTGCGCAAGCCGTTTCGCCCGAGCCAGGTTTTCAACGCGATCGCGCGCGTGCTCGGCAGCGGATCGGCGTTGCGCTAAGCCCCCGTCCCGTGCATTTCTGAGCGGCTGCCGCAAGCCTTGACGGGCCCGGCGGCGGTCCCATATTCCGGACCGGCCCGGTCCGAAATGTAAGCCATGATCATCCTCAGCAAGCTGGCCGATTACGGCGTCATCGTCGCCGCCCACCTCGCCGCCGCCCCCGAGCGCCGAGTGACGGCCGCCGCGATCGCGGCGGCGACCAGGCTGCCGCCCGCGACGGTCGCCAAGGTTCTGAAGATCTTGGCGCATGCGGGGCTGGTCACGGCCACGCGCGGCGCTGGCGGCGGCTATCGGCTGGCGCGCGGCGCGAAGACGATATCGCTCGCCGAGGTGGTGGCCGCCATCGACGGCGATATCGGGCTGACGCAATGCTCGGTCCATACCGCCGAATGCGCCCGTACGACCTATTGTCCGACCCGGCCGCACTGGGCCGCGATCAATCGGGCCGTCGGCGAGGCGCTGTCGGCGATCTCGCTTGACAAGATGGTAACCCCGGCGGCGTTTGCGATGGTCCCGCCGGCGCTCTCCCACCCCGCCAGAACCTGACAATCCCGGATAGCCCGCATGACTGCATCGCTTGATACCTTCGAGACCGTCCGCTCGCTGTCGCGGGAGGGTTACAAATACGGCTTTGTCACCGACATCGAGGCCGAGACCGCTCCGCCCGGCCTGAGCGAGGAGACGGTCCGCTTCATCTCCGCAAAGAAGGAGGAACCGCAGTGGCTGCTCGAGTGGCGGCTTGCCGCGTTCCGCGCCTGGCGCCAAATGACGCCGCCGAACTGGGCCAAATTGTCGCTCGCCCCGATCGATTATCAGGCGGCAACCTATTATGCGGCCCCCAAAAAGCGGGCGCCGCGCTCGCTCGAGGAAGTCGATCCGGAGCTGTTGCGCACCTACGAGAAGCTGGGCATCCCGCTGAAAGAGCGGGAAGCGCTCGCCGGCGTCGCCGTCGATGCCGTATTCGACAGCATCTCGGTGGCGACGACGTTCAAGGACAAGCTCGCCGCGCTCGGCATCATCTTCTGCTCGATGGGCGAGGCGGTGCGCGAACATCCCGATCTGGTGCGTCGCTATCTCGGCACGGTCGTGCCGCAGAACGACAATTTCTTTGCCGCGCTCAATTCGGCGGTGTTCAGCGACGGCTCGTTCGCCTATATCCCGCCGGGCGTGCGTTGCCCGATGGAGCTGAGCACCTACTTTCGCATCAATGCCGCGAAAAGCGGCCAGTTCGAGCGCACGCTGCTGATCGCCGATCGCGGCAGCTATGTCAGCTATCTTGAGGGATGCACCGCCCCGCAGCGCGACGAGAACCAGCTGCATGCGGCGGTGGTCGAGCTGATCGCGCACGAGGATGCGCAGATCAAGTATTCGACCGTGCAGAACTGGTATCCGGGCGACGCCGAAGGCCGCGGCGGCATCTACAACTTCGTGACGAAACGGGGCGCCTGCCGCGGCGCGCGCTCAAAAATTTCATGGACGCAGGTCGAGACCGGCTCGGCCATCACCTGGAAATACCCGAGCTGCATTCTCGAAGGCGACGATTCAGTCGGCGAATTCTACTCTGTGGCGATCACCAACAACCGCCAGCAGGCCGATACCGGCACCAAGATGATCCATATCGGCCGCAACACCAGCTCGACGATCATCGCCAAGGGGATCTCGGCGGGGCACGGGCAGAATACCTATCGCGGTCTCGTCCGGGTGCAGCCGCGCGCCGAGGGCGCGCGCAACTATACGCGATGCGATTCGCTGCTGATCGGCGACAAATGCGGCGCCCATACCGTGCCTTACATCGAGGTGCGCAATCCCTCGGCGCGCGTCGAGCACGAGGCGACGACCTCGAAGATCAGCGAGGACCAGCTGTTCTATTGCCGCCAGCGGGGCCTCTCGGAGGAGGACGCGGTGTCGCTGATCGTCAACGGCTTCTGCAAGGAAGTGCTGAAGGAACTGCCGATGGAGTTCGCGGTCGAAGCGCAGAAATTGCTGGCCGTCAGCCTCGAAGGCAGCGTCGGGTGAGGACATGAGCGGCGAAACCGTCACCCTCGAAGGGCTGGGCGCGCGGCTGATGTCGCGCGGATCGCCGAGCGCCAAGGGGGGCGAGAGGGAGATCCATATGACGGATAATTTTGAGTTCGTGTGGAGAGAGCGGGTCGAGCAGAACCTGGGAACACACATCGCGAATCCCAGGCACCGCCGAGCGTGGATCGAATGGGAGCGGCAGAATCTGGCCCGCGATATCGCAGACGCCCAGCGCAGAGGCGCGAGTGGGGAAGCGCAGAGGCTCAGGTACTACGCTTGGCGGCTATGGCAGGAATCAATCTCGCTCGAAGGGCCAGCTGCGTAGCGATGATGCTCGAAATTCGCAATCTGCACGCCCGCCTCGCCGACGGCCGCGAGATCCTCAAGGGCATCGACCTCGCGGTCAATGCCGGCGAGGTGCACGCGATCATGGGGCCGAACGGCTCGGGCAAATCGACGCTCGCCGCTGTGCTCGCCGGGCGCGAAGGCTACGAGGTGACGCAGGGAAGCGTTACCTATCTGGGCCGCGATCTGCTCTCGGTGCCGGCCGACGAGCGGGCGCGCGAGGGCTTGTTCCTGGCCTTCCAATATCCGGTCGAGATCCCGGGCGTGAACAACATGTACTTTCTGCGCGCCGCCCTCAATGCGCAGCGCCGCCACCGCGGCCAGCCCGAACTCGATGCCGGCCAGTTCCTGCGGGCGGTGCGGGCCAAGCTCAAGGAGCTCGAGATCAGCGAGGAGCTGTTGCAGCGCGCCGTCAATGTCGGGTTTTCCGGCGGCGAGAAGAAGCGCAACGAGATCTTCCAGATGGCGATGTTCGAGCCGCGGCTCGCCATTCTCGACGAGATCGACAGCGGGCTCGACATCGATGCGTTGAAGACGGTCGCGCGTGGGGTCAATGCGATGCGCGCGCACGATCGCGCGATCGTCATCATCACGCACTATCAGCGGCTGCTGAATTATGTCGAGCCGGATCGGGTGCATGTCCTGCAGGGCGGCCGCATCGTGCAGTCCGGCGACAAGAGCCTGGCGCAAGAGCTGGAGCGCCGCGGCTACGGCTTTGCCGGGGAAGCGGCATAGGGTCCGCAATGAGCGCCGTCGTCGATTTTCCGGTCAAGCCCGAGGCGCGGCCCTATCTCGACGCGTTTCGCCGGGCCGCGGACGAACCCGACTGGCTCGCAAGCGCGCGCGAGGCGGCGCTCACGCGCTTCGCCGAGCTCGGGTTTCCGAGCCGGCGCGGCGAGGCTTGGCGCTATCTCGAGCTGGGCGCGCTGGCGGAGCAGCCGCTGTTGCCGATCGGGCCGAGACGGGGCGATGCCGCCGCGCCGGCGCCTCTCGCCGAGCATAGCTTTGCCGCGGCGCGCTGGCGCCTCGTTCTCATCGACGGGCGCTACGCTCCCGAACTCTCGCGGCTTGCCGATCTGCCCGTCGGGGTGTGGCTCGGCTCGCTGGCGGCGGCATTGCGCGAACGGCCGGAGGCGGTGCGGGCGGCGATGGCCGCCTCCCTCGCGCCCGAAGAGGCCGCGGCCGACGCCGCCCGCGCCTTTTCGATCCTCAACGCAGCTTTCTTCGCTGACGGCTTTGTCCTCGATGTCGCTCCCGGCGTTGCCGTCGAGCGGCCGATCGAGATCCTGCATCTGACCGCGGCCGGGAGCGCCGGAGCCTGTCACACCCGGAGCCTTGTTACCCTTGCGGCGGGGGCGCGCGCCGATCTCGTCGAGAGTTTTGCCGGCGCCGGGCGGTATTGGCGCAATGACGTCGTCCTGATGCGTCTTGGCGAGCAAGCCGCGTTGACGCGCACCGCGCTCGTCGAAGAAGCGGCTGAGAGCGTGCATTTCGGCGACACCACGGCGCATCTTGCAACGGCCGCGCAGCTGTCGGATTTCGCGCTGGTCCTGGGGGGCGGCACGGTCCGTCGCGAATACAGGGTCTATGCGGCGGGCGCGCGAACGCGTTCGGCGCTCAATGGCGCCTATCTGGTTTGCGGCCGCCGGCAGGTCAATATCGTGACCGCCGTCGATCACCAGGGAGCGGGCGGCGAGACCCGCGAGCTGGTCAAGGGCGTGGCGGCCGGACGCGGGCACGGCGCCTTTCAGGGCCGGATCACGGTACGTCCGGGCGCCCGGCAGGTCGATGCCCTGCAGCTGAGCCGCAACCTGCTGCTCGGCCGCGGCGCCGCCATCGATACGAAGCCCGAGCTCGAAATCTTCGCCGATGACGTCAAATGCAGCCATGGCGCCGCGGTCGGCGATCTCGACGAGGCCGCGCTGTTCTATCTGGCGAGCCGCGGCATTCCGCGAGAGGAGGCGCGGCGGCTGCTGATCGAAGCCTTTCTGCGCGAGGCGGTCGAGCTGGTGGCGTCGCCGGCGCTGCGCAACCACCTGTTGGCGCGGCTCGGCCGGCGCCTTGCGGAATTGGAGGAATAGGATGTCAACGGCACCCGTGCCGCGCGTTGCTCCCGATGCGAGCGGTTTCGATCCGCGTCTGGTGCGCCGCGAGTTTCCGATCTTTGCCACTCATCCGGATCTCGTCTATCTCGATTCCGCCGCCAGCGCGCAGAAGCCGCGCGCCGTCATCGATCGCCTCGGCGAGTACTACCGGAGCGACTATGCCAATGTCCATCGCGGCGTCTACCGCCTCTCCGCGCGCTCGACCGAGCTTTACGAAGAGGCGCGCGAAAAGGTGCGGCGGTTCTTGAACGCGGCGGACGCGCGCGAGATCGTCTTTGTGCGCAATACGACCGAAGCGATCAACCTGGTCGCCCAGAGCTGGGGTCCGGCTTTCCTCAGGGAGGGTGACGAGGTCGTGATCAGCGAGCTCGAGCATCATTCAAACATCGTGCCGTGGCAATTGCTGCGCGAGCGGATCGGCATCCGCCTCATTATCGCTCCGATCGACGCGACCGGCGGGCTTGACCTGTCCGCCTTCGAGGCGCGGCTCTCGCCGCGGACGCGGCTGGTCGCGGTGACCCATCTCGCCAATGCCAGCGGGGCGCGCGTGCCGGTCGAGACGGTGGTCGCGCTGGCCCACCGTCGCGGCGCCAGGGTGCTGATCGACGGCAGCCAGGCGGCGCCGCGCTTGGCCGTCGACGTGCGGGCGCTGGGCTGCGATTTCTATGCTTTCACCGGCCACAAGGTGTACGGTCCGACCGGCATCGGCGTGTTGTGGGGCCGCTATGAGCTGCTCTGCGCGATGCCACCCTGGCAGGGCGGCGGCGAGATGATCACGAATGTCACCTTTGAGAAGACCGACTATGCCGAGCCGCCGCACCGCTTCGAGGCCGGCACTCCCGACATTGCCGGCGCGATCGGGCTCGGGGCGGCGCTCGATTTCATCGAGGCGCTCGGACGCGAGCATATCCTTCGGCATGAAGAGGCGCTGACCGGGTACGGCGTCGACCGGCTGTCACGGATCCCGGGAGTGACCCTTATCGGCGCCGGCCAGCACCGGCTCGGCATCCTGTCCTTCGATGTTGCGGGCGTTCACCCGCATGACGTCGCCACCGTGCTCGACCGCCATCACGTGGCGGTGCGCGCCGGGCATCATTGCGCGCAGCCGCTGCTCGACAAGATGGGTTACGGCGCGACGACCCGTGCCTCGCTCGGCGTCTACAACGACGAGCGCGACATCGATGCGCTGGCCGCGGCACTCGAAGCCGTCCGGGAGATGTTCCACCCATGATGGATCTGCGCGAGCTTTATCAGGACATCATTCTCGATCACGGCCGCCATCCGCGCAACTTTCGCGCGATTCCCGAGCCGACCCGCATGGCGCGCGGCCACAATCCGCTGTGCGGCGACCGCGTGACGGTCTATCTCTCGCTCGACGGCGAGCGCATTGCCGATGTCAGCTTCGAAGGCCGCGGCTGCGCGATCTCGATCGCCGCCGCCTCGCTGATGAGCGAGGTGCTGAAGGGCAAGACGCTTGCCGAGGCCGAGACGCTGTTCCGGCATTTTCATGCCCGGGTGACTGGCGGCGCGGAGCCGGAATTGCCGGCCGCGCTGGCCGAGGATATGGAGCGTCTCGAGCCGTTGACCGGCGTCAAGGCCTATCCGGCCCGGGTGAAATGCGCAACCCTGTCCTGGCATGCGCTCGAAGCGGCGCTGAAAGGCGCCGCGCCGGATACCGCTGTCAAGACGGAGTAGGCCGATGACCACCTCCGAAAATCCGAGAGACCCGTTCGATTTTTCAGCAGAAGACGCCGCCCAAGAGGAGGTTGAGCGCCCCGAAGGGGGAGAGGACGATCCGGAGCTGTTGGGTCCGGTCCTCGAGGCGCTGAAAACGGTGCGCGACCCGGAGATCCCGCTCGATCTTGTCGAGCTCGGCCTGATCTATGAATTGCTCGTCAAAAAGGGCGGCATCGTCTATGTCGAAATGACCTTGACGACGCCGGCCTGCCCGGTCGCCGCCAACATGCCGGGCGAGGTCGAAGCGGCGATCCGCGCGGTTCCCGGCGTCAGCGATGCGCGCGTCAAGCTGGTATGGTCGCCGCCCTGGTCGCCGGAGCGGATGAGCGAGGAAGCGCGGCTCGAACTCGGCCTGCTGTAAGCCGTCCCGCCCGGACAGTGCGGGCGGCGCGGTCGGGCCGTCTGCAATTTTTGCAAAAGGATTGAAAAAGGCTCGACAGCCTCGCCGTTCTGTGGCATTTGATCGGAACTTATCGTGAACAGGGGCGATCCATGCTGTTTGCCTTTCCCGGGGAGGGACGCTGGAATGCGGAACGGGAGGCTCTGGAATTCGATGTCGGCATCGGCGCCTACAGGGGCGTGGTGCGCGTTCCGCGCACGGTGTTCCGCCAACTCCTGGGACGGTCGGCAACGCCGCCGCAATGCCTTGAGGCCTATTATCGCGAGCGCACGGCGTTCGAAGTCATTGCCGAAATGAAGTTGCGCGCCCGCCTCCTGACCGCCGACGGCGATGTCGAGATCACCGGACGCGATCTTTCCGGCGACCGGTTCCGCTGCTGCCCCCGCCTGCGGGAGCAGCAGGCGGGATGAGGAGGGCGGGAGCGCGTATTCGGCGTTGTATTGAGGCAACCCCGGCGACACACTCCCCCGGCACGATCACCGGGTGAGGGAGGAATGATGCGCTTCGGCTTCTTCGACCAGTTGCCGTGTGCGCCCGGTTTCACGGAGCGGCAACGCTATCGCGACATCCTCGCGCAGATTGAGCTCGGCGACGGCCTGGGGTTCGATACCGCTTGGCTTGGCGAGCTCCACTTCAGCCGCGGCTTTTCGATCCTGGCCGATCCGCTGCTGGTCCTGGCGGCGGCGGCGCAGCGCACAAGCCGCATTCGCCTCGGTACGGCGGTGACGCTGCTGCCGCTCCACAACCCGATCAAGATCGCCGAAGAGGCGGCGACAGTCGACATTCTCAGCGAGGGCCGGCTCGAATTCGGAGTCGGGCGCGGCACCGCGCCGCTGCACTATGCCGGCTATGGCATCCCGCAGGAAGAAAGCCGCGGGCGTTTCGAGGAAGCGCTCGAGATGATCCTGGCGGCCTGGGAGAGCGAGCGCTTTTCGTTCGCGGGCAGATATTTCCGCGCCCAGGACCTGACCCTTGTGCCGCGGCCGCTGCAATCGCCGCATCCGCCGGTGCGCATCGCCGCCAACAGCCCCGACACCTTTCCGATGGCGGCGCGCCGCCGCTTTCCGATCTTTGCGACGCCGCTGATCAACCCGCCGGACAAGTTGAAAGAAGGGCTTGCCGTCTACCGCCGCGCTCTGCCCGCCGGCAGTCCGGGGGACATCGCGCTCGCCTTTCCGGTCCATGTTGCGGCCAGCCGGGAAGAAGCGCGGCGGGAATGCGAAGCGGGGTTGCTGCGCTTTTTGCACGAGGCCGGCGAGCGCCTGCGCCCGCTGCGCGAGGCCGACATCAAGAGCTTCGAGGCGTTCCGGGCCGTCGTCGCCCGCATCGAGCGCGTCACCTATGACGACATGGACCGCGAGATGGGCGTGTTCGGCGACCCCGATTACTGCGTCGAGCGGGTGCGCACATTGAAAAGCGAGTACGGGATGGACGAGTTCATCTGCTATTTCAACCAAGGGGGGCTGATGGATCACGACATGGTCCGCCGCTCGATGACCCTGTTTGCAACCGAGGTCATGCCGCACTGCCGGTAGCCGAACCCGGTGATGATTCCTCGCTCCACCGCTACTGGACTCAGCTTCCCACCGACACTTCGTCCGGCTGCAATGCCTTGAGCTGTGCTTCGAGGCGGGCCGCATCCGTTTCGAACTGTTCTGGGCGTGGAGAGCTTTCGTGGAGATGCTGCAAGATCTCCAGGCTCTCGCTATAGGCGGCGCGGGCGGCTTCGAGATTGCCGAGATCGCCTTCGACCCGCCCGACATTGTTGAGCGAGACCGACAGGTCGCGCAGCGCCTGCGGCGTGTCGCCGAGCGCCTCGCGCAGCCGCCGGCGTATCTCCAGGCTCTCGCTATAGGCGGCGCGGGCGGCTTCGAGATTGCCGAGATCGCTTGCAACCCGCCCGACATTGTTGAGCGAGACCGACAGGTCGCGCAGCGCCTGCGGCGTGTCGCCGAGCGCCTCGCGCAGCCGCCGGCATATCTCCAGGCTCTCGCTATAGGCGGCGCGGGCGGCTTCGAGATTGCCGAGATCGCTTTCGACCCGCCCGACATTGTTGAGCGAGACCGACAGGTCGCGCAGCGCCTGCGGCGTGTCGCCGAGCGCTTCGCGCAGCCGCCGGCGTATCTCCAGGCCCTCGCTATAGGCGGCGCGGGCGGCTTCGAGATTGCCGAGATCGCTTGCAACCCGCCCGACATTGTCGAGCGAGACCGACAGGTCGCGCAGCGCCTGCGGCGTGTCGCCGAGCGCCTCGCGCAGCCGC